>Ga0213860_10000042_pt1 | contig 48751 bp, 23 predicted proteins | sample PICome_3_FD_160118 | JGI IMG/M metagenome (GOLD analysis project Ga0213860, IMG submission 160118) | Coastal seawater microbial communities near Pivers Island, North Carolina, United States - PICO550 | ecosystem: Environmental > Aquatic > Marine > Coastal | place: USA: North Carolina...
AATGGTTTTTTCAAAACCTTGAATTCTAAAAAAATTTCCCAGCAAAAAAATGCCCCAAAAAGTTGACTTTAAAGATTATGATGAAATTTTGGCAAACTTCGATGCATTTTGCGATGAGTTTGAAAGTAAAGCATCTAATGCATATTTGAGAGGTGATCAAAACGATGGAAGAGTTAATGAAGCGACAGCAGAAGTTGGAGACAGCACTCCTGAAGTTGTCCGAGAGATTGACGAACTTGGATCAGAGGATATCACAGTTGGAGCGCCCCACGTTGATGTACAGGCGTCCAGAGACGAGCAAGCATGAGACACTAAGTGAGACTTTGGACTATCTACATAACAATGTAGAGGGAATAAAGAAAGACTTAGTAAAAGTAGCAAAAGCGGTATGAGTACACCACCTGTTCCTAGTATTGTTGGAGGTATTGCCTCAGCAGCATCAATCGAAGTAATGACGAGGACTAATGCTACTGCGACGTATCCTCCATTAGCGATTGGTGGTGCTCCGTTGCCTACTACTGTTATGAGTGGAGGTGCTCCTGTATTAGTTGTAAATCCGACAGGACCATTTGCACCTATACCTGGAGTACCAATTAATCCATTGACTATTCCAAGTCCGTTTACATTACCGAGGACTAGGATTGAACCTAGACAGAATACTTCTGTATATTTCAATGGTATCTTAGTTCCTGTACATAACGATATGAGTGTAGCAGATGGTGCAACACCTGCAAATTTACGCTTGACAGGAGCAGTAAACTACCCTACAATAATCATTGGTACACAAACCTATACACCAGCAGAATAATTATGGCAACAAGAGCAAAAGTCGGACTGAGCGGTGGACCTACGATTGAAAGTCGTCCGAAGAAAACTCGTCAAGGATCTGGACAGCATACGAAATTGTCAGCAACGTCTCGGAACAAGGCAAAGAAGCGTTATCGTGGTCAAGGGAAGTGAATGGACAAGTTTATGCATCTCTCAGAGATACCTGAGAGCGTCTGTAACGACATTGTAGACTTCTATTGGAACAATGAGACCTATCCTATCAAGAAAGGGGAAGTAGGAGGACGTAAGAGCGATTGTAACGATATCAAAGATAGTTACGATGTATGCGTTGCGACTAATTACCAAGACTTTGACGATCGTATCAAATCTTACCTTGACAATCTGAATAGATGTCTGGATGAGTATTTTGACCGATTTGACAGGAGCAAGATGCCACTTCGTATTTCACCGAAGTTCAATATTCAAAGATATGAACCGAAGGGTGGATACAAGGTGTGGCATCATGAGAGGACAGCACAGAAACATGCTGCAAGACGCCACCTTGTGTGGATGACTTACCTAACTGATAATCCTGACGGTGGAACCGAATTCATGTATCAGGATTTGTACATCCCAGCACAGGTAGGGAAGACTGTTATTTGGCCAGCAGAGTGGATGTACACTCATCGTTCACGTATTGATATGGAGAATGAGAAAATGATCATCACAGGATGGGTTGAGTTGATATGAACTTAATTTGTAATCTTCCAGGTGAGAAGGTATGGGTTAGACGGGAATATCTCCGAGATCATCAAGATGGTCATGGAGAGTTTGTAGAGGGTGTCTGGGTTGCTTGTAAGAGTATACCTGGACGCGCTTTTTATTTTGAAACGTATCTTCCAGAATATGGAGCGATGTATGATAAACTTCCGATATCTGCATTTACCCGAGCGCCGAAAACACCGACGCCCGATATGTCTCTAGAAAATCTACAATTCTGGAACTGTATGGATTATGGAGTGATGGCGATCAATAAGGGGTTCGTATCCTCTATGGATTGCGAAGTGCGAACGAGAGACCATGGATTGTTACGAGGTCAATACTTGTTTACGTTAGATAACTATCATGCGAACATCGATGTGATAGATAATAATGTAAGTGAAGTGCCTCAAGAGCACAAGTCACATAATTGTATTGCGTTAGAGAATGGTCAGTTTGCATTGTATCCTAATAATAGGATGCGTCTGTATGACCTCTCTATTACGCCTGAAGAACCCAAGACACCTGATTTCAAGGTAAGTACCATTGAGTATCAAGTTGAAGCAGGAACGGACTGGGGACGTTTAGGTGACACTGATGATTATTTTTGGGAAACTAATGCTGAACGAAAACTACGGACGGAGACCAACAATGGACAAACGAGTGGACAAGAGTGAAGACTTTAAGAAGTCTGGCATGACACTCATTACGGAAATTGATAGTGAGCGTTACCTAAAGAAGGCGTCGAAGATGAAGAACGAAGAGAACGATGGTTTCTTCGACAATCAAGAAGAGTGGGCGGACGGATTCTGTGGGAAGTGATAAATAGAAACAGCCTATAGCTGTGTCTAAATGCCTTCCTTTCAGACATTTAAAGATCTGAGTGTTACATTCAAGAAGCATCCTGTTACCGACGATTTGGTAACGGTGAAGGATAAGGCAGCTATCGTACAAGCGATCACTGCCTTACTTCTTACAAAGAAGGGAGAAAGACTGTTTCAACCTGAGTTAGGAACAGATCTAGCAAAAACATTATTTGAACCACTAGATTATGGTACTGCTACTATAGTAAAGAGTACGATAAAAGAAACTTTGATGAGATATGAACCACGTATCTCTGTTGATGATATTCTATGTGAACCAAATTTTGATAGTGACGGATATAGTGTAGAACTTTACTACACTATTGTTGGACGTGATGATTTGCCACAGTCTGTAGAATTCTTTTTAGAGAGAACTCGATAAATGCCGTACACTCAAGTTGCAAATTTAGACTTTGATGATATCAAGGTAGCTCTGAAAGATTATCTTAGAGCACAGTCGGAATTTACTGACTACGACTTTGAGGGAAGTGCATTATCCAACCTCATTGACGTACTAGCGTATAACACCTATTATACGGCGTTCAATACAAACATGGTAGTCAATGAACTATTCATTGATAGCGCCACGTTGAGGGACAACGTAGTAGCACTAGCGAAGCAATTAGGGTACAGACCCAAGAGTGCTACATCTCCAACAGCATATATCTCTTTTACTGCAACTTATCAGAACGCTACAACTGATACTGAGTTGTTCTTGAAAAAGGGAACAGGATTTATCTCAACTTATGACAACAATGTCTATCAGTACGTTGTTACTGATGATGCAAAGGGACAGGTTGTCAATAACGTTGCAACATTCACTGATGTACCTATTCAAGAGGGTACATTACTAACAAATACGTTTATTGTTAATACTGCACTCAAGACACAGCGATTTATTCTTGATAACCGCAATATTGACACAAACACTATCCGAGTAAAGGTATTCCCTACTGGTAGTGGTATTAGTAAACCTTATCTTGTAGCAGATAACATTTTAGGTGTAGACGGCACATCAGAAGTATTCTTCATTGACGAGATTGAAGACGAAAGATATGAAATTCTTTTGGGAGATGGCGTCCTAGGAAAGAAACTTGATACTGGTGCAAGAATTGAAGTCTCATACCTAACAACCTCTGGTCCAGAGAGCAATGGTGTTAGAACTTTCTCATTTGCTGGTGTATTAGAGAATGTCAATGGTGTTACACCCAACGCTGACATCTCAGTGACCTCTACTGTCGCTGCAGCGGGCGGAGAAGAGATCGAAAGCACTGCTAAGATCAAATATACCGCTCCTAAGGCATACGGCACACAGGACCGTGCTGTAACCGCTCAGGACTATGAGACAATTGTCCGTAAAGTATATCCAGCAACTAGCGATATCATCATCTTTGGTGGAGAGGACCAAGTTCCACCTGAGTATGGCAAAGTATTCATTGCATTGAAACCAAAGGATGCAAGTTACCTCACTTCACTGACAAAGAACAATATTGTCACTGAATTGAAGAAGTATGCAGTAGCATCTGTAGAACCTGTACTAGTTGATCCTTCAATTCTATATGTTGAATTGTCTAGTAAGATCTACTACGACAGAACTAAGACTGATGCGACACCTGCAATGATCAGAGACACTGTAATTGGTTCAGTGCAGTCTTATCTTGATACAAGTGATACTGAAAGGTTTAATGGTAAGTTCAGATATAGTAAAGCGGTTGCTGTAATCGATGATGCAGACCGTGCTATCAATTCTAACTTAACATCTGTTACAATGAGGAAAGATTTCATTCCTCTGCTAAACTCTACATCCTATTATGAAATTTGTTTCCAAAATACGTTCGACACTGACTGCGACGATCCTGTTCTATCATCTACTGGTTTTAGGGTTACTGAATATCCTAATTTCGATGTGTATGTCGAAGACAGGGCAGGCAAAATTGTCCTATATAGACTAGATACCGTAACTGGTGAAAAAGTTGTCCTCGACAGCGATATTGGCGATATTGATTATGTAAATGGTGAACTGAAAATGTATGCCCTTACAATCATTAAGGGTAGTTTCTTTGATAATCGCATTTCTGTTAGAGTAAAACCCCTTTCTAATGATATCAAGGCACTCCGTGAGGTTTATCTTGACGTTGACGTTGCGAATTCTTCGTTCACTGCATACAAAGAGTAAAGTAAATGCCTGCTGTAAAGACTAAGAGAATTTCCACTCTGATCGAGACGCAGCTTCCTGCTTTTATTTCTGATGAATACGAACTGTTTAGTAAGTTCGTTCAGAAGTATTACGAAGCACAGGAGGTGCAAGGTGGCACTTTGGATGTTATTAATAACATTCAGAAGTATGCCGACATCGATTTCTACGAGAAGAGTATTCTCAAGCAGCACGATGTTCTAGCAGGGGCAATTACTAACAGCGATACTACAATCACTGTTACAGATGCACAATCCTTCCCAAAGAAGAACGGATACATCCGCATTGATGATGAGATCATCTTCTATGCTACCAGGACAGACACTGAGTTCCAAGAATGCTCTCGCGGTGTTAGTGGCAACACATCTCTTGGTGACTTATATGAAGCAAGCAATTTTACTAGTACAGATGCCGCAGCGCACGTTGCAGGACAAAAGGTTTACAATGTAAGTAACCTATTCCTGTATGCACTAGTCAAGAACTTTGAAAAGCAATACCTAGGTTCTTTCCCTGAGAAGTATCTCAGAGGTGAAGTAGACAAGAGAACCCTTATTAAGAACATTCAGAAGTTCTACAAGTCAAAAGGAACTAAGAGTTCTATTCAGTTTATCTTCAATACTATTGTATCTACTGATGGAGATAAACCAGAGACTTATAAACCAAGAGATTTTACATATAAGTCTTCTAATGCTGATTGGATCAGCAATTATGCCCTAAAATGTAAGATTGTTAGTGGCGATCCTAAATTACTGATTGGTAAACCAGTTATTCAGGCAGAGACGACTGAATATGGTTTTGCATCTGCTACTGTAGATAATGTACAAGCAGATGGCACTAGAGACGGTGAGCAAATCTATAACATCATTCTTGCTCCTGAGACTGTCAACGGTGATTTCTTTGTATCTACAAAAACTAAACTCGCGAGATCCCTGTCAGGGACTGCGACTTCGGGGAATAGAATTAATGTATTCTCAACAAATGGTTGGGGTAAGAAAGGATCTATTCTAATTGGTGACGAGACTATTGAGTTTGATCAGAAGAACGCAACTCAGTTTATTATCAAAAATAGACAACCATCTAGCGCACTAACATATCCTTCTGGTACTGAAGTATACAAACCAGTAACCGTTACTGGTTCTGGCGTTACAATGCTAGTCCTTGGTATTGTATACAACCTAGAAACTCTTGATACTCAACCATATTCTTCTGTTGGTGATCAAATCTTAGTATCCAATCCTGGTTTTGAAACAGCAGATCCAAAAATTATTGACATTACAACCAATCAGACACGTTGGTTGTTAGATAATGGTTCTTCCGTAAACATTCCTACACTACCTGCAGTTGCCACTTCTCTAAATGAAGTAACAACTAACGTAACATCTATCCATGAAGATGATCAATATTATTATATCACGTCTTCTGGATATCCATCACATAAAATCTTAGATGGATCTTTAGTAAGTGATACGTTGCTAGATCAAAACATTCTACGTTTGATCAGAAAAGAAGCAACTACATCTACCGAAAGATATCAAACACCAAAAGCAGATACTTCTATTTTCCTTAATGGTGTAAGAGGATATAGTTATAGAGACGCAGAAAGTATTCGTTATGGTGTATTAGAAGAAATTAAGGTTGACACACAAGGTAGAGGATATAATGATCCTCCATTTGTTCTAGTTGATCAAGTTCCTAGCAAAGCGATTGCAGTTCTTGCTGGTCAAGTTGTAGAACGTATTATTGTTAACACTACAACTATTTTCCCTAAAACACCAACCATTGAAATTACCTCTGGTAGAGGAGCAGTAGTTCGTGCAGTAGTCACTGGTGGCAAGGTAACATCTCTACAGATTGATAATCCTGGTGAATACTACTCTACACCACCTGTTGTCAGAATTACTGACATGGCGGGTAGAGGACGTTTTGCTAGTTTTACATCTATTGTTAATGCACAAGGTGAACTAACTGGTTTTGAAACTGTAGATGAGGGTAACTTCTACAATCAAAATACTGTTAAGGTAGACATTATTCCAGTTGGTGAAGGTGCATCTGCAAATCCTTTACTTAAGGAATGGAATTTCAATAGGTATGCAAAGATTGGAACTAATCTTGATACCGAAAATGGTTATGTCTTCCCAAATTATAATAATGTTCTAGAGCATGGTTATGGTTATGTTGCTAATCCAAAAGCACTACGAGTTGCTCTAAGCGATAATATCAACAGCGCAGGGACTGAACCTGCAAACAAAACTCATTCACCTATCCTAGGGTTTGCTTATGATGGTAATCCAATCTATGGTCCATTCGGTCATGAAAATCCACTAGATGTTTCATCCCCCATAGTGAGGATGACTTCTAGTTATGGACTGAACAACACCCGTAGCAACGGTCCAAATGTAAGCACGTATCCCCTTGGTTCTTTTGTCAATGATTACACTTACACTCATAAGAGCGGGTCATTAGACGAAAACAATGGACGATTTTGTATTACCCCAGAATTTCCGAAAGGAACTTATGCTTATTTCCTTACTATTGATAGCAATCAAGTACCGCAATTCCCATACATTCTAGGTGCTAATTTCTACTCACTGCCAGTAGATAGTAATTACAATTCTAACATCAATCAAAATGATGTTCCTAAGAATGCTAAGCGTTACTACATTCCTGGTATGCCTAGGAATGGTGAAGGATTTATTGGTAGTATTTCTGATGTAACATCAGGAACTATTGATGCCATTGAGAGTATTGCATCATCAAACAATTTCTCTGTTAATAATAAAGTATATTTTAACAACCTAGGTACAGAAGGTAGCGAAGCAGAAGCAAACGTTTCTTCAGTAAAAGGTAAAGTTGTTGATTATCTGCAAAGTAAAGAAACTAAAGTAGTTAAGTTAACTACAATTCAGACTGCATATCTATTTGAGAACGATACATTAAGACAACCATCTTCTGGTGCTTTTGGTGAAATTGTCGGTACAGTTCGTAGTGACAATACCATTGTTCTTAAGAATGTCAATGGAACGTTTGATACTACTGGTACATTCTCTGCTGACATTAAGACATTCTCTCTTCTCTTGGATCAGGATAGTTCTTATACAGAAGGTGCTACTGTAACTCTAACAAATGGTATTGATCCATCTACTACAACTGCTGAAATTCTAGAAGGAACAAACAAGCAGAATGTAGTCAAGATCAAGGTTACTGGTGGAACATGGGGAGTTGACGATGATTTCTTCTTACAGTCTAGCAATCTATTTGATACCATCGGTTCTAGAATTATTGTACTTACTTCGTTAAGTGATAACTTAGAACCATTTGAAGTTAATCAAAGTGTTGCTCTGGTTGAGACAACTACAGCACATGGTCTTGGAATTGGTGATAAAGTAGATGTTGATATCAATCCAGACGATGCTACTAAAAATAAAACTTACTATGTAAGAAAAAGAATTTATCAAACAGCAAATCTTCTTGCACCAGAAGCAAACTCTACCATTGACTTTACTGGTATTGGTAGATTTGAGATCTTGAATGGTGGTGCAGATTATACTGCTGGTACATATAATAATATTGCATTAACTGGTGGATCAGGCACAGGTGCTACAGCATCCATCACAGTATCTGATGCTGGCATTGTATCCAGTGTACAATTACAGAATGCGGGATCTGGATATGCTAAAGGTGATTACCTTGCTGTTGCTGATGAGGATCTGGTAAGATCTGGTGCATCACAAAGCACACAAAGGTTAGTTGTATTTGTAGATCACGTTGGTTTTGCTGCTGGTCAAACACAAGTTACTGTAAAGGACAGCACAAGGTATGCTGATGGTGATCTTATCTCTATTGGTAGTGAAGTTCTAGAAATTTCTTCTATTAGTGGACAAGTTCTCACTGTTATTAGAGGCAGAGAGGGAACATCTGATATTGACCATTATAATGATCAACCTGTTACTCTATACAAACCAAAATATAATTTCTCTGCTAATCAACAGATCTTTACTGGTGCATATTCTGGATATATTCAGTCATATGATAGAGAAACACAATCGATTGTTATTTTCTATGATTATGCAACTGAGATTTCTACAGCAAACGAACTAACTCCTAGTTCTAGTTTCTTTGATGTTAGTTCTCAAGATAGACTAGTAAGTATTGATTCTGTTGGTTCTCTAATCTATAAGTTTGAATTCTCTGAAGACAATACTACATTCACTCCTAATCCAGATATCAATGTACAGGAGTTTTACAAGTATACGTTTGACACGTCTCACTCTTCTCTCACTGGGACTTACTTTGATATGTCTCCTAGTAAGAGTTATAATTTAAAAACATTAGAAAAGACTGCCTCGACAGTTCTACCAGGAAACCCTGGCGCTTTCACTGATGTCAAGTTTGGTTTTGGTGCTAGATTAGCATCCAACAACTATAGTAAGAAGGTAGGCACAGACTTCACCAACTTCTACTATTTTGATAATAAAGGCATTGTAAATGCCGAGGGCAAGTCTCTTAGAATTATAACAGATCCACTACAAGGTGTCAAGACAGTTAACTATGTTACATCAACTCGTTTTGTTTATGATATTGATAGTGAGCCTCTTTGGGATGGTTCTGGATCCATTTCTTATACTACTACTGGTCAGTTCGCTGTTGGTGAGATTAACAGTTATGCAATCACGAACCTTGGATTAAATTATAAGAAAGTTCCAGTCATTGATGGCGTTGATCCTAATGAAAAGTTTAGAGCAACTGCAACTGTTCTATTTGATCAAGCATCTCAAACTATCGTCGGTATTGATGTAACCAACAAAGGATCAAATTATTCAAACCCAAAAGTAATCATTACTAATGGTGATGGTGTAAATGCAACTTTCAAAGTTGTTGTTAGAAATGGTGAGATCTTCTCTATTGTTGTAGACAATCCTGGTAGAGGATATACATTTACTCCTGAAGTAGCAATTGTTGAGGGAGATGTTGAGGCATATGTAGATAGTACAACAATTGGTATTCCTAGAAGTATTTCTATTACTAACAATGGTGGTTCTTTCCACTTAGATAAAACAGTATCTTCTACATTTTCATCCAACTATATTGTCACTGTTGCAAAGAACAATAACACATCATATAGAAAAGGTGAGCTTGTTACACAAACTGTTAATGGTGTAGAAGTATTCAGAGCAACTGTAACTGAATGGAGAAAAGGATCTAATCTACTAAAACTTAGAAGTGTAACTGGTATTGTTAGAGAGAATGTAGAAATTAGAGGTGCTGGTCCAAATGCTCGTGGCACAGTTCGCAAAGTTTATGTTACTACGTTCAGTGAGGATATTGCTTCTTTCTATGACAATATTGGATACTTCAAGTCTGATAGAGGACGTTTAGGTGTATCTAATCAGAAAGTATTAGATAGTTATTTCTATCAAGATTACTCTTACGTTGTTAAGTCTAAAACACCAATTGATCAATGGCGTGAACTAATCAAGTCTACTACTCACCCTGCTGGTTTCCAGTTATTTGGACAAGTAGATATTGAAGCAACTGCTACAACTGAAATGCCAGCAGAAATGCCAAAGGCAGATCATTTTACTATCTTACAACTATGGGATCCTGAAAAGAATAGAATTACTGTTGAGAACACAACCAGAGTTGTAACTCAAACTCTACAGAAAGTAGAGAACCAAAGAATTCGTAAAGCACAAGGATCTGCTGCTGCAAGTGAATTCCTGTTTAATGAAATGCTTGCCTTTGAGGTTAGGATTTTCAATAACACTCCTGGTTATTATGATGATGTTACCAATCCACCAGCACCACAACTTCCTAAACCATGGTATTTTAAAAATCCATTTACTGGATACTATGATGGAGATGGAAGATTACAAGGAAAGACAACATTTGATCTTAGGAATGTAAACACAGATACAGTGTTTACTCCATATGATGAGAAAAATTTGATTGTTACTTTAGATGGTGTACTACAAGATCCTGGTGTTTCATACACTGTTTCTGGTAGTCAAATTACATTCTCTGCTCCACCACTAGGAGCAAATCAAAAGCAGACTGGTGAAGGAACAACTGATGTCACTAAGTATGGTGGTGTTAACTTCTATGCCAAGTACGTTGCATTTAAGGATAACCAATACAACGATAAACACTTTAGAAAATTAAAAAATATTTACCAGCGTAATGGTAGATGGATTGATGCTGCAAATCAAATTGAAAGAAATACCGACTTTATTATTGATGAAACTCTTGGTTATGCAAGAGCAACTCATCCATCCCTAGATTGGGCAACTAAGACTGATGATTATCAAAGAAACATTAGATCTATCTTAGAAGCATATGATCATGATCTTCGTTTTGGTGGAAATATCAAGACGATTGATTATACATCTATCTTCAATTCAGATAGCGAATATCTGTATATTCAAAACAATAGATCTGCTTCTACTGATATTTTCTCTTATGCTACTAGACTAGCAAAACTTGCTATCAGAAACTGGGATTACATTGATGTAAATATCACATACATCCAAGGTTCTACAGTAATGAATGTCAGCAGCACTGACAACATTGCTATTGGCATGTATGTAAGTTCTGGTAGAGCATATCCAGAAGGAACTAAAGTTGTTTCTATCGATAGTGATACACAAATTACTCTCAGTCGTGCTGCTCTAGCAAACTCTGCTGGTGGCGGTGGTGTTCCTGCAGGTAACACTCCATTGTCTGGAGGTGGAACCACTGGAGTTCTACCAACCAGTACAGCATCTGTTGCTCCTGGTAATACATTCTCTGTTCCACCTGGACAAACAGTTAGTGTTGGTGTATCTTTCTCTGGTACAGACCAAGCAACGTTCTCTTGGAGCAATCTAAACAACGGAACGTTCTATGATGCTGGAACACTAATTAATCTCAATAGATCATTTATTATTAGTGCTACAGAAAGTTATCGTGCTGCTAATGTCAATACTGCAGTAAGTGCTGCACTTTGCGAAAAACTTATTGGAAGACAAATTGATGATATTGTGTATCACCTAAGATATGGTGGTAACCAAAGACTAGTTCAAAACACAAGACTAGATTTCTGGGTTGAGACTGGATATCCTGATGGAGAAATCCGTAAGATTACTACTGATGGTGGTATTAACAGTCTCGATGGTATGGATCTAATTTTTGACTATGCTAGAGATCAAATGATCTTGGCAATGAGAAACTTAGGTCAAGTTACTGATCCTGATGTTCTAATTGATAATCTAACGCCATTGTGTGCAGATGTTGAAAGTTCTCTCATGACTTTCTCTAGCATCAGTAAAGATATTATGAGATATGGTCCTGGTTATGTTGTTGAAACTAAGCAAAACTTAAACAGACCAGGAAACTGGGCAGCAAAACTAACATACAGTAATATTCATATTATTGGAGATCCAATTCTACCAGTAGGTGAGTGTGATGATGTTGTTTCTGCAACAGATTCTTTGTTTGCAAATGTTAGAGACATTTTAGAACAAGAAGACGTAACAAGATCTCTACCTGATTTTATTGACGGAGAAACCAAAGATTTTGAATTGTATTGGGATAATGGTAGTCCTGTAAAACTTGAGGAAGATGAAAATCTTTTCCTTACTATCAATGCAGTATTACAGAGACCTAAGTATACAGAAAATTATCCACTCTTTGATGCATACTTCATTGATAGAAGTGTAATTCCAAACTTGATTAAGTTTGATGTTGCTCCTATTTGGGATCAAGACCTAGGTGCTAAGTCTATTGGCGAACCAACTGCTGTAGAAAAAGTTGTTGGTATTGGTGTTGGTAACTATAAGAGACTTACTATTGATTATGCTCTAGTCAATGGTGTAAGAACTGGTCCGTTCCTAATTTTGGATGTAGAAGACAATACTGTACAAAATATTGAAAGTGAAGACAACTTATATGTCTTCCTCGATGGTGTATTACAACAGAAAGGTGAAAGACAGTCATATACAATCTCTGGTCCAAACATTTTCTTTAATGTTCCTATTCAACCAGAAGTTAAGATTGACATGCGCTACCTCTATGGTAGAGACGTAGGTCAAATTCTCAACATCTATGACTATGCTCCAGACACATATTTTGCTAGAGCAAGACTTGAAATAGATTTTGATAGTTCTATACTCTCTCCATATCAAACTTATTCTTGGATGGGAGATAAGATTGGTTCACCTATTCATGTATGGCAAGTAAAAGCAGACGGCACATTTAATGTCATTGGTGAAGTATCTAACTTGTTTGCTTCTGGCAATACTTTAGCATGGGATCTAAAGTCTCAAAATGCTAGTATTGACGAAACTCTCGATCTTGTATTTGGTGTAAAAGGATACTATAACAGAACTTTCGTTGTTGCTGCTGCCAATTATACAAATATAAATCTTGTCTATAAGACAGATGAATTAGGAAGAAAAGTTCTTGAGGATGATAATGCTCTTTGGTCTGGTACTTTCTTAGGTAAGACTTATAGAAGTCCATTCTTGTCACTCTCCAGCGGAGATCAAATCCGTGTTGAGGGAGAAGAAGGATTTAGAAAGATCAAGAGACTACCACAAACTGCTACAAGTAAAGATGGTAGACCTGGAGAGCAACTAACAGATGATATCTATGGAGCAGTCTCAATTGAGACTTATACTGGTATTACTAGAGGTGAAGGTCTTGCTGTAGTTGCCACTATTGAGAATGGTTCTGTCGTATCGCTAACCTGGAACCAACGTAGTTACGATCCTCTTACACAACCTACTGCATATCAATATTATACACCACCTGTTCTTAAGTTCATTCCTAAGAATGGTAATGGTGGTGGTGCTAGAGCAAATGTACTAGTAGCAAAAGGTCAAGTCATTAGTGTAGACTTGATTGATGGTGGTTCTGGATATACCGAAGCACCACAGGTAATTGTTTCTAGAAGATTTGACATCTTAAGTGAAAGAGACATTGGTGTATCACTTGTTACACTAAATCTTAACACTCAAGTACAAGGATTTGGTATGAATGCCATTTCCTTCATTAGTGAGATTAGTGACGCTGGTCTTACTGGTATTTCTTCTGGATCTAGTGTATCTCTTGGTATTCCAACTTCTGAGATTGATATTGAGAGAGTATTCACACCAGATGAAATTGAAGTATTCTCTATTGGTGGACAATTAGATCCTCAGAGAGATGTTATTGAAGTTAAGTCTTGGCAGGAGACATCTGCTGCTAATGTTCCATTAATTGACACATTCCACAATGCAACAGTTGTATCTGCTGAAGTACAAGACATCGTTACTGTCAATTCTATCTCGACAGTAAGTAAGGCAATCACAACCACTATTGAGAATCTAATTCCTAATGATGCGTTGTCTAATGTCAACTTCTTTGAGACTGCTGCTTACTTACAGGTTGACCTTGCTCCTGGTGAGACAGTTGTATACATCCCAGACACCACTAAGTTTGATCCTAATGGTTTCTTACTTATTGGAGATGAGGTTGTATTCTACAGCAAGAAACTAAATGATCGTTTCATTAAAGTTGATAGAGCACAAAGAGGAACAACCGAGAAAGGATGGTTAGCAGGAACCTTCATTAGACAGATCCCAGAACTTGTATCTGTTGCATTCGGTGGTGTACTTGAGATCCAGAGTGAAAGCGATGTCACGATGGTATCTGCTGGATTTGTAGATTCTGGATTTGAAAGAAAGGTAGAAAGACAAGTAACTGCTCCTGAAGAGTTGGATATTACCAAGTCTGCATTGGAAGTTGTTCTTACTCCTCCACCTGGCGGAGTTATCGATGGATACGAGGAAACTGCATTTATTACAGATCCTGTTATCAAGAGAGATGGTTCTTCTGTTGATCTAATTGATGTACAAGGTCTATATTATGTTCTCAAGAGAGATACTACACAAGTTCAGGTTGTAAACTCCGTGTTTGGAGTTGATACTGGTTACATTGGACAGTATACCAGAACCAATGTCGGACATACTATTAGTATGTTTGATGGCATCTTCGATGATGGTGTTGCCAATGCTTCTGGTCTTTCTATCCTAGAGTTCTCTACTTATTTCCCTGCATTCAGAATTGAAGACTTCACTAAGCGTGCTAAGTCTAGTTACACTATCGCTGGTGCATACTTCAATCTACTACCACCATCCATCCAGAACCCTGTTGCTGTAACAAGTAGTTCTGGAACAATTCCGTCCACTGTTCAGGTACAAGATACTACATTGTTCCCAACAACTGGATATGTATTCACCTCTGGTGGATCAGTTATACAATACACTGGTAAGACATCCAATTCATTTACTGGATGCACACATGTTAAGGGTCCAACTACCATTTCAAATGGACAACAGTTGGTTCCGCATACAATTACCTAAATATTGCTATAAATATAAATAACTCAGGCACAAATCACAACGTCGGATAAAGAAACCCATGGCTGCTATTATTTCTGATAAGTTTCGTATCTTTAACGCGAAACAATTCCTAGAATCCCTCACAGAGGGCGCGACTGATACGAGCGCAGAGCGTTCTAGAATGTACTTCTTTGTGGGTCGTCCGCAACCTTGGAGAGCATATCTTGAAATCTACTCCAAGAACGCAACCGCATTTACAGTTGGTAACGAGGTGTATGTAGGAACATACGGTTCCACCACCTTCCGTGCCACGATTGCTGCAGTTTATGATAGTGCCCTCCTTCTAACCGACGTTTTTGGCAGCAATGGTATTAACTCTGCTCCTGCTCTAGGAACCGACCTTAAGTGCCGTACTGGTGGTGCTGGTGGATCTGACACAGGTGCTACTGCTAAGTCTGGCGTTTATCGTTATGCAGACGAGAACATTCCACCTCTTCCTCTTGACAACCAGTCTGAGAAGATTGCTCTGTATGACGAACTAATCGCTGCAAAGCGTATTACTGATTCTTATGCAAGAACTGTTATCCGTCGTTACAACTGGGACCTAGTTGCTAACCCTAAGTACGACATGTGGAAACCTGACTACTCTGCTACTCCTGGTGGCGGTGGTCAAATTGGTAAGCAAACCGCAACTGGCGCTAACAGCATTGCTGACGCTAAGTTCTATGTAATGAACTCTTCTTACGAAGTATTTAAGTGCCTCTACAATGGTGAGGATCCTTCTAACGCTACTGGACAGAACGCGACTGAGGAACCATCTGTAGCAGGTGCTAACTATGATTCTGCAACTGGTCTCTATACTGAGACAACTGGTGCTGGTTACATCTGGAAGTATATGTACACCATCCCAACTGATGATGTTCTGAAGTTCCTATCTTCCGACTTCATGCCAATCGTTCTTCCTGCTAACGCATCTAGAACTGGTGTTGTTTCTGCTGCTGTTGCAGGCGCTATCGACGCTGTACTAGTAGAAGATGCTGGTGCTGGTCTACCTGCTTCCCAAACCCTTTATACAAGCATCAAAGGAGACGGAACTGGTGGTGTAGTACAACTAGTAACTAACGGTTCTGGTACAATCACTTCTGCAAGTGTACAAGCAAGAGGATCAGGTTACACTTATGCTAATATTCTTCTTGGTAATGGCAACCTCTTCTCTGACACTGGTCTAAGCAGCGCAGTTGCGACTGGTTCTGGTGCAACTGGTGCTATTGAAGCAATCCTACCTCCCGAGGGCGGTCATGGTTCTGATCATGAAACAGAACTTAACGGTAAGCGCGTAATGACAAACATTCGCCTAACCTACGCTGAAGGTTCTGGTGACTTCCCTGTTGATAACGATTTCCGTCGTATTGGTATTATTGCTGATCCACTTGAGTGGGGTACAACAACATTTGCTACTGCAGATACCCTCTCTGGTCTAAAGTCTATCAAGATTACTGGTGCTACCGCAGATTACAACACTGACGAGAAGATTGTTCAGACTGTAACTGGTGGTACTGCATACGGTACAGTTGTTTCCTGGACTTTGGATAGTGGTTCTACAACTGCTGGTGTACTTAAGTATATCCAAACAAACGATGCACACACTGATCAAGGTGTAGTAAGAGCATTCGAGAGCAATGGTTCTAATGCAATTACTGGAGAAAGTTCCGCTGCTTCTGGTAACGTAGATACTTCTTATGCTTCTACACTACTTGGCGTAACATTCTCTAGTGGTCTTGCTGCTCCAGAAGTCGAGAACAACTCTGGTGACGTTATCTACGTTGAGAACCGTCGTCTGATCACTCGTGCTGCTGACCAGATCGAAGATATCAAACTAGTTATTGAGTTCTAATTACTTCGCTAAATACTAGGGACTAGATACTAGTATTTGGCGGAGCAAGATGCCTCAGAAGACTAACCTAAATGTAAATCCTTATTACGAGGACTTTGACGCGAGTAAGAATTTTTATAAGATTCTATTCCGTCCTGGATACTCTATTCAAGGTAGGGAACTAACGCAAGTTCAATCCATTCTCCAGAACCAGATTGAGAGTTTTGGAAAGTATGCTTTTAAGCAGGGTGAACAGGTAATTCCTGGTGAGGTAGGTCTCAACACAAAATTAGATTACGTTAAACTATCGTCTGTCTCAGAGGTTGCTATCTCAGAGGGAGACGATATTGTTTATAAAAAGTATGACATTACTCAGTTGGTAGGTCAACAGTTAAGAGGTCTAACCTCTGGTGTTCTAGGAACTGTTCTCTCTACGAGAAATGCAACTGAAACCAATGCAGACACATTATTTGTAAGTTATCTCAATAGTGGTAACTCTAACACTGAACCAACATTCCGCCAAGGTGAGACATTAGAAGTTGTCGATGGTGTAAACACTCCTCTACTAGTTGTTGGAACAGATGGTAGCGTACTTCCTACTAGTATTTCTGTTACTAATCCTGACACAGGTGAAGTAACATCTCTTGACAGTCCAGCAATGGGTTATGGTTCTGCTGTCAAGGTAGAAGAAGGTATCTATTTTGTTAATGGTTATTTTGTTCGTAATGATGAGCAACTCCTCGTTATCGAAGAGTATTATGACAAACCATCTGCAAAAGTAGGATTTACAATTAAGGAAGCGATTGCAACTCCTGAGACTGATGCGTCTCTTTATGATAATGCTATTGGCAGTTCTAACTACACTGCACCTGGAGCTCACAGACTGCAGATCAGTCTAGAGATGAAAGAGTTTGCTCTAGATGCAATTACTGATAAGAATTTTATTCAACTCCTTACTGTTAAGAGAGGTGTTGTACAAAGAAAGATTACCACTACAGATTTTAGTGTACTAGAGCAAACTCTAGCACGCAGAACATATGATGAGAGTGGTGATTATGTTGTCACCAACTTTGACATCAACATGCGTGAGTGGGCGCAGAAAGATGGTAACAGAGGTATCTACGCTGCAGATGAATTTGGTCTCTATAATGGATATGACCAAGGCGTAGCTGCTAGAAAAATGATCGCTAGCATTGGTCCTGGTAAGGCATATGTTAGAGGATATGAGATTGTAAACAAAGAAATCAAATATCTTGAAATTAACAAAGCAAGAGAAAGTCTAACCAGTGAAAATGTAACTGTAAAATCAAAGAGACTTCCTACTCTTAATGTTACTAACGTATATGGTAGTGTTCCTCTAAACAAAGAAGGTGCTGAATTAACAGCATATCCTGATGTGTTTCTCTATGGATCTTTTAATGATGCATCTATTGGTGTAAATGGAACTGAGGCAACCACAGAACACAGACAAACTATCGTAAGAAGAGGACTTAACCTCACAGCAGATGATGGTATTAAAACTCTTACCCTTAAGGTAAACGGTCTTAATGGTCAACCAAATCTAGCAGATATTACAGATGCTAACTTTGAGAGCAAGTATGGAACTCTATACTATATCAGATCTTATAGTGCAGAGGGAACTGCTACAGATGTTGGAACTCTAACTGCTGTATCTTTTGCTACTATCAACAGACCTTCTATTGATACTAATGAATCAACACAGTTCCTTGAAATTACTGTTGTAGGTAAAAAGAATGAATTAGATCAACTCTTGATTGAGTATGATGATGGTATTGCAGATAAAATTAGAAAACTATACATTTCCAGAACTGACGCAGAATCTACTAGTGCAGTTACGTCATATTGGGCAGAAGTAAAGGATTACAGAAATACATTTACTCCTTTGATTGGTAAAGTAAAACCAAACAACTTCTTCCTTAAAAAGAGAGGTGCTGGTTTCAATTCTGATTCTGACGTTATTCTTTCTAAAGGTCGTCTAGCAGGTGGAACATCAGTATATAATTCTATCTTTGGATTATCATATTTTGATCCTCAGTTCTTTACCAAGATCATTCTAGAAACTGCTCCTACTGGATACGATGAAGGTAAGTATGTATTTGGTTTAGAAAGTGGTGCATATGGTGTTGTCGAAGGAACAGCATCTGGTGTTTATTCTGCTGGCAGAATTCTCTTCGTTAAGACTTTATCTGGTAACTTCTTACCAGGAGAATCTATCAGAGATGAAGATGATAATACAGTAAGGATTGCTAAGAACAATACAATTTCTCACTTCATTGTTAACAATAGAGGTGCTGGTTATGCAACTGGTGCTGGTGTTCAGATCAATGGTGTAACTTATGATAGTTCTAAAATTCTAGCAGAGACCACTGGTGGATCTGTTTATAAAGTAGGTATTGTTAATGCTTCTTTTGTAAGAAATCTTGAGTACACTCAACCACCTGAAGTTATTATTACTGGATCTGGATCTGCAGGTGGTGCAGCATCAGTACGTGCAGTATTGGTTAGAGATGCTGTAACAACTTATCGTCCACAGAATGTTAAGTCTATTGGTTCTTCTTATGGTTCTGGTGGTGCTAACAAATTTAGTGCTGATGTTGTAGTAGATAATCAGTCATATGCAGATCTCACTGACGTTACAAGTTTCACTTTCTTTGGTAGAAAGGGAACAACATTTGTAGAATCTACAAGTTTCAGTGCTGATGCTGCTGGTTTCCTACAGCAAGGAGACTTAATTCAATTCTCTGATGAAGATAATAACATTATTCGTACTACAGTAGAATATGCTACTCAAGCAGAGGGTGTCGATAAGACCAGAATTTATCTAGATCAAGCATTGCCAGGTAATGTTGTTAACACAAGCATTGTACGTTTACGTCCAAAAGCAGAAAACACTAATGGTGGAACTCTACTTTACCCAACTGGTAGTAAGCAAGTAGTACAAATTTCTGCTGGTGGTGATGATACTAAGATCAAATACTATTTCCGTAGAGATTTTGTAACTACTGCCGCTTCTGGTGATGGACTTATCACTTTTGCTGCTCAGTTACCATTCGGAACACAAAGATTTGCTGCTTACACAGAAGAAAATTATATCATCACTGTACTTGACCCAGGTGATGCACCTAACATTGCAAAGGGTGATATCGTTTACATTCCTGCAGATTCTGTTTCTATCTCTTCTGCTACAGATACTGCTAGTGGTCTTACTTCTGGTAGTATTAATCTAAATGTCCCTGAAGGATATTTTGGAACTGTTCCTTCAAATGGAACATTCCCTAAACTTAAGTTGACTGCAACTCTAGAAGTATCTAACGCAAAACCAAGACTTAAGACTGCTGTAAGAAACAAGAGAATTGTTGTTACTGCATCTGGTGACCGTGTTATTCCTCTAAGAGGTAATGATTATGATAGTGATGTTATCGAACTAATTTCTTACTCTGATGTATTTAAACTCAGATATGTTTATGAGGGAACACCATCACAACCACCTGAAGTTGATACTGCTGGTAATCTAGTATCTGGTATAGATGTTACTGATCGCTATACTTTCGATGATGGTCAAAGAGATACATTATATGATGTATCCAGACTAGTTCTAAAACCAGGATTTGAATCTTCTACTGGACAACTAGTAATTGCATTTGATTTCTTTGTACATTCTCAAGGTGATTTCTGTACTATTGACAGTTACTTGCATGAAGCAGGTGTTGGAGAAGATGAAATTCCAGGATTTAACTCTCCTGTACTAGGCAATCTAGAACTTAAGAATGTAATTGACTTCCGTCCAAAGGTTGATAACAATGCTATCATCCCAGGTTATCTTGATAAGTCTTTACTAGAAGTAACCGAAGGATCTTTCTCTGGTTCTGGTGCTGTTATTGCTAGCAGTCCAGCATCTGATAATGGTCTAGAATATACATTCTCGTTTAGTCAGAAAGAGTATCTAGATCGTATTGATGGTGTGTTCCTTAACAAGAAGGGTGAGTTTATCGTCAAAGAAGGTAATTCTTCACTCAACCCTGTAAAACCAGAACCAATTGATGATGCTATTGCACTGTTTTACGCTTACATCCCTGCTTATACAAGGACAAGCAAGGATGTAAGGATTACCCCAGTGGATAATAGACGCTACACGATGAGGGATATCGGCAAGCTGGAGAAGCGTATTGAGCGTCTTGAATATTATACCACACTTAGCATCCTTGAGCAACAAGCTCTCAACATGCAAGTTAGAGACAGTGTTGGCATGGACAGATTTAAGTCTGGTTTCTTTGTTGACAATTTTGAGGCACATAGCGTTGGTAACCTAACCTCTCTTGATTATCGTTGTGCTATTGATCCACAACAGTCTGTTTTGCGTCCTCAATCTAGAGAAGATAGCATTGATCTTGTAGAAGTCAATGTAAGAGAAGACCAAAGATCTGTTGCAGGTTATAAGAAGAGTGGACACATGGTGACATTGCCATACACACCACTTTCTTTACTAGGAAATAGTGCTGCATCTAAGAAGATCAATCCAAATCCATTTGTTGTTGTGCAGTATGTTGGTGATGGTGAACTTTCCCCATCTATCGACCAATGGTATGATCAACATGAAGAACCATTAGTTGTAGATACAAATACAAACCTATACACTATCTTCCTTGCAAAGGATAACACTAAAGAATCTTTCTCTAGTATCCATAACTCTTTCATCATTAACTGGGTTGGTGCAGCACCAGCATTTGCTTCTATCAATTCTCTTGGTGAAGTAAATACACAGCAAGCAATTGCAACTGTTACATCTGCTTCTGTTGCAAGTTCTTCTAACATCAGTCCACAGAATAATGATGTTGGCAAGGGTGTACAGACTAAGACTGTGAGAGGAAATGTTGTTTCCAACTCTCTATCATTCTTTGCTAGAAGTCTTCCTATTAAGTATGTCATTAGAAGAATGAAACCTAATACGAAGATGTATGTCTTCCTTGAGGGTAGAAATATTGATCGTTGGGTTAACCCTGATTTGAGATTTACAGGTATCGCTGGTAACTCTCTATCTGCATTTAATGGTGGTATTACTACTGATGAATATGGTAACGCATCTGGTTTAATTATTCTTCCTGGTGGATATGCACCTACTGAAAATGCAGTATGGAATGGAGATGTTGATACACTATCATACGATACAAGTTCTGAACAAATTAATGTTTCTACTGGAGATCTAACATTCAGATTTACTTCTAGTGCTACAAACGAGAGTAAAAATGATGCTAGTGTTAACTACACTGAAGTTAAGTATTATGCAACTGGTATCTTACCAGAAAATCCATCTAGTATTGTATCTACAAAACCATCTACTTTCAAATCCAATGAAGGTGTACAAACTGTAGAGAGCAATACTGACAATCCAATAAGACCTAATCCTCTTGCTCAAATGTTTAAGGTTGAAAACCAAGAGGGTGGATGTTTCGTTACTGGTGTAGATCTCTTCTTCAATAAGAAAGACCCATACATTCCAGTCAAGGCATACATTACTGATGTAGATGCAGAAAAACCAGGAAAGAATATTGTTCCTGGATCTGAAAAAACACTATCACCAAATACCTTCCTCAAGTGTTATACAAATGGTGATGTTGCTGTTTATAAAAATGAAAATGTAACAGGTGTTACATCTGCTGCATCTGGTCCTATTCTACAAATCTTCGATAAGAACAATGTAGAACTAGTTGCTACTGCATCTGGTAAGTATAGTCTTACAAATGAGCAAGTATACACTATTGTACTTGGTAATCACAATGGTAAATCTTTTGTACAAAATGAAGATCTAGAAATTCCTTCTCTAACTCTTGCTAATGATACAGGTGGAACTAATTTAAAACTTACTATTGCAAAGGACAGTGGTAAACTTTCTGGTATTAGAGTTACTAACCCTGGTCTAAATTATGATAGTGCAATTCTAACTATTGAAAGTCCACAATTGCCAGGTGGATCTACTGCTACTGCTGCTGTAGAAGTTTCTGGTGGTAAGATTTACAATGCAGAAATTTCTCTGAGTGGTTTTGGATATACAGAGGCACCTTCCGTTGTTGTCAAAGGTATTGGTAATGGTGCAGGTGGATGCGAAATTCAAACCATTATTGATATTGATACACCTGCAGTAAGAATGGGTGTTTCAATTGACGTAGAGGGAGTTACAGAATCTACAACTCCAACACACTTTGCTTTTGATTATCCTGTATATCTACAAAATGATACTGAGTATGCTCTAGTTGTGGAAACAGATTCCACTGATTATGAGTTGTGGTCTTCTCTCTTGGGTGAGACTGACATCTCTACTAGCACAGTTATTACAACTCAAGCATCTCTAGGTTCTCTCTACAAGTCTCAGAACACTGAGAGTTGGCAAGAAGACAATGCAGAAGACTTGAAGTTTACTCTATATCGTGCAGAGTTTGATATTTCTAGAACTGCAAATCTTCTACTCAAGAATGATAATCTTGGATATGAACTATTACAGGAAAATCCATTCGAGACAAATGCAAGTGCTGCTACAAATGCTACTTCCAAACTATTCAAGAATAACAATAAGATTGTAAAAGCAAATCATAGAGATCATGGTTTTGAAGACAGTGGTAAATCCTATGTCTTCTACAGAACTGCACAGGAAACTGGTGGTGTAACAGCAGATATTCTGAATAGCACTCTATTCCAAATTTCTAATAGTGGTGTTGATACTTATAATATTACATCTATAACTAACGCTTCTAGTAATTCGTTTGGTGGTGGTTCTGTTGTATATGGTACTCATAATAGAAAGTTTGAAACTTTATATCCTTTAGTTGGATATCTATCATTTACTGGTACAAAAGTAGAAAGTTTCATTAAAACAACCAATATTGTTCCTGTAGATAGTTCTACTACTAACTATGTTTCATATTCTCAAACAGATTATGAAAAAACTTTCTTAAACGAACCACAGTATTTTACTAATCAAAAGATTGTCGCATCTGAGATTAATGAGACTCTAAACAATCTTGATCAGTCTTTGGTCTATAAGATCCAACTATCTTCTACTGCTTCTAACTTATCTCCAATTTTCGATCTTTCCAATGCATCAGTTAAAACTTCTACTACTAGAGTTGAAAATGGTGCTGGTAAAGAGACTAGATTTGGTAGACAAGATCAGAAGATTAAGTTCTTCCCAGTTTATCAATTCCAACTCTCTGGAAATGGTGGAACAGAAATTCAGACAGGTCAAGTTATCAAAGGTCAGACAACAAAGGCATCTGGAACAATTGCAAGAGTAAATGGTTCTGTTGTTTATGTTCGCGTCAAGACACAGCAGTTCTTCCAGCAAGGTGAAACAGTTAGTCTTGGTGACCAAGCACAATTGACTTCGGTAATTGTAGATTCTAATCCTGCAGAACTATTCTTTGATATCGCAGATGGTGCAACTATTGTAGCACGTAATCCATCTGTTATCCTAGAGACATATGACAATATTATTACTGGTAAATCAGTCCTTTGGAATAGCAGATCTCAAGAGTTGACATTGAGAACTGATATTCAACCAATCAATGATGATTTTACTGGAAAAATTCTTGGCAATGCTGCATTTGCCAGAGGAGCAGATACTGCTAATCAAACTCCAGATATCTTCCGTGTTGGTGATATTGTAAAATATCCTACACAAGAAGATACAGAAGCAAGTTATCTAGAAGTTGGATCGATTGAATACACAAACGGTATTGACTTTGTTGCAGAAGATACATCTAAGAATAGTTCTTCTATTGCTAAGTATGTAACTAAGGAAGTTGGTATTTCTAATCCTGGAACTTCTATTGATGTAAGACTAACTGCCAATGTCAAAGATATTGCAAATGTAAAAGTTCTTTACAGATTTAAGAAGGCATCCAGTCAAGAAAACTTTGAAGATATCGATTGGGAATACTTCAATACAGATGGTTCTCCTGATGTTCTTGAAATTGCAACCAGTGAAAATAATATTTCTAGTGTTACTGAAAAGCAATCTTCTTATCAAGAACTCAAGTACAGTGTATCTGATCTACCAGAGTTTGCCTCTTTTGCAGTCAAGATTGTAATGATGACTGTAGATCCCGCGTATGCTCCAAAGGTCCAAGATATTCGTGCAGTTGCCTCTTTCTAAGTTCCGCGCATGAGTTACATCAAAGTTGAAGGGCATGATGGTCTCGTAAGGGACCAAAACACAGGTGCCATCATCAATCGTGACGATTCTGCTATAGCTGCGAGGCGTAAATCTCAGCAGCTAGGTTCCGCGTTAGACGACATAAATATGTTGAAGAATGAAATCTCTGAAATTAAGTCCCTTCTACGAGAGTTAGTAAAAAATGCCAGCAATTAATGTCGCACGTACCGACACCTTTGAACAGCAAAGGGTAAAAATTAACGAGATTGCAACGTCAATCTTTAACGTAACGCAAGGTGGTAGTGATCTATCAACTGGCAACTTAAAACTTGGAGATGGTACTAGGTTAGCTCCGTCACTAGCGTTCACTTCTGACGCTGAGCTTGGTATTTACAGACCTGCTCTCGATACAATTGGGTTTGTTGCTAATACAAAAAGACTGTTTGATATTTCTGATATCAGACTTACGTCTTATAAAGATTTTGTTGTTCAAAAGAATAATCTTGAGACTGCTGGACTTCTAGTTTCTAACACTGGTTCTGGATATGACGAAGGTGATTATACAGAGGTTCCTTTCATTGGTGGTACTGGTGACGGTGGTGAAGCAACTATCACCGTTGTAGGATTTGCTGGTACTGTTCTCAATATTGGTGCAAACTACGTTCCTGGTCAAAACTACACTGGTATTGATCTAATTGGTGGTAATGGCACTGGAGCTACATGCGAATTTAACGTTCCAGAATTGTTAGGTGGTATTACTAATGCTGGTTCTGGTTATCCACCTGGATCATATACATCTGTTCCTGCTACTGGTGGTTCTGGTACAGGTGCAACTTTTGATGTTACTGTAACTGGTACTACTAATCTTGGTGGTTCTGCATCAACTCCTGGATCTGGTTATACAACAGGAAGTTATAACGCTGTTGATGTTTATAACGTACCAAGACAAACTTTTGTTGTTACCTCAATTGGAGACGGCGGTGTAACCCCATATGAATATGTAATTGATGGTGTTACTAGACCAACTCCAACATTAGAGATTGGTAACACATATAGATTTGATATTTCTGATGCCAGTATGACTGGGCATCCGATTTATTTCCGTGGTGCAGGTGTTTTAGACGCACTGCCTGCTGCTGATTTTACTGTAGTTACATTTGGTGTAGAAGGAAACGCAGGTGCATTTGTTGATCTCGTTATTCATGACACTGCTGGTGCTCAGGGAATTGGATATGAATGTTCCCAGCACGCTGGCATGGGTAACAATATTACCGTTGTCTCTGGTTCTACAACAACTGCTGGTAGAGGAGCAACTGCTGATGTTGTAATCAATGCAAATGGAGAACTAGACACTGTATCATTTACACAAGCAGGTACTGGTTATGGTGTTGGTGACCAGATCATGTTTATCGATGGTCAAATTGGTGGTGGTACTGGTGCAGTATACACTATCAGCACTGTAAGTTATACAAGTAGTGTTACTAACGTTGCTGTTAATTCCAGTGGTCAAAACTATCTGGTAAATGATGTACTTGGTATTAGTAGTTCTTTCTTTGGTGGATTTGGTTCTGGATTTGCATTTACTTCAACTACATCACCTGGAACTATTGCTGACTTTGCCGTATCTACATATGGTTCTGGATATACTGTAGGAGATCTTCTAGCACTGCCAACAGGAGTATCTGGTTTAACTACAGTTCTTCCTGGTTCAATCTCTGGTATTAATACAACCCTGACCCAAGGACAATCACAAATTACAATTGCTGATACTTCCAGTCTTACGGTTGGAATGAACATCTTCAATGGTCAAGGTGACATTGGATTTGTCGCACAGGGTGCAACTATTCAATCTATTGATAGTGCAACAACACTAACAATGTCATTCCCAGCAGACAGCTCTGGTGCTGCAAGTCTGACATTCTCTTCACCAAACCTAACAGATATTGTATTAACCTCTGTAACTGGTATTACTATTGGTGACAGTATTGTTCAAACTGGTGGTACTGGTACTCTCGCTACAGGAACAACTGTTAGTAACGTAGACGCTGCAACTTTAACGGTTTCTCTTAGCACAGCACCTACCGCTCCTGGTACTGCAACTCTATCTTTCCAACCAGCATTTGGTGTAGGAACAACAGCATTCTCTTATCGAGTTGATGTTCTAGGTGCAATTAGTCAAGTAGAAGTAACTGAAGGAGGTAATGGTTACTCTGTTGGTGATTTACTCACAGTTTCTCCTACTGACCTAGTACAACCAAATACTAAAGTAGTTAAATTCTTCCCAACACAGACACTAACATTTAGTGGATCTGTTCCTACTTCCGCAGTTTCTGTTGGACAAGAAATTAAGAAAAGAGATGGTAGTGTTGCATCTGCTATTTTACTGAGTGGCACTACAATTCTAGCACAAGCAGATTCAACTTACACTGGAGTTGCTGCTACTGGTGGTTCTGGTACAGGACTTACAATTGATGTAACTCGTGATTCATTCGGTAATGCTAGTGTAGTCGTAGGTGCTAATGCTGGTTTCGGATATGTAGCACAAGAAACAGTTACCGTTGCTGGTAATTTAGTTGGTGGTGCTTCACCTGCAGATGATCTTAGTATTCAGATTGATAGTGTAACTTCATTTACTCCTGTTGATGTTGTTGGCATCCTAACTTCTGGAAGTAATATTACATCAGTTGTTGTTGCTGATACAACTCAAGGCGTTGATACAGACTTTGCTGCTGGTAATAATGTTATCTTCAATGGTAGCACAGCAAACACATATTCTGTCGCGACAGCAACTGCTATTGGAACAGATAAGAAAATCTTTATTGATGATGTACTTGCTCCTGATCTAACACTCTATGTTGGTGATAGTTATCTGTTTGATCTATCAGATGCTTCTAATGCAAGCGCAAACTTTGCTCTATCAGCATTTGAGGGTGGAGACAAAGCACCTTCTGTATATACAGGTTTCTCTACTACGTTAGATGACACTTCTTTAACTGTCACACTTGCCAACGTAACCAACTTGGTTGTTGGTATGGAAGTTACCGCAACTGGAAACGGTACTCTAGCAACAGGAACTAAGATTGCATCTATTGATAGTGCAACACAGGTTACATTGGACACTTTGCCAACTGGTGCTGGCACAGCAATTCTAACTTTTACAGGTTCTGAATATCTCGATGGTGTAAAGCGCGAAAGCAATTCACTTACACTTAAGGTAACTGCTAATACACCAACACTTTATTACTATGATCAAGGTGCAAATGGTGATGATGATGCTGGTTTTAGATTTACTACTGCAGCAACATTAACACCAGATCCAAACAACCCAAGATCTTTTGGATCTGGAGCAGAGATTACAGTTCAATCTGTTGTAAGTACAGATATTGTTAAGTCTGATGTTAATAGTGGAGAACTTACTGCAATTAACGTCACCGCAACTGGTGAAGTAGCTGGTGCTACTGGTAATATCTCTGGAACATTAACTGCTCCTGATATTGCTGGCACAGATTTGGCAGTCACCAATATTAATAATGCTGCTGGTGGTATTACACTGACCACAGCAGGTTCGTTCTTGATTTCATCAAACGTTGATATTTTTGATAGTGCAACTCAACAATCAACTCTATCAATCTCTTTAACTTCTGGTGATCTATCTACACAAGGAGAACTAAAAACATTTGGTAAAGTTAGTGTTAATGACCAACTTGAGATTGAAACCAATGAGTTCCGTTCTCTTGGATCCAATGATCTAATTCTAAAACCTGCTCCTGGTAGAATTGCAAATGTCAATACAGACAGTGCAATTAGAATTCCTGTTGGTAATACTGCAGCAAGACCTCCTTCAAACCAATTGGTTGATGGTCTTATCAGATATAATACTGAGACACAACAGTATGAAGGTTACAATGGCACTAACTCAGCATGGTCTTCCTTGGGTGGTGTTCGTGACCTAGATGGCAACACCTATATCAAAGCAGAAGAAACTGTAGGTGCTAATGATAACACACTATGGTTTATCAATGATAACATTAATACTCTGAAGGTAACACCTACTGCACTTCAGTTTGTTAATATGAGGACTATTTCCTCGTATAATGTAAACGCTCCTGCATTTACACAATGGACTGCTAACACACCTGTAACTGTAGGACAGTTTGTTGCTTACAGAAATAATGTTTATGAAGTAACTCAAGCAGGTGTCACTGCTAGTTCTGGTAATGAACCAACACATACAACTGGTGCTCAACCAAACAACACAGCAGAACTTACCTGGAATTCTCTTGCAGTAGCAGCAGTAGAATTTAATGGTGTTGAAGAAGTAAGAGTTGGACCTCTTGGCGATGTTCCTCTTGTAGTTTCTGGAGAACTGAGGTTCCTAGCAAACGTAATGTCAAGTGACATTAGTGATATCATCATCAGACCTAACTCTGGTAAGAAACTCAAGGTTGACGCACAGACATCTTTTGTTATTCCTGTTGGTGCAGATACACAACGTGGTGCAGCAGAAACTGGATCTATTAGATTTAATACAACTTCCAGTCAGTTTGAAGGATATGATAACAATGGTAACTGGGGTTCACTTGGTGGAGTTAAAGACGTTGATCAAAACACTTACATTATTCCAGAGACTGCTCCTGGACAAAATGAAAACATCTTGTACTTCTACAATGATGGAAACAATACATTACAACTCACCACAACCGCACTTGATTTCTTCAGTGTAGATACTATCAGATCTCAAACAAGTAATCAGTTTGAGATTACTGCAAATCTAATGACATTTAACAGTGCAGAAACAACACTTGATAATACTTCTGTCACCACAACATTCCTTCATACATCCAAGCAATACTTCGATCTTGGTTTGTCTGCTGGATTGACAGTTGATCCTGTTCTAAGACTAGACAACCAAGGAGATGTATATTTTAATACAACATTTGGTACTGGCAACTTTAATGGAGTTAAGGTCTTTGATGGTGATCTCAAGGAGTTTGAACTTAACGATGTCAGAATTCTAACCGAAGATATTACTCTAGTTAAAGGAACCACAAACAACGGAAGTTCTACAATTTATGCTAGTGCAACTGATTGTGGAGCAAAAGTTGTTGTAGTTGCGAAGAACCCAACTAGCGGAGATAAAGAATTCTTCGAGTTTGGTGTTATAGATAATGGTAGCGACGTATTCCATACAGAGTATGGTAATGTCAGAACTGGAACACAACTTATTATTCCTACTTTTGAGTACACCGCAACTAATGAAGTTAAGATCAATGTAGAGTTGGGACCAATCAACCCAACAGAAAGTGTCAACATTACCTTTGTATCCAACGTAACTAAGAACTAAGATGGCAACCACAAGAGAAAAGTTTGATTCCGTTGGTGGATTTTCCATCGACAAGACTACTGTTGTCGATGAATTGCGAAATGCTAAAGATCTCAATACCCTTGAGATTAAAAACTCTGTATATTCTGACAGTAAAACAACTGAGTATATTCTTAGAGGTATCAACACTGCTGTTCTGCAATTAGATACTGTTGGTACTCAGATTGTAATCGAAAGTAATACTATCAATTTTGTCACAGCACACATCATTGGTGTAAATCCACAAGGAACAATCTACTCTGCAAAACTTGAGAGTGCTGTTTTCTGTGATGCAGTTGGTAGTACATCTGTATTATCTACAATGAGAACAGTTATCAAAGATGATATTCCTACTGGTCAAACTTGGGACATTCAACCTTTAGGTTCTACGAACAGATTCAGTTATACAACCACTAGAGCAGGTACTACAAACACAATCAAGTGGATAGCACACACCAAAGTTGTTAGTATTGATTGGGTATAAGCTAAATAATAACTGAGGATAATTAGGGCTGGCAGGCACCATGAGTTTCAACATCAATTCCGATAAAGAGTTTGTAAGAGGTCAACAACCAAAACTCATCGGTGATAACGAACTTACTATTAGAGGAGGCACAGGATCTCTCGAACGAGAAATCTTGAGAACTCAGTTAGACACTAATACGGGTTTGCCCCGTGTTGGTATTAACAGAACTGGAGAAAGAGTTAACGAGGTTAATGTTCTCACTGGTGGTTCTGGTTATAGCACAGCTCCTTCTGTTACTCTTGGACCACCAAATTTAGCAGGTGGTGTACAAGCTCTAGCGTCTGCATTTATCTTCAATGGTCAGGTTATTAACATTGCGATTAATAATCCTGGTTCTGGTTACACGTCTGCTCCTACAGTAACAATTTCTGGTGGTAATGGTAACGGTGCTACTGCAGATGCTGTACTTGATACTGTTGACTTTGAACTTGACATCAACGGTGCTATTAGAACCTCAACGTCTATCATTTCTGATACGGCGAGAATTCTCAACCTGGACATTGACAACTTTGTTACTCCAGACCTAAACCTCAGAGGTCCAAACCTCAAGACTTATATGAATGGCACTGGAACCCTATGGGATTCCAATGTTATTATTCAAGAAAACCAGTACAGATATTTTGGTGCTAATGTTTATCAAGCATTAAACACTGGACAAACAGGTGTTACCGCGCCTGTACATGTTGACGGTATTGTACAAAACGGAGAAGTTAATTTCAAGCACATTGGTTTCAGATCGAATGATACTGGTGCATTCAAGTATGGCGAAACTGGTGAAGCAGGTATCTATCCACGTTCTATTACTCCTTTGCTTGGAGATAGAACAGACAAGATTGCAACTACAGAATACGTCCTCAACCTAGCAACGAATGACGTTGGTGGTCGTATCTATGTTTCTGAGCAGATTGGTTCTGACTTGAACGATGGTCGTTCTGCAGTTAACCCAGTTAGAACGATCAAGAAAGCAGCGCAGTTAGCGTGGTCAACTCCTGGTGTTAAAGAATCTATCATCGTTTCTGGTGGTGATTATCTAGAAGATAACCCAATCTCTCTACCACCTGATTGTTCGATCGTTGGTGACAACCTACGTCTTGTAATCATCAGACCAAGAAATCCTGGCAAGCACATTGTCAAGTTTGGTGATAAGAACTATGTTATTGGCGTAACTTATAGAGACCAAATTGACGCAAATGGTGACCCAGTTGCAACCTGGGACTTTGCTATGGTCTTCGACGATAAGCAAAGAGTTCTGCTTGATAAAGAAGTCAATGGAGACTTTGGTGTTCAGTTCCCAATCGGTCACCAGATTTTTGGACCAGATCGTTTCCGTGTTGGTTTCCAGCAGAACACAGGTCTTGCAAATCTACAAACTGGCGTAGAAGTTGTTGGTGTCAACACTGGTGCAAGAGCATTAGTTGATGGTGTCACATTTGCCACAACTACAGGTGCTAGTGCATATGTTGCTGGTACTATTGACGTTCGCCTGACAAGTGGTTCCTTTGTTGAGGGTGAACAATTTAATTATATCACTAATGCTGCTGTTGGAAGTTCTCTTGGTGTAACAATTACAGCAACTTCTGGCAGTAACAAGTTTAGAACATCAAACGATCCAACAACTATCATCCCTGGTGGTACATACATTTACCTGGATGATACAAACGATACAAACTTTACACAAGGTTTTTATCAAGTTGCTGATATTGATGACACCAATGCACCAACATATTGGGATGTTCAGGTAGTACCTATTCTTGGTTCTCCTGTTTGGAATACAAATGTAGCAGCATCTATTACGATTTCTGGTGCTACTGTAACGTCATTTACATTTGACTCTGTATCTCTCAAGTCGATTAGAGCAGAAGGTGAAGTTGTTTCTGTAGACGAAGATTACGTTTCAACTCTACCAATTCAAAGACTTGACTTCTCTTTACAAGGTCAAGCGTCGATTGCAACTGGTGGTTTCCAATCAGAACAGTTTGGTAACGCAGAAGATTTAGGTGGTGTTGTTTTCTACACTAACGAACTAGTTGGTAGAAGCAATATTCACGATTTTAAAGAAGGTCAAGAGATCTTAATTGAAGGACTACCAACAAATAATAGTCCTGACATTTCCATGTTGAATGGAAAACAAAGAATTTACAAAGTTCTAGAAGACGCTGATGGTCGTGCTAGACGTTTTGTTATTCCAAAGAAAATTCCTGGACTAACAGATGCAAACTTTGACCCAGGTCAAGTCGCAACAGTCAAGAGTTTCACTAGAAGTGTTACTTTATCCCTGCTCAACTCACCAAACACTTTCCCTCTATCTACTCCTGTAGAAAGAAGGTTCCAAGACGCTTGTGTATTCCTCCGTAACAACAGAGAGTTCATCGCAGATGAAGTTGTCGGAAGAATTAATGATGAGTTCAAAACAGATCACTATCGTGTATATGACATTAGTGGTCTAGACTTCAAGATTTATCTTGGAATACTTGATCATCCTAACACATATATTAGTGGTGGTACAGTAACATTTGGTGGTGTTGACTACAATATTACTGGATTTAGTTATGATAATGCAGTAACTGGAGAAGCGACAGTTACAACTAGTATTGCAATTCCTGCTCTATCAGAAGATGATACAGTCAAACTTGCTGGTCTTCTAATTGAGTGTGACGCTGGTCAAAAAATATATCCATCATACAGTTCTCCTGATTCTACAGGCAACAATGGTGATGAGCAATGTCGTCAAGACGTTATCCACTTTGTAAACGCTGTTGTTAGAGACTTAGAATTTGGTACAAACCACAACGTAATTGAAGCAGCACAAAAGTACATCGTTGCTGGTAAGATTGCATTCATTGAAGATGAGATTGCACAGAATGTCCGTGCCATTGAATATGCAAGAGAACTCTGTATTTACGCAATGCGTAACTGGAGAACAAAGGATGGTATCCAGAGTGATCCTATCTATTCTCCACGTTATTCTTCCGTAACAAGATACTTTGATAATACTGTAATTACAGCAACTGCTGGCGATCCTGCTTGTGCAAACGTAAGAGATGCAATCAATACTCTTGCATACCTATGGGCAGATATCATTACCAATGGTTCTGATACAGCATTCCTTGATGCTGGATGGTTGATCTCGCGTAACGCAGACTTCATTGCTGATCAAGTATATGAAGAAGTAAAAGTTTCTTATCCATCACTAGGTCATACCAACATTGAGGAAAGAAAGTGTTATAGAGACACTAAGTATATTCTCAAGGGTCTTGTACGTGACTTGGTTATTGGTGGTAACCATGGAATTGTATCCAACGCAGAAGCATACTTCAGTGGAAATCAATATATTGGTGGTGATATTGCTGAACTACCTGCTGTACGTTTTGCATATGAAAGAGCACAAGTATGGACTAAGTACGCAATGCGTAACTGGTCTGCCACTGGTAATATTACTACAACACAACCAACTGGTGCAACATACAATCCAACTAGTGGTGAACTAGTCCTCACTATTCCATCAGCAAGTGTAGGATCTTTTGGAACATCTGCTCAACATAGAGTTGGTTTCCAACTAGGAGCACTCACATTTAGTTGTGCTCATCAGGGTGGTGGTAATGATTCAAGTCCTGCTATCCTCGATGCTAACGTAGGTCAATCTTTCCCTGTTCTAGGTTACACTAGTGTAGGTGGTACAGACACAATTACAATTAACGTTGGTGCTGCTGGTAGCAATACCGATCCACACACATTTGTAAGTGCTCTAGCAAACGGAACAATTCTTGTTAGAGACTATGTTTCTGCACTATCTGATATTCCTAGATTTGAAGACTATAGCATTTTAACAGATACAGTTGGCAATCCAATTTGTGCAAACGTTGCTACTGCTATCGATACATCATTTACTTTACTAGATGACATCCTAGAGTATGCAGTAGATACTGTCAATGGTACACAACCAGGATCTACTACACAGACGTTTGGAACTCTGTATGATACCACGCAAATTATCACATATCCAGATAATTTTGTTACGGATCTCAATAACCAACGTATGGCAATCCGTGGTGACTTTGATGATTATCCAATCATTGAGGCATCACCATATACTCAGAACTCTTCTGTTATCTCCTTCCTTGGTGGTAGTGGTGCTCTGGTTGATGGTTCTAAAGTTAAGCAACCTAACTGTCCTTTCCCTGGTCTAGAACTAGACGGATCAGCATCCTTCCCTAATCAGGGTAAGTCGATGGTTGCATCCGCATTCACCATCGTCTCCTTTGGTGGTACAGGATATAAGGTTATTGAAGATGGTTACACACAGTTGGTTTCTGTCTTTGTTATCTTCTGTGCTGATGGTGTTCTTGCTGAGAGTGGTGGTTACTGCTCCATCACAAACTCTGCAACCAACTTTGGTATCTTTGCTCTACGCGGTATCGGATTTAGAAGAGAAGCATATACATTTGACGTTGCGACAATTGTAAACGTTTCTGCAACTCCAACTGGTAGAACTATTCTAACCATTGATGGATTAGGTAGAGAACCACTAGAGCACTACGTTGTCAAGATTGATGGTTATGAGAATACAAATCCTGACATCGAATACTTCATCGATAGCGTAGGTGCAGTTGGTGCAGGTCCACCGTTCCAGGCAGAAATTACCATTGATGATGGTCAAGGTCAAGGAATGGATCTTACTGACAGTGCTACAAATCAACAGGTTGGCACTGGTGTATTAAGTGGTAAGACAATCAGACTACACAGACCATCTATTGTTAACTCCTCCTCTCACACTTGGGAATTTGCAGGTTCTGGTACTAACTACCTTGCACTACCTGAGAACGGCGGTACTAAGGACGAAGCAAACGAGCAAGTATCTCAAGACTACGGTCGTGTTTATGTCTCTGGTACTGACGAACTTGGTGACTTTAAAGTTGGTACATTCGCAAGAATTGAAAACAGAACTGGTGCTATTACCTTTACTGGTACGGTTACCATCTCTGAAGTTGAATTCTTGAAACTGAAAGGTGGAGACGTTGTTGTTACTGGTTTCTCTGCTGACAATACTCTTGGCGGCGCAAGTTCTAGCAACTCTATTCTACCTACTCAAAAGGCAGTTAAGGACTATATCACTAACAACCTTGGTCCTTACATCAACAAACCATATTCTACGAACGCTGTTCCTAGAGCACTAGTTGAACTAACTGATAGTGGTAAGATTTCTGTTGACCAGATCCCTGCTCTAAGACCATTTGAAGTCTACACTGTTGCAAACCAAACAGAGAGACTACAAATTGAAGGTGCTCTCGCAGGTGACATTGCTATCCAACAGGATACATCTACATCATTCATTCTAAACAACGATCTAGACAGTCAGTTCTTAGCGTTCAACCCAGACCCAAGTATTCAGTTTACTATTGGTGACATCTTCACTGGTAGTCTATCGAATGGTCGTGTACAAGCAACTGAATACAGACAAGGTGTTGTCTATCAGTTGAACATTACTGACGGTGGTTCTGGATATACATCTCCTCCAACTGTTACTCTTTCTGGTACATTACAATTTGGTGGTGTAGAAGCAAGAGCAGAAACTACTATTGCTAATGGTGAGGTTGTTACGCTTACTCTCATCGTTTATAACGGATTTAAGGGAGGTAAAGGTTATACTGCTGCTCCTACCGTTACCATTGCTGCTCCTCAAGGTGCAGGAACACAGGCACAAGGTAACGCTCTGATTGAGAGCAGATTGTATGGAGACATTGTAAACTTAATTGCAATTGCAGATACTGATACTATTGAAAGTAGTGATGTACCTGCAGTAACAGTTAATCTAACAAGAGTTGTTAACACTTCTTCTGGTGACAACAATAACTGGGTATCTCTATCATCTAACCAGATTGCTGCAACAGACATTACATCTGGTGTTATTGAAACTGATAGATTGGCATCTGGTGGTGCTGCAAACTCCTTCACATTCTTACGTGGTGACCAAAACTTTGCCCTAGCAGTTCAGTCACTCAAGGGTGCAGAGACTAGATACTTCGACAAACTGTATAGTACAGCGGCATCTGGATCTAATCAACTTATCTTCCAGACTAATGCTGATGTTCTTATTGGACATGAAGTTAAAGCAACTGTTGCTGGTATTCAGGCAAACACAAATATCACTGGTGTTATTACTGCCGCTGGACTAACAACGATTTCGTTGAACAATCCACTTACCCAGACCATCACTGCAAACACAATTATTGAGTTTGAGCGTGGTGGATCTCCAATGGTCTTTGAATCTACTTACACTCAAGGTAACTTTGTTGATGATGTTATCGTCCAAACTGGTGGATCTGGATTTACCAACGGACAATACTTTGACGTTGAGTTGTTAGGTGGTGCTGGCACAGGACTAAAAGCAAATATTGATGTTGTTGGAAACGCCGTAACTAACGTTGTTGTAACTGATGGCGGTACTGGATATACCAGTGACTTTAATATCACAAATCCACCAACAGAAATTGGTAGTGGTTCTGGTCTAGTTCTAGCAGTCAAGACTTCTACTGTTAACAGACAGTATGCAAACGTATCTCTTGACGTTCAGAGAGTAACAGATCTAACAATCTCTGCTGACTTGTATGGAACAATTGGTGTTGTTAGACTGAAGAAAAATCAGTTCAACATCGGTACAGCAGGTAATGGTTCTGTAGAAATTAAGACTGGACCTGGATCAGGTCTAGATGCTGACCTTCTCGATACCAAGCAAGGTTCTTTCTATCTAAACTCTAGCAACCAGAATGCTGGTACGCTACCAACCGATAGACTTTCTGGAACATATGATATCAGTGTTTCTGGTTCTTCTGGTAATACTATCAGACTTGCAACTGGTACAAACAACCCAACCTCTAACCCAACTCCTAACAACTTTGTTGAGGGTCTAGTTGCTAACACTATCAACAATACTGCTGACAGTTTGTTTGATGGTGGAACTCAGCACCTTGTTCTTACAATCAGAAACAAAGGTCAGGGTCTAACCGCTGAAGGTGGTGTCAGACAGATGGCATTCACTGATAATGATAACATCTACTTACGTGGTTCTGGAACTGGTGTTACTGCATTCGGTTCTTGGGCGAAGATGTGGACATCTCTAAATGATGGTCCTGGATCTACCATGGACGCTGACAGACTTGATAACAAGCAAGGCGAGTGGTATCAGAATGCACTGAATATTAACTACGGTACTCTATCTGACAACAGACTACCAACGTTTATTAGTCCTACTAAAGTTAGAGATACACTAACGGTTCAATCATTCAACGGTGATCCTAAGTATAGAGTTTATGTTTCAGGTCAAATCCTGAACACATCTCCATTTGTACCAGGCAACACAGTCAACCTGTACAATGCCCAGGCACAAAATACAGGTAGAATTGCAATTGACAATATTGTTGTTAATGATGATCCATCTGATAACTTCAATGATTACACAATTATCATTGGTAGACTAACAACAGGTAACTTTATTGGTGCTGTAAATATTGGTACTACAGCAGTTAACACTGCTTTCCAAGATTTCGCTATTGAAGACGACAACATTGTTGAAGTTGCAAAACTAGAGAGTGATGGTGGTACTGCTAACCTTAGACTTGGTAGAGCAGACAATATTGCAACATCTCCTGCAGTTTACTTTACTAGTGCATCACAAGCTCCTACTGGATACAATGCAGCAATTATCGCTACTGGCGGTAACTCTACTGATGGATCTGGTACTCTAAATGCTCTCGTAGCAAACGCTGATGGTTTCAATGTTAATGGTAACGTAATCTGGAACGCTGGAAACATTACATTCCAGTCAGCAAATATTGCAAACACCGCAGTCAAGCGTGATGCTAATGGTGACTTTGCCGCTAGGGTAATTACTCTAGACACTGCTAATGGTGGTGAGATCATTGGTTCTGCTTCTCTCAACGTATTGAAAGCAGGCGATACCATGACTGGTAACCTGACTATCTCTGGAGGTAACTTCTCAGTATCAGGAACAGGTACATTCCAAAGCACTGTTTCTATCACAAATGATCTTGCAGTTGATACTGATACATTGTTCGTCGATGTATCTACCGATCGTGTTGGTATTAATGCTGGTGTAAACCCAGTCGCTCCTCTAGATGTTAGAGGCGATGGCGGTATTATGATCCGCACTATATCTAATGCTCCTGCTACTGGTGCAAGAATTAGATTTAGTGATAACATTGGCAGCTATGCTCAGCAAGGTACTATCAGATATAATCATTCTGACAGTCAATCACTATCTTCCGATTACGGTGAGAGTTTTACCGTCGAAGGTACAGAGACAGAACTACAGTTCCGTGTTGTTGGTGATATTCATGCATCTAGAAAGATGGGTGTTAACCTCAGTCGTGAACCAGATTACACTCTCGAAGTCAACGGTAGTGGTTTCTTCCAGACTGGTATTACTATTGATAGTGACAATGACAACTCTGGTGCTCCAATTTACTTCCGTGGTTCCTCTAGTCAGAGAAACTTCAGAATTGGTAACCAGATCGGACATAGCAACGCATTTGAAATTACCGCATCTACCAACAACGGTGGAACAACTTGGAACGGAACTCCTGGATTACTAGTTAAGGGTGACAACAGAGTTTCGATTAACACTTCTTCGACTTCTGGAACTGATCCATCTAACAACGTTAACAGAAATTACTTCCTGAATGTTCAGGGTGACATGAACTTGAATGGTCAGTTCTTCCAGAATAACGAAGAGTTCGTTACTTCTAGATGGACAGAGGCATCTAACCAGTTAGATATCTACAGACTATCTAAGGTTGGTATTAACCAAGCAGATCCTCAGTATACACTCGAAGTCAACGGCGACATCAATGTCAAAGGAAAACTTAGAGCAAATGGTGCTGAGCAATGGTTGGATACTTATGGAATTATCAAGAGTAATCCTAATGTTCTCGATGAGGACATCACAGTTCCAGCAAACACAAACGCATTTGCTTGTGGTGATCTAACTATTGCAAATGGTAGAACAGTCACCATTGGATCTACTAGCACATTTGTAATCATCTAAATATATAAAGGAAAAACCCCCCTGCAAACAAGGATAAGACATGGCTTCTAAAATTAGAGTTGATAATATTACCAACTTAGCTGGCAGTGGTTCGCTAGACGTTGAAGTTGGTATTGACATTAGTGGTGATATTAACTTCACTGGTTCTTTGCTGAAAAACGGACAACCGTTCGCTTCTCTGCCTGAACAAGATCCCACCACTAGTGGTGCGTTCCTAATGTCTAATGGTACGAGTGCTTATTGGGCAACTCCTACTACATTTGGTAATCCTGGTTTTAGTAGCACTCAGTTACCTGCAGGTAACGCAGACACAGGTGGTATCAACCTACAGAACCCAGTTGTTCAGTCCAGTGGTTATTATCCTTTCACTGGTCAGGGGTCTTGGTATGATAATAGTGGAAACATTTACAACTTGACAATTGGATCTGAGTTTAAATATAGAAGCATTTTTACTCATGGTTTCTTGTCTGGTGGATATCGTGGTGCTAATCCTTGGAGAACAGTTAACCAAACATTCCATGCTACAGACGTTACCATCTGTCGTGGTGACCAACTAGACCGAGCAGCAGCATATGTTGACGGTAACTTTGGTGACTACAATGGTTACATCTATGGTGGTGCTAACGGATGGTCTCCAAACGGACCACACACCTCATCCATTAACCTACACACTGGTACAGGTAGAACTGCTGGTTCTTCTCCTGACTACAACCACACTGATAACTACGGTACTACACCAGATAGCATCGGTGCATCTTGGGACCTTTATGGATCACAAAATGATGGTGGTGCTACCTCTGGTCAAACTGTACAAAGAGGATATATCACTGGTGGTGGTGACCTAGGTTCTCAGTCCTGGAACAGAATGAACTTCCACTCTGAACTTATTTCAAGAGTTAGTGGTGGACATGGTTCTGACTACTGTTCTAAAACAGAAGGTGAACTCAGAGGTTATTCTTATTCTGATACAAGTAATTCTAGATATATTGAATTTGCATCTGAATCTACTGGTAACTGGTCTACATCTAACATCACGGGTGATGGATGGAAGAAGTCTCTATCTACAAAGTGGAATATTGGTTACCATGGAAATGGTAACAACGTAACCCAATCATGGATGAAGTTTACTCACAACACTGGATCTAGAGTTTCTAATTTCAACCAGAATGATGTTTCTTCTGGTGAAGAGAATATGCAGATGGGTCAGGATTGGGGTTATATGCTAGGTAACTACTCTGGTGGTGGTGGATCTGGTAACGCTCGCCAGAACAACAGAACATTCAAATTGTTCCACGCTACAGATAGCATGACTATGCTAGGATTTAAGACCGAACCAAAAGGACACCAAGGTCAATCCTCTGGTGCTTGCCACACTGGAGCATTCACTGTAACAGCAACTAGATATCAGTAATGAAGAAATCAAATTTTATCGAACAAAAGGAATTTGAGGTTCAATGGACCCAAAGAGTGCCCTCTCATATGATTATAGAGGACAGTGAGTTTCTTCGTCCAAAGTATGAACCACAACATCCTCTAGAACTAGAGACTAGTAAATTCATTAAAGACAAACAGAACCTGAAAAAAGGTGATGTTTTGATGGGAGTTTGTGAGGAAGATTTGCGTGCTATGGATATTCCAGCACACGAAACAACTTACCACAACGTGTTCAACTTCTTCAGCATTGCTGTTGTAAGAATGAAGAGAGATGTATTTGAAACTCTCAAGTCTAGTCTAAAAAGATTTATTGAATTTGATGAGCAAGAACTTCATGATGGTATCAACTATCAAGGTGAAGTTAGAGCATACTCTAAAGATTATCAAGGTGAGATGCAAGAGGATGGCACAATTAGTTACAGAAAAGTAAAAAGTCCTCTAACACAAAAGAAACTAGACAACGCAGTTTCTTTTATGAGAAAGATGGCGATCTTGGTTATTGAAAGAGAATTTGAACTTCGCTTCAAAAACTTCAAAAACTGCCATGATGTAGAACAAGAATCTTGGGCGTATCAAGTTCCAGAAGCAAGAGATCTTCTAAGAAATCCAGAAGCAAAGACACCTTTCCTTGATATGCTTGCTATCACGAGGGGTATTGATAAGACGGTTCTTGCGAAAAAGATCATTAAGAACCATGATAAATATGTTGTGGAGTACGCTGCTCTACTTGGCAAATATCACGCAATTAGATATCAGCTTAAAAACTGTGATAACATGTGGGATATGAATATACTATATGAGGATTATCTCAATATCGGTATGCCACTTGTCCAGGCGAAGAAACTAGGACGAATTGACGATAACAATGACAGATTGAATGGAGAACTCATTTATGGAACCTTCGGATTCTGAACTAAAACCCGTAGAACCATCAGCATCTAGTAGTAATACTCTTGCAAAACGAGAAGATTTAAGTCTGATTACTAAGGCGGATGCCACAGACGAACAAATCATTGACGCTGCGATTAATTTGCAGATGGGTCAAACTCGTTATCAGAACAATACTTTTGTCGTGGGATCACAGATCACGCCATACAAGAAAGTTCAGCAAGCTTTACTAGAACTAGAAACTAGAAATCACGGTTTCAAAGAATTAAAATACAAACAAAAACTCTGTATCAATAACAGAAAAGTTATTGAAAGATCTCTAAAGATTGAAAAGGAGAGAAAAGAACCTGATGAACTAGAAATCGAAAGGTTGGAAATTGAATTAGATAAGGCAAACTATGATTGCAGTATCTACGAAAGAAAGCATGTTACATATGATAGAGAAATTCGCGAGTTCTGTGACATGGTTCGCGAACATATGGAAGACGAAAAGTCGATTGAGCACTATCGTGTAACTAACGAGGAAGAAGATCGTAAGTATTGGATTACTCGTATGGCAAAACAAGCGGCAGTCGATGTACATGCCATCGGTCGTCTCGGTAGTGGCAACCTAGATTCTATTATGAATATGCCACAAGCAGATCAATTGGCAGCTATCAAAGGTGCAGTAGAACATGCTACACTATTGACTGCTGGCGTTGAACGTATGCAACAACAATTGCTTCCAGAAGTCAGACAGATTATGGAGCAAGAGTATGATAAACTAGATATGCCTAAACTCTTAGGTTTGGGTATGAATAATGAACCTATGATGCTTCCTGATGAGGTGACTAAACAAAATGAGCAAGAAACCAAAAAACCAAACAAAATCCGTATTCAGTCTTCCCGTAAATCCGAAGCTTGATAAGGTATTTACAGATTCTGTAGTTATCCCTTGGTTGACAAGATATAAGGACTATATCAAGGACTTGTATTTTACTTGCAGGATGCCACCTTTCGAGCAGGATGCCATGGGTGATATCTTTGCTGGTGATACAAGGCAACTTGTATATAATGCAATGGTGATCTCTAGAGAAACAGAGATCCCTTTGTCTGCTACTTTCAATAACATCTATGTTAGACCAGATCAGGAAGGTCTAGATTTGTTTGCACACAATTTCAAAGTTCTGTACGAAAGTGGAATTAAGATTGCAACTGTTCCCCATACAAGTTGGGTTGCTACTGGCATTCTACAAGATAGATTTCCAGATCTAAAGATCAAGAATACTATCCTTAGAAATGTCACTAAAGCAAATGAGATTGTATCTCTTGCTAAAGCAGGTTTCCATTATATTAATCTTGATAGAGATTTGATGAGAGATCGTGATGCTCTACTGAGGATTAAAGATGCAAAAGAATATTGTGCTTCGATTGGTAAACCAGTAGAACTATCTTTGCTTGTCAATGAGGGATGCTGGGGTGGTTGCTCTATGATGGATGAGCATTACCATTTCAATAATACTAGAGAAGAAGGTCCACAGTATTTCATGGATCCTATCAGCACAAATTCATGTGCTAAGTGGGATATTGAAGACAACTCTTCTGCTCTCAAGGCAGCAAACCTACCTCCATGGCGTGAAGATTGGGATGAGTTTATTGATCTTGGCATCGATTGTTTCAAGATGCATGGTAGAGAAAACTCTATCCGCTTGAAAGAAAGTATGGATATCATTGAGCGTTGGGTAAAGAAAGAAGAACTTCTCTTCCCTGAGTTTGATGATTACATGGAAGATCTTGCAGTTAAGGATGCTCCTATCAATCTTTGGAGAGATAAAATCAAGAACTGTAAGTTTGACTGTTGGGACTGTAACTATTGTGACAGTGTTGTTGATGCTCATATCAAAAAGAAAGGAGAAGATCCTTCTGTAGAAGAATATACACAACGTTGTCTAGATGCAATTGATAATGCTCTGATCTATAAGTCCAACTTTAATGATCCTAAGTTCAGACCAATTGGTTTGAGTTCTAATCGTGTAAGACATCTGTTGAACAACCTTTGTTCTCATGATGATGCTGTATACTTCGAGATGGGTACATTCATGGGTAGCACACTTTTCTCTGCTATCATGGGTAATGACATTCCTGCATTTGGAGTAGATAATTTCTCTGATCCAGAATGCAAACCAATGACTGAAAATGTCATGTGGACAGAAGTAGGAAATGCTTTTGATGAGTTCAAGATTAACTTTGAACAGTATGAGAATGGTCAAACTACATTTATTGGTAGCAGTGTTACTGATCTGGTAGAGAACGATTTTGAAGGACACAAACCAAACGTTGTGTTCTATGATGCTGGTCATGATTATGTTGAGCAACTCAATGCTCTAACTCATATCACTCCTTTCCTAGCAGACAAGTTTATCTTGGTTATTGATGATGCTAACTTTGATGGCGTAATTGATTCTGCTATTCAGTATATTAAGGAACAAGACTTTGATGTGTGGTTTGAAAGGAAAATCTTGAGCACTATTCCAGAAAACCCAAGTCATTGGTGGAATGGTGTATACGTTTTGGTATTGGAAAAAAAGAATGAAAGTAATTGATCCTGCAGTATTTGGTGTAAATCACCCCTCCACTTGGGAGGTTGATGAAAAACATATTGGTAGAAGTAAAAACAAACTTGTTATTGTAAAAAACTTTTTTACCAATCCAGATGATCTAAGAATGTATGCACAGTCTGTTGATTATCTGAGTACAATTCAGGGTGAAGTAACTAACTTACCAGGATACCTGCACCTCATCAGTAACTTTAAGAAAGGATTGTATTCTCCTCTTAGATACATCTGTGCAAACTATTTTGGTTGCTCAGATGAAACTATGAGACATCCAGAAGAAAGTAGATTTTCTTTTCAGATTTATGATGTAGATGAAAAGGTGAGGTTTATGAGTTTGTATCCACACTCTGACTACACTCGATATGCCGCTGTATTGTCACTTAACAATGATGATGAGTATGAAGGTGAAGTTCCTAATGGAACTGCCTTCTGGCGTGTCAAGGAAACTGGAGAGGAGTATGTCTGTGGTGAAAGAAACTACAGATCAGAAAGGATTGCCAATAAAGTAAACTCTATGGTATCGTTCGATCCTGCTAAAGTAAAGTTGAAGGAATGGGAACGGTATCATGTAGAAGAACATTCAAACAATGCTCTTCTGCTATATGAAGGATCTCTATGGCATAGTCCATACTTCCAAAAAGATAATTGGAAAACAAAGAGATTAACTTTCAACGCTTTCATCCGTTGATAAATAAAGTACACAATATTCCCTGTGATAACTATGGATCCCGCAACTCTTAAGAAAAATTTTGAGGAGCAAATTGCTACCACTGATAAGCAAATTGCAGAACTAGAAGACAACCTCAAGAAAGCAAATGAGTATAAACTCAAACTAGTGGGTGGTCTTGAAACTCTAGGTCTACTAGAAGGAGAAGGAGCAGCACCTGAGGCAGAACCAGCACCAACTGAAGTAGTAGAATAAATACTAAATCCCTTCTTCCTAAATAGGAGAGAAGGGATTTTTTGTGTGTAATGGCATCTCCAAGTACAAGAGCTGAACTCATCACATATTGTAAGAGGCAACTTGGCGAACCTGTCTTGCAAGTAAATATTGATGACGAGCAGGTCAACAACGTTATCGACGACACGTTCCAGTTCTTCCAGGAGAACTGCTATAACGGTATGGAGAGAGCGTTCCTAAGACACGAAATCACTGCTGATGATAAGACAAGATTTAGTGCCACAACTACAACATCAAATGGAAATACGAATTGGTTAGAAGCAACTAACTATGTTCCTATTCCAGATCATGTAGTTGGTATCACTAGAGTTTTTGGTCTTGTCAGTAATTCAATCCGTTCAAACCTTTTTGGCGTTGAGTATCAAATCTTCCTGAATGATCTCTATGCGTTTGGATCACTTGATATCCTCAACTATTATATGAACAAGACTTATCTAGAAACTCTAGATATGGTTCTGAACAATGGTTCATTCCAGCAGTTCAGATTTACATCACGTCGTGATCGTTTATACCTTGATATCAATAAAGACTTCCTCAAAGAAGGAACTAATCTTCTTATTGAATGTCATCGTCTTCTCGATCCTACAGATGCTACAGAGATGAACAATGATCCTTTTGTCAAAAAGTATGCTACTGCTCTCATGAAGAAGCAGTGGGGTATGAACTTGATTAAGTATAACAATGTTCAACTACCTGGCGGCGTCACTCTTAATGGTAGAGAAATCTACACAGACGCACTAGCAGAAATTGAGAAAATCGAAAGCGAAGTTCTCAGCAAGTATGCAATTCCACCAATGGATATGATCGGATAAGATGCCTACAAGTCCCTACTTTCCAACTTATTACCAAGGTCACAGTGGCGAACAAGGTCTCGTACAGGATCTTGTGGATGAGCAAATCAAACTGTTTGGTACAGACATATACTATATCCCTAGGATAGTTCTACAAGACAGCACACTGGATGAAGTTAGATACTCTAAGTATCAGGAACAATTCCAGATCGAAATGCTATTGCAGAATGTCACAGGTTTTGGTGACAATGCTGAGTTCATCTCCAAGTTCGGTTTAAGAATTACAGACGAAATTATTTTCCGTGTGTCTACTAGACGCTGGGATGAAGAAGTAGCAGAGCATAGTCCTACTCTAACAGTAGAGAGCAGACCTAATGAAGGTGATCTGCTGTACTTCCCATTGACAAAAGATATCTACGAAATCAAGTTTGTTGGTAAAGAAGAACCATTCTTCCAGTTTGGTAAGATCCAGTTCTACGCTATCACTGCTGAGATCTATGAAATCGGCAGCGATGACTTTGACACTGGTGTTGCAGAGATTGATGCAGTAGAACAACTCTTCGATAATGCCATCAAACTATTCATGGATCCTGGTGGCACTGGTGACTTCACTGTAGGTGAGGAAGTTGTAGGTGATGAATTCCTAGCAAAAGCAACTGCTGCTATTACTGGCGATGCTGTTTCAGGTATAACTATTACAGATGGCGGAGCACATTACAAAGTTGCTACGCCACCATCAGTAACTATTTCTGGAGGAGGTGGTACAGGTGCAACAGCAACTTCTACGGTTAGTAGCACAGGCATCGTTAATGGTATTACTATTACTAGCGGTGGGTCAGGTTATACTTCTGTCCCTACTGTCGTCATTGACTATTCCCCTAAAGACAATAGAGCAGAAGTCAAGTCCTGGGACAGCACAACCAGATCTCTCCAAGTCATCAATAGGACAGGAACCTTCACAACCGATGAAGTAGTAACTGGTCTAACCTCAGGTGCAAAATGGTCTCCTGAGACATTTGACACTCTAAATAATGTCAGCAGTAACTATGATCAAAATAGGCAGATTGAAGATGCCGCTGATGACATTATTGATTGGACGGAAGGTAATCCGTTTGGTGAAGCTGGTAATTTTACAGGTAGTATCTAATGTTAGGATCACATTTTTATAATCAGATTGTTCGTAAGAACATTGTAGCGTTTGGTACGCTCTTCAATAACATCACAATGAAGAGCACAGATCCTAGCGACGGAACTGTTCTGGAAGAGATCAAAGTGCCGCTGGCGTATGGTCCAAAACAAAAATTTCTTGTCAGACTAGAAGAGAACCAGTCTAATAGGAAAGTAGCAATTACTTTACCACGTCTCTATTTTGAGATGACAGGCATTGATTACGATCCTACCCGTAAGACATCACCAATTCAAAAATACAAAACTATCATTGATGGTAATGGTGGCGAAGTCAGAGTGCAATATGTTCCTGTTCCTTATAATCTAAGTTTTGAACTAGGAGTTATTGCTAAGTCTCAAGACGACGCACTACAAATTACCGAACAAATTTTACCGTACTTCCAACCATCTTTCAGTATCACTCTCAACATGATCCCTGACATGAATGAGAAAAAAGATATTGCTATTGTTTTAAACAATGTCAGTTATGAAGATGAGTGGGATGATAGTTTTTATGAGCGTAGATATATCATCTACACTCTAAACTTTACAGTCAAGACTTATCTCTACGGTCCATACAACACATCAGATGTTATCAAGAAAGCAATCATTCACGAAACGCTTGGAGATACATCTGTCAACCGCAGAACTATTACACGTACATATACACCTAAAGCAACTACAGATATCAATACCGATGGTGTCATCGATGTAAACGATGATGCACTAGTTGATGCTGGTGATGACTTTGGATTTAATGAAGGAATTGAATTCTTATGAGTAGTCTAGAAGATAACATGGAAGAGATGCTGAACATCAGTGTAGATGTTCCATCAGAACCAATTAAACCTGCTCCTCCTAAAGTTAATAAGGATGATCAAACTAAAGACTATGAGTATACCCGTGGTGAATTATACTCACTCATAGATCAGGGTCAGGAGGCGGTCAGAGGGGCGTTAGAGGTCGCTCAGGAGAGTGGGCACCC
>Ga0213860_10000043_pt1 | contig 48675 bp, 25 predicted proteins | sample PICome_3_FD_160118 | JGI IMG/M metagenome (GOLD analysis project Ga0213860, IMG submission 160118) | Coastal seawater microbial communities near Pivers Island, North Carolina, United States - PICO550 | ecosystem: Environmental > Aquatic > Marine > Coastal | place: USA: North Carolina...
AGCGACCTCTAAAGCGCCTCTGACCGCCTCCTGACCCTGATCTATGAGTGAGTATAATTCACCACGGGTATATTCATAGTCTTTTACCCTGTCATCCTTATCTACTTTAGGGGGTGCAGGTTTGCTAGGCACTGGATCTACATCAACACTAATGTTGAGCATCTCCTCCATGTTATCTTCTAGGCTACTCATAAGAATTCAATCCCTTCATTAAATCCGAAGTCATCACCAGAGTCAAGTAGCAGATCATCTGCTGCATCAATTTGACCATCTGTATTGATATCTGTTTTTGCTTTCGGTGTGTATGTACGTGTAATAGTTCTACGGTTGACAGCAGCATCACCAAGAGTTTCGTGAATGATTGCTTTCTTGATAACATCAGAAGTGTTATAAGGACCGTATAGGTAAGTCTTAACTGTAAAGTTTAGAGTATAGATGATATATCTACGCTCATAAAAACTGTCATCCCACTCATCTTCATAACTAACATTGTTTAAAACAATGGCAACATCTTTCTTCTCATTCATGTCAGGAATCATGTTGAGAGTGATGCTAAACGATGGTTGGAAATATGGTAGGATCTGTTCAGTAATCTGTAGTGCGTCGTCTTGAGACTTTGCAATAATTCCTAATTCAAAATTTAGATTATAAGGAACAGGAACATATTGCACTCGGACTTCGCCACCATTACCATCAATGATAGTTTTGTATTTTTGAATTGGTGATGTCTTACGGGTAGAATCGTAATCAATGCCTGTCATCTCAAAGTAGAGACGTGGTAAAGTAATTGCTACTTTCCTGTTCGTATTGTTTTCTTCTAGACGAACAAGAAACTTTTGTTTTGGACCATATGCCAATGGCACTTTGATCTCTTCCAGAACAGTTCCATCGCTAGGATCTGTGCTCTTCATTGTGATGTTATTGAAGAGCGTACCAAACGCTACAATGTTCTTACGAACAATCTGATTATAAAAATGTGATCCTAACATTAGATACTACCTGTAAAATTACCAGCTTCACCAAACGGATTACCCTCCGTCCAATCAATGATGTCATCAGCGGCATCTTCAATCTGCCTATTTTGATCGTAGTTACTGCTGACGTTATTTAGAGTGTCAAATGTTTCAGGACTCCACTTAGCACCCGATGTTAGACCAGTTACTACTTCATCAGTGGTAAAGGTTCCTGTTCTGTTGATGACTTGGAGAGATCTAGTTGCACTATCCCATGACTTGACTTCTGCTCTGTTATCTTTGGGAGAGTAGTCAATTGTGACAGTAGGCGCAGAACTATAACCGCTCCCACCACTGGTGATAGTAATGCCGTTAACAATGCCAGTGGAGCTAACCGTAGCAGTAGCTGTTGCACCTGTTCCATCTCCTGTAATAGTTACTGTGGGTGGTGTAGCAACTTTATAGTGCGATCCACCGTCTGTGATTGTAATACCTGTTACAGCATCTCCTGTAATAGTAGATGTTGCTTTTGCTAAGAACTCATCTCCAACAACTTCCTCACCTACAGTAAAGTCTCCTGTACCACCAGGATCCATAAAGAGTTTGATAGCATTATCAAAGAGTTGTTCTACTGCATCAATCTCTGCAACACCAGTGTCAAAGTCATCTTGACCAACCTCGTAGATCTCAGCGGTGATGGCATAGAACTGGATCTTACCAAACTGGAAGAATGGTTCTTCTTTTCCTACAAATTTAATTTCGTAAATATCTTGTGTTAACGGGAAGTACAATAAGTCTCCTTCGTTAGGTCTACTGGTAACAGTAAGGTTGGGAGTATGCTCTGCTACTTCTTCATCCCAACGTCTAGTTGAAACTCTGAAGATAATTTCGTCTGTAATTCTTAAACCGAACTTGGAGATGAACTCAGCATTGTCACCAAAACCTGTGACATTCTGAAGAAGCATTTCAATCTGGAATTGTTCTTGATACTTAGAGTATCTAACTTCATCCAGTGTGCTGTCTTGCAGAACTATCCTAGGGATATAGTATACATCTGAACCAAACAGTTTGATTTGCTCATCCACAAGATCCTGAACGAGACCCTGTTCGCCACTGTGACCTGCGTAGTAAGTTGGAAAGTAAGGACTGGTAGGCATGTTATCCGATCATATCCATTGGTGGGATTGCGTACTTGCTAAGAACTTCAGATTCAATCTTCTCAATCTCTGCAAGTGCGTCTGTGTAGATTTCTCTACCGTTAAGTGTTACACCGCCAGGTAGTTGAACGTTGTTATACTTGATCAAGTTCATACCCCACTGTCTCTTCATTAGAGCAGTGGCATACTTTTTGACAAACATATCGTTGTTCATCTCTGTAGCATCTGTAGGATCATTGAGACGATGACACTCAATAAGAACATTGGTTCCTTCTTTGAGGAAGTCTTTATCAATATCTAAGTACAGACGATCACGGCGTGCTGTAAATCTAAACTGCTGGAAAGATCCATTGTTTAGAACCATATCTAGAGTTTCTAGATATTGCTTATTCATATAATAGTTGAGGATATCAAGTGATCCAAATGCATAGAGATCATTCAAGAACAACTGATACTCAACACCAAAAAGATTTGAACGGATTGAGTTACTAACAAGACCAAAAACTCTAGTAATACCAACTACATGATCTGGAATTGGAATATAGTTTGTAGCTTCCAACCAGTTAGTAGAACCTTCTGTAGTAGTTACACTAGCAGCAAACCTTGTCTTATCGTCAGCAGTAATTTCGTGGTATAAGTAAGCACGCTCCATACCGTTGTAGCAGTTCTCTTGGAAGAACTGAAACGTGTCGTCAATTACGTTGTTGACCTGTTCGTCATCAATGTTAACTTGCAACACGGGTTCGCCAAGTTGCCTCTTGCAATATGTGATGAGTTCAGCTCTAGAACTTGGAGATGCCATTACACACAAAAAATCCCTTCTTACCTATTTAGGAAGAAGGGATTTAGTATTTATTCTGCTGCAGGTGCTTCAGGTTCACCCTCTGGTGCTGTTCCTTCACCTTCCAGTAGTCCTAGAGTTTCAAGACCACCTTGTAGTTTAATCTTATACTCATTTGCTTTCTTGAGATTTTCTTCTAGTTCTGCAATTTGCTTTTCTGTAGTAGCAATTTGCTCCTCAAAATTTTTCTTTAGTGCTGCTGGATCCATAGTAATCACATGAAATGGTGTGTGTATTATTTATTATAGGTAATTAATGTTAACTACAACTCTCTTTCTTGGAGAAGTGCAAGTAACACCTGCGTGTTTAAAATGTGATGGGAAGATAACTAGTCTGTTTTTATTACCTTCTACTTTAGTTTCTACACCATCATCATCTCTAATCATAGTGTATCCATTAGTGCCATTTACATAGTAAATTGCTGTTTTTGTTTTATGTTCTTTGCCCCAAGAATCAATTACATCAGTATGCCATCCCGTAAGAATATTTTTTTCTGTGCAAAATGTTAGATTAGCTTTGACCCGAATCATAACACTAGCATTTAACTTATAAAAAAGAGGTTCCAAACATCTATAATCTGGAGACAAAAATGTAGGATTCATATAAAACAAATGTGTCATTTGCTGATCATATTTTTTCTCACACTCTCTCTGTTCTTCGGCAACAATATTTTCATTCCAGTTCCAAAGAATGTCTTGTCCCATTAGATGACCTTCAATTGCAGCCATCTCCATTGGCGCTAAAGCATCATCAATAATTTCAATAGTCATTTATATAAAGGTTGCGATAAGAACAATTCTGTTTCCAGACGATGGTGGTTCATTGTAATGTGGTCCAGCAAAAACAATTGGTAAATCTTCTACTGGTTTTGATTTATGTATTTCATCCTCATCACATACTACAGTAGAACCATCTTCAAAAGAACTGAGGTATACTAACAAATTTTTGTGTGGGAATGGATGATCTTCGTGTTTTGGACTTCCAACTTTAGTGTTAAATGTAAAGTTGACTGCCATACGATAAAACGTTTCAAACTCAACTTTATTGTAATTTAAAATTTGTTCAGCAACATGCACAGACAAATCGGTATAGTTGCTACACTGTTTTGTAAATCTTGATCCTGGTCCTGGTCTTTGTAGTAGAGGGTGGCAAAACAATTCACAATCATCTTCTCCACAATCAATGTTCGTAGTTTTACTATACAACCACGGAAAATCTGATGAGGTTACAATGTTTTTAAATTGTTTATAATCTACAGTAACAGGATTACTTAGATTGTAAATCATTTAGATGGTTCACTTTCAATTGCTTTCTCTCTAATGATATCATATTGATCGGCAGTTGCAAAGGAAAAAGCAACTGAAGTTCTTAATTCATCAGTATGAGAGTTTGGAGGATCACCCCAATGCATCCACTTGGATGGAATCAACACACCCCAATTAGATGCATAGTGATAATATTGATGTTTTTTTACTTCTGGATTTATAACATTAAATCCACCACCTAACCTAACATCCCAAAACTTATTAGTAAATAAAATAAAAGTCCAAACGTTATCTGTCCAAAAATCAACATGAGCAGCGCCATCTTGACCTGTTGTTTGTCCGTTGCAGTGAATTCTAACTAACTTAATACTTTCGTCAGTGTATTCTTTTACTTTTTCTAATACAATATTTCCAGCTCTATTGAAAATTGGATTATCTACTTGATGCTGCGTCCAGAATCTTTTTGTTCCCTTCGCAGATTTGTTTGATAGTCTCCAACCTTTCTTAAATAATTCTTCCCCAATTTCATCAAATAAATCTTTTGGTAAAACATCACCAAATTCAATAGGTTCATTCATATTATTTCACAAGTAGATAAGTATATCCGTTAATTCTGTTATTAATAGCTGGGTTAAAATAAGGTCCGAATCCAGAACCACCACCAGATCCTGTATAATATTTGTGGAAAATTGGCAGAATCATCGCATCTGTAAGTAATCCTGATGGAGATCCGTTTGAATTATTAAATCCACCACCAGTATTATACCTAGAAAAAGTAGTTCTTGTCCAGACATAAACACAAGATTCATTATTATTAGAGAACGCATTCATCAGTCTTTGGATATTGCCATTCAAATCCCTAATCCAAGTGGTGTGTCCATTACTAAGACCACTAGTATTATAAGAATTCCATGAAGTATTGGAGTTGCCAGAACTATTTCTATCTGAGTCAGAATCAACACCAATCCATGGAGTCTCTGACGATAGAACAGAAATTGATGATGCAATTGCTCTTATCTGATCATCAGCAAAATGACTGCATGTAGCGTGGTTATAATAAAAATATGGATACCATGCATACATGTTACTACTGTTATCAGACGGAGCATAAGATCCACTGACACTAGTTTCTAATTGACCATAGTTTGCGTTATCAGTAAGTCCAAAAAGAGATCTGACATTTTGTGATCCTTGACCTAAACCAATATCCACATTCTGTGTATATGATTGTTTCATGATGTCATTATCTGACATGTTATATCCAGCACCACCAAACGTATATTTTGAGTTTCCTGTTCCACCAGGATAATTTTGTGGAGTAATTACATACCAAGGACCACCAGCAGCATCAAAGTCAACTAAGACTTTGAACGGCATGATGTTGCTTCCTTGACCTGCTGTAGTCCACAGAACTTGTTGTCCCGAATAAGCTCCAGCAACTTCACTTAAACTATCAAATGCTGATGTAGGATTACTTCCTTTTTTAGTTCCAGCAATTTGTTTCCACTGATTGACAGCATAATATTCTAAAGCTTTATCTTCTGTATTAAATCTAAAATATCCAGGCTGCGGGGTTGATGGTCTCTCTGCTGTTGTTCCAACAGGAAGTTTCATGGCTCCAGTGTCGCCACCTACCGTTACAAAGAGATTAGCTTGTACTGTGCTCATGACTTTATTTGAATAAAAATACTACTCTGTTGTTCTTTCTGCCAATGTTTGAATTATAGTAGGCACCAAATGCAGCACCGCCGCCCGATCCCGTATAACCAAACCATTGTGCTGGTAGAATCATCTTACTATTTAACAAACCATATGGTTCAGCACCAACACCAGCTTCCTCACCATCAATATAATTTCTAACTCTTTGGAATGTATTTTCTGTCCAAAGGTATGCTTGTCCATTATTTGATGGATCTGATTGTCCTACACATGCCATCTGTGTATTTCCATCTACATCACGAATATACACAATATGTGCATATCCTGTTCCACTTTCAGCATAACGATCCCAAGGTCTTTCCCAACCAATTTGAGTTTGTTGGTTACCATCAGAGTCATAATCAGAACCAACAAAAGGAGTTGCTGGACACAACTTACTAATAATATTTCTCAATGCATTTAATTGTCCAGTTGAGAAATTGGAATTAGTTGCGTGGTTGTAGTAATTAATATTTCTAACACTTGTAGTACCACCAGAAGATCCTGTTGTTACTTCTCCTGTTACCGTAATACCCTCACCTTGAGTAGCAGTAACACTGTGCCCATACAAAGAAGGAAAGTTTTGTGGTCCATATCCAACATTTACATTTTCATTATATGCACCTTTGAATCCATCATTTGTAGCACTGTTGGTGACATGACACATATCATTATTCATACCACCACTAGTAATACCATCTGGGAATGCAAAAGAAGCTTCAAACCAAGGTCCACCAACAACATCAAAATTTACACTAATCTGGAATGGAGAAACTTGTCCACCAGCGGTAGTCCATAAATTCTGAGTGCCAGTATAAAGACCTTCTACTTCATGTAAATATCCAAATGCGGAAGATGAAGTAGATCCATCAGCACCTCCAGTACCGAAACTGGACCATGCACTATTTGCATATAACTCAATTCCTCCAGTGGTCTCATTGTAACGAAGACCAGCTTGGGGTAAATTACTTACTGGTTTTTCATTTTCCTGACCCTTAGGGAGTCCTATAGCACCCGTTGATGCTGAACCAGCACTATAAAAATTATCTGCTTCTACTCTACTCATTTTTATTACCTACAGAGAAATACAGCACGGTTATTGATTTTGCCTACGGCACCACTGAAATAAGTTCCAAATGCACTACCACCACCTGATCCAGTATATCCTTTAATTTCATTTGGAATAATTAAAGCATTAGTTTTCAATCCTTGAGGATCTCCAACTGATTGTGCCCAACCCCAGTTGTAAGGAATAGAAGTTCTGGAGTATTGATTGTGAGTCCAGAAACCGCAAAAACCATTGTTATCAGAAGATTCAAAACCATTACTGGTTCTTTGTGCTTGACCATTTTTATCTTTGATCCAGTTGCAATGTCCATAACCTAGAGTTGTTTCATCATTGTCAACTGTCCAATCACCAACACTACCTGAAGCATTACCATCACTATCAGCTGTAAATGAATAGTGTGGCGTCAAATGAGATAACTGAGTAACGGTGTCTCTTAAAGCATTTAATTGACCATTGGTAAAATCACCATTTGTTGCGTGGTTGTAGTAATTAATACCAACATATCCACTGTTTCCAGCTCCACCATTGGTTTGGTTATATCCAGAAGTGCCAGAACCACCAATTCCTGCCATATCTTCTCTATTTCTTTCGGCATTTGCCATCTGCCAACCATATTGATTGCCAGATCTAGAGAAGTGATGATGAACGAAGTCATCGTGGATATTTTTTAAGGCACTTGAAGTTGTAGTATTATATGCCCATGACCACAATGTATCATTAACTTCATTAAATCCGTATGTTGGAAATCTGAAACTTAAAACATACCAAGGACCGCCATGATCAAAACAGATGGGCATTTGAAATGCATTGACATTTCCACCAACAGTGGTCCACAAATTATGTGTTCCATTGTCGTACAATCCGACAATATCTTCTAAATTTGCAAAAGCGTTTGCTGATGTAGATCCATCTGCTCCACCAGCAGCGCCAGAAGAAAGTTTATTCCAAGCACCAGAATAATAAATTTCAATGGCACCAATATCAATGTTGTATCTTGCAAATCCTTCCTGAGCAGGGCTGGGTCTCTGTGCAGTAGTTCCAGTAGGGAAACCTAAAACACCAGTAGACCCACCCGTGGAAGTAAAGATATCAGCTTTTACAGCTCCCATGTCTATTCCTTAAGGCGTGTTAATTATTTATAACACGACCCATACACCACCAGATTGTACGGTTACCACAGCAGCACCAGTAACTTCAATAGGTCCAGTAGACATACATCTATCATTAGAACTGATAGTTAGACTTTCAGAAACGGTATTGCTGTTTCTCTTGACAATTCCTTTGGTGTCAATATATTGTTTTTCTCCATTTGCTTCTAATACATCATCGCATTGTCCGCTAGTGAAGGTATTACCTTTGATATTGACATTACCAGAAATTTCTAATGTGTCTGTTGGATCAGCAACATTAATACCTACTTTAGATAGTCTATAGATATCATCTTGGTTAGAAGCTTCTGTCCATCTAGAGGTAACAAATTCTGCATTATTCTGGAAGAACTGACCATTTAAGTTCATATCTCCCTGAACATTCAGGATATAATCTCTAGCAACATTAGGTGTGACAGTAGTGTCTGTACCGTTGAAAGTGTTAGTATTAATACCAACTCTGTTGTTGGTGCCTTGAATTGCGAGTGCTGGAGGTAATGAATTAGGAGTCGCAAGACTCTTCCAATCATCACTACCATTAGTTTCAGATGCATAGATTTCAAATAGATCTGCACCACCACCAATATTAGATCCTAATCTGAATCCTCTACCGCCACCAGCTCCAGATCCGCCACCTCTAAATTGTAGATCTGCTTCTTGGTTTGCGGTTCCTTTAGCAATTCTTACACCGCTTAATGCGTGTGTAACATCGCTATAAAGATTTTGCCATCTTACACTATCACTACCTAGATCTTGATCGCTATCAGTACCAGGAAGAACATTTCCGTCATTACTAATTTTGAGTCTTTCAGCAGAAGTAGCATTAGCTGTTCTAGTTCTGATAATTAATTCACCAACATTAGCACCTGTTCTATGTGCTGTAATACCCCACTGAGCAGCAGCAGAAGCACCATGTTGTAGAATGATACCTGCTTCACCACCATTTACTTGATTGAATACACTTGATTGATATAGTGTTGATTGTGAAGATAGTGCTAGGTTAGACTGGAAGTTGAGGGAACCAGAAGCACTGTAAACATTAAACTTGACTGCGTTAGCATCTGCAGTCTGACCAATGTTAACTCTATCATTAGTGGAGTTGACATAGAGAGTTCCACTATCAACTAGAAGATCGGCACCAAGAGTTGTATTTCCACCAACATCCAAACTACCAGTTCCTTGAATATTGATATTGTTATTTCCAGTGATGGTTAAACCACCAGTCATTGTATCACCAGTCTTCAACACGTTAAGTGAAGCAGCACCAGTTAAGGAAGCAGTGATGGTTCCAGCAGAGAAATTACCACTGGTGTCTCTCATTACAGCAGACTTAAGTCCAGCAGTTGAGACTACATTAGAAGAGTTGAATCCAACATTACCTGCGTTCCAAATAATGTTATTGTTGACTTTAAGTTCGTTTTCGTTAACGACTTTAAACTCAAGAGTACCAGATCCTTCGGTAGCGTTACCACCATCTGCAATAATAGCAGCATTGTAAGTGGCATCTCCATTATTATCTACTGCTTGTGCTTGAGAAGAGTTGAAATAGATGTATGGTTGAGTAGCAGCAATACCATCATTTCTTCCAAGTCTCAGGAAACCAGTTCCAGAAGCATTACCCAGTTCTGCATATTGAACAGTATTATCATCATAAATTTCCCAATGCTCAAATTCTCTTTCATCACCTGCATATCCGAGATAGATAGCAGCATTGATATTTCCACCAGAAGAAAGTCTTCCGATTAACATCGTATAGGTATTAGAAGAATCATTTTGATCAATATCTTGATCAGTTGCAGTAATTGTAAAGTCGCCAACACTAATCTTATTGACATCAAACATGTCAATTGTTTTGTTAGCTTCAAAATCTCCACCAGGAGAAATATCTAGATTTTGTCTTACCAGAATTCTATAGAATGTTTCTGCTCCAGCATAAGATTTAACTTCAATCTTATCTCTAAACGCAGTAGAACTTCTCCATGTTGGTAGTCTAGTATCAAAGATTTCATTCTTCTTAATATTCCAACCATCTTGATACCATACACCTTGCTTATTATCAAGTTTGTCAGCATCTAGACCTGAGTCAATACCCATGTTTCCAGAGTTCCAAACTTCATACCAAGAACCGTAAGAAGTTACAGCATCACCAGAACCACGGAAGTAAATTCTATCATCATTAGCAAATGCAAGCTGTCTTACACCACCAAATGTAGCATCACCACCAGACTCACCATTACGGAGAGTCATGACTAAATGCTTAGCAGAGTTAGATGATCCAGTATCTACGCTTGGGAAAGCTGATAGTAGACCATTAGAACTGTTAAACAGAGTCTGTAGTGTTATACCTTGTACTGCATCACTTGGACCTGGGTTAGCATTAGCGTTACTAGTACCAGTGTCTAGACGAAGTGTATTAGTAGATCTACCACTAATATCAATACTATATGTTCCACTAGCAAGTTTGTCTGGATTAATACTGCTATCAACGAAGAAGGCACCATTGAGGTAGTAATTACCTTGCTGACCATCTAGCAAGTCAGCGTCAAGACCACTATCTGGACCCATCTTAATGGATACAGATCCATTTCCTTCATCGCCAATGTTAAACTGAGACTTCTTAAATCTAGCAACACCAATGGTTCCAAAGAGATCCTGGGAAATTGTTAGATCAGAAACTCTTTGAACGTCTAGTGCGATATTAGCAAACTGTTTCTGTGTGGTTGCTACTTTTGCAAGTAAAACTAAGTTAGAACCAGCTCCAATAACAGTTGGGTTAGGAGTAACTTGGAAATCTGCAGTGTATCCAGAACCAGCATTGGTTACAGTACATGTAGTGACTTGACCAGATTGACCATTTTCACCAACAATAATATTGACTCTTAGGTTATTGCCATTTGTTCCTGCAGGTGCATCTAGAGGAATATCAAAATATTGACCATCAGTAAATCCTGTTCCAGGATTTGCAATAACAACCGAATCAATAAATTCTCCACCAGTATTAGTAGAATCAAAGATTAGTGGAGAAGTACCACGATTAAATTCAATGACTGTTCCAGCAGCAATAGTGGATGTAATTGGATTATTGAAAGAAACTGTTGTTAGATTACCAACAACCGTTACACCGTTTACAGTGGTATCATTAGCAATACCACCAACATTAGCTACAATGTCATGCCCTTTAAGAACGTCTGATAGTCCTTGGAAAATAAAGGAACTTGCACCTGTAGATGCTTGTGCATATAGTCTTGCAAAATATCTTGTTTCTGCACCCTTGAGAGATTGAACAACCTTTGCGTATCTTTGGTCTCCTCTTAAGAATGTGAAAGAGTTTGCTGCTTCAGAACCTAGTAAGGTCGTTGAAATGAGACCAGGACCAGTAAGAGATCCAACACCAACGGAATCACTACTTAGTGATACCCAGTTACTTATAGTAGACGATGAGGTATTAACAACTCTAGTAATATTAACAGTATTTGCAGATGGAGAATCACTATCATCAAATGTATCAGTGTCAAGCATTTTGATATTGTTGACAATGTTGCCATACAATCTATTTTCAATAAATGCATCTGCAGTAGCTGCTGATCCTGCTCCTGCAGGAGCACTGATGTTAACTGATGGTTGAGTAGTGTATCCCTTACCACCAATAAATCCAGCATTTTCTGTAATTGTAATAGTAACAACTTCACCGTTTGCAATTGTAGCAACAGCTGTTGCAGCAACTGCTCCAGTAGCAGGGTTTCCTCCAGTAATTTGAACCGTTGGAGCAACGGTATATCCAGAACCACCATCGGTAATATTGATAGTGTGAACTACACCCTCTCTGTATTCGGTTGCCTGAATTCTACCTGTAGATGGTGTTCCTGTATATACATCACCAACATTAAACACAAGACTAGAATCAACAGCAAATCCTAGATATAGACTTGTTAGGTCATTGTTCAGAATGAATGATGTGGAAGTATCCTGTTGGATAGCGATATCACCAGCAAGTGCTCCTTCCAGTGCTAGTCTTTCTGCTTGATCAGCAACAGTAAAGACACTAAATGGTCTTAGTGCTGGAATTTGATCAAGAGAGATCTTACCAGAGTCAGTAAGTTCAACCAATGCTCTAGGAACTGCGTTCGTAGAATATGGTTTATTGATGTAAGGTCCAAGAGAGTTTGTGATATAATCTTTAACTGCCTTTTGAGTAGGTAGTTTGGAGTCGCTGGAGTTAGCACCACCAAGTGTGTTGCTATTATCAAATCCAGTAACAACAACGTCACCACCTTTCAGTTTCAAGAATTCAACTTCCGAGATCGTAACCGTTCCAGTAAATGTGATGTTACCAGTTCTGTTTTCAATTCTTGCAAATGTACCAACCTTGAAGTCACCTAGTTCGTCAGTACCAGAGACATATACACGTCCATAGTTTTCAGAAACTTGTTCGTTTGCCTCAACTTTAGTACCACCGTTTTCAGGTAGAGCAAGGTAGTTAGTACCAGAACCTGCAAATTCCCAGGTGTGGGAAGAAGAGTTGACGATAGAAGGTCTGTGTAGTCTTAAGGTTGCGTTTGCTGCGTTAGAAGGAGTAAGAGCATTTTGTAGTGCAGTTAGACCAGAAATAGTAGCTCCATCAGACTCTCTAATCAGAGTAAGACCATTTCCTACACCATCATCAATGGTAAGTGTTGCAGAGAAAGGAGGTCCAACAGTGACTGCACTTACAGCATCAATAAAGAATTCTTTATCTGGATCTGCATTTCTGTAACCATCAAACTTACAGATGTAATGCTCAAGTGGTTCTCTACCGATACCACCAATAGTAAGAGTAGTTCTACCAGTTGGCGTTTGAGATACAACGTTAACTGTAGCTACATCAAATTCATATGGATCTCTACGGAAACCTGTTCCTCTTAGAGCATATGTACCAAAGTTGGTAGCAGAGTTAGTGATAGATGCATAACCACCAGACTCACAAAGGACACCATCTTGACAGAAGATAACAAAGACAGAAACTAACTGTGTATAACCATCTTCAATAACCTTATAACCTGTACCACCAAAAGATACAATCGTGAATGCTGCCGCAACCATAGATTTACCTTGGTTGGGGAAGGATGCTGTTCCGTCTGGTTCTAGACCAGGGAAAGGACAGTTAGGTTGCTTAACTTTTGTACCATCAATTAGAGCACCACTACCACCTCTGAATGAGATAACAGAAGCATTCTGTGTGTATGGCGAAGCTTCAATAATTGGGAAGTCATCATATCTACCACGAACCGCCATGCGGTTGTTATTGAAATCATTAATATAACTATCTGGATATGTGATAATATCATTGGTGTCATATAATGTTCCAAACGTTTGCGTTGTAGAACCAGCAACAGTTGTACCATCTAAAATGTCTTCAAACAAGTCTAATGCTGTATTAATAGTAGATTCTACACCTGCACAAATTGATCCAGAAGTAGAAGAGTAAGCACTTACAGAATCAGCATTTGTTCTTACAAAGGTGTGTGCAGATTGTGGAGAATGAGATACCGCATTGGTAGAAGCACTTACAAATGTGTGTGCAGATTGTGGTTCATGCTTAACAGCATTTGGTTGAGCACTTACAAATGTATGAACAGAACCAGAAGCAGATCCAGCACCACCTACATTAACTGTAAACGTACCAGTTTGGCGCTCAAGACCATTAGCAGATGCACTTACAAATGTATGAGCACCTTGATAAGAAGATCCACCAACGTTAATGTCAAATGTATTTGTAGTGACATTAGAGATTTCTAACCAGCGACCACTTGGATAATCGTAACCAGCACGAGGATATGTCTTCTGTACTGTATTGCCATCTAAATCACATGTATATGTTAGAGATCCATCAGCAACCTTGACATAATCTCCATTTGCAAATCCATGACCAGCAATAGTCAGTGTTACAATACCAGTCGTTGCATCATATGGAGCATCGGTAACAGTATGAGATGTAGTGCCAACAGCGGTAATTGCTAGAGAAGCACCAGATGCGGGGTCAGTAGAACGTGGATATGTTTCATTTGAAACATTACCATCAATATCGCAAGTAAATGTAAGTGAATTATCTTCAATTACAACGCCACGTCCAACACCAAGACCATGTTGTCCAACAGTAAGAACTAGATCTCCTGTGGAAGGATTGTAGTTAGCTCCAGTTGGTTGGAAATACTTATTAGGACCAGAAATACCAGCATTGACTGTGATTGAGGTTGCTGTCTTTCCTGTGATAGGCATGGACCTACCAGCAAATGGATCAATACCAGGGCGAGGATAAGTCTTAGTAGACTGGTTTCCATCCATCACACAAGTGAAGGACAATGAATTGTCAGCAATAACAACACCCTCACCAACGTCTAGAGTATGACTGCCGATTTCTAATACCAATGCTCCCGTTGAAGGATTATATGTTGCAGCACTTGGTGTAAACTGTACGTTAGGACCAGAAGCACCAACGTTAACAGTGACTGTATTTGTTGTTGTTCCAGTAATTACAAGGTTATTACCATATGCTGCTTGACCGTCTCCTGGTAAAGCATGTTCAGTTTTATTGCCATCCATTGTGCATGTAAACACAAAGGATTCTGGTTGTAAACGAATAGTATTGGATGTTGTTAATCCATGACCATTCATGGTCAATACAAAGTCACCAGTCGCAGTATCGTAAGTAGCATTAGATGGAGTGAAGATACCAATAGGAGCAGATGCATTGACATCAGTTAGAATACTCCAATCTTCAAACTTAGGAATTGGGGAAGTAAGTGTAATTGGACCATAAATGATCTTAGTTCCATTAGCAATGGCACTTACAAAAGTATGTGCATCAGTATTGCTTCCTGCTGCACCAACATTTAAAGTAATAGTGGTATTACCGCCACTTGATACAACGTTTGAAATTAAGAAACTTTGTCCGAAGTTAGTATCAGTTCTGTATGGACTTGCATCATTTCCACCACCAGCATGGGCGCAACTGTATGTAATTGCTCCTTCAGCAAAAGCAATTCTATCCGAGTTAGCTACAGGTAATACTGCTGGATCTGGAATGGTTACCGTCATTGCTCCTGTAGTAGGAACATATGTAGATCCAGTTGGAGTGGTTTGTAATACGTTTCCATCAGACCAGTTACGCATTGCGTAAATGGCATATAGTTTTACTCTCTCAAATGCATAAATTGTTTGTGGTCTTTGTGCTTCGGAAATGCCAGAAAGAGATGTTCCACTGAAGTATGACTCTGCTGTAGAAACAACACCATGGTTTCCACCAAGAACTAAGTCTCTTACTAAACCTTCTAATACAATCTTGATATCTCTACGACACTTTCTTTGATGTAAATCACTAAGATTTAAAGTTGGATAAGCAATTTCAGTATCAATAAGTGCTTGATCTGCAATAAGATCGGCATTTCTAGCAATTAGATATGCAGCATCAAGATATGTTCCATTTTGATTATTGGTAATGATATCTACCCAAAGGAATGATAGAGTATCAATAGCAGACCTTACATCATCACAAGCAGGTGTTCCTGCAGTTGTATTGATAATAGTAGTGTCAGTATATCTTGGAGTAGTAGCGTGCTTTGTTACATACAGAGGATCAGCAGTTGTTCTGTTCTTGATCCTCCAATTACACATTGCATAAATTGCTAGTTCTCTAGCATATTCAATAGCGCGTACATTTTGGATAATTTCATCTTCAATGAAAGCAATCTTACCACCGACAATATATTTTTTAGCAGCTTCAATAACATTGTGGTTAGATCCAAATTCAAGGTCTCTTACTAGAGCATTCAAGAAGTGGATAATATCTTGCTTGCACTGTGTATCACCATCTGTACCAGTGTTGTTTCCAGAAGTTGGAGAACTATATGCTGGATAAATTTTCTGACCAGCACTACAGGAAATAAGAATGTCTGCTAATTGAACAGTATCATCCTCAGACAATGCAGCAACGGCAGCTGCGGTGGTTGTAATTGTAGCGACACCTGTTACTGAAGTGTCGTAAACAAAACCACTAATAGCATAAGAAGTTCCACCAAACGTTACTGTACCACCACTAACATAAGTATTTTCGTGGTCTAGAGGACCCAAGTAAATATCAAATGTGTTGTTAACAGTATCAATGTTGTATACTGAATAGTAATCAGACTTAAATTGATCGTTGATAATACCAATTACTTCTTCAGCAATGTAATCTCTATTATTTCTAATTAACTGACAAGCATCTTGATATCTTCTCTCTACAGGAGTCGCAAGTGGGAACTTGTTTGGTGAGTTAAGTAGAGATAGAGTAATAGATTTTGAGTAAGACTTTACGACAGCAAATTCACTTGGTTGGAAATTTGCTGTTGATAGAGAAGGAACTTTCTTAGGAATAACAAAACGTCTTGCTCTTCCATCAGCATCTTCTAGAACTTTGTAAATTCTTTGTTTTCCGTTTAAGAAAGATAGATCAGGATTTGAAGTAGGAAGATTTTCAAGAATAATTTCTTGACCTTCTTTAAATTCGTGAGTATTAGTTCTACCTACAAGAGCACTGGTATATACAACAATACCACCAAGATCTTCTGCGCTACCAAACTGCTGCTCTTGGAAACCACCTGTTGCGATACTAGGGTCTCCCTGCAAGGAGAAGTCTAATCTAGTAATTGGTAGGGTGGATGTAACGTCTTCGTCATACGAAACAACTTCACCTTCAGCTCTAATTGACTTTAAATTAACCGTGTCAATTGTATTAGTTGTTGGGGAAGCAGAGTTAATTGTAATAGTCTCTGTCAAGGTTGAGTTCCAACCCTGTGCTCCTAAAATAGGAGTGAAGGTAACATCCCAATAAGTTGGAGCATTACCGTTATTGATAACAGAAACTTGATAGTATCCTTGGGTGAACGATGAATTATCAGTATCATCCAGATAAACAACATTACCTACAGGAAGATCTGTAGTTGGATCTGTTGTAAATCTTAGAGTATTTTCCCCAGCAGTTCCACTAATGGTTTGTGTTAATGCACCACCTGTAGCAGCAGAAGAAATATAACTATATTGGTCACCTTCAATAAAGGAACCAGCAGTCAACTGTACATCAATAGTACCAGCAACATATGCATTGGAACCAGTAGTTGAGCTGAAGTTTACATCAAATACATTTGCTCTAGCACCAGTGTTCAATCCTAAAATTTGAACACCCGATGCGAGAAGTGCTAATCCTGTATTGTTCTGGAAACTAATTCTAAATCTGTCTGGTCCAAAAATTTGATGACCAATTGGAAACTCAACACCAAAGTCTCCATTTACTTCGTTGTCAATAATGATTCTTTGCTTGTCATCAAAGACCATAGCAAAGTCCCAAGTTCCAGTAGGATCTCCGTTAGAGTCAACCTTATCTCTATAGGTAACTCCAGTAACGTAGTTCTTATCACCAAACTTAAAGATGTGTTTGCCAACGTTTCCTGGTCTGATAATTACCAGACGAAGGTTATCACCAACAACCGAGCAATCAGGTGGTAGAGAGATTGGGTTATCTTCTACATAATCACCACCAGAGATAATCAGTGTTTCTTTAACACCAGGAGTAGACCATGCGATCTGTGCCGCTTTCTTAATAGTACGGACTGGGTTAACTGCCGAACGACCATCGTTCAGGTCAGAACCAATCTGCTGAGAGACATAAACACGACCACCAACGTCATTTGTTGCTAGGTTAAGGACGTATTCTGTAGTTGCAATCTTGTCTGATCTATCACCCAAGATTGGAGTAATAGAACGTGGGAAGGTTCCTGCTTCTCCCGTATTTAAATAATTAAAATCTGTGGCGTTATTTACTCTGAAACCAATATGCTTGAATTGAACCTCGCCATTAGTTTCAACTCCATCCTTATGCTCTGGTGCCAAAGCTCCAGTGGTTCCTGTATTTAATGCTTGATATACATTAGAAACAGAATATCTATACTGTCCTTTCTGGACAATAACATTGGCAGCCCATGGCGTGCCAGTGCCGTTCATAAACGTTTTTAAGTTTGGTGCTCTCAGATTCAAATCTGGAGTAACAAAGTTTTCAACATCAATATTCAGAATTCTTGCAGTATCCGAAATGATAGATGTTGAAGTTCTAATAGCACCATTAATGTCTAATTCAAATTCAACAGTATCAAGGAAAGCAGTTGCAGAAGCTCCAGAACCATTTCCTCCTGTAAGGACTACATTTGGCGCAGAAGTATATCCACTACCAGGATCATTAACAACAACAGATGTAACTTTACCATTAAAGATACTAGCTGATGCTTGCGCTTGAGTTCCTCCAGCAGGGGGTGGATCAATTTCTACAAGTGGAGCTTGATTATATCCAGATCCTTGGTTGTCAATGTCAATATTATTGACTTTTTGACCACTTCTATTGATACCTACACGAGGGAGACCACTAACAGGGTCTTTCTGAAGTCGCATGATTTCAACTTCATCTACCCCAGTACCAACTCTGATAGTTGCTTCATTATCACCGATAAGTTTAGGGTTGACGCCCCTAATTTTTTCTTTATCGGAATTAATATGAAAACTCATGGTGTTCCCGTGCCCTTGACTTTTTTCCTATCTTATATTTAGCATTAAGCCCAGGCAATACTTATAACTTCTGTAGATACTGCCCACTTAATTGTTTGTACAGTTCCAGTTCTCACAGTGGAATAACTAAAACGATTTGTTGCTGTGAAAGATTCAATAGTCCAAGATTCATTGCTTGGAACATCATGTTTAATAATTGTCAACATATTTGAAAGTTCGCTGACAGCTCCAACTGGACTGCAGTATACTGCACTTTCAATTTTTCCTGCATAAACAACACCTGTTGGATTTACTGCGATAAAATGACCAGTAATAAAATTCATTGTATTGTTATCAATAGTAATTGATGTTCCAACATCATCCAGTTGAAGTGTTGCAGTATTAACACCTCTCAAGATATAGTTTGTTGTTTTACTATCAGTATAAAAAGAATTTTTCATCTCAATAGAATTAAATTCTTTTGCATTATGAAGTTCATCTACATGAACTGTTTCCTGTACAGAAAACCCACCTGCGGATTCAAGTTTTCCTAAATTTGCTGCCATTTTACTTAATTTCCTGAACTAGTACGGTAAAGTTGATGATATCTGATGTAGCGTGATCATTTGACAGAGTAAATGTAACTCTTGGTTCAGAAGAACCAGTGAAATCAAATGCTGCTGTAAATTGATCTAACGATGTATTCAAAGATCCATATTCGTTATGGAAAATATCAGTACCATTATCTATAACATTATACTCGGCCATAGATCTCTTTCCAGAACTAGACTTTGATATTGCAGTTACTTTACAACCCTTTGCTGTGCTGGTATTGTATAAAACAACCGCAGAAGATTCAGAACCACCTTTAATTAGAGAGAATGTAAATGTTCTGATAGCGTAATCAGCTAGTTCAAACTCTTTAAGATCTCCATCAAAAATCTTGACTCCATTGAATGATCCAGTTCCAAATGTTGTATTAAAATAAATATCACCTTGATTATCTAATCTCAAAACAGGGTCTACATTTAGACCAGAAGATAATCCAAGATCCAAATACTGTTTCGTTGTACTGATAAAGGATGAAGATGCATCACTGTTATCAATAGTAGTATCTAAACTATTGAGAGTAAATATTTCTGTATTAATTGCAAGTGTATTACCACCACTAGTAGTAATCGTGTCAATGTTAGTAAAGTCTAATGCATTTGCGGATAGTTGTAATGTATTGGAGTTGTTATTGTAGAAATAAAGGATGTTCTCATTTGCTGCAGGAGCAGTTTCTGGAATAATGTATGTGTTTCCATCAACGTCTCTAACACCACCAAGAGAAGACCAGTTGCTTCCACTATATCCTTCATACTGCTGGATTTCTGTATTGAATCTAATAGATCCAGGACCAGCAGGTGCAATAGACTTTTGATTATTGTTACCAGCAGGAATTCTGAAGTGAGTTACAGAGTCAACAATAACTTGTTTTCCAGCATTTGGTTGAATAACCAAGTCTTGAACGCTAGTAGAGATTGTGTTATCATCTAACTTAAGTTCTGATCCAACAATTAGAGAACAATCTTTATTGGGACCAATTCTTATTTCAGAAATTTCTTCAAACGTTAATGGATCTACTGCACTGGAATGCCAAGTAAGTTGGGCATTACCATTATTCTCAGCTCCTGTTGTATGTGTTGGTTCATTTCCTGAAGAACCTGTTGTTCCTGCGCTAGTTACCCTATAAAGATTATTTCTGTATTTGATGTAGTCGTCAACAGAAACGGGTGTATTGGAAGTCCATTCGCTAAATGTTGGTAAACCTAACTTACCAGAAGAGATTTTTTTAACGCTTCTGAAATCTAAGAACGATGGAGTTAACTTGAGTGTATTTGTAGCATCATTGAAGAAATATAATGTGTTATCGTTTGCACCTACAGTTTCTTCTGCTAAAATATAAGTATTTCCATCTAAGTCTCTTACACCGCCAAGAGAAGACCATGAAGCAGATCCTGCACTGTATCCTTCATATTGTGCAGTTTCAGAGTTAAATCTGATGTATCCATCTAAACTTGTCGTTGGTCTATCAGCAGTAGTACCAGAAGGAATTTTAAATGCGGTTGTTCCATTGACCTTAGCAACTTGATTAGTTGCTGGAGTCATTTCAATATCTTGACCACTGCTACTACTAATAACTGAATTTGTAATTAATAGTTGATCATTTACGTTTAGAGAATCTGTAGTTTTTAGTTCTCCAGTTGTTGCTAAATCTCCAGTGAGTTTATCAAGACTAAAATTAAGTCCTACAGTAACGTTAGCATTAACATCAAAACTTGAGGCATTAACATTAATACCAGAAGAAGAAGTTAGAATTGGTGTTGATACCGAACCAGTAGCTGTGAGATTCTGTACAGAACCAGTTCCAGTTGCTGTAAATCCAGAAAAATTTGCATTAGTTCCTGTAAATGTAACCGCTGTTACTGTTCCTGTGTCAATATCATTTACAATTAAATCTTGGGAATTAATTGTATCTGCTGTAAATAATAATCCACTACCAAATACTTTTGGATTATTTGGATCAATGGTAATCGTAGCTTCATCATTATCCTTGCCACCCATATCTGGGTGATTTGAACAATAATAATATAACGTAGGAGTAGTTTCACTAACAGAAATTTCTAGTCCATTTCCTGTTTGCTGAACACCATCTTCATATTCATTACCACTAAACTGTAAAGTTGCTGATCCAGCAGTAGTTGGTGTTTCTGATAATTGAATAGTTGTTGCATCAATAACAGATTCAACAGTTGTATCACCAGCAAGAGCACCCGTACCACCAGTAGTAGTTACAGACATTCCTGCTAAAATACCAGTAGTTGATGTTACTGTAATTTGATCGGAAGCATCACTTAATGTAGTAGAAACACCTGCAATTAAACTTGGTGAATAAGTACCATCTCTAAATTTTGATAGTACAAATACATGAGAAGATAACTGAGATGTGTTAAAAATATACTTACTACCAGCATATAATGTTAGGTCTGGAGTAATCGTTGCTCCACTGCCAGTATCAATAAAAAATCTTTTGGTGTCTGTAGCTGTATCTACAGTGTTTCCACCAGAAACAGCATCTCCATTTGCAGTTGAGACAACATCAACTAACATTGAAGAAATATTACTACCACTAGTATAAATTTGTCGGACAACAGTATCTGTATCTCCCTCTCCTGTTGTAATAGTGATAGTATTACCAACAGTATATGCGGAAGATGAAACTGTTCCTTGTAAAACAAGTTCTGTTAAATCAGATGCAGTTACAGTATATGTGATCGGTTGTGATAAAAGAGTATTGTTAATACTCAACTGATCTCCAGCATCATAACCAATTCCACCACTTGTAATAGTAAATGAATCTACTACTCCAGTATCTGCAACAGTATAGAACCATGGAGTTGTTCCCACACCAAAAGGTGGTGTAAAGCTTAGAGTTACTGGACCTGCTTGAGTTGCATCTTCGCTTATACTAATCGTATTAAATTCTGCATTGATGCTACTAATTGTAGCAGTTGCTGGAATAGATCCAGTTCCAGCAGTTACACTAATAGCGGAGTTTACTACGAGACCAGCAATACTGCTAACTACAATCTCAGTTAATCCTCCAACAGATTGAAATGTTAGAGATGCTGTACCAGGACTGTTTGGTATTGCAGATAAAGTAATTTCAGTAGCACTATCAACAGATTGAACTGTAGTCTGTTCTGCTAAATTACCAACAGATCCATCTTCTGTATTAACTTGCATTCCAGCTAGAATACCAGTTGTAGATGCTACAGTGATTACTGCACTTAAATCACTTAATGTTGTTGATACTCCAGTGACTTGTCCGTTTGTATTACCAGTTACTCCAGTAATAACTCCTGGGAGATTTAGTACATCTCCTGTTTGATATCCAGATCCTTGATCCTCAAATACAAAGTTTTGAATTACTCCTGGTGCTGTACTTACTGTGAATTGGAATCCAGATCCAGTTCCACCAACATCACCTGCATTGACAGTTAATACATCACCATTAATATAGTTCTGACCATTTAGAACAATTTCACATTGTCCAACTTCTCCAGCACCAACATCAATATTTGCTGTAGCGCCACTGCCAGTTCCACCTTGAAGAGGAACATCAACATAATTTCCATCTGTATATCCAGATCCAGGATCTGTAATATTTCCATCAATTCCCTCAACTAGAAAACTACCAGTAGCACCTGATCCATTACCACCAACTAGAGCAATACTATTGTATGTTCCTTCGTTATAATTAAGACCATTATTACCAATGGTTCCATTAAATGCAATAACATCAGCACTGATAATTGCACCAGCTCCAGATCCTCCTTGAAGAGCGATGCCTGAATATGATCCAACATCATAACCAGATCCAGAACTAGTTTTTGTTAGTCCTTCTGTAGTTAATTCTCTTTTAGTAAACTTAAAATCTTTATAGATCTGAACTAATGATGTTTCAAAATCAATAATGTTTTTTCCATTAGAAACAAATCCAAGTCTACCAATACCAGATTTATATAAACCCAGATCTGCAGCACTAGTAAATGCTAAAGAAGGAATTGGTTTTGTTCCATCTCCAAGTTTTAAAATACCTGTAGATAGGTCACTACCTCCAGCAGAAATATTAAAAATCTGAGTTCCAATATCATTAATTTTTTGTCTTTGAACTTCAAATGTATCAGTTCTAGCGACTTGAATTGCTGGCATTTTTAATTAACTCTCTAAGTAAAGATTTGATCTCAGAAACTTCATTCTTCAAGATATTTATGTCTTCCAACGCGGAACCGAGCTGTTTTGATTTGCGTCTTGCAACGATAGCAGAATCGTCCAGATTGATTATGGCACCAGTGTTTTGGTCTCTTACGAGACCATCATGACCTTCAACTTTAATATAGTCCATACGCGGAAATTAGAATGCCGCCACAGCGCGAATGTCTTGGATCTTAGGAGCAAATGCAGGATCAACACCACGCATTACAATTTTGATAGCGAATGAAGAATATTCATCAATATCAGACACGCTGTACTTGAGATCTTGATAAGAAGATTGTTTCTCAACAACACTGGAAATAGTATTTTCTGTAGTTGCTAACTCTAATGTATCTGGTTGTCCATCGCCATTGAACAATACCCAATCAATGTCCTCAAAGTTTTCTTGACTAGATGCTTTCTTAAACTTATAAAGAACTTGGATATTTGAAATGTCTTTGACATTTGCCATCAGATGTACATCAATTGCAGTTGCTGGATTGCTGATGACAACTTCCTTAGTTACATACTTAGCAACTGCAGAACCATTCTTAGAAGTATCTTCGGCAACAAAGTCAATACCATTTGTATATGTGACTTTACCTACCTCTAGATAGTTTGCTTCTTCATCTGGTTGGTTAGGATACTTGATAAAGTCTCCTACACGGAAGATGTCTGCAATCTGATCACCTACAACAGCGTTTCTATTGTATAGTGTATTATCAATAATTCTATCAGTGTAGTTATCATTGATTGGGTTAATATCAACTCTAGCAGTTAATTCTTGAGTTTGACCATTCCAGATAACAGTCTTACCAGTAATGATATTGTCATAAGTCTCAAGAATAACAGATGGATTACGTGCTACGATAGTAGAACCATCATCAATAGACGTAAATACTTGTGTTGGATTAGAATCAACACTAACATTCGTTAATTGAGTTTGATTTCCTAAAGAAACAATTTCACCTTTTTGGAAGAATTGACTTGTCTTAACTCTGACATATACAACTTGACCATTGACTCTAGCGATAGTTCCAGTTGTCTTTGATGTTTGACCTTCAATTGTTTGATTAGCTTGTATTTCAGTCCCCGCATTACCAGCAAGTTCAAACTGATATACAGGATAGAACTCAATAACTTGATCTCTTCTACCAAATCTATTTTCTTGTCCATTAGCATTTTCTATTCTGTTACTAACTGTTTTAATAGATGCACTAGAAAGATCAATGATTGGGGAAAGATTACTAGATGAGGAAGATAGTTTCATCTTATAAGTTAGAGATCTCTCAAGATTGTTAAGAGTCTCATTAATTTCAGAAGCAATCATCTTCTGGTTTGTGAAGTAATGTGGTTCATTCAAGAAAGTTCTTTCATATTCTGATTGCGAATAAGAACTATAATTTGTAGTTGATGAATCCACAGGAATTACATTGGTTGTCTTAACAGAAACATCTAATGTTGTGCCTGTAAATGTCAAGTAGTGAACTTGTGGGTATAGAGTCTCAAATTTTCTGTTATGACTTGCATAAACAGAAGTTCCACCACCAAGAGAGTTGCCCGCAGATTGAGATGGAGAAAGAATGTTGTATGTGTCAACACCAGAATTGGTAACTTGGAACAAATTACTATTAAGAGTAGAAGCAGTAATACCACCTGTTTCTAGAGCAGTTCTGTAGAAGACATAAGACTTGCCACTATCTTCAAAACCATGATCTCTATGGTTCACTTTAACAACTGCATTGTTGTTTTTGAATAAAGTAGATGTAGATGCGGAATTAGAACTTGCATTCGTTTCAATTGGATTTGCATCCAAGAGTTCATAACCAAGATTAACATTCTTAAGAAGAAGTTCTGCAGGTCTAGTAGTATCAAATTCTGCTCTGTAAAGAGTAAACTTGAGATCCTCAAAAATATCTTCAGTCCAACTTTCTGTATTCTGAGAACGGTATACCGAACCTAGAGATGGTTGAGTTGTAATGACCGTACTTGTAGCAATGTCGGTTTCACCTAGTCTGGATACCCACAGTTCATAATCAGTAGAATCAGTTTCTACTACTAGAGCGTACTCTGTATCATTCTGTAGATAAACGGGATAATCAAATGCAAAGTGTGTAGGTGTTGTGGAGTTTGTTACCTCTCCTGCATCAATTGCTACACCCATTCTAACCGCTGGTGTATCAATCTCAATAAACGTTTGGATCTCACACCCTCCAGCTCCGTTTCCTACGCCTTTGACGACCACAGAAGGCGCTTCTGTGTAACCAAAACCACTTAGTGATACCTCAGCATTGTAAATTCTACCACCAGAAACTTCAATGCTTGCTGTAGCAGTAGATCCGCCAGGTAATTGTGGACTCTCAATAGTAAGAATCGCACTGTCGTAATTTTGACCAGTGTTAGTGATTCTCATTCTAGAGACCTTACCACTGTCTTTTGCAATTGCAAGAACTAGATCTGTAGCGTCTTTTGCATTTGCTTCAGTAACAGAAGGAATAATTAAATCCTCGTTCTGTACAAAAGATTTGCCATTATGATTACTTAGAACAACAGTATAGACTTGCTCATTAGTGAGACTATACTTACCAGATGCAGTTGCAACTAGTTCTACATTGTTCTTATCAAAGATTTTAAGAATAGGACCAGATGCAGCAGAAGATGCACCTGTTACACTCTCACCCTTATAAACTGCTATATTACCACTAGCAAAACACCTGAGGAAAGTATTTGGAGAAAGTGTCTTTTCGGAACCAGGAACAATATTTTTAGCTGGTTTCTCCGCATCAACATTAGAGATATATGCTTTGACTGGAATGTTAGTGCTCTTCTTACTAAAGAACATATCAACACCAGTAACGAAACAACCACCTTCTAGGTTTTCAACCTTAAATGTTTGTGCAAGAGGATTAGGTCTGATAGGATTATCAGTATTGCTTTCAATCAACTGAACACCTTCATTAGACTTAAAGTAAGAAGGTTTAGTGGATACAATACTAGAAGGATTTTCTGGAAGAAGACCAGTAGCATAATACTTGACTTCGGTGTAACTATCTACTTCTTCTTTAGGAGCATTAGTTGCACTAGAAGTAAATCTAAAGGTTAGCACACCAGAAGTAATTGATACTTCTTCAGCGGAAGTGTCATATGGTAGAGTATCTACATCACCAGTCCAGGTTGCATTCTCAAGTGGAGGCAAACCAGCAGGAACAACAATTAGTCCGCTAGCATTACCATACTCATCGGTAGTAATCTCACCATTAAATGCAGATAGCGAGTTACCAGCAATACCTGTGAATCTTAGGTCTGGGTTTACCCAACGACCAATGTCTCTTCCCTCCAAGAAGACATACATCTTCGTGTTGGGTTTCATTCGTCTGATGACATATCTGACAGGAATGCTTCTAGCAAAGAATGCTAGAGAAGTTGAAACTAAACTCTCACCAATACTCTTAGTTTGAACTCCTTTACCTACCTCATTGTTCTGAGGACTAATATTGGAAGAACTTGCAACAGACGCACTGGCAACAGAAGTTACAGCTTGCTGTGTATTGATTTCACCTAGAGAGTTGATAGAAGTGAATGATGTGGATGTTCCAACCCAGTTAACTACAAAAGAATTGAACAGACTAGAAAAACTCTCTTTGACATTCTCTTTTGCAAGGAAGATGTTGAATAGATCCGTGTTGGTATCTACTACCAATGGTTCTTCAGTTTGATCATACCAATGATCAATAGAAGGTGAAATTTCTCCATCACCAACATATTGAAGAACAACAAATGGATTTGGATTTAAAGTCTTAGACGCAAAACCATTTCCCAGTAAGTTTAAAGGAGAGAAAGGTAAAGTTACCATATCCCCAGACTTCTTATAACCAGAAACAGATCTTTGATCTTCTCTTACATTTACTTCTTCTAAATTTACAGAATCTTCTTTTGCTTGAGGACGCAGGACACTTTGCTGACTGTCCACTGCACATCTATAATCAAGAGAAGAAAGATTACCAACTTTGTGTGCCTCAAAGTTATCAACAAAGAATCCAGACTTGAATCTATCAAGTCCAATTTCATCTTTGACTTGCATGTTAAGAGCTTGCTGCTCTAGGATGCTAAGTGTGGTATAATACTCAAGACGTTCAATACGCTTCTCTAGTTTACCGATGTCACGCATGGTGTAACGACGGTTATCAACTGGAGTAATTCTTACATCTTTAGTTGTCTTTGTAAATGCAGGGATATACGCATAGAAAAGAGGTACAGCATCATCAATAGGATCTGGTTTAGATGGGTTGAGAGAAGAATTGCCTTCTTTAACAATAAAGTTTCCTTTATTATCCAAGAAAATACCATCAATACGATCCAAGTATTGAATCTGACTGAATGAGAATGTATATTCTATTCCCAAATCTGGAGCTGGTGTGCTTGCTAAGATAGCACCAGGACCAGCAAAAGATCCAGCAGTAGACTCAAGAGACGCAATATTGAGGAAACCAGGAATAATGGCACTACTATCAACTTTAGGTCTGAAGTCAATTACATTCTTGAGTTCTAAATTACCATGAACTGAAGAGTTGAAAGATGGAATTTCATCTTCTGGAACACCTGCCTCATGTAGATAACTATCAATCGTGCAGAAGTCTCCTTGAGATTGCTCAAAGTAATCAAAAGCAATGAGTAATTGTCCAACTGCAGGATCAAATCCAGGTTTTAGAACAATTCTAGAAACATCATATAATGTATCTCTTTGTCCATTATCAAATGTGTATCTAGCAGTAACATCAGTTCCAGAGATTAGATTACCTGCAGAGTCTACATCTGGTGCTTGAGAAGATGTTCCTTCATAAACATATCTCAATTTGAAAGCATCAGAATATGATAGAGTTTCTACAACTTCATTATCATAGTCTTGTCCTCTAAATGGAACGATGCGATCACCAGCAGAAGCAATAACGATTCTCTTGTTTCTTACTGCAGTCTTAAGTCTTGGTTTTGCGTTAGATACTTCAAGAGTTGCTGTTAACTTAAGTTTAGGGAATGTTCCGTTAGAGGGAATAGTTCCAAAATATGTTGATGGCAACTGTAAACTGATACTGCCAGATGTGAGACCACTAGCAGTGTCAGTTGCAGATGTGATTTCTACTGCGTCATTAGAAACATAAACAATATCTCCTTTGATGATATTAGGAGCGTCACCTGGATCTAATACAGTGATGATAAAGTTGCTCTCACTGAAAGCTGCAAATCTTTGTGTTCCGAATGGTAACTGTGCAGCAAATGTAATTGTGCCACCACCAGAGGATGCAGTAGTTACAAAATCTCTACGGAAGTAATACTTAATTTTAGTATCTTCTCCACCAGCAGAGATTTGAGATACTTGCTTACTACCAGTTGGGAATAGTAATGTACCAGAGTTAGTATTTTGTACTTTTGGACGTAAACGTACAATGCTAGTGTTAGTAACATCCCCAGGAAGACATGTATCTAGATAAATTCTAGATTTTGATGCTCCTTCTTGTTTTGTAGCATATTGTACAATTGCACGAACCAAGTTGTTGCTATCATCTGAGAATTGTACAAGATCTCCTTGCTGTAGAATTGGAGATGCATCAGCACTGAAACTAGTAGATTCAATAAAGTTTGCACCTTGCGATCCAAAGAATGTGTAGTTGGTAACTGCTTTGATCTCGGATTTTTCTTGACTATCTACAACAACGTCTGCAGAGAAAGAATTGGAGTTTCCAGATCCATAGGAACAACCAATAGACTTTACATTTTGTGGTGTGTAAGTAGTAACAGTATTTCTGAATAGAACTGGTACAACGGCAGCAGCAGAACTAGGTGTAGCTGCTCCGTCAGGATTCTTAACAGTTACTGCTGGTGGTTGTGCATACTCAATATTTACTGCTTTTCTATTAATAATGGTTGCATTGTAAATGTTACCTGCAATAGTCTTACCTAGAGAAATTTTAGATGCATCAAATTCAAGACCATTAATTAATAGAGATACACCATCAGCATATCCTAAACCTCTATTTTGGACTACGAAGTGAGAGATTGTATTATCTTTTGCAACCTTTACGGTATTACCATCTTCATCTCTAATTGTTTCACCAGATTTAAATTTACCTGATAAAGTTTTAACAAACAGAATTCTACCTGTACTGTAAACACCAGCAGAAGATCCTTCTACAACACCATATGCATTGCTATCAATACCAAATACATACTTACCTTCATCAAATGCATTAGCACCAGAAGGAATACTTTCTAAAGTAATTTTAGTAAAGAATTGAGGATCAAAATAAGAGTATCCAAAAGTGGTATTATATGCAGAAGTTCCTGCCTCTAAACGACCTTTTGATAATACGATATCAGAATCGGAATTGAATCCAGCACCTCTGTTTTGTAGGAAGAAGTTGCTTGGTTTTGTTTTTCCAATAACAGGAGTAATAATATCAGAGTAATCTACGACAAATCCAAACTCATTGGTATTTGCTGCAGCATCAGCTTCACTTAAGAAAATTCTTCTCTTATACTCATTATCGGAAAGATCATATTCCAATGTAAGCAATTCTAATTCACTCTTATTACCATAAACTGTCAATTCTAAGAACTGAACAGATTCAGAAGAGTTGATTAGTGGTTTATTTGTAGTTGCAAAAGATAATGTCTTGAAAGAACTAATAGCGGTTGGTGTTCCAAGATCACTCCTAGTCTTAATATAGAACAATTCACCAAACTGTGTTTGGAATGTAGCATCTGTAACTGCACCAATCAGAGTAACAGTATTTGTAATTTGTAAAGTGATGGTCTTAATTCCATCATCAGTATTGAAGATCTTGCCTCTTCTATCAATAGTTTGTCTGTGATCTGTTGGAAGTTCTGTGTTACTTAAACCAATAGATCCATCATTAAATGTAGAGTATAAGAATACATCAGGATATGCTGTTAGTTCTGATCCTTCTTTGTTGAGAGGAACACTACCATATACATTAGTAATACTATAAGTTGGGAGACCCTTACTCTTAAGATTTACATTGTCGCTAGAAAGACTTTCTCTTGCTTTGTTAATTTCAAGATACTTAGTCTCTTTGTTGACAATTTCATATCCTTTGATATATGCTTTACCAGGACCAATGCTGGCAACCATCTTTCTGGCAGCTTCTGCTGCACTCTTTCCGTTATAAAGACCAAACTCATCAGCACCATAGATGCCTCTGTTTCCATCTTTTTGAGCAAACTCTCTAATATCAACAGAGAAATTATCTACAACATAGTCACCAGACTCGTCAAAAGTTCTACGAGCAAGTGTTTTTTCTAGGACGCTAAAATCTGTAGAGGAAATTTTACTTTGAATTTGACCTCTAGAAACATTCAGTAATTGAATGAAATTCTTATCTGTAATTGCATTTAGAGCAAACTCTTTTAACTCTAGAGAAATTTTGAGTCTATGTGCTCCAGGAGCTGTATAGTTTGCAGATCCGATAGAATTATCATATAGAGATGCATCTGCCTCTGGTGTTACAACTTCTTCTTTAATTGTAAATCCTACTTTTGCAGATGGTTTGTTATAATATTCGTCAATAACTAAAAGTGCTTCATCATTGCGAACAAAATATCCATTGACAAAGTAAATTCCTTCTTCTACCTTTACAGCAGATCCATAACCCATCGCAGGACTTTCCAGAGAAGTAGTTTCTCCTGTATCAGGGTTAGTGATCTCAATACTAGTGGGAAGAACACTTCCGTCTGTACCAACAACTAGAAGTGGTGTATTGACACCATCAACAACTTCTAGAGTCTCACCTTGACGGAAAGTTGGTTCAGTATTTGAATTACCACTATTGATGTAATTAACAAACAAAGTATCAGCAGCAGTCTCTGTTGCCAACTTAGTTGCTAGAATAGTTGCAGTAACACCAGAAGTAAGACCTTGTACTTGCTGCCCTACTAATTGTCCGATGTCATACTTTTTATAAACGATATCATCACCTTCAGAGATAGCAACCTCAGAAACAGAAGATAATTTAACGTAATCTAATTTTGTATTGAGACCTACCTCACCAGGGATGACAAGTTCACCCTGCTTGAATGCGTACTTTCCAAAACTCTCAATTTGATTTTGAAGAATGGATTGTACCTGTGTTAGCTCCCTACTTTGAATAGAGTATCCAGGACGGAATAGAATCTTATAAAAATTCTTACTCGCGTCAAAGTCCTCGTAATAAGGATTTACATTTAGGTTAGTCTTCTGAGGCATCGTGCTCCGCCAAATACTAGTATCTAGTCCCTAGTATTTATAGAGATAAAAAAAATCCCCCGATTGCTCGGGGGACTTTTAAATATGTGTTTGAATCAGAATTCAATAACTAGTTTGATGTCTTCAATCTGGTCAGGAGCACGAGTGATTAGACGACGGTTCTCAACGTAAATAACGTCACCAGAGTTGTTTTCAATCTCAGGTGCCGCTAGTCCACTTGCGAAAGTGACACCTAGTAGAGCAGAACCATATCCAGTGTCTACGTTACCAGAAGCTGTAGAAGACTCTCCAGTAATAGCATTAGCACCGTTGGACTCAAACGCTCTTACAACACCTTGATCAGTGTGTGCATCATTGGTTTGGATGTACTTAAGAACACCAGCGGTTGTAGAACCACTGTCAAGTGTCCAGGAAACAACTGTACCATATGCAGTACCACCAGTTACAGTCTGTGTGATCTTCTCGTCAACAGAGAAGTCTGCAGTAGCACCAGTGATCTTAACTGCCTTTAGACCAGAAAGAGTGTCCGAAGTAGCAAATGTTGTGGTTCCCCAGTTGTATGGATCAGCAATGATACCAATACGACGGAAGTCGTTATCTACTGGGAAGTCACCAGAACCTTCAGAGTAAGTTAGGCGGATGTTTGTCATCACACGCTTACCATTAAGTTCTGTTTCATGGTCAGAACCATGACCACCTTCAGGAGGTAAGACAATCTCAATAGCACCAACAGCGGAAGCACCAGTTGCAACTGCGCTGCTTAAACCAGTGTCAGAGAAGAGGTTGCCATTTCCTAGAAGGACATTAGCATAAGTATAGTCTTGTCCACGAGCTTGAATACTCGCAGATGTAATTGTACCAGAACCGTTTGTTACTAGTTCTACAACACCACCTGTGCCATCACCTTTGATACTAGTGTAAAGAGTCTGAGAAGCAGGAAGTCCCGATCCAGCATCTTCAATTAGAGCAACATCACATGCACCTGCAACTGCTTGTCCAACAACACCAGTTCTTGATGCGTTAGCAGGAAGAACAATTGGAAGGAAGTCAGAGGAGAGGAACTTTAGAACATCATCAGTTGGGATGGTGTACATATACTTCCAAATGTAACCAGCACCAGTAGATTCGGTATAAAGACCAGTTCCAGCAGAGTAGTTACCACCAGCAGTAGTTGGTTCTTCTGTTGCATTCTGACCAGTGCTATTACCAGGACCCTCGCCATTGTAAAGGCACTTGAATACTTCATATGCAGAGTTCATTACATAGAACTTAGCATCTGCGATTGTATTTGCACCTGTCGCAGTTTGCTTACCAATTTGACCACCGCCACCAGGAGTAGCAGAGTAGTCAGGTTTCCACATGTCAAACTTAGGGTTAGCAACTAAGTCCCAGTTATAACGACGGATAACTGTTCTTGCAAAAGCATCAGTAATACGCTTAGCTGCAATCAATTCGTCATAAAGACCAACTTTTTCTCTTTGGTTATCAAGAGGAAGAGGAGGAACGTCTTCAGTTGCATAACGATAAACGCCAGACTTAGCAGTAGCACCTGTATCGGAACCACCTGCTCCACCAGTTCTACCTTTTAAGTCAGAACCAAGAGGAGGAGCGGAGTTAACACCATTGCTGCCAAAAACGTCGGTCAGGAGGAGGGCACTATCATAAACTGCAGCAACTGTGGCGCGGAAAGCGGTGGAACCATACGTTCCAACATAAACTTCGTTTCCTACGGTAAACGCGGTTGCGTTTTTAGAATAAATCTCTAGATACGCTCTCCAAGGTTGTGGACGACCCACAAAGAAGTACATTCTAGAACGCTCTGAACTGGTGTCCGTTGCACCTTCCGTTAGAGACTCTAGGAATTGTTTCGCGTTAAAGATGCGAAACTTATCAGAAATAATAGCAGCCATGGGTTTCTTTGTCCGACGTTGTAATTTGTGCCTGAGTTATTTATATTTATAGCAATATTTAGGAGATTGCAAACGGAATCAACTCATGTCCGTTTGAAATGTTGTTTGGACCTCTAGTTAAAGTACATCCTGTGAATGATGTTGATGTCTTTCCTGTATACTGAATTACAGTTCCACCTGATGTAAACAAGTATCCTGTTGTTGGGAAGAATGTTGTATCTTGAACAACAATACTTCCGCCAATTGTTCCTGCTGAAGAACTAATAGCGACGGGATTTTGAATAGATGGTGGCATCAATACAAATTTATCACCAGCAAGTGTGTAACTAGAGTTTCCTCTTTCTTCAAAGTCTCTAATAGTTAGAGATCCGAAATACAAATCAAGTTCTGCAAGTGACAATCCAGAGACTCCACATACACCATCATCAAAAATACCTTCAAAGTGACTAATCCTATGACCAGCATTTGTCTTAGTATATTGACCAACATAATCAGATCCAAAACCAAATAGTGCATTAGTAATCAACTGTTCTGATGTATCTCTTAGTGTGACAAAATATTTGCCATTTACATCTATCAGATCAACCTCACCATCATGTTCACCAGTTGTGTTACCAGATCTAGTAGGAACTGGATCTGTCAAGAATAATTCTTCCTGATAACCATCAACAACACCACCTGGTGGTGGGGTAACAACAACTTCTGTTGCTGCTCTAGTGATTGCTAGTTCATCAGAAGAACCAACTTGTCTCTGTATTTTTCTTTCAAATCCACCTGCTGTCGCAGATGCACTAACCATCTTAACATCACTTTCAGATTGTACCTGAACGATACCAACAGGAGCAACAGATACAAGTTCAGGAATCTGACGCAAGAAAGTACCAGCAGTCCAGTTCTGTTCTGTAGTTCCTCTCTGACCTCTGAGAATATTGAGGAATCTATCAGAAAGCTTTCTATGGTATCTTACAACTTCATCACCAATGAGAAGTAGACCCATTGGATCAAACTTCGTAGTATCTGGGATGTAAGCAATAGAATCGCCAATATTGAAGTCAAGATCAAGATATGCAGCAGTCTCAAAGAAGTTGATGTTAGACAGAGCATCATTTGGAATGACATTCTGTACCGTGCTTGTAATCGCTTTACTTACTGTTGAAATAGAATTAACAGTAACAATATCTTGAATCTCTGCAGAAACAACAGTTGTGGAATCTTGTAGTCTTAATACACCACCAACTCCTTCAATCTCAACAGGTTCTGGTTCAATGTATACAATCTGAGCACCACCAGGTTGCTCAGTGCCTTCTGGCATGTCAGCTCCAGTACCAGACAGAATAGATGATGGTAACTTAGTATCTCCAGTTTGAATTACTGCGATAATCTTACGACCAACATCTGCAGGACTGGAAAGATCTACGGAAGAGAAAGAGGTTACATCAACTAGTCTGTTACCAAGAACATCAATTGTTGATATAACTGTTCCACTTTGAGCAACATTAAGATAAGGTCTATAAAAACTATTGATCTTTGATACACCAATGTCTCTCTCAGAAAGAATATCAAATCTTCTTGTTACAATAACTTTTGGAGCTTCTGTATATCCAGAACCACCATCAATAATATCAACACTAATTACTTGACCTTTACTTACCAAGACATTTGCTCTTGCACCACCACCTTCGCCATTTGCAGGTACAAACTTAAGAACTGGTGGTGTATAATACTGATATGCAGTTGGTTGTGTAATAGGATCATAACTACGTTGGTTCCAAGTCAATTCTGTGATACTACCGTTCTCAACAGTAGCAATTACAGAAAGACCCTCACCTCTAGTAATTCCAGTATAAGACTCAACTGAGACTGTTCCGAAAATATCATCAGTTAATTGTTCTCCTGGTCTACCATCTTTACTAGTAGCTTTTGTTGGTAGTTTTTTAATGCTACGGAATCCTTCTTCACCTTCTACACGAATTCTATCTCCATTTGATAGAGACACAAATGGTTGCTTGTATGTTTTTCCGTAATTACTTCCAGACCAAATACCATTATCATCTGTTAGAATTTTTCTTCCAGAATCATCTACCTCATATGTAAGGATTACATTAGAAATGTCTGCATCTAAAATTGTAAACTGTCTATCATAATATCCTTTTGGTGCAAAAATAAAATCTAGTCCACTCTCAATTACAGCATTTTGACCTTTAATATCAAATTGAACATTGTTTCCAATTGAAAGTGGATTGCTAATTTCACCAATAATATTATATGTTCCGTTAGATCTCTGTTGCCAAACATGAATTGGAAGACCGATTGCATCGCCCATCCAAGAATAACCTAATAAATCTGTTAGTACATTAGTGTCAAACGATAATGTACCTCTTGCAAAGTAGACATCTGGAGCATAATCATAGATGTTGAGAACTTGTCCAACATCTCTTCCATAGAGATAACGAATGTCAATCTTCATCTCTTTCTGGATTGGAACATTAAATGTCATGTTCGGACCAGATACAGTATAAGAGAATCCTTTACGTTGTAAAACTCCGTCTAGGAAGACATACAAGCAATCTTCCTGTTCAATATTTTGTACAGTATAATCTTCTACATCCAGGATTAAGAAAGGACCATTTCTAACACCATCAACTAGATTATAATCAATAGTAAGTCTCTTATAATTACCAACACCAATACCAGCAACTTTTTCTACTGCTGTTGGTTCGCCAATAGTCTTAGCTCCAAGATCTTGATCCCAAATAGGAGCAACATCAAATTTAAGTACATTAGGAATTACAGTTCTGTCAATAAAGTAAGAATCTTCTAGTGGGTAACCTTCCGTAAACTTAGGTCTCTGTAATACTGCGTTGATTGTCAAGAATAGATCTTCATCCTCTTCAGTATTGACAACAGTATTATCATCCCAATACAACTCAAACTCTTTGTTTTCTCCATCAATATAATCTGGAAGTGCTCTAGTAACAGATTGCTCTGTCAACACATCACTTAGATTATCATATAGAGAATCAACGGAAGAAATAACAGTATTGCATTCTTGATCAGGAAGTAATGGGTCACCTAAAATATTGTAATTAGAATATGTCAAAGTAGGAGTCCAATTACCTGCTTTATTTGGATTTTGTGGAGTTTTCTCTACAAGTCCTCTACCTTCTGTTAAAATAGTATCAACAATACTATGATAGGTATTCAAAGCACTTTCAACTTCTACACATGCTGGAGAATTAGAATCAGTAATTACACTTGGATCTGTATTTGGCAATTGATTTCTCATTGCCTGAATCATTAAATTCTTTGCATATGAGAATGTCGCAACTGTTTCTGTAAGTTGTCCAGAGATATAGTAGAGTTCTTCACCATATGGGTAGTCATTCTTTCTATAGTAAAGTTGAGCTGCTTCTACAATTTTTTCATTGCCACCAAACTTAAGATGGTAAACATATGCATCAATAATTAATCCAATATCTCTACCACACTTTGTAGCATAAGATCCCCAGTTCAATCCAGGATACTGTGCTTGTGCCCATGTCAATGACTCTGCAACAATATAAGATCTGTTTAATGTAATTAAATTAGCAGCATCATAGAATGTGCCGTTATTAATTCCACTCCATGAGAATGTTGCTGAGTCACTACCAGAGAATGATGTAGGAACAGTAACAATAACACCAGGTGGAATATTAAATTCATCATTAGGAGCAACAGCACCTGTACTAGTAGCAATAGGTCCTGTGCTTGCTGTGCCACTTAATAAAGTAGTTCCAGTTGGAGCTCCACCTCCGCCAGCAGAGTTTGCTAGTGCCTCACTGCTAAGCGTTAGTTCTGTTTCACTATCAATAGATACGATTTTTGTTCCAACTGGGTATGAACTGCCAGAACTGACAAACATACCAACAGCAATATCTTTTGTGCTGGTTACTACCATTTTAGAACTACCAGCAAAATAAGATACACCTACATCAGTGTAATCCCAGTTTCTGATAGCAAGTCTTGCCAATCTAGTAGCATAAGCAAAAATTGCATTAGACTGAGTTCTATTATTCTGAATGTACAAATAGTCACTACTAGAATTAAAAATAGAAGTATAATCAACTGTTTTTACATTTCCACCAAATCTAATGTCATGCTGATAAGCATCTAGAATTGCACGAATATTTGTTTCATAATCATCTTGCTTTGTACTCCAATCTAAAGTAGGATATGTTTGCTTGGCATATCCAATAGTTTCATTAACAATAAATTCTACGTTTCTTTCAATTTGGTTTGCTGCATCAATCCAAGTACCACCACGTTGGAAGATATTTCTAATCTTTCTTAGGTGTTTGGTATTGTATTGGTCATCCTTAAACTGGAATACCTTTCCATAGAAAGTAACACCTTTATATGGAGTTACTTCTCCACCATCACCAGTCAATTTGTTTCCTGGTCCTAGAGGTGGAGCAGAGAAAACAATTTGATCACCAGAGATTGTGTAAGAAACTCCAGGTTCTTGCAGAACGCCATCTAGAGTTACAATAATGCCTTTATCTGATGCTGGGAAGAAAGGTGTTCCATTGTTTAGAATCTGGAATGATGTTGTTCCTTGTAGTCTTCCATCAGTATCATAATAACCATCAAAAGGTGCATTAAGAGTAAACTCAAATGCACGAACCTCATTGAATAAGAATTCACTGGTAGCTGCAGTACCAAAAGATTTACGAACTCTTTGACTTTGTACACTTTGTACTGTCTGTGTAGTTACTTGCTTTGTGCTTTCAACAGTGATCTTATTTTTATCTGGATCCCAAAGTTGTACAACACTAAAATGAGATGCCTTTGGAAGTTCTGCTGGCATCTCACTGCTGGCAGTAGCTTCTACATCAACCTGTCCAAATAGTTTAAAACCAGCAGGGTGTGTAGTAGACTTGATTAGTTCACGCCACTGATCAATAGGAGTCTTAGATTTTACAACATAAGAATAATCTTGATAGAATTCACTATCTAATAATTTTTGATTTGATACACCAAGGCGACCTTTATCAGATTTGTAGAATCCTAGGTTATCATAGAAACTAGAAATTTCTTCTGTAAATGTACTGACAAAAACTGAATGAACAATGCCAGATACAGGCATATTATAAGATTCAATCGCAACATTTTCACGAATGATACCGATTGCATTTTCCAGTTTTAATAGTCTTGATCCAAATCTCCATTCAACAACTCTTGCTCTGAATACCTCTACACCATTTACTCTCTGTACTACTAATTCACCTTTTCTAAAATCTCCATTATAATCTTTAAGTACAGCAACATAGTTGGAAGTAAACGAAGAAGAAACAGTCTTATCTAGATGGAATGCACTACCGTTTCTTACAAAAGTTACACTTTGAGGAACACCAATTGTGACACTGTTTGCAAAAGCTTCAACATCACTTTCAATAATCTGGATTGTTGGTGCTTTTGTATATCCTCTTCCTGGTTTATCTACAGTCAGAGAGAAAATCTCACCATTTCTGGCAACAATATTGAATGATGCATCAACTCCATCGCCATCAATAATTACAACTTTTGGATTGACATAATTTGAACCTTTATTATCTACTCTAACACCAGTGATGGTTTGTGATGCACTGTCAAACAATACTGTAGCAGATGCTCTGAAACTTTCAGAAGGATCAACACCAATAATTGCAGGTACTTTTTTGTAATTTAATCCAAGGTTGATGATGCTGACTTCATTGATCTCACCAATAGCGAACTGACCAGTAGTAGTATAAGAAATGGATCCAGAACCATCCCAAAGAGGCTCACTAGTAATATCATAAACAAAACGGTTTGATGTAACATAGTTGAGAGTCTTAGTTCCTTGTAATGGGTCTGTGATAATCTTAAAGAATGCACCACCAGAACTTACTACATTTTTCTTATCAAAGTAATAGAAGTTTGTAAAATCAGTTCCTCTCTTAGTTTGATAGTTGTTATCAGAAAGTCTAGAACCAAATCCAAACTTCACATTAGTAAATGCACCTGGGTTACCAGGAAGAGTCGTAGATGCTTCTTTCTCCTCGGTAATCAAGTTAAAATTATTACTTGGACTAATATCAAAATAAGTTCCAGTAAGACTAGAATGAGACGTGTCAAAAGTATATTTGTAGAACTCTTGTAGATTTACATTAGGATTAGGTACAAACGTACTATTGTCTTCAGAGAATTCAAATTTGTAAACTAAGTCATCAGCAGACTTGACAGAAACTAGTCTTTGTGGATTACTAGAGTCAAAGAAACTAGAACTTAGAGTAACTTCATTTGCAGTAGATAAAAGTGTACCATAATCATATACAATAATAATTTTTTGTGTTACAGGGTCATAAGATTGAACATATCCAGAACCAGACCCTGTGAAAATTTGATAGTTTTCTGTAAAATTATATCTTGGATTGTATAGAGTTACTTCTTGTCCATCAAAATGATCTACATCCGAAGTTCCTTCTTGAGCTCTGATGACACTAAAGTCACTACCATTAATACTTGCAATCTGTAAAATTTCAGCACCAATTTGGATTTGATCATTAACAGCAAAACCTGATGGATCATCAACTGTTACTTTTGTACCGCCAGCAGGAACACCAACGTGTCCAATATAGATTGTAAACCTTGCAGTAGACTGAGATGCACCAGATCTTACTAGATCTTCATCAGCAACAGATAGATAATCTCCTCTTGCATATCCAGATCCAGCATCTTGAATTTGAATACCAGAAACTACACCTGCATCAGATACAGTAAAGATAGCAGTCGCACCAGATCCCGATCCACCAGTAAGAGCAACATTGTTGTAAGTGCCAGCAGTATAGTCAGCTCCACCATTAAGGATTTCATAACGACCAATTCCAGTAAAGTTGATAGCAGTTTTTCTGCTAGGAGGAATCAGAACAGCTTCCTGATACAACCTCTTTCTGAGATAGTAGGTCTTAGTTTTAGTTGTGTCATCAGGATTGATGTCAATTGTTACTTGATCTCCAATTCCTAATCCATGAGGTTCTTGAGTTTCAACTAACGCTACACTTTGATTTACCTCAAATGGATTGAGTCCATCACTGAGGGAAGTTAGTGTTACTACTTTAGTTCCAGAAGTATTGAATAAGTTACTTGATTGTAAGAAATAATCATCATCTACAATCCATGTACCAGTAAGAACCTTGATCTGGACTGTGTTTTGAGATGATGTTCCTTCTAATACTTCTGCTGTTGCAATAGGAGCATTTACACCATCAGTCAAACTTAAAATTGCACCTTTAGTGTAAGAACTTCTTTGATCCAATAAGATCAGAAAAGTTTTGATAGTTGCAGAGAAAGTTCCAGTTTCATCAAAAGTTCCACTTACATTTCTGAGTACAATTGTGTTGTCATTTCTAACTGTACCAACAATAGAACCAAATGCACCAGATGATGGTTGATTTAATGTATCATCAGCAAATAGATATGCACTTTGGATTGTTGTTAGCTTTACAACTCTATCTTCTTTGCATTCTAGGTAATTAACATCCTTTCCTTTTACAGAAGAGATGATAGACTCAACTTCAGATCCTTCTGTTCCTCTATTATCAAAATACAATTGTGAGTTAACAGAGAAGTTGTCAGAAGATCTAATTACATCAATACTATCAACGGTTCCAGATTTTACTTCTCCAATAGAAGCAATAACACCTTCACCATTACCTTGCATTCCAGGAATCAAATACTTCTTGGAATTTTTTGGAATGTCATCTTGATTGATGTTAGAGTTGTAATTACTATCAACAGGAAGAGAATAGAAGTTCTCTCCTAAAATGTACGGATATTGCGGTACTTGATTGCTATCAATAGTAATGAAATAAGCATAAGTTCCTTTCGGAAAGTCTGGGGTAACTGTAAATCTTCCATTATTCTCGTCTAATGTGCCACTCTTGTGAGTGTACGTGTAATCATTATTAAATGATCCAAGAGGATAATTAGAAAGAGAAGGACCCTCTTTACGAGTTCCATTCAAAGAATAACTAGATGTCATTCTTACAATAGGAGAATTAGAGTCTAGAGGGTTCTCATGACCAAATGGACCATAGATTGGATTACCGTCATAAGCGAATCCAATAATTGGAGAATGAGTTTTTGTAGCAGGTTCAGTTCCTGCATTGTTGATGTTGTCGTTAAGAGCAACACGTAAAGCTTTAGGATTACCAACATATCCATAACCATATTCTAATGAAATGTTATAATTTTGAAAAATATAACCATACTCAGTATCAAGATTATTTTCAATTTTATTAAATCTGTTGAAGTTCCATTCTTTTAGTAATGGGATACCTGTTGCATCCTCTCCAACTGGAATAATATCTACAATAACAGTATTTTGATTATAAAAGTTTCCTTCATCAATTTTATCAAATCCTGTGATATTGCCATCAGTGTTTACAATTGCATTATAAGTTGCAAATCTTCCTCTTCCAGCATTATCTCTAATTCTTACAATTGGAGGAGATGAATAAAACTCGCCAGGATTATCAATGACAAGACTTGTTACTTTACCACCAGTTACGATTGCACGAACAGAGGCATTTCTACCAGAAGTAATAGTAATCTCTGGAGTTTTTGGAAAAATATCTTCTGTGTCTACAATAATTCTTTCTACAACTTGACCAGTCAAAACTGCTCTAGCTTTATTTGGAACCTGATCAATCAATACAAAAGGTGGTTTTGCATAACCTCTTCCTTGTGTGTTAATTCTAATTTCTTCCAGTTTTCCAAAACGAATACTATCGTGATCCCTGAAACCGTAGACAGGGACACCGTTTAGAAGGATGCCAACGTCTCTGTTTGGAGTCTTATATTTTTCTGTGGTCCTTGTTGCTTCTTTTCTAATAATGCGAAGAATTCTTTGATCTAGTAATGTCTCGCTTACTGTAGATCCATCTAAAATTTTATGTGATGGGAAAGAAGAAGATGTGATATAATAATATTGATCATCTGCAAAGATAGATGATACATCTGTAGTCAATTGATTCAAAGATGTTTGAATACTTGGTAATGTCGGAATGACTGGTGCAGTACCTTGATTCAGTAACCATCTCGTTTGATTAGTTCCAGTCTGAACAATTTTAGGATCTGCAGTTTCAAATCCAGGTCTGGACACAAGAATCTTATCACCAGGACTAGAATATGGTTGAGCAGATTCTGGTTTTAAATTATAGACAACACCAAATGTAAGCAAAGTTACATCGGAATTTTCAATCGTTACTGGTTTGTATACTGCTGTTCCTTCTTGATATGCAATAGCTCCAGAAGGTTGTCTTTCATCAATAATAAACTGAGTTACTGTTTTTTCTTTAAATGTAATTGTCTCAGTTCCAAGCAGAATAGAACCAGTCTTTCCCCAACCAAGGGTAGATGACACATTAATTCTATCACCAGTGCTATCTGTTCCAGCAACTGATTTTTCAAGTTTAGTTTTAGTTGAGATTGCAAAAGAACCATTAACTGTTTCTGGTGCTAATACAATGTTATAGATTACTTCGTTATCTGCAGTACCGTCAGCATATACGTTATCTACGACTGCATCGGCATATCCATATTCTGCTGTGGCGATCTGAACAACTTTCTTTCCAATCAGACTATTAACATCACCAGATACAACCTTACACTTAAGAGCATATACATTAGTCCAATCAGATTCAGATGATTTGTAAGTGAAATCTCTTGGTTTGTATACTTCTGGTTTATTGTTTACATCTTTAGCAACAATCGTGTTAAAGATGAATTTAATAGAACTAGTAGTTCCTTTTGCTTTGTAGAACTTCTGAATATTCTTAATCAGAGTTCTCTTATCAACTTCTCCCTTAAGATACTTTTCTGGGAAAGAACCTAGATATTGATTTTCAAAGTTTTTAACGAATGCATACAAGAAAAGGTTACTTACATTAAGAACCTTTTGCCCAGCATTATGCGGTGCCGCATCTGTACTAGTAAAATTGCTTGCTTCATATAGATCACCAAGAGATGTGTTGCCACTAACACCTCTAGAGCAGTCTTGGAACTCTGTGTCGGTCCTTGTAGCATAGAAGATGATCTCATCATCAATGCGGATGTATCCGTTCTTCTTTGGGAAGGATTGTGCATCTGTGACAGTGATCGTAGTATCGCTATCAGTAATAGTAGCTGCTAGACTATCGTGCTGCTTGAGAATATTCTTCTCATAAAAATTAATGTCAGCATACTTTTGGAGGTTACTAATAACATCCAAAGTACCACCTTGTACTTCCTGAGCTTCGTAATACTTCTGAACGAACTTACTAAACAGTTCATATTCATCTGTAATAAAAGCGGGAAGCTGCGTCTCAATGAGAGTAGAAATTCTCTTAGTCTTTACAGCAGGCATTTACTTTACTCTTTGTATGCAGTGAACGAGGAATTAGCAACATCAACGTCAAGATAGACCTCACGGACTGCCTTGATATCATTAGAAAGTGGTTTTACTCTTAGTGAAATGCGATTATCAAAGAAACTGCCCTTAATGATAGTCAGAGCATACATTTTAAGTTCACCTTTTACATAATCAATATCGCCAATATCGCTGTCAAGGACAACCTTTTCGCCAGTTACGCTATCTAGTCTATATAGGACAATTTTGCCCGACCTATCTTCAACGTACACATCAAAGTTAGGATACTCAGTAACTCTAAATCCAGTGCTGGAAAGGATTGGATCGTCGCAGTTAACATCAAATGCGTTCTGGAAACATACCTCATAATAGAAGGTAGAATTTAGAGAAGGATAGAAATCCTTTCTCATTGTAACTTCAGTTAGGTTTGAATTGATAGACTTATCTGCATCATCAATAACACCAACCATTTTACTGTATCTAAATTTACCATTGAACTTCTCAGTATCACTAGTATCAAGATAAGACTGTACAGCACCAATAACTTTGTCTCTAATTTGTGCTGGTGTTTGATCTGTTGACTCACGATTGTAATAGATCTTACTCATCAGCTCAACATATAGAATAGAAGGATCAATTAATTTTGGTTCCACAGATGCCACAACATACTTCTTGAGTTCTTCAATAATCTGATTCTTAGTTAGAGATGTCAAGTAACTAGCATCCTTTGGTTTGAGTGCAATAAAGACTCTACCATACTCAGGTGGATCTTGATCTTCTCCACCAAAGATAATGATATCACTTGTAGCAGGATACACTTGACGGACAATTGCTTCATAGTCCTGAGCGGTCACTGCACGGTCCTGTGTGCCGTATGCCTTAGGAGCGGTATATTTGATCTTCTGGGTGCTTTCAATCTCTTCACCGCCCGCTGAGGCAGTAGTAGAAGTGATGTTAGTGGTAAATGCGCTAGGAGATACACCATTAGGGTTCTCAAGAACACCAGAGAAGACAAATGTCCTCACTCCATTGCTTTCTGGACCAGATGTTGTTAGGTAAGAAACTTCAATTCTTGCATTGTTCTCTAATTTTTTACCTAAAACACCGTCACCAATAAGAATTTCATATCTCTCATCCTCAATCTCGTCAAGGAAGAAGACTTTTGAGTTGCCATCAACACCTAGAATGTTATCTGCTACAAGGTATGGTTCACTGAAGCTGCCTCCAGTAGGATATACCTTCACTCTAATTGTGTTGGTGTCAATATTTTGGTTGTCAAGGATGAACCTCTGACCCTTCAATGCAGTGTTTACAGTGAAGGTATTGATTAGTTGTGTGCCCTCGTTTACGGCAACATCAGTAAATGTTGCAACATCATTAACAACTTGTGCTTTTACATCATCAAGTACAACATACTGATACACATTGTTGTCATAAGTTGCAATGAAACCACTTCCTTTCTTCAGTAGGAGTTCAGTATCAGTTGTTGGGTTAGTATAATTTACAGTAAAAGAGACATACGCAGTAGGAGAGGTAGCACTCTTGGGTCTATACCCTAGTTGCTTCGCAATCGCTACTACGTTGTCTCTTAAGGTGGCAGAATCAATGAATAGTTCATTGACTACCATATTAGTGTTAAACGCCGTGTAGTACGTGTTATACGCTAATACATCAATTAGGTTGGATAATGCACTGCCTTCAAAATCATAGTCAGTAAAATCCGTTTGTGCTCTCATGTAATCTTTGAGAGCAACTTTGATATCTTCAAAGTCTAAGTTGGCAACCTGAGTATAAGGCATTATCGTGTACGCTCTAAGAAGAATTCTACAGCTACTGGTGCGTCTTCTCTACCAACAATAGTATAGTACAGTTCAACATCATAACCATTAGTATTGTAGTCAGGTGTACAGATGATATCTGCAACACTAACTCTTGGTTCGTAACGGTTAATGGTTTCTTTGATAGCAGTTTTAATCAACGCTGCAGAACCATAGTCTAATGGTTCAAACAACATATTACGAACATCACAACCCAAGTTAGGTTGAAATGGTCTTTCTCCCTTATTCGTTAGAAGTAAGGCAGTAATCGCTTGAACGATAGCTGCCTTATCTTTCACCTGCACCAAATCATCGGATACAGGATGTTTCTTAAACGTAATGCTCAGATCTTTGAATGTCTGAAAGGAAGGCATTTAGACACAGCAACAGGCTGTTTCTATTTATCACTTACCACAGAATCCGTCCGCCCACTCTTCTTGGTTATCAAAGATTTCACCCTCTTGGACATCTTTTCTCTTACCTGCTTTACGCAAATATTTGTCACTCTCAACTTCAGTAATCAGGGTCATCCCTTCTTTGATAAATTCTTGACTTTTATCAACTCTACTGTTGCCCATAGTCCTCCTTAATTTTAGTTCTCCAATCATAATCTAGGTCACCTTTATTTAGATCGCTGTCAGTATATGCCAGCGGTCCCGCACTTCTAACGTAATGTAAGAATATTTGACCATAGTTTTCCCCTTCATACGCTCCACTACGAGAGTGTCGTGAGACACATCCGAGATAAAGTACCGCATCACCAGGATTTTTTAATGTAACATGTTGAAAATTGCCGCTTGGGCGCTCCATTACGAGATCCCAAGGTTTATCACCACCCAAATGTAGCGTCAAAGAGATCTCACAAGCTGGTCTGTCCGCATGTTGTAACAATTGTGAACCATTTTTGTACAATCTCATCCAAGAATATGTCGGAAATAGATTTTCTTGTACAATTTTAGTTACAATAGGAGTCAAATAGTACAATAACTCTTGACCAGGACGCGCTTTGTACGCATTATAAATGTCACCTGCCGTGTATTCATCGTATGATGCATCATTTTCTCTACCAAAGTTCTCTTCGGTTTGTCCATTGTAAAGTAAATCCTTATACAATGTATCAGCATACTTTGGATCAATGAATTTTGGCAGAACAATATAATTATTCTTCGTCAGTTCGGGATTCAACATCAGTTTCTCTTTCTTTCTTAGTTTCCCAGAAATATTCATCAGTGTCCCCAAGGCGTCCCCAGTCCGTTCCTGACTCAACTTGGTATTCTATGGTAGAAACCTTGAAGTCTGGTCTCTTGGGCGTCTCAGGGGTGATAGAGAGGTCGTAGAACCGTGTCCTGTTATTAGGATACAATGCAAACTGACCATTCTCTAATGCAATGCAGTTATGTGACTTATGCTCCTGGGGAACTTCACTAACGTTATTGTCAATTACATCAGGGTTTGCATGATAGTTGTCTAAAGTGAACAAATACTGTCCCTTCATGAACCCATGGTCCCTGGTGTAGATCTCAGCGTCCATAGAGCTTACAAAACCCTTATTGATCGCCATGACCCCATAGTCCATACAATTCCAAAATTGTAGGTTCTCTAGACTCATATCTGGCGTCGGTGTTTTCGGCGCTCGGAGAAAAGCACTAATAGGTAACTTATCATACATTGCACCGTACTCAGGTAAGTACGTCTCAAAGTAAAAAGCACGTCCAGGTATTGACTTTGCAGATACCCAGACGCCTTCAACGAATTCTCCGTGACCGTCCTGATGATCTCTGAGGTATTCCTTACGGACCCACACCTTCTCAGCAGGAAGATTACAGATTAGATTCATCTTCCCTGTCCCCGATAACGCTTCTTCTTGCCGTTGCGAGAACTGGCAGCGTACTTTGTGTGCTGCCCTGCACCTTGTCGCGTTTTCTTGGGTTTAGACTCAATGGTAGGTCCGCCAGACAGACCAACTTTGCTTCGTGCCATAGGTTATTATAAATTAGAACCAATTACTATTGTAGGGTGTTGGAACGGTCCTGTCAAGGGTCTCGGTGTACGTCCTACCACTAACTGAGCTTCGTCCCCAGTAACAGCAGGTAACTGTCCGTTGATATAGACAGTAGTATTAATTGCTGGTTTGATAATCCTTGTACCTGGTTGACATGGTAAAGGACTGAGAGGATTAATCTTTACCCCTACTACATCATCACATGCATAGGGCACAGGAGCGCCTGCAACGATCTCTAAGGTCTCTCCACCTACTTTCACCGTTGTCGGTATTGGAGTCCCTCCTATGGGTGATGCAGCGTACACACAGGTCGCATCAGAAGATACTGTATCAACTGTCTCTGGTCCTACAAGGTTTGGCATTAGTACGCAACCGATTTTGCTATCTTCACGAGATCTCCTTTGATCCCTTCAATATTATTATGTAGATAGTCTAATGTCTGAGCAACCGTCTCGTACTCCTCAGCACTCGGACGCTGATACATCAACGTGGGGCGCTCTATCTGGGATATCCGTTGGTCCAGGCTCGTCAACTTCTCTGACTGCCATAGGAGCGTTCTCTCCAACTCGTTCAATCTCTCCAGTAACTCTTCCATCATTTTGATCTCCTTTCATGAATGCATTGGACGCACGACTCTCAAACTCATCACAGAACTCGTCAAAGTTTGCTAAGATCTTGTCGTAGTCGCTAAAGTCAACTTTTTGGGGCATTTTTTTGCTGGGAAAATTTTTTCTATTTCAAGGTTTTGAAAAACCAATTTCCAAATATATTTATCGGTCGTCTGGATACTTTTGTAGGTTAG
>Ga0213860_10000044_pt1 | contig 48626 bp, 52 predicted proteins | sample PICome_3_FD_160118 | JGI IMG/M metagenome (GOLD analysis project Ga0213860, IMG submission 160118) | Coastal seawater microbial communities near Pivers Island, North Carolina, United States - PICO550 | ecosystem: Environmental > Aquatic > Marine > Coastal | place: USA: North Carolina...
TTAAACCTACGAATACCAACAGCAGACTTTGACGAGGTCACGGCGGCCGACGGATCAATAATCAATGCAAGTGATTCGGATACCTGGGATCAACCCGAAGTACCGTACTCGGCCATTTACCCATATAACCACGTATTTGAGAGTGAACAAGGCCACATCAAGGAGTATGACGACAGTTGGGAATATGATGAGTACACTGGTAAATACCACTATTACACACGTATACACGAAAGACACAAAAGTGGTACAGGTTATGAAATAGATAACAGTGGTAATATTGTTAAGTTAGTAAAGGCCGACTCTTATGAATTAATAGACAATGACCATTACGTAAACATCAAACAAGATTCAGATATTACAATCAATGGCCGTCATAAGATATTCATAAACAAAGACGCAAAAGAAAATAACCATTACGACATACACGTAGGTGCCAATGCCAATATTAATATACAAGTAGACACAGGCGATATCAATATGGTTACCAAAGGTGGCCGTATCAATGTAAATGCAGGTGGTGACTACAACGTAAGAGTTGGTGGTAATTATACAATCAGTGTAGATGGTAATAAAACAGAGAGTATATCAGGTAGCAAGACATCTAATACAACAGGCGCAGTAGTACATAGAGGGGCTACAATAGATTTAAATCCATAATACTAGGAAAACCTCCATATAAAAGCGCTATTGTTATATGGTGGCCAGGTTTTAATCTATAAATGCAATAACAATCTTTAGCTGTATCTTTTTCTTAATTTTTTCCTTGGAGGATTTTCCTGTCTCTGGAAAGCAGGCCAGAGTTGTATTGTATTAAGCTTGACTTTATCTCTTGTTTCTGTTATATTAAGGTTATGGATATATTACTTGCGTTATTAGTACCAGCAATACCATTAGGTTTAGTCACGTTATTATTGTTAATGTGGAATAAAGAAAAACCTTAAACAAAAGGCCTTCCATAAAAGAATACAGGTAAACTATGTCTTTCTCCTGTTTGTACTGGAAATACACTATGACTTTGCCAAGCAGGAAATACTAATACACTTCCCTTATATAACTTTATCTCAAAGTCTTTTATATTGTGGTCTTTCATTTTAAACTCACCACCTGTAAATTCAGACGGATCATTTAACAATACTGTCATTGATAGTTTTCTTGTAAGATTATGTAATGGACTTGAAAGGTCTTTAACTACACTGTTATGGCCTACAATACCGTCTCTATGCCATCTATATTGGTTACCTACTCTATAGTTGTGTAGTTGTATTTGTTCACCGTCTATACTATAATGCCAACCGGCCTCCTCATTGGCCTTGTTCATATAATAGTATAATCTTTCTAACAACCAAGGGTCGTCTTTCTCACAATCTATTATACGTTTTATTTCTTCGTCATTAAACGCATTGTCAAATTTCCAATATAGATTGTCTGTTTCTTTTTGATACTTAAAAGAGTTTGTGGTATCAGGACAATCGTTGTTGTTAGATGTCATCCATTTCATATTACTATTTAGTCACAGCATATCTAGGAGTTAAATCTTATATATAACGGTGTAGTTCCGTAAGGAAAGCTCCTAGTACCAGAGGACGCAACTCAAATAAGTTTCTTTTACATAGCATTATATACCTAAATATTAGTGAGATATTTGTTATCTCGTATTTATTCTATATAAGAATTTTCTGACATGACTGTATGAAGTTTAAACAACATGGAGGAAATGCATGGCGAAATTGCAAAAGTATGCCTTAATGGCATTAAAGAAAAAGGCGCCTAAAGTACCAAATTATACCTGTACTGATATTGATAATATTATTACGACTTTGAACCAACTACATGAGGGTACGAAGAAGTTAACTAAATTACGTTTACAAGTATTAGAACGTAAATTAGAAAGACTACGAAACTCTAATGAAGCGTTAAGAGACTCTGGTATATACTGGTACGGTGTATGTAAAAAGATATTAGGTTCTATAAAAGGAGTGAAGAAGGCCTCTTTGAGTAAACAAAACAAAAAAAATCGGAAAAATCGGAATTACTACTCTGATTGATCTAGAAGGGACGAAAAATGGGAGAATACTTTATGGTTATATTATTCTGTTTAATGGGTGAGTGCCAAACTATTTACCAAGAACAAGGGTTTGAAACTTATCGGGCTTGTTTAGAAGAGTCTGCTAAAACTTCACAATTGTTTCATAGACAATATCCTAATAGTCAAGGCGAAATATACTGTCTAAACCAAGAGCAGTTTAATAACTATCTAAATAGTACTAATGAAATGAGTAAGGAAAAAATTAGTGCATGATACAATTAACAGATAATGCAAGAAAGCATTTAACAAACTTAAAAGCCAAGCACAACGTAGACTACGTAAGATTAGAAGTCAAAGGTGGTGGTTGTGCTGGCTTTGAATACGAATGGTCTTTTATCCCTAATGAGTTTGATAAAGAACCAACTAAAGATGATGTGATCGTTGATGATTTATTAGTTATTGATAATCTATATGAATTGTATATTAAAGATATGAAACTAGATTATAAAGAAGAAATATTTGGCAGTTCATTTGTTTTTGATAATCCAAATAGTAAATCGTCATGTGGTTGTGGAACATCTTTTAGTATTTAACTAAATAGATTTATATTATGGCTGAAACGAATAGACAAAAGATTGAAGGAACCGAGGAACAACACGGTATCAAAATTCAAGAAAACTCTTTTTTTGATAGAAGACATAAAAGATTAAATATTGATTTATCTCATAGATGTCCGTTAGAATGCTTACGTTGTGGTCGCCAAAGAAGTTTTACAAGTAAAGGTCTCAAAGTACCAGGCCGAGATTTAACAATAGAAGAATTTAATAAAATATTAGATTGGTTTCCAAGAATATCTTTTTGTGGCCAATATTCAGACCCTATACATCACCCACAAATAAACGAATTATTAAAAATCACAAAAGAACGTAATACTAAAGTTGAAGTACATTTAGCTTCATCTTTAAAACCTATGAAACATTATATAGAGGCCTTTAAGGCAAACCCTAAAGCAAATTGGATATTTGGTATAGATGGCATACCTGAAGAAAGTAATAAGTACAGAGTAAATCAAGATGGTAGAAAACTATTTAATATAATGTTAGAAAGTAAAAAGTATTTACAAACTAGACCTTTATGGCAATTTATTATATTCAGTTTTAATGAACATAGTATTGATGAATGTATGAAAATGGCCAAAGATAATGATGTTGATTTTATATTAGTTAACAGTGCAAGATGGACAGATGATGACGATTGGTTAATGCCAAAAACTAGGAGAACAATGAATGACTAAAGTTACCGATAACCATTTAGGTGGACAATCACAATGGGCTGAAGGAGATATTGAATTAGATCCTTTATGTTTCAAAGACGCCATTGCTTTAGCAGTGACAAACAAAGGTGTATTAATACCTTGTTGTAGAATGGACGACCCACACACCATGAATGATCCTAGAATGCAACAATTTTTAAAAGTATCTGTCATAAATGAAAACAATAGTATTGAAGATATATTAAAGTCAAAAGAGTGGAAAGAATTTGCAGATAATCTATCCAAGAATATAGGACCAAATGCATGTAGGACTACTTGTGCAAAACAAAAAAAATATACACAAGTTGTAGAATGGGTAGATACTGAAAAAGGAGAAACCAAACACGTTGAAAAGAAATAATGAGAAAGAAACTTGTAGTATCTGGTTGTAGTTTTACAGCAGAGAATTATTTTATTGATTCTGATAATGAACAACATACTTGTCCAGTGTGGGGAAAACTATTAGCAGATGAATTAGATATGGACCTTGTATGTTTAGCAACCAACGGTGCAGGTAACGAATATATCTATTCAACTATACAAGATTATATTTTATCACATGATCCAAAAGAAATAGGTTTATGTATTGCAGCTTGGTCAAAAGCGCAGAGGATAGATTTTCAAAAGAAAGGATTAGATTGGGCTAGGGCAAAACCTAGTATATATGGAGATGTAAGAGGTTTGATAAAAAGAAGTTTAAGGTTTATGTATTCGTTTCAAATTTTAATGGAACAACATAGAATACCATATAGACATTTTCAAATGATTTCATTATTTGTAGATCATATATATGAATACGAATTTAAAGATCACGGTGGTGATTATAAAAAAATAAGAAATGAATGTGTAGATGTTATTAGAAATTCACCACAATATAAACATATGAGAAACTTTATTGGTTGGCCTATCTTTAGTGAAGAAGGTGGTTTTGTTATATCAGATGTTCAATTACATAAAAATTGGGGAGTAGAAGATAGATTGGCAAATAATGATCCAATGTCCACTTTTAATCCTAATATTAGAGGGTATGATCAAAAAATATATTTTTACGATAAGTTTAATAAACCTGTAGGTATAGCACCGAAAGGATCAATTAATTATGATTATGTTATTAGTGAGGCAAATCCACACCCAAATAAAAAAGGCCATGAGTGGCTTGCAAACTATATTAAGTTGCATGGCTTTAATAGTCAAAGAGTTCAAGAAAAGGAGAAAAAATGAAAGTAGGGTTTACTTGTAGCACGTTTGATTTATTACATGCTGGTCATGTACAAATGTTAAAAGACGCAAAAGAAGAATGCGATTACTTGATTGTAGGATTACAAACCGATCCAACAATTGATAGACCAGATACAAAGAAGAAACCAGTACAAACATTGGTTGAACGTAGTATACAATTAAAGGCTGTTAGATATGTTGATGACGTTATACCTTATGAGACTGAAAAAGATTTAGAAGACATATTACAAATGTATAATATTTCAGTTAGAATAATTGGCGAAGAATATCAAGGTAAGAATTTTACTGGTAAAGATATATGCGTTAAGAAACATATAAAGATAGTTTATAATAAACGTGAGCATAGATTTAGTTCAACGGATTTAAGAGAACGTATTAAGAATAGTTAATATTAAACTTTTATTACAACACTTTTTCTTATGTTAAATATATGTGATAGTTTTATTACTATCATTTTATCAATCTCTAAAGTAAAACATAGGAAACCTAAATGAGAATATTAAGTATTATATTAATGTGTTTGATGACAACTATATCATATGCAAGAGATCAAATTAACATAGTCGGTAGTTCTACCGTTTATCCTTTTTCAACAGTAGTAGCAGAAAGATTTGGTAAGTCAGGTAAGTTTAAAACACCTGTAATTGAATCAACTGGTACTGGTGGTGGAATGAAACTATTTTGTAAAGGCATTGGTGTCAATACACCTGATATGTCAAATGCAAGTAGAAAAATAAAAGCAAAAGAAATCAAACTTTGTAAAGACAATGGTGTCACTGAAATTACCGAAGTAATGGTAGGTTTAGATGGTATCGCATTTACAAGTTCAGTAAAAGGTAAATCATATAACTTTACAAAAGAACATCTTTGGAAAGCAATGGCTGATTTAGGTCCAAAACCTGAAAAATGGTCAGACATTGATCCTTCTTTACCAGATTTTAAAATAGCAATTTTAACACCACCAGCAACAAGTGGTACAAGAGACGCTTGGAATAGTTTAGTAATGAAAAAAGGATGTCCAGAAAGTATCTTAAAAGAACAAGGTAAAAAAGCTTGTTATATGTTAAGAGAAGACGGACCTGTAATTGAAGTTGGCGAAAACGATACTTTGATTATCAATAAGTTAGTAGGTGAACCACAATACTTTGGTATTTTTGGTTTTAGTTATTATGATAATTCAAAAGATAAAGTTCAAGCACATACAATTGAGGGTGTTAAAATAAGTTTAAAAGCAATACAAGATGGTTCTTATCCAATAAGTAGACCATTATACTTTTATGTAAAAGATCAACATATTGGCGTTATACCAGGAGTTGAGGAATATGTAAAAGAGTTTACTTCTAAAAGAGCTGCAGGTAGCAGAGGTTATCTTTTAGATTTAGGACTAGTGCCTTTAGAAAACTTAAAAGACGCAGTTAGAAAAGTAGACTAACTATATCTAAAATAGTTGTTTGCTGGATTTCTATAATAAATTGCAAACGTATCAGCGCCGTGCATATGACAGAAAGATTGAGGTCTAGCATAACCAGGTTTTGATTTTCCTCTATATCTGTATCTTATCTTCTTGGCGTCTTTATGTTTAGATACTAATTTGAAATATTTTAAATATTTGATTGGTATCCCAGCGGCTATGCATGACCCTTTGTATTTAAAAGGGTCTAGCATATGTTTAACTAACAAGGGATTAACAATTCGTCTAAAAACTTTTTCTCGTCTATTCATATTTTCTCCTATTTTAAGTATAATGGACCAGTCCATTGAATTGCATAATTACCAGTAAGAACATTACCTCTGGCAGAATTTAAAGCAGGCGCATTGTAACCAGCGGCTTTCAATATATCACCTTTTTTAAAATGTTTAAAGTCTTCTTTTGCGATAAAACAAAACACACCAGTGTCTTGTACAATCTTAATGTACTTTTTACCAGAAGAAACTCTAGTTTTTGAATCCCAAAGATCAACCTGTTCTTTAGAATAACCAACAAGTTCTTTTTTACCATAACTAGTTGACATTTGTATATAATCGTCTTTCGCACCGGCCATCAAATTTTTGATTCCTTCGTCTAACGTATTAGCAGTTTTATCAACTTTAATCATTATTTTTCCTCCTTGTACATTTCTTGAGCATATAAAGCTAAAATATAAGACGCAATACCTAACAAGGCCATTGAACCACCTTGTAAATATTTGTCTACTTCAATTGAACCTACGGCACCAACCATTGCTAACGTACCTATAGTTGCCATTATCACTGACATGTATTCTATCATTTTTTTCATAGTGTATCCTTTGTTGTTTTTCATTTTATACGACCATATTACCATAAATAGACGTTGAAAGCAAGCAAAAAATGAAGAAAAATACAAAAAAATTTGCTTTTTTTCTTGTCTGTTCTATCTTTGTTCTCATTTCCTGCTCAAAAAACGTTAAGGATTGCAAAATTAGGCCAGATTATGAGAAAATTGGCGAATCAGCAATAGAAAATCAAGAAAATTTAAGTGAAACTGAGCTAAAATCAGCTCTAATAAACTGTAAATTTTGAAATATAAATAAAAGTATGAATAATAAACAATATTTTTGTCTAAATTGTGGGCATGAAGCTCATTGTGGCGAAAAATGCTATCAAAATTACGGAGAATCAGAAAAAACTCTTTGTTGTAGCAATTGCCGTTGCGAAAAAAACGAAAAATCAAGAATTTTAGACGAAGATTTATTTAATGGAGCATAAAATGAGTAAAATGAGAATATTTAAGTTTTGGAATGAAGCAGGAGAAGAAAAAGAGAAAGAAGCGATGAGTTTAAAAAAGGCAGTCATGTCTGTTCAAGGGGATTATAAGGATAATTTCATAAGTGTTGAATATATGACTAAAAAAGGCAAAAATATTAGTCAATCTATAAAAATACCTATGGGTAGAAAAATAAGACAATCAATATTAGTTGAAAAACGAAGAGCTGAAGCAAAAGCGGCTAGAGAAGCGAGAAGATAATGCCGGCAATCTGTAGAAAAGGCGATAGTTTAAGTACCGGTCATATTTGTACAGGTACAACGACTTTAGATACGCCTGGTCAATCTACAGTTAGAGCAAATAGTATATTAATCGCAAGAGTGGGTGACCCAACAGTAAGTCACCCTTTCCCACCGGCACCACCTTGTGCGCCACATGTTGCAAATGTTAATGTTGGTAGTTCAACTGTTAGGGTTTGTGGTATACCAGTTGCAAGAATAGGAGATAGTACAGACGCTGGAGCAATGACTTCAGGTTCTTCTAATGTTTTCTCGGGATAACGTATAAATATATACGTATGCCAAATTACGATTCAAGTACTACAAATAACAGTAAGAGATCAAATAGAATCTATAGTGATTTAGATTTGAATTTTGGTCGTAATACTGTGACGAGTGACGTAAATAAACTGACGGATGTAGAGGCCGTAAAGAGAAGTGTTAGAAACTTAATCAATACTTCACACTTTGAGAGACCTTTTCATCCTGAAATTGGTAGTGACGTAAGAAGAATGTTATTTGAACCAATGACACCTCTTACAGCACTTAATTTACAAAGAAAAGTTAACGAAGTTTTATCTAATTTTGAACCAAGAATAAAATTAGTTCAAGTATTGGCGAGACCAGACATAGATAGAAATAGTTATCATTTAACAATTATGTTTTATGTTATTGGAACATCGGAACCGGTAACAGTAGAAGCATTTTTAGAAAGATTAAGATAAAATGGCAAGTAATAAACTCATAGTATCAGATTTTGACTTTGATAACGTCAAAGCAAACTTAAAAACATTTTTACAAAATCAACCAGAATTTTCAGACTACAATTTTGAAGGATCAGGCTTTGCCGTTCTTTTAGATACGTTAGCATACAATACACACTATCTTGGTTTCAATGCCAACATGTTTGTAAATGAATCTTATTTAGATTCTGCTGACATAAGAAAAAATGTAGTTGCATTAGCAAAGGCAATTGGTTATACACCATCAAGTGTAAGAGCACCAATGGCCGAAGTAGATATTACAATTAACAACGCAAGTGGTTCAAGTGTGTTAATGAATAAAGGTACAACGTTTACAAGTTCAGTAGACGGAACAGGTTATAACTTTTTAACTAACGAAGATATTACAATTACACCAAGTGCTGGTGTTTATAAGTTTTCAAATGTTAAATTATATGAAGGTACTTTAGTCACTTTTAAATATACAGTAGATAGTTCAGACGCAGATCAAAAATTCTTAATACAAAACGTAAATGCTGATACATCTACTTTAAAAGTCACTGTACAAAACTCAATTTCAGATTCTACATTAACAACTTACTCTTTAGCAACAGGTTTAAGAGGTATTAATGATGAATCAAAAATATATTTCTTACAAGAAACAGATAACGGTAAATTTGAAGTATATTTTGGTGATGGTGTTATCGGTAAAAAATTAGAAGATGGTAATATAGTTATTTTAGAATATATTGTCACAAATAAACTTGAAGCTAACGGTGCAAGTACTTTTGAATTAGGTTCTAACATCGGTGGTTTTTCTAATGTCACTATAACAACAAAATCAAATGCTCAAGGTGGTTCAGAGGCAGAAACAAAAGAATCAATTAGATACAATGCGCCTTTACAATATACATCACAAGATAGAGCAGTCACAGCAACAGATTATGAATCAATTGTTAAGACTTTATATCCTAATGCATTGTCAGTTAGTGCTTGGGGCGGAGAAGATGACGAAACGCCAGTTTACGGTGTTGTAAAGATTTCAATTAAAGCGGCTAGTGGTTCAACACTAACAGAAGCAACTAAAAATTCTATCGTTAAAGGTTTAATACCTTATAACGTAGCTTCAGTAAGACCACAAATAGTTGATCCAGAAACAACAAGTATTTTAATTACATCAAACGCAAAATATGATAAAAAAGGCACAAGTAAATCAGCAGACACAATTAAATCAGAAATAATAACTGCTATAACAAATTATAATACATCTACTTTACAAAAGTTTGATGGTGTATTCAGATTTTCTAAATTAACAGGTCTAATTGATGATGTTGATACAAGTATCTTATCTAATATCACAACTATTAATATGAGAAAGAATTTTACACCAACTGTGGGTTCATCTACAAAATATGATTTATATTTTAGAAATTCAATATACAATCCACATTCAGGACATGTACCAGTTTTATCATCTACAGGTTTCAAAGTTTCAGGAAGTGATTTTGAAATGTTTTTAGATGATGACAGTAATGGTAATATTAGAAGATACTATCTTGTAAGTGGTGTTAAAACTTATGCTAACAACACACAAGGTACAATTGATTATGCAACAGGTCAAATCACATTAAATTCTTTAAACGTTTCGTCTATCTCTAATATAAGAGGCAGTTCTTCAAACGTTATAGAAATTACTGTACAACCTAGTTCAAACGATATTGTACCAGTTAGAAATCAAGTAGTAGAAATAGATGTAGCAAATTCAAATATAACTGTAGAGGAAGATACATTTGTTGGTGGTTCATCTGAAGCCGGCGTAGGTTACAGTACAACAACAAGTTATTAATTTAGCCAATGGCAAAATTTGATAATAAAATATCCAATTTAGTAAACACTCAACTACCAGATTTTGTTGTTGATGATCACCCAAAATTTGTAGAGTTTTTAAAAACATACTTTCAATTTATGGAAGCTGCCGAATTATCGGTAACTTCTGTTGAATCTACAGACGGAATAACTTTAGAAAATCAAACAGGTGTTTTAAACAATCTAGTATTAGATGGTGGTTCACTTGGTGCAGAAAAAACACAATTAGATTTAGGCGATAAAATAATTTTAGAAGATAGTTCTTTTGGTAAATTTACTTTTCAAGAAACTGTCACAGGTGCAACTTCAAAAGCAACTGCTACTGTATTAGCTGAAGATTTAGATAATAATAGATTATTCATATCAGCACAAGATAAATTTATAGTAGGCGAAACAATTATTGGTGCTAGTTCAGGTGCTCAAGCAGTAGTTAATAAGTACAGACCTAATCCAGTTCAAACTATTCAACAGTTAACAAACTTTAGAGATCCAGATAAAGTTATTAATGACTTTTTAAATAACTTTAGAGACGAGTTCTTTAAAACTATACCAGAAAATTTATCTTCAGGTATAAACAAAAGAAATTTAATTAAGAATATTAAATCACTATACAAATTAAAAGGTACACAAAAAGGACACGAATTATTTTTTAGAATATTATTTAACGATAACTCTGAAACATTTTATCCTAGAGAGCAAATGTTAAAAGTATCCGATGGTAAATGGTCTTCTACAAAAATTTTAAGAGTATTAAGTTCACAAGGAGAAACTTTAAGTTTAGTTGGTAGATCAATTAAAGGTAGAACGTCTGGCGCAACAGCTATAGTAGAAAACGTATCTAAATTTTATATTGGTGCAAGTGAAGTTTCTGAAATAACATTGAACGATGATACTATAGTTGGTACTTTTCAAGTAAGTGAAACAATAGAAGGAACAGAAAACGATCAATCAGATTATTATATTCTAGCAACTATTACAGGTATACCAGGAGAAAAAACAATTTCTAATGGTGGTGCTCTTTATAGTACAGACGATATTGTAAAAGTTACCGGTGGTGGTGAACAAGCTGCATTTAATATTAATGACGTTAGTTCAGGTAAAATAACAGACATTGTTGTAGATGGTGGTGGTTCAGGTTATGAAATAGGAGATACTTTATCTTTTACAAATACAGGAACATTTGGTGGTAATGCTTCAGGTGTTGTCACTGTAGTTAATGGTGCTATTGCTAATGAAGATACAGATCATATAGTATTAGAAGACGAAACATCTTCAGGCGATCACTTAACAGGAAATAAAATTGTACAAGAGTCTGGTTCAGGCACAGGAGATATTACAGACATTTATCTAATAAGTGGTGGTGACGGATATAAATCTTTACCTACAGTTTCGGTTTCTTCTACTTCAGGTACAGGTGCAAACGTATTAGCACATGGTACAGGAATAGGAAAAATTTTAGGAATAGAAACATCTAATTTAGGTATTAACTATCAAAACTCTCCAGCACCAACATTATCATTTGTTAATTGTTTATTCATCACTAATATTACAGGATCATTTACAGCAGGAGAAACTGTAAACGGTGGCACTTCAAGTGCTTCAGGTTTAGTTTCAGCATATGATTCATCAACACAAGTTTTAAAATTAAAAGAAGTTTCAGGTACTTTTCAAGTAAACGAAGTTGTATCTTCAAGTGGTGGTAGTGGTACTATTAATAAATTAGATGTTGCTGTTGCAACTGTAGATGTAAGATCAGTTGTAGATACAAAAGGTGTATTCTTAAATGAAAAAGGACATATTTCAGAAAGTACAATGAAAGTACAAGATAGTTTATACTATCAAGATTTCTCATATGTATTAAAAGTAGGTAACTCAATTAATTTATGGAGAGACGCATTTAAAAAAACAATGCATACTTCAGGTTTTTATTTTACAGGTCAAGTTGATTTAGAAAGTAGATTAAATGCAAGAGTTCAAGTAGCAACAGGTTTCAATACAGGTACAGTTGGTGAACCATTACTTGCAATGATGAAACTAATATTTGAAACTGTATTTGGTAGAAGAATAGGAACAGTAGATGATGGTACATCAAAATCTATTCAACCAAATCAACCAAATCCAAATAATACTAGAGACGTGACTTTAACAAGAGCACCTATTGGTATTAGATTAAATTTAAGATTAAGAAGAACGTTTATGGGAGCTACTGTTGCAGACAACGTAAATGTTGCTCAAGGTTTTGCATATTGTGGTCCTAGATTTAACTCAATAAATAAATGGGCTAATACAGCATATGGCGTCACTGCTAATAGATCAGCTGGTATTAATGGTACAAGTGGTATTACTTTTGAAAGATTAAATGAGTTAAAGGTAACTGGTACTAGAACAAGTTTAGATGGTAGACCAGCATTGATGGAAATGATAGCAGGTGATGATCTTAATGCTGGTAGACAGTTCAAGACCAACTTTACTTTTCCAGCGGATATCACATTCCCAGGAGAAGAATCGTTTACTAGTTCATCAATAACTTTTGATAGTACTAATAAGAAATTTGACCAAACAAACGTATAAATATGGATATAAATAGAAAGTAATTATGGCAAAACAAACAATAAACATAGGTTCAGCACCAAACGATGGACAAGGTTCTACAATAAGAGCCGGTGGTGATTTAATCAACGATAACTTTAATGAAATTTATACTGCTTTTGGAGATGGTACTAATTTAAGTTCTGGTTTTATTACAGGTAAACAAGAAGGAACAAATTTTACAAGTTCAATGTTAATTGGACATGGTACAACAGGTACTTTAAGTTCAGCAGAAAATAATATTGGTGTAGGTACATCTACTTTGTCATCAATTACATCTGGTGATGGCAATACAGCAGTTGGTGTAGGTTCTTTAACAACATTAACAGCTGGTATAGGAAATACCACTGTAGGTCATCAAGCAGGAAAAGTTGCAACAGGAAATTATAATACAAACGTAGGTAAAGATTCAGGTTTAGCAGTATCAACTGGTGGATATAACACATTCATAGGATTTGAAGCTGGTAAAACTATAACAACAGGTTCAGGTAACGTAATTTTAGGAAATGCGGCTGGAGATAATGCTGGTGATACTAGAACATTAAAGGTTGCAGGTTGGGACGGTTCAACAACAACTACTTGGTTTGAAGGAGATAGTACCGGTAAAGTAATACTTTCTGCTGATCCAACAGCTGCTATGGGTATCGCAACAAAACAATATGTAGACACTCAAATTGCTTCTGAAAATGAAATATCAGAAATGAACGATGTCACTTTGTCAAGTATTTCAAGTGGTGATATTTTACAGTGGAACGGTGCAGCTTTTGTTAATATTGCTTTAGGTACTATAGGTACTATGGCGTCTCAAAATGCCAATGCAGTCAATATAACTGGTGGTTCTATTACTATGGGATCACTATCTAACACGTCAGCTTTACTAGTTAAAAACTCTAGTGGTACAACATTAAAAACAATTATTGGAACAACATCATAGGAAAGTATTATAAATAGGAATAAGAATTATGCCAGCGATAATAACAACAAAATTCAGAATAAACAACAGTGAGCAATTTCACGAGTCTTTTACGGAATCTGCTCCAAATGTTTACTATCTAGGTCTAGCAAGACCACAAGCTTTCGGCACACCTACAAGAGCAGATGGCCGAACAGATTACGAAGGAACAGACTCAAATCCGATAACTCCAGGTGATACAGTTGTTGCAGAGTTTAATACCTTTGATGATCTTTTAGCAGCTAAAAAAATAACAAGTTCAGATGTTTCTTTTGCAATACCAAGAAGAAATTGGGCAACAGGAACAACATACGATATTTACAGACACGACTATGGCGAATACGTGACTGGTAGTACTACTACTAGAAATACAGCTAATGGTGGTGCAACTACTTTACATGACGCTAATTTTTATGTATTAACAAGTGATAGAAATGTTTACAAATGTATTGATAACGATGGCAATACTGCTTCAACAACAGAACCATCTGGTACAGGTACAAGTGTAATTACAACTGCTGATGGTTATAAATGGAAATACATGTATACTTTATCAGCGTCTCAACAATCTAATTTTTTATCAACAGATTTCATGGCAGTATCAACTAACTCAACAGTTAGTTCAGCCGCTGTAGACGGATCAATTGATTGTATTAAAATTAAATCAGCAGGTTCAGGTGGTGCTGATGGTACTCACTCTGTCACTATTAAAGGTGACGGTACAAATGCAACTGCTAACGTAGTAGTTTCAGGTGGAACAATTATATCGGTAGCTATGACTAACATTGGAGCAGGTTATACTTTTGGTACAGTTTCAAATGCAGAAATAGTAACCGCTGGTGCAACAGGTTTAACTGGTGCAGAATTAGATGTAATAATTTCTCCAAAAGGTGGTCACGGTTTCAATGCAGTAGAAGAATTAGGTGGTTTCTTTGTAATGTTAAACATAAATTTAGAAGGAACAGAATCAGCAAACTCTGGAGATTTCCATGCTGGTAATGATTTTAGAAAAATTTGTTTAATAAGAGATCCTAAATCAGGTGGTTCAGCTGCTTCAGCAAACACTTTGAGAGGAACAAAAGCAATTAGAATTAACTCATCTCCAACACCAGGTACTTTTACAGTTGATGAAGAAATAAATCAAGCAACTACAGGTGCAGTTGGTAAAGTTGTAGAGTGGGACGCAATAAACAGAATTTTATATTATATTCAAACAAGACACAATGACGCCGGCGTTGACGCTAATGGTAATTTGACAGCATTTTCTAGTACACACGTAATTACTGGTCAATCTTCAAATGCGACTGGTACACCGGAGACAAGTGTATCAACTACAATTAACAATGTTGTATTTTCAGGTGGATATTCAACTCCGGAAATAGATCATGACTCTGGCGATGTAATGTACATAGAAAACAGAGCACCTATTCAAAGAGCAACAGATCAAACAGAAAATATAAAATTGGTCATTGAGTTTTAAGAAAGGAAATTATGCCAAGTCCAACAGACTTTAACCTTTCGCCTTACTACGATGACTTTAACGAGTCAAAGAAGTTCCATAGAGTTCTTTTTAGACCGTCTTTCGCAGTTCAAGGTAGAGAGTTAACACAATCACAATCAATCTTACAAAATCAGATTGAAAGATTATCAGATCACGTCTTTGAACAAGGCGCTATGGTTATACCTGGCGATATTTCTTACGACTTAAATTACTATGCAGTTAAACTAACTTCATTTACAGACTCAGCAGCTGTTGGTGTTACCTTAAATGATTTTGTAGGTTTAACTTTAACAGGTGCAACTTCAGGAGTAAAAGCAAGAGTTGTTAAAGTATCAGCAACAGATGGTACAGATCCAAATACATTATTTGTAAAATACTTAAATTCAGGTACAAATAAAACTTCATCAGCGTTTTCAGACGCAGAAACAATTTCAGTTGCAACTACTTTACAGTCTACATCAACAACAGTTTCAGCAGTAGTATCTGCTACAGCAACAGGTAGTGCAGCTTCAGTTAAACAAGGTGTTTACTACATAAATGGATTTCATGTACAAGTAAATGATCAAGAATTAATATTAGATAAGTACACAAACACACCATCATACAGAGTAGGTTTATTAATATCAGAAAGTTTTGTCACACAAAACGATGATCTTACTTTAAACGATAATGCTCAAGGCGTTTCAAACACAAACGCTCCAGGTGCTCATAGATTTAAAATAGATTTAACATTAACTAAAAAATCTTTATCTGCTACAGATGATTCAAACTTTGTAGAGTTATTAAGATTAAAAAATGGTATTATACAAAATCAAGTTAGAACAACTGAATACGCTATATTAGAAGATACTATGGCTCGTAGAACGTTTGACGAGTCTGGTGATTATGCAGTAAGAGATTTTGATTTAGATTTAAGAGAACATTTAATTAGTGGTACAAACAGAGGTATTTACAGTTCAAGTGCTGGTGGTGTTGAAAGTAAACTTGCAGCTGGTTTAGCACCAGGTAAAGCATACGTTAAAGGTTATGAAATAGAAACTATTGGTACAACTTTTGTTGACGTTGATAAAGCAAGAGATTTTGATACACAAAACAATTCAAATACAAGATTTGATGTAGGTAACTATGTTCACGTTAACAATGTATTTGGTTCTCCAGATGTAGGATTTGTATCAGGCGATGTTGAGTCATTTAAAAAAGTAGGTTTATATAGTACAGCAACAGCAGTAAGAGGAACAGAAAATGCAGGATCAGGTTCTAACATAACTACAATTGGTCGTGCTAAGTCTAGAGGATTTGAATATGCTAACGGATCAGCAGTTGGTGGTTTCTTTTCTAGTGGAGGTACAACAACAAATATATTCAAACATTATCTATTTGACATAGTAATGTTTACACATTTAAATTGTCCTAAAAATCAACCATTTGGATCTGGAGAAGAAATTACAGGAAGCACTTCAGGCGCTAAAGGTACTTGTGAAAATATTACTAGTCCTGTGGCTCATGTAATCACAGGTGCAACACAAGCCAATCCTGTAGTAATAACTTCTTCAAACACTTTACAAGATGGACAACAAGTACAAATTAACGGTGTTGTTGGTATGACACAATTAAATGGTAACACTTATACAGTTAAAAATCCAACTAGTTCAAATTTTGAATTAGATGTAGATGGTTCTGGTTTCAGTGCATATGCAAGTGGTGGTACAGCAGATCACACTGTTGTTGTTTTATCTAGTGTATCAGGAACATTTACACCAGGAGAAACAATTACTGGTGCTATTACAGGAAACACAGCGACTATTCAAGCAGACGTTAGAGGTTATAAAGGTGCTACTTCATACGATTTCTCATCTACAAAACAAATTGGTATGGCTAGTTCTCAATGTGTATACACATCGGATACTGCTTTAGATAACACATACGGAGAAAGTTTACAAATTTCAGGTACAATATCAGTAGCAAACTCTAGTAATTCAATTACAGGATTTGGTACTAGATTTAATACAGAGTTAAGAATTGGTGACTCAATTACATTTACTACAGACGCAGGTACTTCAATAACAAAAATTGTTGAGGCAATAATTTCAGATACTTCTTTACAATTAACATCTAACGTTGGTGGTTCAGACGTATCAAATAAAACAAGTGCAAATAGAAATAGAACAACACTAAAAGAAACTGATAAGAACGTTGCATTATTTGAATTACCATATGAAACAGTTAAAACATTAAAGACAACTTCAAACTCTGGTGCTAGTGATACTAATTTCAAAGTAAGAAGACACTTTACTCAAACTTTAGGTTCAAACGGTGACGCAACTATTTCAGCAGGTACAAATGAAACTTTTGTTTCTTTAGATGAAAAAGATTATGCAGTTTCAATTATGACAACTGGTTCTGGTGGAACAGGTGGGGCTGGAGATTTCTTATCTTTAAGTGGTAATAACCATGAAGGAGATCCAATCTTCACATTAAGTGGTTCGCCATCAGGTAAGTCTTTAATATTAGATTTTGGTTCTGACTTTGCAAATCACAAAATTAAAATTTTAGCAACTGTTAGTAGATCAGTTGTAGAAGAAAAATCAAAAACTTTAAACACTAATAAATTATTAGAAGTTGAAACACAAGCAGAGATTCAAAAACAAGGTGGTATTAGATTAATTAATTCTGATATCTACAGAATAGTATCAATAAAAATGGCAACTGCTTTTGGTACATACAATAATAGTGGTGAAGTAGATATTACAGATAGATACGATTTAGATAATGGCCAAAGAGATAACTTCTACGATATAGGTAGAATTACACTGAAAAAAGGTGCTTTAGAGCCAACAGGTTCAATTAGAATACTTTATGATTACTTCTCTCATGGTTCAGGTGATGTATTTACAGTAGATAGTTATTCAGGTGCTGTTGATTATGCAAATATACCTTCTCATACTTCCGACACTACAGGAAAAACTTATGAGTTAAGAGACTGTTTAGATTTTAGACCAAGAGTAGATGACGCTTCAACAGTTAATAAAGGAGAACAAGACAGATACTTTAACGGTGCTGGCGCTTCAGTTGTTGACGTTGCTAAATTTGGTACAGACATAACTTCAGATTTAGAATATTATTTACCAAGAATAGATAAAATATTTTTAGATAAAGATGGTAGTTTTAAAGTTGCAAAAGGAGCTAGTGCATTAGTACCTCAAGCACCGAAAAGTTTAGATGGTGCAATGCATTTATACACACTAGAAATTCCAGCATATACATTAGATACAGACGATATTACTATTACTAAAGTTGACAATCAAAGATATACTATGAGAGACATTGGTAAATTAGAGAATAGAATAGAAAATTTAGAATACTATACTCAATTGTCACTATTAGAAATGGAAGCACAAAATTTACAAGTACAAGACGCAGATGGTTTTGATAGATTTAAAAATGGTTTCATAGTTGATAACTTTACAGGTCATGGTGTTGGTGATGTAAGAAATTTAGATTACAAAGCTGCTATGGATATGGCAAGAGGTGAAATGAGACCTATGTTTAATGAGGACGCTGTACAGTTAATTGAAGCTGATGATGATGGTACAACAATTACAGCGGCTGATAGAACAGCAGCTAATTATCAAAAAACAGGTGATTGTTTAACTTTACCTTATACTGAAACAACTTTAATAGATCAACCTTTTGCAAGTAAATTTGTTAACGTAAATCCATTTGACGTATTCTCATGGACAGGTAGTATTCAATTAACACCACCAAGTGATGAGTGGAAAGAAACTGAAAGAGCGCCTGAATTGGTTGTTAATAGAACAGGTGGTTTTGACACACTAGTACAAAATTTAGGAAATCCAAACTTAACAAGTGTTGAGATTGGTACTGTATGGAATGACTGGCAAGAGTTTTGGTCAGGAACACCAACTGAAATCGGCAGACGAAATATGGGTAACCATAGAGCTGGCAGACGAATATTCAGACGAGAAGAAATTACAAGTAGAGGTCAAATGTCTGCTACAAGAACAGGTGTAAGAACAAGAATAGTTCCACAAGTAGTAAGAAATTCAATTGGCGACAGAGTTGTTAGTGTTGGTTTTGTTCCTTTCATAAGAAGTAGAACATTAACATTCAACGCAACAAGATTAAAACCTGAAACAAGAGTATATCCTTTCTTTGATAATATTGATATAACAAGTTATGTGACACCAAATGGTGGTTCTTTAGGTGGCAACTTGGTTACAGATATTAATGGTGCAGTTTCAGGAACGTTTGCAATACCTGATCCAAAAACTAGTAGTAATCCTAGATGGAGAACAGGTCAAAGAGTATTCAGATTAACAAGTTCATCTACAAATAATTTAAGTACGGCTGTTGAAACTTCAGGTGAGGCAGATTATCTTGCTAAAGGTGCTTTAGAAACTGTACAAGAAACAATTATTTCTACAAGAGAGCCTAGAACAGTTAGAGAAAGTACAGTAGAAACAGTAAGTAGAGGTACACAAACAAGAACAAGAATTACAGAAACTACAATAGGTTGGACTGATCCATTAGCACAAACATTTTTAGTTGATGATCCAGGTGGAGTTTTCTTAACATCACTTGATTTATATTTCAGTTCAAAAGACGACAATATTCCGGTAACAGTACAAATTAGAGAAGTGGTAAACGGATATCCAGGAAAAAGAATAGTTCCTTTTTCTGAAAAAACTTTAAATCCAAGTTCAGTAAATACAAGTACAGACGCAACAACGGCTACTACATTTACTTTTGATAGTCCAGTTTATTTACAAGAAAATACAGAATACTGTTTTGTTGTGATGGCAAATACTAACAATTACAACTGTTATGTTGGTAGATTAGGAGAAAGAGTAATAAATTCAGATAGAACAATATCGCAACAACCGTATGCTGGTGTTCTATTTAAATCACAGAATGGTTCAACTTGGACGGCTGAACAAAACGAGGACATTAAGTTCAAAATAAAGAGAGCAGAATTTGAAAACGTGACTGGTACAGTGACATTATGCAATGACACTTTACCTACTAGAACATTAAAAACTAATCCGTTAAGAACAACAAATAGTTCAGGCGTAATTAGAGTTTATCATCCAAATCATGGAATGCATGGTACATCAAACAATGTCACAATTGCTGGTGTTCCTTCAGGTACTTACAATGGTATTGCTCATTCAGACATTAACGGAACATACACAAGTATTTCAAACGTCACTTTAGATAGCTATGATATAACAACTACAGGTACGGCAAATGCAACAGGAGATATAGGGGGTACTGTTGTGACTGCAACTCAAAATAGATTATATGATTTATTAAATTTAAACTTATCTACAGCGACAGTTCCAGGAACAAGCATTGCTTACTCTATGAGACCAACTACAGGTAAATCTGTACACGGTTCAGAAACAGAGTTTAGTTTAACACCATCAAGTAGTGCAGTTTCAGTTATAGCAAATGATAATATTTACTTCACAGCACCAAATATGGTTGCAAGTGATATAAATCAAACAAATGAAATGTCAGGAAGTAAATCTTTATTTGTAAACTTATCAATGACAACTAACAATACTAAACTTTCGCCAGTATTAGACTTGCAAAGAATTAGTGCATACACAATTCAAAATAGATTAAACTCATGTACTACAGGTAATACACCTGATTACGTAAGTGATGAAGAAAGCACAGGCACATCATCTGCTGGTGTTTATGTGACTAAACCAATTGTGTTAGAAAACTTGTCAACTGCTTTAGATGTAAGATTAACTCAAAACGTAAGATCAACTTCTAGTGTCCTCGTTTACTACAGATTATCATCATCTGAAGAAGCAAGAAATATAAATGACATAGGCTGGACGCCTTTTAATTCAGCAGGCGAAGAAGACACTACAGTGACGCCAGCTCAAGATGATGAAACATTTAAAGAATACAAATATAGTGCAAGTGGTCTAAATGAGTTTAGTACTTTCCAAATAAAAATTGTTATGAAAGGAACAAACTCTGCTTATCCACCTGTAATTAAAGATTTAAGAGGTATTGCATTGGCAGTATAATAATATGGCAAATTCTATATTAAAAGTTGAAGGTTTTGAAAGTTTAGTAAGAGACGTTAATACAAAGGCTATTATTAATACTAATAGAGCAGAATACAACAACTATATGAAAAGAATTAAGGCTAGAGAAAATAGTGCTGATACAATAAGAGGTCTTTGTAAAGAGATAAATAACTTAAAGAAAGAATTATTTGAAATTAAAAATAGTATGAAAGGTAAAAAATAATGGCAGTTAAAAACATAGCAGTAACCGATACACTAGAAACATTTAGAACGCAATTTAATGATTTAGCGGCTAATGATTTTGGTGACGCAGCTGCTTTATCAGCTGCTGGTATTTCAGCAACATCTGTTGTTGGTGCAGTTGTAGAGTTATCTGCTCAAATAGGTACTGGAGAAGGACATTACATAAGAGACGCAAGTTCAACAGTTCAGTTGATTGCTCCAGGTAATACTATATCTTTTCTAGGTACAAGTAATCAAATAACTGCTACAGTTTCAAGTCCAGATACAGTGACGTTGGCGTTTCCAACTAACGTGACGGTTACCAACTTAACAGTTAATGGTACATTGAACGGACAATCAATTACTTTTCCAAGTGCAACAGGAGAAATTATAACAACTGGATCAACTGATTTAGTTAGTGAAAGTATGATGGCTAATGACGCAATTAGTTCAACTGAATTGAAATCATTATCTACATTATTAATTAAAAACAGTTCAGGTACTACATTAAAAACAGTACACGGCGCTGGCGTTTAAAAACTAGTCACTTAATTGTGACATAAATAAAATTATGAATATATTATTAACAGGCAGTGAAGGCTTTATAGGCAAACACCTACACAAATTTTTAGAAAAAAACAATCACAAAGTTATACCAATTGACTTACTATCAGGTAATGATTTAGTAAGTTGTGACCTCAAATACGATGTTGATATGGTTATACATCTTGCTGGTCTCTCGGGAGTTAGAGACAGTTTAGATAGACCAACAGAATACTGGACAAACAATGTAATTGCAGGTCAAAGATTATTTGAGTATTTTCCAAATACAAGAATACTATATGCAAGTTCATCAACGGCTGTAGAGCCTTGGAGAAACCCTTACGCTATGAGTAAGTTTTCTTTAGAACGTTTAGCACCAGAGAATAGTGTTGGCATGAGATTTACAACAGTATACGGACCAGGTGCAAGAGAGCATATGTTAATACCAAGAATATTAAGAAACGATGTACCATTTGTACATACTAATCATACGAGAGATTTTGTACATATAGAAGATGTGTTAAATGCGATAAACACTTTGATGTGGAGTGATTACAAAGGAATATTAGATGTTGGTTGTGGAAAATCCTATAATCTGTTAGAGTTATTAGATCATAATGGTATACAATGTGAGAAACGGATAGGGAACGAATCTGAACGTACAGATAACAGAGCAAACAACGAACAACTAAATAAATTAAATTGGTCACCTAAATGTGATCTATACAATTATATAAAGGAGAACAAAAATGTCCAGTGAAATAAAATCATTTGAACATAAACCAGTTGGCTACGGCGAACATTTATTAAAAGATCACTTTGTTGAAGCTAGATTTACAAACAGTGATAGAACGTGGATAGAAGTAATTACTAACGAAAAAGGAAGTTCTTTAACATCTACACATATTGAATTTGATGAAAACTCATGGCAATATAAAGCTTTGATGACAGTTACCGATGTTGATAAAATACATGAGGCAACATATCATCATAATGAAAAACAAAGAAAAGAGTTTGAAGAATTTGCTTTACAAGTTGCAAAAGATGAGGGCTTAGTTCAAACAGATCAACAAAATCCTACAAAGATTTTAGATTTACTATTCAATGATAAAGAGGCAGACGAAGACGAAATGTTTGCTTTGAAAATTGCTGTATTTGAAATAGATAAGATTAAAGATTCAACAAACCTTGAAGCTAAGAAAGCATTAAGAAAATCTAAAACTAGATTAGAATTAATTAAAGGTGCTATTGATCTTTATAGTGCGGAATAATATAATCTGACCACCAACCTTGCCAACCTGGTTCTAGTAGGTGGTTCATTTGACCTAAAGTACAAATACTAAATTCTTTTGGTGGTATTTCATACATGTGATTTTTTATAGAAGGACAAACTTTGTCATAACAGTTGTATTCTATTTCTCTATAGTAAAATTCATCACTACCTCTGTCGTATTTTTCTAAATAGACATCTTCATCTTCTTTAAACTTATCCCATATATGAGATACGTCACCTGTCCATGAAACGATAGTTGAGTTAAGTGGTGTATGAGCTTCTTCTCTCCACCATAAGTCATTTAATAGTGTAAAATCTTTTCTGAATAAATCTGGTAGTTCTTTCCATATAATAACATCTAAATCAAAGTATAAGTTTTCTCCGTCTCTAAACTTATCGTACATTTGAAACTTGTTATACCAATTACCATAAATGTCATTTTCAATAACTTCAAAACTATCATAAGATATTCCAGAATGGAAATCTATCATATATTTTAAGTTATCAACATGCCATTGAGTAAACTTATTACCGAATCTACAGGCTATTATTCTTCTCATCCTCAAACGCCCATTCTTTTTCATTACACCAAAAACACTTACCACAAGTTTCTAGTGTAGTTGACCAGGCACATGATTTAGTTTTAGGAAGTAAAGTATCCATTAGATTATGTTCTTTGAATACACCTGCTACGAATTTTTTATCAACACGTAAGTAAGGTGCATAAGTTTGACCACCAGCAGGAATATTATCCATAACGTTGGCGCCAGTATCTCCTGGATCTCTCTTTCTTTCAGCGACATCATAAAATCCTCTTTCTTTTTGTACTTCAATAGGAGGATTACAAGTCATAGCAACAGTTGATGGTACACCATATTTAACAGACATAACTGATCTAGCGTTTCTGTTTTGTAAGGCCTTTGAACAACCATTTTTTGTTCTCCACATAGATTGCTCTTTACCATTTACCATAATCTTTCCTTTTGGCGAGGCCATTGCTTCTTCGGCTTTCTTTTGCCATTCAGGATCAGATGTTCTTACTGTAAAAATTTTTAAATCATTAACAGTAGAAAAGGTGTCTTGTAAAAATTTATGTACGTCTATTGCTCTTTCTGTATCTATTGTACCATCTTCATCTTTCATATGAAAAGGGTAGATTTGTGTATTTGGAAAATGTGTTCCAATTAAGTAAACTAATGAAGATGAATCACAGCCACCAGATAAAGACACAACTGCTTTTTCAGGTGCTCCATCAGGAAAATATTTTTCATCAAATAAGTCAATAGTTTGATTACCATATGTAAGTTTCATTTTTTCTCCTTAATAGTTCGTTTCTCTCTTAGCTTTTAAATAATGTTCTTCTAACTCCGGATGTAGTTCAAACAAGTCGTGGCCTTCTCTTTTACTAAAACCATTTTTATCTAAATCTTGACAATACTCAATAGTCTTAACAAATTCTTCCAAGTCTTGTTCTTTGTCTAGTGCCTTTAGAATATTAGGATAACCTTTGTATAGTGGTTTTAGTTTTTCCTTAATTTCTTTAGGCAAATTCTTTACTTGTAATATTCTTGGGTGTTCAATAATATAAAACGTATGTTGTATACCCATTTCTTTTAACATTGCAATTAACTTATAGTTTTCTAATACAGATAAGAAAGATATTACAGAGTGAACATTAACTCTTGCATTTCTTCTTGATCTCATTAACTTCATATTTTCTACAAGTTGATTCCAATCAGATTTCTTTCTAATGTAATCATTATATTTACCATAACTGTCTATAGATATTTTCATAACAAATTCTTTGAAGTGTGGGAAGTAATCTCTAAAATTATATCCTTCCATATCAAATACAGATAAATTTGTTTTGTATATCAAATCTATACCTTTTGAATAACCTGTTGCTACTAATTTGTCTAATAGTTTATAATGATTTACCATAACTAAAGGTTCGCCACCAATTAGTTTGATTGATCTAGTATACTTTGCTACAGAGGCGATATCATCTAGATACTTTTCATCATCATGTTTCATAGTATTCATTCTTTCGCCATCTTTAGGATCTAAATCTGGATCGTATACTTTTGATAATTTTTTTAATGATAGAGTTCTAGTGTTAGCACTTCTTGGTGTACACATATAACAATCTAGATTACAAGCATTACCAAACATTTTCATTTTAATGTCTAGTATTCTTTCGTCAAAATCTTTTATATCTCCTTCATCTATGAATTTTTGAACAGCTCTTAATAGTTCTGGTACTTTACTATCAAATGTACCTGCTAGTATTTGTTCAGTATATTTTTGTCTATCTGAACGACCATATTTTTGTTCTTGTTTCCAACAACCTGTACAATGATGTCTAAAGAATTTAGGATCCCAATCTTCTTTTAACATTTCTTTTCTTAATCTGTTTTGATATTCGGAAGTATACCATTCTTTGATAGTTGTATCTTCCATATTGTGGCCAGTTCTTGCTAGTGCGTCATAGCAAGGTGCATATCTACCACTTAAACTAGAGAATACGTGTGTGAAAGGTAAAGGACAGAACCATAATTTTTTATCCTTTAACTTTTGTTCAAATTTTTTTTTCTGTTCTTCATTCATACTAGTTATTTATCCATATCTTATAAAGTGGACTTTCTGGTAGATTGTGTATGGCACGATTCGGACCTGTGTAGTGTACAACCTTTAATTTCTCATTAGGTTCATCTAATAACATATAATCTGTATTAAATTTTTTTGCATATATTTTATTAAGTCCCACCATATGATCTTTGTTCTCTGTATATTTACCTAGCCATTCAGATGGCATTAATGTAAGTTTACTTTTCTTTTCAAATATTTTCCAATCAACATAGTTTTGTTCGCCATAGTATTTAAAGTGTACTTTACCTGAATTGTAATAATGTAATTGCCAATATTCAGGATTAAGTGCAAAATCATCCCATACATGCTTAAATTCACCAGATTTAAACTTGTAAAAACCACCATTTAAAGGTAATATGTTATTATCATTATAATTGTCAGAGTGTGTTTTTTCATTCCACCAAACACCATATGATACTAACTCATCATTACCAACAGGATAACCTATAAGATCATCTACATTACCTACGATAACTTGATCTATATCCATTATAATAATCTCATCGCCTGGTTGTTGGCCACCAAATAAAGGACTAAAATATTTTAGTTTGTGCCAGTGTTTTACAACACTACTATGATGATTATATGGTAATACTACATCAGCCTTTACGTTAGGGTCGTCACTTAAACAAACAGATTGAAAAGGTATTGTACTGTTTCTTTTCAGTCCATCATAAAAGTTAGCAACATAGTCTGGTGTATATTTGCCTTTGAAATATACAGTACATATTTTAATCATCTATACTTCTCCAGATTATATCAAACTTTTTGTTAATAGCATGTATCAGTTGAGCCGATTTAGGAACAAATCCTTGTGTATCAAAGAAATAATGCCAGTCATCATCTAACCATTGTACTGGTATATTATTTTCTTTTAATTTAACAGCAAATATTGTTTCGTTATCGTAACCAAAGTATTTTGCAATCTTTTTAGGAAAGAAATCATCTTGTCCTATAAGACTTGTCATAAGGTCTAAAGTTTGTTTAAAATCTGTGAAATAATCTAATTCTTTTAAATGTTGTTTACTAATACCTACTATACCTGTATTGATAACATCATTTTTAGGACTTAATCCTTTTTCTATCAACATCGCCTGAGCATTATAAAATTTTGAGTTAGGACTTCTTATTGTTTGTGTATTTTCTGTTATTAGATGAATAGGATTTACTCTTTCGTTATTGTTCTTAACTGCCACACCTTTTGATAAGTCCCATACTTCAAAAAAGTTTTGATCTGTATTAGGTACAACATCAAAGTCTAGATATAAAACCTCGTCATACTCTTTAGCAAATTCGTATAGTAAATGTATTTTAAAAAAGTTAACTATATTATAACTTGTAATTTCTGGATAAAATTCTCTCATCCATTTGTAATAATCAACATAACTAGTATTTAAACTACCACACTTTGTATCATTTTCTATCATAGTAAAATCTACACCTATTTTCTTGGCGTATTCTACTTTACAATCTACTAATCGTTGGTAGTTCTTTTCAAATTCGTTTTTAGTATTATAGTTTGTAAACTCGGCATCCTTTTTCTTGATATGCTCATCAAACGTATCTAATTCTTCTTTTGGAATATTAATGTATAAACTAAATATTTTTCTTTTCACTTTTCGCCTCTTCCCATGACATAATCGGATCAGGAGTACCTTCCATTTTTCCTACTATTATAAATCTTGTACCTCTGTAATCTGTTACCTTTTCCTCTGATAATACAGTTGCATTACTAGGTAATTGTTTTTTAAAATCTTCTATTGTATCAACACAATTAATATGTCCTTCAATATCATACATATTGTTTGATGTAAAAGCAAAGTGTGTTGGCGAAGTTCTTCCCCACCAAGGATTTTTCATTATTGGTGCTGGTCCCCATTCTTTCATTGGTTTCATATGTTCACAAGAAGTATTAATAAACAAATCAACATTATCGTATTGATCTCTGTACTTTTCAAATACATCGCCTGTAATCCAATCTATATTCCAATCTTTAAATATTCTATACTTTGATCTACTAATTACTTGTGCGTCTGTATCTACACATACTATTTGTTTTACTTTGTGATAAAATGCAGGTATTAAAATACTACCATACCAACTACCAAATATAACTATCTTTGAATCTTTATTTAAAAAATCTAATTTGTTTACTGCTTCAACAAGTTTTAGTTTAGTGTTGAATTGATTAGGACTTAACGAATCTAATAGGTCGTCATTCTCCCTAATTTCTGCCATTATATTTCTTAATATTTCTAAATCAATCATTTTCTGTAAATATAATCGTTAATAACTAACATATCTAATGCTGTCTTTTTAAATGTTCTCATTGCATTTTCTGGTGTTTCTACAATAGGTTCTTGACAATTAAAACTTGTATTAAGCAACATAGGTACACCAGTAATTTCTCCAAACTCTCTTATTACTTCATAGAATTTACTGTTATCGTTTTTGTTAACTGTTTGTATTCTGGCCGTACCATCAACGTGAGTGATACCTGGTATTACACTTTTCATTTCTGGTTTTACTTTACATATTCTAGACATGTAAGGACTAGGTAAATTAGTATCAAAATATTGTTTGTAGTGTTCTTCTAAAACAGCAGGTGCAAATGGTCTAAAGTCTTCTCTCATTTTTATTGTACTGTTAATAATATCTTTTATATCTGGATTACGAGGATCAGCCAATATACTTCTATTACCTAATGCTCTATTACCACTTTCTGATTTACCTTGAAACCAACCTACTATCTTGCCATCGGCGATTGCTTGTGCTACTTCTTTATATGAAGTTAATTTTTCATCACCTTTATACCAGTCATATGATTTACCAGCATACAAGTTAGACTTATGTACATTACCATTGATTGTATAATCAGCATGTTGATAAGCACCAATAGCCTGGCCTTCATCACCAATTGCAGGTGGAACAAATACATTATCCCATTTTTCAGTAAACATTTCATTACAATAACCGTTGTATGCAACACCACCAGCAAGACATAAGTTGTCGGAAGTTTTTAAAGGATAGACATGTTCTTTAATTCTTTCCATTGTTATTTCTTGTAGTGTGTATGCTAAATCATCTATACCGTGTTCAGCAATTTTTATTTGTTTCCATTCTGGATATTTTCTTTCTAAAATAGGTCCTTCTAAAATTTGTGTAAGTACGTTGTAATAGTAATCGCTGTGTTTACCATAACCAACTTTTCCCATAAGTTTACTTGCACCTAATGTTCCAAATCCTGTTAAGTTAGACATATGATTCCATAACCAACCGATAGGAAGTTTTGATGATAGATCAGTTGCGTTACCGTCTCTATCAAAAAATAAACATCTATATCTTGAGCCAATACCATCAATTGCAAGTACATCACTTTGTTTGTAACCTGAATTTAAAAATGCATAAGCGGCATGTGATTGATGATGATCTATGTAATAGATACCATCTTTATAATGATTTTGCCATAATGTCTTAACTTCATAATCAAAGATTTCATCGTGACCTTTGAATATGCCGTTCCATAATTCTTCTTTTGATTTTCTTACACCACCATATGTGTATGTAAATGCTAGAACACCGTCTTCCGGTTTATGTAAATATTCTTTTAAAAATTGATCGTTGAGAGTATAATCGCCAGGATTTAATATATCTGATTGATGATCGTAAGCTTCTGCTCTGTATGGTAAATTATGTTTGAAACGTGTATGTCTTTCACGTTGATTATGATATTCGCCATCATAAGTATTGTGATCATGTAAGTTTATTGCAACAGCGTAAATTTTCTTCACTTCATTTCTCCTTATCTTATTTATTATAGTCCTAACAAACCTCTAATCTCTGGATCAATCATGTCTCTTGTCCATTGAGGTGTCATCGTGACTCTTACATTGCATTTTAGTCCTGGAATACTTTCAACATTCATCTTTACATTGTTTACTATTTGATCTGCCGCCGGACAAAAGGCAGACGTTAAACTCATTAAAACAAACACGTGTCTTGCTTCAGTTACCTTAACATCATATATTAGACCAAGTGTGTATATATCTGTAGAGATTTCAGGATCGTATACTTCTTTTAGTACCTCTGTAATCTTATTAATATATTCTAACCTAGTTTCTTGATGGTCTGTTATATCGCTCAAATCTGTTTTCATTATACATTCAATATATTACTATACTTCTCAATAGGAAAATGTCCTTTCGGTTGTACATACTCTTTACATGTCACACAATACTTTTCGTATTTAAATAACTGAAAGTTCATCATCTTATCAATATTTTCTTTTGTCATAGGAAAAGACCTAGACAATTCAGTGTTGTTTGCAAATTTTTTACTACAGTGTACTATATGTCTTTTTTCAAAGTCAATAACAGGTACCATAGGAAAAGCGGCACACATTTTACGATCTATTTCAGCCGCTTGTTCGTGTACTGCTAACACATCACCTTTTGTTGGTGTTCTACCATTGAACGCCTTAAACATGGTGTTTTTGTGATCTAATTTCTTTTTAAAATCTGGATAGTTTTCTACGTATTTAAAGTAATTAGGTGTTTTAAGTACTACATTGTAGTTGTTCATTTCGTTTTCTCCGAAATAATCATAATTACCTAGTTTTTTAATTTTGTCTGGATAAAAATCTAATGTCAAGTGTTCTACATATAAGATTTCTGGATCTTCCAATATTTCAGGATATCTTTTTCTTACAAAAGAGTTAGATAATACTGAACATATAAAATTAGGATATTCTTTTATCATTGCAATAACTTCACGTAGATTTTTAATTAAGCCTGGTTCACCACCAAGTAAACATATTCTAACTTTATATTTACTTAATGCGTTTAATGTTTCTCTTAAAAAATCTAAATCTACTGTTAAGTTTCTCATTTCTAGAGTATAGCTTGTACAATAGTGACAGTCTTTATTACAAGACATTGATAAAAAGAAATCTATTGCTAAATAGTTTTTTTGTACGTATGTTAAATCAAATTTCATTTTATTTTACTCCAGAATAACTTATTAAAAGCTATCTTTAATTTTTGTTTAGGTCCTTCTTTAAAATTTAAAGGTCCATAATCGTATTCAGGCATTGTATATGTTTTTTCAACAATATACTCATAAACCGGTTCATGTTCTTTATCTATCAAACTTTCGTCAAAGATGTCATTTGTGCCTAATGCTCTTTTCATCATTTGACAAGTTTTTATAAGATTTTGATCAGAGACAGAAACAGGATTACCATTATTATCTATATAATTAATTTTGTCTAGATCAGGACTTGTTATAATTTCAATCATAGGTTATTTAATAATAAATTACACGTACTATTTATATCTTCATCTTCCAACCATGGATGAATAGGCAGTGTTAATATCGTCTCACTGACAACTTTTGCGTTTTTACAGTTGTCACTTCTATGTTCTATGTTTTTATACATAGGTCTTTCCGAAATAGGTTTTTCATAGTGTACTTGAGCACCTATCTTTTGTTTTATTCTATCTCTTGCCTCGCCACCTTCAACTGGATCTCCTTCATCAAATCTTATAATATACTTATGATATGTATGATTAAGACCATTAGTTGGTTTATGTACATACACGTAACCATCTAATAGTTCATCATATTTTTTTGCTATAGCTTGTTTTGCTTCAATATACTGATCTAGTTTTTTTAATCTATAATCTATAAACTTTGCATTAAAGAATAACATTTTAGAGTTGTATCCTAGTATCTCATGGTTACCATGTTTTCTTAACTTGATACACATATTAGCATAGTCTTTGTTATCTGTCAATACCACACCACCTCCGGCGATTCCACCTATCGTTTTGTTTGCATTAAAGCTTATTGTACTCAATTCTCCTAGAGTACCTGCTTTAGTGCCATTAAGACTAGAACCTATAGCCTGAGCTGCGTCTTCTATAAATGCTATGTTTTTCTCTTTACAAAATTTTAGTATCTCTGTCACATCTGACATACTACCAAATAAATGTGGATAGACAATTGCTTTTACTTTGTCTGAATACATACGTTTAATACTATCAAGTGTGATATGAAAAGAGTATGGATCAATATCACAAAATACTGGTGTTGCACCTACCATAGATATACAAGAAGCTGTTGATATCCACGAAAAGTTGGTAGTTAATACTTCGTCTCCTGGTTTTACACCTAAACATTTTAAAGAAAACATTAAAGCGTCTGTACCGTTTTGACATGCAACGGCATATTTTCTTGGTATTATACTTGTGATTGTTTTTTCTAGAAACTCTATGTTTTGTTCCTGATTTTCTTTCATGCATTCATCAAAGAGTTTAGTATAGTTCTCTTTGTCATGCTCATATTCATATTTCCATGCGTCCATTATTTTATATCCTTTGCTACTTTTTTACCTTTTTCAAAATACGTTTCAATTTTTACTGCGTCATCTTCTTGTCTCGCTTTACAATGATGAAGACACGTTTTCAATATACTATTTATGTTGTCTCCTATATCTCTAGCCTGGATCAAGTCATCTTCAAACTTCTTCCATTCTTTCTGATCTAGTATATCATCTATACTATTATGATCTTCTAACTTACTGACTTTGTAAAGAGGTTGATACTTTTCATCTTTTGTTGTTTTAGGGTGATCACACCAACAACAAGGTAATAGATGACCTCTGTTATCTATCGCCAAAGGCATAGGTACAAAACTTTTATTGTCTGGATCAGGCAGACATTTAGGTTTAATTTTTATAGACATCGTTTTTAGTTTTTAAAGCTTTTGTTGGCATAAAAGGATCGTCATCACTTAACCACCTTGAAGACTCTACAGATATAAAACTTAATCCTTCATCTTCAGCCATTTTTTTACATGTTTCAATATCATTTTCATTATAATTAAATCTTATACATTGCCATACTGGTGTACTTAACAAATGTTTCTTTGCTTCTTTCATTATCTCAAACATCTTCTCCCCATCCTGGTTTTTTCTATACTTGTGACTATCTTTTGGTAAACCGTCACAAGCAAAAATCCATACTGCTTTAGGGTTTGCTTTCCAAGATTTAATGTACCAAGACATAGGTTTAGCTGTAGCTGCATTATGAACAAATACCTCTGGCACATCTTTTAGTTCTTTCATTATCTCATTAAATTTAGGGTGATGTACAGGATCAGATAACTGACCACAAAAAGCAACATCTTTAAAAAACTTTGCAATCATTTTAATTTCTTTTATAGTTAAGTCACGACCATGTGGTACTAGGCCGTTATTAGTAAAAGATGTTTGTCTTTGACAATTAGGACATTCAAGAGGACACCTATGTGTCACGTCTAAATTTAATCTACGTCTTTGTTTAAAGTATGTCATTCATTGCCTTTATAATAACTTCTATATTTGGTTTGTTAACAGGATCAGTAAGACAGTTTGCTGGTCTTTTATAGTAAATAGGTCCTGCGTCTTTAATATTTTTATCTCTTGCATATATAAAATTCATTCCAAAGAAACGACACTCTTGCATTAATCTTGGTGCCGGATCAAATGTATGTTTAGTGTAAACGTAAGTATCAAACATACCTAATAAATTTTTTACAGGTACAAATATATGATTTAGATTATGATCTATGTACTTATCTTTGTATGCCAAGATACCATGATTTTGGTATTTGTGAATATGTTTTTTTAGTTCAGTATAATAACTTTCGTTTGTGCCTAAAAACAAATATTTAAACTTAACGTCTCTGACTATAGGTTTATATACACTGTAGTTAATAATCTTTTCAAATTGTCTACCAACACCATTAGTATAAACTTCATGGTCGCATAAGTCAATTACTTTTTCTGGTTTAAAAAATTCTAGTGCTAAAGGATATTCTTTAGGGTGGTTTTCTGAATATACTGATATGAGAGGTTTCTTAAATAATAAACGTAAAGTCAATTGTGTATCTTTATCATAATCTTTAATACTTTTATATGCCAAAGTTAACATACTTCTACCCATGATTAAATTTACATCAGCTTCTTCATAATCAAAATATACATTTTTCATATGTATATACTTTTCTGTTAAGGCCTCTATGTAGGTTTCTTTGGTAAATCTGTAGTGAGGTATGATTATAAGCTTTGCATTAATACCTAGATCATTTAGATATTGTACTTGTTCAAAGCTATAATGCATTAAACCATCGCCTGGTTTAGAAGTCACTATTACGTTTAATGTACTCATATATTAATATAACATTTTTTGTCTATTTTGTCAATGTTATGCATATTTATAACTCATATAAATAGTATAATAGAGAATGGAGGCTTTATGACCATAAAAGAAACACACAAAGATTTAAAAAAGAAAGTAAATGAATTAATCACTACAAGAAGATCAACCAGAGATTCTAAAAGTTGGTTTGATTTAAGAGAGTTAAAAAAATGGAAATTAAAGGCGAAAGAAAAACTATTAAAAAGTAAAAAATGATAGATGAAGTATTAAGTAAAAGAAGACATGTTATAGAATTTGAAAGTGATTTTAAAGATGACCTATTAATAAAATCGCTTTTACAAAAAACATGGAAGGTCACACCTTCAAAAAATCAACTTATGGCATATACGGTAAATGTTATAGGTACAGATCAAAGAGAAATTAAAGAGGCAGTTTATGATATTTGTACTCAAAATGAAAGAGACGTAAACGATGATTTATACGTAAAATTACAAAATGATAAACATATAATAAATGAAAACTTGCTTTGTCTATTGACTGCACCATATCTTTTGATATTTACAAATAGACTTGTTGATACACCTAATAAAAAAATTAACGGTAATAAAGAAAACGGTGTTTATTATGAGGCTACTGATCCTAAAAACTTTGAGCAGTCATATTCAACTAATTGTATTGAAGTTGGTATGTTTGCAAAATGTTTGACAGGACTTTGTTTGGAAAATAATTTAGATGTTTCATATACAAAATGTTTTTCAAATAGTCCTAAAAAATGGACAAAAACAATACCATTTATTAGAACAAGTCCTATAATGATTATGACTATTGGTAAAGGAAAAGTATATAAAAAACCTGAAAAATATAATGATGAGATATTAGATAAACGTCCAGATTTTGGAAAAATTATTAATTGGATATAAAAATGAAAACATATCAATACGATCTAGAAAAAATTAAACAAGAGTTATCAACGCTGCCTGAATATAAGAAACAGTTATACTTACAAGGGTATTCAAAAGATATGAATCCTGAAGAAGGAGCTGGCGATGGCTATGCTATAGATAGCGTAGAACACACTTATAATATACCTCTTTTTGATATACCTTACATTAATAGTATAATGCAAGAACATAAACTTACTAGAACGAGATTGATGAGAATGAAACCAAAATCATGCTATCTATGGCACAATGACTTAACAAAGAGATTACATATACCAATTGAAACACATGAACATTGTTTTTTGATATTAGATAATGATAGATTTCATATACCAGCCACAGGTGAAGCATATGTGATAGATACTACAAAAAAACATACGGCGTTAAATTGTTCAACAATAAATCGTGTTCATATTGTTGGAGGTTTGCCAAATGGAGAATAGATTTCCTACGGCCGATGAAAGATGGCCTAGAGCAGGAGAAGTTATCAAAGAAGATATACTTTATGACGCCGTTATTACATCACTACCAGGCATGGACAAAAGTAAACCTGCACCTGGTCCTTCTTTTCTAAAAGGTTATCTAGAACCATTAGGTTTCAAAATTAAAGTTGTTGACGGTCATATGTATGACACGTTAGATAATATAGAAAAAGAAATAAACAAATACAATTTTAGATGGTTAGGTATATCAGTATTTTCTTTTATGCAAAAAGAAGATGGTTTAAATCTAGGTAAAAGATTTGAAAATGTATTTTATGGTGGTTCGGGTGTTGATATTAAATGGCCAACTCCTTATTACATAGTAGGAGAAGGAGAATATGCTTTACGTGAGTTCTTAAATGGCAACTTTGATTATCCAGGTATCAACGGAAAATTACCAGTACAGATAGAGAACATAGAAGACTTACCACCACCAGACTATTCAGACGTAATACAACATCAAAAATATAGAAAGTTTGTAATATCAGGATCAAGAGGTTGTGTTAGAAATTGTACCTTTTGTGATGTTGCAAGTATATGGCCTAAATTTAGATGGAAGACAGGTAAGAAAATCGCTGATGAAATGCACCAAGTATCTGAACAAACAGGCACAAAGAAAATACACTTTTCAGATTCATTAATCAATGGCTCTATGAAACATTTTAGAGATTTATGTAGAGAATTAGCAAGTAGGCCTAAAAAGATTAAATGGGAGGCACAGTTTATTGTAAGAGATAAAAAGACTTTCTCACAAGAAGACTTTGACAATCTAGCAAACTCTGGTTGCAATGGACTAGAAATGGGTATAGAAGCAGGTAATGAGGAAGTTAGAGACCATATGAGAAAGAAATTTAGTAATGAAGATATAAAATATTTTGTGGAAAATCTCGGAAAGCGGAATATAACTATGAAGTTCTTACTGATTGTCGGTTATCCTACGGAAACGGAAGAAATGTTTGAAGATACTCTGCAACTATTAAGAGATTATGCCAAGTATTCTCATTTAATTAGTATATCGCACCACGTGATGATGACTTTTAAAAATACTCCATTAGATTTTGATCATAGAGAGTTATTTGATAGTGAGTTTGGATTTAAATGGAAAAATGAAAACTCTGATTTTGATATACGATTTGAAAGATTTATAAAAGTATATGAATTGGGAGTTAAACTAGGTTATCAATTTCAAGCACACTGTTTAGAAAAAATAGAAAGATATAAATCTGATAAACTTAATGAAGATAGAAAGTCAATAGGATTTGTACACCCTAAAGATAAGAATAAATTACACGTACAATCTTAAAAAGATTTATTAAATCCTAAAGTAAACTTTCTTCCTTCTTGATTAAACCCATGAGGTGATTCATAGTTTTCATCTAATACATTTGTTAGACTAATACCAAAGTCTATGCCATAGTAATTATATCCAAGATTTAAATCTAATAGGTGTGTTTCAGGCATTGATATAGTTGACCAATTAGAATTGTGTACATCTAAATGTTTGCCTTTATATTTGTAATTGGTAGTTATAGAAAAATTATTTTCTAATTCTTTCGTATGCATAAAGCCAAGAGACCAATTAGGCCTTCTTAAATTTACACTATCGTTTGTTTTACTGTTTAAATGACTAACAAAAAATTTAGAGTTCTCTTGTTTAAAACTAAACTCTATACCATCAGAATTTAAATTACCAATATCATTTTTAAATATAGTTGTTGTAAAGTTATTTTTAGTTAGTGTTAGTTCTTGTGATTCACCATACTCAATATCTGTCCAAGTAGTTTCATCTTTATAACTTGTTGATGTACTACCACTTATACTTAAACCATCTTCTATTTCTTTAAAGAAGCCTAATTTATATGTTTCGTGTTCTTCATCAATTCTATGATGATATGAAAATATATTGTGTGAAAAATTAAAGAAGTATCCTAAATTATGATGTTGACCTGTTAATGATTCATTATGTTTGTAATCAAAACCAAATCCATATTTTTGTTTTTGATGTGTGCCTCTTATAGTGTAGTTTTCACTTTCATAGTGAGAGTTATCATAATCTCTATCATATTCATGTGTATGAAAAGTTAAACTGTTATTTAAATAATCAACACCTGTTTGTAAAGCAAAGAAAGTATTATCTGCCCATTTTCCGTCTTGTATAGAAACATTATGGCCGTCTAAATCTGTAAGTGTGTTTCTTGCAAACCAAGTTGTTCGCCAATGTACAAGATCGTACCACTTACTTACATTAACACCTATTGTTTTATTATTAGTACCATCTTTCTCGTCAGCACCTGATAAAGCAGATACATTTTCTGATTTGTGTTGACCTGCTGAAACAGATATATCAAAATCATTTAATCTAGTATAATAATTACCATTAATAGTACTATCATTACCATTACCAGATAAACTTAATCTTTTATCATAATCTACAGTTGTTCTAAAGTTGATTGCACCACCAACGGCGTCTGCTCCCCAATGAGCACCTTGTGACCCTTTATATACATCTACTTGTACAACATTGAACATAAAGTCTTGACCAACATCGTGGGCACCTGTGGGTGTAGAGAAGTCATTGATAGGTATGCCGTTCAATAAAACTAATGTGTGATTAGAGTTTGTACCTCTTAAAAACAAAGATGATTGTTGACCTGTTGGACCTGATTGGGTTACGTCTAGGCCTTGAATATGATTTAATACTTTAGGTAGGTCTATGAGATTGTGTTTTTCTATTTCCGATTTTGTTATTGTATATGTGGGTGTTATCTTATCTCCTAGTGCATTTGAATTGTTTATATTTGGATATATGGTTACACAAGGAACATCGTCTTCCCAATTACACGCATAGGCATTGGAAATCAATAACAAAAGTATAACAAAGACTCTCAGCATTATATTATATAGTATACATTTTTTAGTACAAAATGGCAACTCTCCTTATATAAATAACTACATGGCGGGCATAGCAAACTTAACAATAGATCAAGGATCCAATTTTACTTACGACCTAGAAGTCACTAACTCTGACGGAACGGCGTTTGATCTTACTGGATTTACAATGGTTGCAAAAGCAGCTCAAGGTTATGCAACTACTTACCCTAGAGTATTATTTACTAGTACATGTACAAGTGACATGGCCGTTCAAGGTGTTGTGACTATCAGTTTAACTGCTGATCAAACAAAAGCTATGAAAGCTGGTCGTTGGGTTTTTGATGTTGTTGCAACTCACACTGATAGTACGGTTACTCGTTTATTAGAGGGTATCGCAATTGTCACACCGTCTGTAGTAAAAGCCTTTACTTAATATATTCAAACACTGCTTTGTTCATACCTTTGTGAACAAGTTTAAACTCTGCTTTATTCATAAAGTTTTCTAGAGTAGCCCATTTTAATCCAGAAATATCGTCAAATACCCATACAGTTTGATCTGCTTTTCTTTGATTAAAGAAAACGGCCTCTTTCATAACAGATAATGTATCATGTGGACCATCAAAGTGTATCATTTCGTATTTGTCTACCATTCTTTTATATTCATCATAGACAGGATAACCATCAGCAAATCTTTTCATAAATTCAGTATCTTCAAAGTTAACTAAATGAAACTCTGGATAATCTTCAGCAAAGTTTATCAATGTAGTCTTTCTCATTAAATTATCATAGTTAAACTTTCTTGCTAATACACTATCAGAAGCTGCATAGTCAATATTGCCGTAAGGATCAACACCTAAATGAACAAGACTAGTATTAGGGTGATGATGTCTATATGCGTCTATAATAGTTTTACTTCCTAGACCTAATCTAACACCAATCTCCATACTCGCACCTATAGGATTTTTTAATCTTTTTACTGCGTCTGCTAATGAATTATATTCAACACTGTCGCCTGTAAATTTTTCTCCTTCGTTTACTTCTAATGCATATTTTCCTGTTTCAGGATCAATACCTGGATATACTCTTTTAACTGCTTTTGCAGTCTTATCAATAAATCTAGTATCTTTGGCACCTTTGCCTTCAACTTCCGTTTTATATGTTGTTGTATCGTGACCTAAATCATTTACTGTTGGTATTTTAGTTTCAGCAAACATATCACGATTATTCATAATTTGACCAACTTGAAACGTACTATTACCTGTGTGTCTACAACGTATTGTAGTATCAGCAAATATTTTAAATCCTTTTGATCTTGCTTTTCTACAGAAATCAACATCTTCAGAAACAGTATTGTTGTGATCTAGTGCTGAGTGATAAGTGAAGTAAGGATAACCAACTTTTCTAAAAACTTCTCCTTTAATCAAAGCACAACCCATACCACACGCAACTATTTCAAAGAAAGGATTGTCTTTACAGTTTTCCCATGGTATACGTCTAGAACCGCCGTTAGGACCTGCTTCGTAAATTTCTAATGAGTGTGTACCTGGTATTCTTTGTATATAAAGACCTGACACTATATCTACATCATGTTTTACCATTTTGACTAATGTATCTTTATCAAAGGCAATATCACTATCTACTGAAAACAGATAGTCATAATGTTCAGCCCATGAGGCTATTAAATTTCTTATTTGATCTATTTGATATCCATAAAAGAATTGAAACTCTACTTTAAATCCTTCTGGCGCTGTTAAATCGTATATTGCTTTGTATGTATCCGGCTCAATATACTTATTTGTTGGAATTGCTATTAATATTTTTTTCATTGGTTAATTATCCTATTTGCATTTTTTGTTTGTTCGTCACTGTTAATTTTATAATCATTAAGAGGATTTATATCATTATAATTATAGACTATATCAGATACGACTTTTACTTTATTCGGATCGGCTTTTTCTATTAGTGTGTAGAATATAGAACCGTCTCCGCCGGCTTTGTACCATTTTTTGTTTTCATCTTGGAAATTACTGTCATCACAACCATTTAAAAGTCCTGCTTTAAATGTTCTTAAATGTGTGTATGGCATATTCCAATTAAATTTATATTTTCTATATTCTTTTTTTCTCTTTATTTCTTCTGGATAATTTTGTGCTACTAAAGGTATTTTGTCTACCATTGAATAACACGACCCATAAGTAAATTCTGTAGTGCCGTCATAAAGATTATTATACATTTGTAATATCTGATTATCATTTATAAATGAATCATCGCCATCTAAAAACATAACAATGTCATCATCATTACAATATTTTCTTATAGACTCTATTTGATTTCTAACAGCGCCTTTATTTTCTTCATTACGAATCACCTTTATCCTATCAGATTCAAACTGTTTGGCAACGTTGTAAGTATCATCTGTAGAACAATCATCAATTACAATCATTTCGTAATTATCATAATCTTGTGAGATAACTGATCTAATACAGTTTGCAATATATCTTTCTGAATTGTAAGTAGGCGATATAATAACAATCTTTTGTTCTTTTCTTCTAGGTATATAATTTTCTTCTAGATTTGTAAATCTTCTACCAAATACTTCTCTAACTCTTGAATTGATATAACTTACTTTTCTATATTCATCTACAGGTAAATAATGTCCTAACATTCTGTAGAAGTGTTGTTTCCATTGTAGAGCAACAGAGTCCCAACCAACAATACCTTTTATCATATTACAAGCGTATTGTTTTTGTTGATGTAAATATCTATTATGATGTGCCATTAATACTTCGCCGACAAATTTTTCTACTTGTCTCTTTTTAGGTATAAATGGAAATAAAGAGTTTGGCTCTATAGCATAATCAATTAAATAACATGCTGACGCTACAGCAGTTTCTTCTAAAGCACCGAAACGTGTAGTGATTAAAGGTGTGTTATATGCGATTGCTTCTAAAGAAGATATACCAAATGTTTCAGGAAAAGCACCTGGAAATAATTTATAACTTGCCTTAGCCATTATATCTGCTATTTCAGATTGTTTAATAACTCCTGTAAATTCTATTCCTAATTCTTTATTTTTAGGATCTTGTGACATCTTTAACCATTCTTGACCTTGAGCGTCCATCTGTCCATCTTTAAATGTATAAAAACCACCAATACAGATTAATCTTGCTTCAGGTATTTTTTGTTTAACTATAGGCCATATATCTTCTACTAAAGGTTTCATACCTTTAGTGAAAGCTGCGTTGAACACATAAAGATATGGATCTTTTTTTCTTATGTCAACTTCATTATGATATTGTACTATACCATTTCTAGTTTGAAAAAATCTATGTTTCAATACTTCAAAATTTCTACGTTTACCATGATCACAATTCATAACATACGTTGAATGAAAATCAGATAAAGTAAATACTTCATCTATATGACCTTGTACTAATAAATCTTCTAACATAAGATCGCCGTTTGCAAATGTATCATGCATCCAAACTACTCTATGTTTTGCGTTTACTTTAATGTGTCTGTATCTTTGAGGTTGATATCCTTCAAAGTGTTTGTATTGATTAGGTGCTAAGAAAGGTATAATTGTTCTTAATGAAACTACAATATCAAATTTAAAATCATTTTTGTAATCTAAAATAGAGTTGTCTAGATACTGTACGCCGTCATATGTTCCTTCTCTCGCAAGATTAGGATCACTATTACAATTATTAAATACTGTGACTTTAAACCCTAGTTTTGATAAGTTCTTGGCCATTAAAATGGTTGCAGACTCGGAACCACCTAGACCTCTCTTTGTCAACGTGTCGCCATCATATGGTAGACCAATTATGTCTAAAAATGCTATAGAAATCATTTAAAATTCTTTGTTATACTCACTACAGTTTATTTATAAATATACTATAACAGAATAGTAAAAAAAAGTCAATGCTTGGACTTTAATGAGGGGGGAATAGTATTCACACATGCCGGTAATTAAGAATGCAGGTGTTCGTGTCGGCCTAGGAAGAATAGGTTACACAGGATCAGCAGGACCACAAGGTTTTACAGGATCAAAAGGGGATAAAGGTGCTGACGGTTCACCAGGAGGTTACGCCGGGTCACAAGGTTTCACTGGTTCACGTGGTGAACGAGGACCAGCAGACGGCTACACAGGTTCACAAGGTGCCGTAGGTTTTACAGGATCCCTTGGTTATACTGGTTCGTCAGGAACAACAGGATTTACAGGTTCAAAAGGGGAACAAGGACCCGCTGGAGGTTTTACAGGTTCAGTTGGTTATACTGGTTCTGCTGGAGCAGGTTATACAGGTTCTAAAGGCGACACAGGTTTTGACGGCTCTGTAGGATTTACAGGTTCAAAAGGCGATCAAGGTGTAATTGGTTTTTCAGGATCTAAAGGAGACGCAGGTGTTGACGGCTCAGATGGTGCAACTGGTTTTTCAGGATCAAAAGGTGATCAAGGAGATATTGGTTATACTGGATCTGCCGGTGCTGATGGTTCAGCAGGTGTAGCTGGGTTTACAGGATCACAAGGTCTTGTTGGTTTTACAGGATCAGCAGGAACAGGATCAGACTCACCATTAGTATTCACAACTTCAGGAGATTATAGAACACTTACAGGATTTTTAGAAAGTGGTTCAACAAGCACTATAAGAACAGCAGAGTTTCATAATGACTTATTAAGATTAACTCTTGCTACATTTACTCCTTCTTTTTCAGCTTCATCAACTCCAAGTTCATCATTAAATTGGGATGTTCCTTGTACAGGATTTTCTGTATCAGTAGATAACCCTAGTGATGTCACAAACGATTTTATAAGTTCAGTTTACTCTATCACTCAAACAAGTGGAAGTGTTAACGGTACTTTATCTAATTATACAGCAGGTAGTTTTTCACAAACACCAGCAGGTGGTGTAGATTGGACTCAATCTTTCACTGTAGATAATTCAAATTCATATATTAGATCAACATCAACTAATCGTAGTGGTGGCTCAGCAGGCGCAACAGTTAAATTTAATCACAATGACGGCAGTGAATCAGAATATACAGCTTCTGATACAAGTTTTTCCGTTAACTGGTCAACAGCGTCTATGAGTTTATCTAAAAGTAATGTCAGCGGAAAGACATTCTTAAAAACATATTCAAGTACCTCTTACAGTACAAGTGTAAGCGGCCTCAATAGTTCAAGCAATAGTTCACATTCGCTTTCGGCTACTGGAGGTACTTTGAACAATACATCTGGCAATGGCTATGTTAGTGGAACATTTACGTTCACTACTCCTATTCATAAGGACAATACAGGTACTACTCGTACAGTTAGTAATACTTGTACATTCTCACGGCCTGCCAATGTAACCGGTACAGCGTATACTGTAGATCAATCATCTACAACATCCAACGTATCAGCTTCGTTTACATATCCAAGTTTTTGGATTTGGACTGCAAGTACAGGAACCCCTCCTACACTTACAGATATAATTGACGATGCTCAGAGTACCGGTTTTCACTCTAACACGAACCAATTGGCCAATCAGACTCATGATTTTTCCGTCCAAGCAGTGAACAATACTGATTCTAATCCTCGTGCTTTTTGGTTCGCCGTTAGGGATGCTGCTACGCAGCCAACAACATTTAAAACTGGTGCAAGTTCAGCTTTATTAAGTGATGTTGCTACAACTGACGGTGGTGTAATTAATTTAATACCATCTTCTCCTCCTTCAGGACTAACAGATGAAGCATATCACATATACGGAATTACACTTCAACCAGGTACAACTTATGTGGAGATTAGTTAATGGCTAGTAATTACGACGGATTAACCAGAAACGTATGGCCAGGTACATGGAGTACCGGTACTAATTCTCCTATTGTACTTGATACGGAGATTAGAGGTACTTTACATTCTATCACAGGTGTTGGAACAGATACATTAACAAATATTCCTGGTGCTAGAATACAAGAAGGTATGTTAGTATATGTTAAGACAACATATACATCGGGATCAACAACATACACAGGCGATAATTATTATACTTACAAATTACAAGGTGGCCAGGCTAGAGACGCTGGAACAGGTGCTGTTCCTAATGCAGACGCAAACTGGTCATTGTTTAGTGTATCGGGTGGTTCAGGTTATACAGGATCAGCAGGTGCAATTGGTTTTACAGGATCAGCAGGTGCCATTGGTTACACAGGTTCTAAAGGAGATTTAGGATATTCAGGATCAAAAGGCGATACAGGATTTACAGGAAGTAAAGGCGATCAAGGTACAACAGGATTTGCAGGATCAAAAGGCGATCAAGGAGATATTGGTTATACAGGTTCAGCAGGCGCTATTGGTTATACAGGATCAAAAGGTCTTCAAGGCGCTACAGGTTTCACTGGTTCAAAAGGTGATCAAGGTGATCAAGGAGATCCTGGTTATGTTGGTTCAAAAGGCGATGTAGGATTTACAGGTTCAAAAGGAGATTTAGGTTATGCCGGCTCAGTAGGGTTTACAGGAAGTAGAGGAGAAGCAGGCGCTGATGGTTCCGATGGTGCAACAGGATTTACCGGCAGTAAAGGAGATTTAGGTTACACAGGATCAGTTGGCTACACAGGATCAAAAGGCGATACAGGTTTTGATGGATCAAAAGGTGATACAGGATTTGCAGGTTCAAAAGGAGATTTAGGTTATACAGGATCAATTGGTTATAGTGGATCAAAAGGTGATCAAGGTGCTATAGGTTATACAGGTTCGGAAGGAAATTTAGATGTAAGTTTATCATCAACTCCACCAGGTTCAGCAGGACTTGGCGATGTTTGGATTGATGACGCAACAGGTATTCAATACTTCTACATGAACGATGGTAATAGCAACCAATGGGTTGAATTAGCTAACCAAGGTGTAGTAGGATTTACAGGTTCAGTAGGTTATACAGGTTCAAGTAGTGCATTAAGTAATATTCAAGATGAATCTTATGGTGTAAGTGTCACTGGTAAGATGGCAGTAACCACTATAGACATTGGTACAGGAGGTATTAATGCTTCGGCTGGTGGAACTTATGATTTGCAAGGTACAACAATAAACTTTGGTAGTGCAACAATTATGGGTGGTAATGCATTTGATGGTGTTATCAATAATCATTTATGGTCAGGTAGCACAGCACCAACAAACGGATATGTGTTGAGTTGGAATACAAGTTTATTATCAGGTAGTGGAGATTATGAATGGGTCAACAACCTTGGTTTAAATAATATTCAAGATGAATCTTATGGTGTAAGTGTCACTGGCAAAATAGCAGTAGGCACTATAGACATTGGGTCAGGAATTAATGCTTCGGCTGGTGCAACTTTTGATTTACAAGGTACAACAATTAATTTTGGTAGTGCAACCATTATGGGTGGCAATGCATTTGACGGTACTATAAACACTCATCTATGGTCAGGTTCTACACAACCAACAGATGGATATGTATTAAGTTGGAACACAAGTTTATTATCAGGTAGTGGAGATTATGAATGGATTGTTCCTGGTTCTGCTACGTTTACAGTGACAGCAAATGGTTCAAGTGCATATAGATTTGATGGTCATGGCTTCCCAGCAGGAACAAGTGGCGATAATCCTACACTTTATCTTAAAAAAGGACATACATATAGTTTCAAAAATACAACTAGTGGACACCCATTTAGAATACAATCAACAACAGGTACTAGTGGTACAGTATATAGCACAGGCGTGACAAATAATAACGCTTCAGGACCTAACGGAGTTGTTGTATTTCACGTTCCTATGGACGCTCCGGCGACATTATACTATCAATGTTCATCGCACGGTTCTATGGTAGGGACAATTACTATAAGTTAATAAAAAGTTAATAAAAATATAGTATATTTGAAGAAGAAATAACTTATAAATAGATGGAGGAAAAAGAAACGAAATACTTTTTTCTTGCAAGAAATTTATAAAATGATTATAACGTTAAAATTATGTATTAAGTGAAAGAGTATTATTTAATTAAATAAAACAATTAGGAGAAACACAAAATGGCAATAAACTTTCCAAATTCGCCATCGTTGAACGACATATACACTCTCGGTACTAGACAGTGGAAATGGAACGGCAACGGTTGGGCGCTACAGCCTTTAACAGCAGGTTTCACTGGATCAATCGGTTATACCGGTTCTAAAGGTGATATTGGTTATACAGGTTCAAAAGGGGACACAGGTTTAGGTTTTAACATTGCTAAGACTTATACAAGTGTTGCTAACTTACAAGCAGATACATCTCCATCAGGCATTGCGACTGGTGAATTTGCTATCATTGAAAACGGGTCATTAACTGACTCAGAAAATTCTAGATTATACCTATGGAACGGTTCAGCATACTCATTCGTATCTGACCTTTCTGGTACAATCGGTTTCACAGGTTCTAAAGGGGATACTGGTTTCACTGGATCAAAAGGTGATATTGGTTTCACAGGATCTAAAGGTGATATTGGTTTCACAGGTTCTAAAGGTTTCACAGGTTCTAAAGGGGACACTGGATTCACAGGATCTCTAGGTTACACTGGATCTAAAGGTGACATTGGTTACACTGGATCTAAAGGTGACATTGGTTACACAGGTTCTAAAGGTGACATTGGTTACACTGGATCTGAAGGTAATCTTGACATCACAACTTCAGCTTCTCCGCCAACTTCAGGCGTAGGCGAAGGTGATATTTGGGTAGACAACGCAACTGGCGTACAATACTTTTACTACAACGATGGTAACAGTGTACAGTGGGTTGAATTAGCTAACCAAGGTGTTGTTGGTTTCACTGGATCAAAAGGTGATCAAGTAGATACTATCGACTCATCTAACTTTAGTTCAGCAGTGACTTTACTAATTAAAAATAGTTCAGGCACAACTTTAAAAACAATCATAGGTAACGCTTCGTAAGAAGTAGAGTAAGAAGGAGAAAATAAATTATGGCAACAAGAAACCCATTAGTATACAGCTCGGGAAATCTAGTTGAAATGACTTCAGCTCAAGTTGACGCTGTGGTTGACAATATTGTTTATCAATATTCTCAATCGCCGTCAGTGACATTATCAGTAGTAGGTTCAGGTGGCTCTTTAGGAGCAATATCTGATACAAGAAAGAAAGCAGGTACAGTTTCAACATCTGCTACATCTTTTCCAGGATCAGGTACTACACAAGACCCTCAAACGGTAACAGTCAACTATGATAAAGTTAATCAAACAGTTGCTTCGGTTTCGCCGACAGCTGATACAGGTACAACATGGCCAGTTTACTACACAAGTGGTGGTGAAATCCATGCTATGCCGTTAGCAGATATTAAGGACACGTTCTTACATCCTGCTATTGACTTACTTACAAGTGGTTCAACAGGTACACAACAAGGTGGTACATATTTTGTATCGTCTAACGCCTCTGAATCAGGTGCGACTGAAGTTAGTGGTTCAAGTACACCGATCTTCGTAGACACAAGAGCCAACACTGGCGCTTATGCTTCAGGATCAATCGGTGATCATGCATTGGACAACCCGACTACGATTACAAGCTATTACTTACATAGAGTAAATGGCGCAACGTCATCATACGAAAGTCTATTAAATATAGACGGCTCAAATCACTTACAGCAAACTGGTTCATCTTTTGACACACTTTGTCAAGAATGGATTAGATACACAGCTGCTAGTTCAGGAGACGGATATACTATTAGATATAACTTTAATGGTTCAGGTACTACAAGAGGTTCTGGTATGGCTAACACTATACTTGATGGCTCTAATTACCAAACTAGACAAGTTAACGGTGATGATTACAGAGCGCAAGAGTTTCCAGCAGGTTCGGTAACGACAGCTGCTACTCACACTCTAAAGATTGTTAAAGCATAATAATCTAAAGTAATCAACTTAAAATTAACCCCCGGCGATTCGTCTCCGGGGGTTTTTTATTGGAAAATAGCTATCCTAAAGTTAGTATAAATATTATAAATATGTGGAACGAGAAACTTAAAAGGATAGAATTATAATATGCCAACGATAAATTTTCCGACTGGTCCGTCAACAAATGACACGTATAATTTAGGTACACGTACTTGGCGATGGAACGGTGAGGCATGGGAATTACAACCATTAACAGGTGGTTTTACAGGTTCACAAGGTTATACAGGTTCA
>Ga0213860_10000046_pt1 | contig 46524 bp, 35 predicted proteins | sample PICome_3_FD_160118 | JGI IMG/M metagenome (GOLD analysis project Ga0213860, IMG submission 160118) | Coastal seawater microbial communities near Pivers Island, North Carolina, United States - PICO550 | ecosystem: Environmental > Aquatic > Marine > Coastal | place: USA: North Carolina...
TGTAGTTTTACATTTACCAGGTTCTAAGAAAATGATTATTGACTCTAAAGTATCCTTAACAGATTATGAGCGCTTGGTTAATGCAGATGGAGATGACCGAGACATATATCTTAAAGCACATGTAAATTCAATTAAAAAGCACGTTGACCAACTTTCTGCCAAGAACTATCAGGACTTATATGATATTGAATCACCAGATTTTGTTTTAATGTTTATCCCTATAGAACCAGCTTTTGCAGTTGCAATAAATGAAGATAACTCATTATACAACAAGGCATTTGAACAAAACATAGTAATTGTTACGCCTTCTACCCTATTAGCAACATTGCGTACTATTGATACCATGTGGAATAATGAAAAGCAACAACAAAATGCTGTTGAAATAGCGAAACAAGCTGGTGCATTATACGATAAGTTTGAAGGATTAGTTACAGATTTAACTGGTGTCGGTAAAAAGATTGACGCCGCCAAAAACGACTACTCCTCTGCAATGAACAAACTTGTTGAAGGAAAAGGAAACCTTATTTCACGTGTTGAAAAAATAAAGAAAATGGGTGCAAAAGCTAAAAAATCTTTGCCTGAAAATATCATTAAACGTGCAACAGAAGATTTTGATTGATGTTAGGCAAATAATATCTTGAAATAGAAAAGCCACTTCAATTGAAGTGGCTTTTTTAGTACATATTTTATTTGAGTTTACTGCTTAATAAAGCGTTTCGTTTGTACTAATTCATTATTTGATACTCTTACTAAATAAACCCCACTTCTCCAATTGGTAACATTTACTGAAGATTCTAACTGTGTAATTAATCCCTTAAACACTCTTTTGCCTAAGACATCATATACCTCAAGTTTCAGTTCTCCATCCGATGATGGTAAGTTTATATTTAATTTATTTCTTCCTGGATTAGGAGAAATTGTAAATTCTGTATTAGCTAATGAAAATTCATCAGTACTTAATGAAGATGAAGCTAAAATATTATCGACTTGAATAACTGCCGAAATAATATCTGCACTCGCCCATGTTGGTGAAGAACTACTTAATATTCGAATGGTAAAAACATCTGTAAGTACCGATTCAACATCCCCTCCACCTGAAACAATAGAAAAATCAGAATCAGCAATTGGTATAGTAATATTTGACCAAGTTCCATTTGCAGGAATATTTATAGCGTTTGTAGTACAAATACGAGTACCATTAGTTCCTTGCATCGCCACTCTAAGGTTCAAGTCATTTGTTTGAACATTAACATCTAAATTAATTTCATCCACACCAGCCGCAGAAAAGTCTCCACTCCATTGGTTATTTTGAGAATAAAAAACCATTTTACTTGCAACTCCACTTGAGCCTAAAGAAGTGTATTGCAAACAATTATCACCAACTCCACTAGGACCAGCATCTGCAACATTAATGGGTCCATTAGTAGCATTACCAGCACCACCAATTCTCCAATTCTCAGTAGTTCCACCTTGGAAATTATCTACTTGATTTAAGGCTACCTGAGCCATAAGACCAAAAGAGATACAACAAATGGAAAATAAAAGTAAAGTTCTTTTCATATGTAGGTTATTTTAAACGAAGTTAAGAATAATATAACAAATACAATGCTAACTTTAACAAATAGAAAGAGTTTACTTACTTAAATACATCTTACGACGCGAATATAAATCATAGAATTCATCATCTTTCAGACTATCTATAAACAATATACTCTCTCCTGTACTTTTCATTTCTGGTCCTAATTGCTTATTAACATTTGGGAATTTATTAAATGAGAATACCGGCTGTTTTATTGCATAACCATCCAAATGAGGTTTGAAATCGAAATCATTAATTTTCTTTTGGCCTAACATTACTTTAGTCGCATAATTTACATAAGGTTCGCCATATGCTTTTGCAATAAAAGGAACTGTACGAGATGCTCTAGGATTAGCCTCAATAATGTATACCGTATCATCTTTGATGGCGAACTGAATATTGATTAAACCAACTGTATTAAGGGCTAACGCTATTTTCTTAGTATGATCCTTAATTTGCTGCATTACAAATTCTCCTAGGTTAAATGGTGGTAAAGTAGCATTACTATCACCAGAATGTATACCACAAGGCTCAATGTGCTCCATAATACCAATGATGTATACATTTTCACCATCGCAAATGGCATCAGCCTCAGCTTCAATTGCACCATCAAGATAATGGTCTAATAACAACTTATTTCCTGGAATAGATTTTAATAAGTCAATAACATGTTCTTCTAGCTCTTGCTTATTAATAACTATCTTCATCCCTTGACCGCCAAGTACATAAGAAGGTCTTACCAATATTGGGAAGTTTAATCTATCTGCCACTTCAAGAGCCTGTTCTGCACTTTCTGCTGTGTCAAATTCTGGATAAGGAATATTATTTTTCTTTAATAATGTTGAGAAGCTTCCTCTATCTTCAGCCAAATCCAATGATTGGAAACTTGTTCCCATAATTTTCACGCCCCATCTTTCAAGTTTCTCCGCAAGTTTTAAAGCTGTTTGACCACCTAACTGTACTATTACACCTTCAGGTTTTTCATGCTGAATAATATCATAAATATGCTCCCAGAAGACAGGTTCAAAATAAAGCTTGTCTGCGATATCAAAATCAGTTGAGACCGTTTCTGGATTACAGTTTATCATAATAGTTTCATAACCACACTCTGCCGCGGCTAAAACACCATGAACACAACAGTAGTCAAACTCAATTCCTTGACCAATTCTATTTGGTCCCGAACCTAGAACTATAATTTTCTTACGATCGGTCACTTTACTTTCATTGTGAACTGACACTTTACCTTCAGTAGTTTCGACTTCACTTTCAAATGTTGAATAATAATATGGTGTCTCTGCTTTAAACTCCGCAGCACAGGTGTCTACTAGTTTATATACCCTATTTATATTGAATTCTCTTCTTTTATTATAAACTTCGCTTTCAAGACAGCCTAGCATATGAGCAATCTGACGATCGCCATATCCTTTTTGTTTGGCTTCAAGTAGCAATTCTCTTTCAATACTCTTAATATTATAATTAGAAATTTCCTTTTCTAAATGGAACAATTCTTCATATTGCTTTAGGTACCACATATCTATTTTAGTAATCTCATGAATACGACTTAATGGTATACCTATTTGTATGGCATCATAAATCACAAATACCCTGTCCCAACTTGCATTTGTAAGTTTATCTATTACTTGTTCGTAATTCTTATAACCTTTTCCGTCTGCTCCTAGACCATTTCGTTTAATCTCTAATGATTGTGTAGCTTTATGTAAAGCCTCTTGGAATGAACGACCTATTGCCATAACCTCTCCTACAGCTTTCATTTGAAGTCCAAGTGTTCTATCTGAACCTTCGAACTTATCGAAGTTCCAACGTGGTATTTTAACAATTACATAATCTAAGGTCGGTTCAAATAAAGCTGAAGTTGATTTTGTTATCTGGTTGCTTAATTCATCTAAAGTATAACCTAATGCCAATTTAGCTGCCACCTTCGCAATAGGATATCCTGTTGCTTTACTTGCTAATGCAGATGAACGAGATACACGTGGATTAATTTCAATTGCAATAATTTCTTCTTCTTCATCAGGACTTACTGCAAACTGAACATTACAACCACCTGCAAAATCTCCAATACTTCGCATCATATGGATAGCCATATCACGCATCTTTTGAAACGTCTTATCAGATAATGTCATTGCTGGTGCAACTGTGATCGAATCACCAGTATGAATGCCCATTGGATCCATATTCTCAATTGTACAAATAATAACAACATTATCATTTTTATCTCTTAATAACTCAAGCTCATACTCTTTCCAGCCCATCATTGCCTTATCAATCATTACCTCGTGGATTGGAGAAATTTCCAAGCCTCTTGTTAATGCTTCATCAAATTCTGCTTCATCGTATACAATTGAAGCTCCTGCACCCCCCAAGGTAAATGACGCTCTAATACATAATGGAAAACCAAATTCTTGAGCGATTTCTTTACCCTTTAAGAAAGATGTTGCCGTTTCCTGTGGTGCCATGCCAACACCAATCTCTAACATCAATTCTCTAAACTTCTCTCTATCCTCTGTTATATTAATCGCGTCGATATCAACGCCAATAATCTCTACGTCAAAATCATCCCAAATTCCCTTGCCATCAGCCTCTATACAAAGATTAAGAGCGGTCTGTCCTCCCATAGTTGGTAATACAGCATCAATCTGAGGGTGTTCCTTCAATATTTTAATGATGGACTTGGTTGTTAATGGCAAAAGATATACATGATCCGCCATAGTAGGGTCCGTCATTATTGTTGCTGGGTTGGAATTAATTAATATCGTTTCAATTCCATCCTCTCTTAAAGATCTTAAAGCCTGCGAACCTGAATAGTCGAACTCACATGCTTGACCTATGATTATTGGACCTGAACCAATTAATAAAATTGATTTGATGTTTTTGTTTTTTGGCATGAGTATTTGTTTTGGTGTGCTAAAATAATTATCACTTGGGTACAAAAAAAGGTGTTACACCTAAGTAACACCTTAAAAATATTAACAATTGTTAATCATTATTTCTTATGTCTTGATTCTGAAGATACAGACAACTTCTTTCTACCTTTAGCTCTTCTACGTGCTAAAACTTTTCTTCCATTAACAGAAGCCATTCTTTCTCTGAAACCGTGCTTGTTTCTTCTCTTTCTTTTCGACGGTTGAAACGTTCTTTTTGGCATTGTCCTATCTTTTTAAAATCTAAATATCTTTTTAATCTTGAGCCTTATCTAAAAACTGCGTGCAAATATACAACAAGTTTTTACTTTAACAAGTACCTAAATAAAAATATTTCTATTACTTTTTATTAACTTTACCCTCCGAAAAATATAAAACTACATGTTTAATAAAAATATAAAACTAGTTATTACCGCACTAATAGTTGCATATGCCATTTATCAGTTCACTGAAGGATATATTGGTAATGGTATTATGTATATTCTATTGTCCACAATATTTATATTTCTTTATTTTAAAAATGAAATAATACTACTTGCCTTTTTAAGATTACGCAAGCAAGATTTTGCAGGTGCAAAAAGATGGCTTGATAAAATTAAAAACCCTAAAGGCTCACTAGTAAGGAAGCAACAAGGATATCTAAACTATCTTAATGGTATAATGGTTTCCCAGACCAATATGAACGAGGCAGAAAAGTACTTTAAGAATGCTATTAATTTAGGATTGTCAATGGATCACGATTTAGCTATGGCAAAATTAAATCTTGCTGGAATAGCCTTCTCTAAAAAACGAAAGCAAGAAGCACAAAAACTATTGACGGAAGCTGAAAAGCTTGATAAACGGAATATGATAGCTGATCAGATTAAAATGATGAAACAACAAATGAAAAAAGCTTCAATACCAAGACAGCATTATGGACAACCAACTTCGTCTAGACAAAACAGAAGAAGTAGAAGATAATAAAAAGGCGCTAAGATTAGCGCCTTTTATTTTATTTATAATACCCTTCCTTCGGAATTTCAATTTGGTACATTTTCCTTGATTTATTATTAAGATGTTTTTCACGTAACCAAGGATTGTGAAGCTTTAAAACCTTATAATTAATTCCGAAACGTTCAGCAAACTGTGTAAAATCAGTTACGGCTGTATCAACTTCTATTTTATAAGTTGGTATTGGTTTGTACAGGTGATCCTTATTAAAGTTAAAACCATACTTGGTAGGGTTATTTAGTATTTCTTTTAGAGCAACAATTCTAAACATGTAGCGCCCTGTCTCTTCTCCAAGTAACAAGTCATAATAATTATCTACATCTTGCTCGTTTAATCTTTTTGAAATTCCAGCATTACCAGCATTGTATGCCGCTGCGGCCAAAGTCCAAGAACCAAGTTTTTCTTTCGCCTTTTTTAAATAATTACAAGCAACCTCAGTTGCCAATTCTAAATTATAACGTTCATCAACATTGCTATTGACCTCTAATCCGTTTTCACGACCAGTTGTTTTCATTATTTGCCAAAAACCCCTTGCTCCAGCTGGTGAAACTGCATTAGTTAAACCACTTTCTATAACGGCTAAATATTTAAAATCATTAGGAACGCCATTTTTTTCTAATATTGGCTCAATAATCGGAAAATATTTTTGAGCTCTCTTAAACATTAACAACCCATTTGATTGCCAATAAGTATTAACTAGAAGTTCTCTATCCATTCTCTCATATATATCAGGATTCTCCACTGGTACGGCTTCCCCAGCAAAATTTAAGTCCTCTGGCATTTCAAGCGCGTAGACATTATAATCGTTTAAAAAAGGTTGTTCTTTGCCTAAATTTCCGTCAGAAGGAGCCTTCTGCATTGCAAAAATGAATAAAACTGAAATACAGATTAATCCAATACCGGCTAATATGTTTTTTAAGATTTGCATGGCTTTCAATTTTGTCTAAAAGTAAAAAATCTATTTAATTCTTTTAAATTTAGGACTCTATAAGTTTTGGTAAATTTTCATTAAACCATTTATGTTTATTAATAATCATAATATGCGTACCTCCTTTTATTACTATACAACCTCCAGCACAAGAATGAGGAAATACAGAATCATTATCACCATTAATATATATAGCATTTGGGTTTGGCTCATCTTGTGACCAACATAATACTTGCTTTATTGACCAATCTAGGTAAACTTTATCATTAAAAGACAAATATTTTTTATAGAGATCAACACGTTTTTTAATGGTTTCTCCAAAAGCATACTTTGCCAAAAAATCAACATTTCCTGCCAATTGAGTGGGTAATATTTTATATGCTTTTGTAATTTTTAAAAGTTTAAACCTCTTGGGTAATTCATGACGAGATTTAATACTAGAAACCACAAATAATTTTTTAATATTTAAAAACTTAATCATCTCTTGCACCAAAATACCTCCAAATGAGACACCTAAAAGCACTATATTGTCTTCAATAATAAAATCGCACATTCGTTTAGCGTATTCCTCTAAAGTTTCGTTCTCTCCAGGAATTTGCCACTCTAACCAATGAATTTTGTATTTGTCTTCTGGTAGTTTTATATATTCAAAAATAGTTGGGCTCGCAGCCATACCTGGCATTAAATAGATATGTATAATTTCAGAAGCCATTTTTAGTTTCAATTTAGAGCTTAAAATGTTTTAGGCCTTTATAAATGCCCATCTCACAAGCATTTAACAGTTGTTACTTAGGAGAATTCCCTAATAATTTGTACTTTTGCACTGCAAATCTATATAAATTATAGAATCTACACGCCAATCGCTAATCTTAAATAACGTAAATATGACAGATACTGTTGAATTGATTGATAATGATTTTCTACGTCAATTTGAATTAAAGGTAGATAACGACATGGCTGTTATTGAATATTCCCTTCAAGAACGTAAAATATTCCTTACTAAAATGGTAATTCCAGACGTAATGAAGTCTGACACTTTTGAAAAAGAATTTTTAGCGATGGTATTTGACAATATTAAAGATAGAAATATAAGCGTAGTACCAACAAGTCCAGAAATAGCAAAATTTGTAAGAAGTAACAGAAAATATAAGCGAATGTTACCAGTAGGTATTCGTATATAATTTGAAAAAGAAATATATTTTACAAACCCATGACTTATTATAGTTGTGGGTTTTTTACTTTAGCGTACTAGAGCTTCTTTAAAACTAAACCGTACCAAACCGTCTTCACCAATTTTAGTTAGTTTAACCTTATGTATTGTATTCACTAATTCGGGATTCCAAGGTGCCTTAACCTTTACATAATTTTCGGTAAACCCATGTATGTAGCCCTCTTTGTTTTCACCTTCAAATAATACTACGTGATCAGTGTTCAGTTGACTTTCATAAAACGCTCTGCGCTTCTTAACTGAAAGCCCTCTAAGCATTTTACTTCGCTTTGCTCTTACATTATTTGGCACAATACCATCCATTATCGCAGCTTCTGTGTTGTCTCTTTCAGAATAAGTAAATACATGTAGGTACGAAATATCGAGTTCATTTAAGAAATTATAGGTCTCCAAAAACAACTCATCTGTTTCTCCAGGGAAACCAACTATAACGTCTACCCCAATACATGCATTAGGCATTACTTGTTTTATCTTTGAAATCCTATCAACATATAATTCCCGCATGTAACGGCGTTTCATTCTTTTTAGCAACTCATTACTCCCACTTTGAAGTGGCACGTGAAAATGCGGTACAAATGCCCTCGATTTAGAAACGAGATCTATTGTTTCATTCTTTAACAAATTGGGTTCAATGGATGATATTCTTAAACGTTCTATCCCTTTTACTTTATCAAGTTCTGTAACTAAATCTAAAAAAGTATGTTCGTGTTTCTTGTTACCAAATTCACCCTTACCATAATCACCAATATTTACTCCAGTTAAAACAATCTCCTTGATACCTTTTTGAGATATTTCTTGCGCATTATTTAACACATTCTCCATAGTATCACTTCTCGATATGCCACGAGCTAATGGAATTGTACAGTACGTGCATTTATAATCACATCCGTCTTGTACTTTTAAAAATGCTCTTGTCCTATCTCCAATGGAATAACTACCAACATAGAAATCTGCCTCTTCAATTTCACATGAGTGTATTTCGCCAAAATCATTTTTGGAAAGATCATTCAGGTAATCAGTAATTTTAAACTTCTCTGTGGCTCCTAATACCAAATCTACTCCATTTACATCAGCAAGTTCTTCAGGTTTAAGCTGGGCATAACAACCAATAGCAGCAACAAAAGCTTCTGGATTTAATTTTTGAGCTTGTTTAACAATAGTTTTAAATCTTTTATCGGCATTTTCGGTTACAGAACACGTATTTATGACGTAGATATCTGCCTTTTCCTTGAAATCAACACGCTGAAATCCTTCATCATTAAAACTCCTAGCAATTGTTGAAGTTTCAGAGAAATTAAGTTTACAACCTAGTGTATAAAAAGCTACTTTTTTTGTTTCCATGTTTTGGTCTCTTGAACTTGTTTCAAGATCATTAATGGTATATATTTACTCTTCTCTAAATTTAGAGTCTGCAAATTTACAATATATTAGTTATATGCTAAAACACAGGAGATGCTTATTCAACTACTTACTAGCAGTGTTTAGTTGTTTAATTCTGGTTTCTTGTTTTTCAAAAAACAAGTTTGAAAAAGACCACCTTGTTTTTAGGTATAATGAACATAAAAATATAAGTTCACTAGATCCTGCATTCTCAAAGGATATAGCAGATATCTGGGCAACACACCAATTATTTAATGGATTAGTGCAAATGGATGACTTACTGAATGTTAAGCCATGCATCGCAAGGAATTGGAAGATTACAGATAGTGCTAGAGTCTATACTTTTAATCTTAGAGACGATGTGTATTTTCACAAGCATGTACTATTTGGTAAGGATTCTTCCAGAACCGTTAAAGCTTCAGATTTTGAATATAGTCTAGATAGACTAAATGATAATTCCATAGCATCACCTGGTAGTTGGGTTTTAAATAAAGTTGATAGTTTTAAAGCAATTAATGACACAACTTTTCAGATTAGACTTAAACAACCTTTTCCTGCATTTTTAGGACTCTTAACAATGAAGTATTGCTCAGTTGTACCAAAGGAGATTGTTGAACATTACGGTAGTGAATTTAGGTCTAACCCTATTGGTACAGGTCCTTTTAAATTTAAAAGATGGGAGGAAAATATTAAGCTTGTTTTTCGAAGGAACAATAATTATTTTGAGACCTCAATTGATGGTAATCAATTACCTTATTTAGAAGCTGTTGCCGTAACCTTTTTACCTGACAAGCAAAGTGAATTCTTACAATTTTCACAAGGTAATATTGATTTTGTTTCTGGATTAGACGCTTCTTACAAGGATGAAATTTTGACGACCGATGGTAAACTAAAATCTTTGTATGAAAGTGATGTAAACATGATAAGGGGCCCATATCTCAATACAGAATACCTAGCCTTTTTTATGGAAACGAAGGTTAAACCAATTCAGAATCTTAAATTAAGAAAAGCAATCAATCTTGGGTTTGATCGAAATAAAATGATTACCTATTTGCGAAATGGAATAGGTACACCTGCCAATGGTGGTTTTATTCCTAAAGGGCTCCCAGGCTATATTAAGGAAATAGGTTTCTCTTATAACCCAGAACTAGCTAGCCAACTTATTGAAGAGTTTAAAAAGGAAACAGGTATTTTAAATCCAGAAATTACTTTAACCACTACTAGCAACTATCTAGATTTTTGTGAATTTATACAAAGAGAAATTCAGAAAATAGGCTTAAATGTAAATGTGGATGTAATACCAGCTTCAAGTTTAAAAGATGCCAAAGCAAATGGACAGTTAGATTTTTTTAGAGCAAGTTGGGTAGCTGACTATCCTGATGCAGAAAATTATTTATCACTTTATTACAGTAAGAATTTTGCTCCAAATGGACCAAATTACACACATTATAAAACTGAACTATTTGATAAATTATATGAAGCATCTTATTTAGAGACTGATCCTAGTGAACGATCTAAACTTTATACAAGAATGGATTCTCTTGTAATGTCATCAGCTCCCGTTGTACCGATGTTCTATGATGAAGTGGTGAGATTTACACGTAAAACAGTGAACGGTCTTGGTATAAACGCAACAAACTTATTAGAATTAAAATCAGTTAAAAAATCTAAAATTTACTGAAATAATATAGATCGTCACCTCCTGCTCCCTTAAGACGTCTAGATGATAAATAACCAGTTGTTAAATCATCATTTAAGAAAAAAGAGAAATCATCACCAGGACTATTTATTGGAGTTTCTAAAGAAATAGGTATTTGTTCTGGGTCGCTTGATTTTAAGTCATAACTATAAATGTCTAACCCACCCTTTCCATATCTGCGATTAGATGTAAAATATAAGACATTGTCTACACTAACAAATGGAAATATTTCAGTTCTTGAGGAGTTTATAGTTTCGCTCAATTTTGTTATCTCACCATAAGTCTTGTGGTTAGACACAGCCACTTTATAAAGATCTGATTTTCCCTTTGTTCCTCTAATATCTGCAATAAAATATAGTGTATTATCATCTGGACTTAAAGCCGGATGCGCGAAATTATTATTCGGTTTACAGAATGGTAATGTTTCAAAATTTGTCCATCCCCTCCCTTCAATATACTCTGCTCTTTGTATTAAAAGGTTATAAGTTTCTATTCCTTTTAATTTATTTGCGCCTTTACCCGAATGATTAGAAGTAAAATACATATATCTACCGTCCTTTGTATAAGTTGCTGCAGACATATTAAATTGCCCAAGCTCAGTCTTCACTATTGGTTTTGACTTAATAATTTCTCCGTCATTAGTCATTTCGCCTTCGTAGATTCCATAAATAAATCCTGAATACCTATCTTTTATTGGTCTTCCTCTTTTTGTGGTGAGATTATGGCAAAAAAACACTTTATCACCGACCACTCTTGCCGCAAAATGATCTAATTCAGTATTAATTGATAATTGTGTCACTTGTACATTCTTATTTTGAGAAAAAGAAAAAGTAAGAATGAATATTAACAGAAATGTAATCTTAACTTTAAACATGGTTATTCTCTTCTGTATTGTTTTGTTTCTTCAAAAACGTGTTCTAATATTGCTTTGTCTTTATTTGTAAATTTCTCGTCTCGCCTAGCCATTACAACCTCTGCTACTTCAAAAGCCTTGTTTGTTTTATAGGTTACAAAACCTTTGCTTCCGCCCCAAGAAAAACTTGGAACAAAATTACGAGGAAATCCACTTCCAAATATATTTGAACTAACACCAACAACCGTACCAGTATTAAACATGGTATTAATACCGCACTTACTATGGTCTCCCATCATTAGTCCACAAAATTGAAGACCTGTTTTAGCAAACCCTTCTGTTTTATAATCCCAAAGTCTAACTTCGGCATAATTGTTTTTTAAATTTGAATTATTGGTATCCGCTCCTAAATTGCACCATTCCCCAAGAACAGAATTACCTAAAAATCCATCATGTCCTTTGTTTGAATAACCAAAAAGCACCGAATTATTTACCTCTCCACCAACCTTACTATATGGTCCAACGGTTGTAGGTCCATAAATTTTAGAGGCTAACTTAACAGTTGCGTTTTGGCAAAGCGCAAACGGCCCTCTAATTACAGAAGCCTCCATTACCTCTGCGTCCTTACCGATATAAATAGGGCCAGAACTAGCATTTAGAGTCACATACTCCAATTTTGCACCTTTTTCAATAAAAATATTTTCAGGCTTAATAGTATTTACAGTTGTTGGAATAGGTTGTGATTGACGACCCTTTGTTATTAAATTAAAATCTTCTGAGATTGCATCTCCATTTTTTGAAAAAATATCCCACGTGTGTTCAATTTTTATTATTTCACCATTAAAATCAATCGCCTCGAAACTTGAAAAATTCTTGACCTCTTCTCCTTCCTTTACAAAGAAAGCAATGACATCCTCTCCATTAAATAATGCCTGATTATGTTTAAGCCCCTTAACAAGCTCTGACACTTCCATATTTGGAAGAAAAGAGGCATTAATCATTATGTTATCCTCCATTTCTACCAATGGATACTTATTTGCTAGATAATCTTCTGTAACTGTTGTTGTTGTATACTCCAAATATGATTCCCATTTCTGACGTATTGTAAGAATCCCAACTCTAATATCTGCAACAGGTCTTGTATATGTAAAGGGTAATAGGTTGTTTCTGTATGGACCATCAAATAATATGTAATTCATAATAAGGACGTTGCTTTAGTTACTTATCAAAAGTAGCGTAATTGTATAAAACAAAAAAGCCTTTCAGTTGTAAGAAAGGCGTTTTTTAATATGTTGTTGTAGCTAAACTTATTTTTTAAACTTAGCGTATTTGTTTTTAAATTTATCAATACGACCAGCAGTATCTACTAATTTAGATTTACCAGTGTAGTATGGGTGAGATGTTCTAGAAATCTCCAACTTAACCAATGGATATTCAACACCATCTACTTCAATAGTTTCATTTGTATCAGCAGTAGACTTAGTTAAAAACACGTCATCATTTGACATATCTTTAAACGCTACTAATCTATAATTTTCTGGATGTATTCCTGCTTTCATCACTAAATTGTTTAAACTTACATTCAATTTTTTCGAGGTGCAAATTTAAGTATTTTTTGTAAATGTACAATCTTTTTATTCTTTTTTATTTGTTATTTATGATGTAACAATTCCTTATATTTATATACTAACTAGACAATTAACTAAAAATCAAAATTCAATCATGGAAAATCAGAAACCAACAGCTGGTAAATTTGCACTTAATTACGGAGTAATTCTTGGTGTATTAATGATAGCAATTGGTGTCGTTACTTATGTAACTGGCATGGCGTTAGAAGGGCAACAATGGCCAAATATTATTTACTATATAGCCTTCCCAGTTGTTATTATGTATGCAATTAGCCAATACAAAAAAGCTAATGCAAATACTCTTGGCTTAGGTGACGCAATAAAAGTTGGATTATCTATTGCAGTAATAAGTGCAATTGTTTATTTAATTTATGGGTTACTTTTCAACTATGTAATTGATCCAGAATTTATGGGGCAAATGATGGAAGTACAACGTGACAAATTGCTAGAAAATCCGAATATGACTCCAGAAGTAGTTGAGCAAAGCATGAAAATGATGGAGATGATGTTTAACCCATTTATAGGATCAGCTTTTTGGGTGGCGATGAGTGCGTTCTTTGGATTAATATATTCACTTATTGGAGGTTTAGTAATGAAAACTAAATCTAACTAATGCTTAAATAATTTAATTATTTTTGAAGTCTACTATAGAAGACTTTTAAAACATGAGCATATCAGTAGTAATACCACTACTTAATGAAGAAGATTCATTAAAAGAATTACACGATTGGATTGTATCAGTGATGCAATCCAATTCGTTTTCATACGAAATTCTATTTATTGATGATGGTAGCACAGACAATTCTTGGAAAGTAATCCAACAGCTTTCTAATTCCAATAAAAGCGTAAAAGGTATCAAGTTTATCAGAAACTTTGGGAAGTCACAAGCATTGCATGCTGGGTTTGCTAAAGCAGAAGGCGCTGTTATAATTACAATGGATGCAGATCTTCAGGATAGTCCAGAAGAAATTCCTGAACTTTATAATCAGATAATTGATAAGGACTATGATTTAGTTTCTGGTTGGAAGAAAAAGCGGTACGATTCGGTTATAGCAAAAAATATTCCTTCTAAATTATTTAATTGGGCTGCTAGAAAAACGTCTGGAGTTAAACTCAATGATTTTAATTGTGGTTTAAAGGCTTACAAGAAGACTGTGGTTAAAAACATAGATGTTTACGGAGAAATGCATCGTTACATACCAGTTCTAGCAAAAAATGCCGGATTCACAAAAATAGGTGAAAAGATAGTACAGCATCAAGCTCGTAAATATGGACAAACAAAATTTGGTATGAATAGATTTATTAATGGTTTTTTAGACCTTGTAACCGTATGGTTTATTTCTAAATTCGGAAGGCGACCAATGCACTTATTTGGTGCTCTGGGCGTTATAATGTTTACAATAGGATTTGGCTTTGCCTTTTATCTTGGAATTGACAAACTCTTGTTAAATACTACAGGAAGGCTAATAACTGACAGACCACAGTTTTTCATAGCATTAGCGACAATGATAATCGGTGTTCAGTTTTTTATCGCCGGTTTCTTAGGAGAACTAACACTTAGAACAAAAAGACAACAACAACGCTACAAAATTGACGAGGAAATCTAATGACCTAAATAAAGGACCAATTGACCATAATAATTCAATAATAAATAAACATTGTCACATACTTAATTCACTACTTTTACAGAATTAATAAATTTTTGAATGATCTACATTAAACCAGAAATACTAGACCGGATAAATACGTGGTTAACACCAAACTTTGACGAAGAGACTCAATCTCAAATAAAGAACCTTATTGCCTCTAATCCTAAAGAATTAGAAGAAAGCTTTTATAAAGATTTGGAGTTTGGAACTGGAGGTATGCGCGGCATTATGGGACTAGGGACCAACCGTATTAATAAGTATACATTAGGTAAAAACACTCAAGGTCTTAGTAACTATTTGAAGCAGGTGTTTCCTTTAGAAGATATAAAAGTAGCAATTGCATATGATTGCAGACATAATAGTCAGAAATTTGGTAAGGTCGTTGCAGATGTTTTTTCGGCAAATGGTATCAAGGTTTACCTTTTTGAAGATTTAAGACCAACACCAGAATTATCGTTCGCACTTAAACATTTAAATTGTCATTGTGGTATTGTATTAACGGCATCTCATAACCCACCAGAGTATAACGGATATAAAGTATATTGGCAAGATGGTGGTCAATTGGTACCTCCGCAAGATTCGGAAATTATTGCTGAGATAAATAATTTGAATTATGAGCAAATTAAATTTGTTGCCAACGAAAACCTAATCCAATACATAGGTAAAGATTTGGATGATGTATTCATTAATGCTTCTGTTAACAAGGGAAGTTTTACGTCTCAAGAAGCAAGAGATAATCTAAAAATTGTATTCACATCACTTCACGGAACATCCATTACTACCATTCCAGAAACCTTAAAACGTGCAGGATACAGTAATGTACATATAGTTGAAGAACAAGCTGAACCTAATGGGAATTTCCCAACGGTTGTTTCACCAAACCCTGAAGAACCAGAAGCGCTTAAAATGGCTATGGAACTTGCTGAAAAAACTAATGCTGATATTGTTATTGGCACTGATCCTGATAGCGACAGATTAGGAATAGCAATACGCGATTTAGAGGGCAACATGAAACTTCTAAACGGAAATCAAACCATGATTGTAATGACTGAGTTTTTACTAAATAATTGGAAAAAAGAAGGCAGATTAAATGGCAACGAGTTTATTGGTTCTACCATTGTTTCAACACCAATGATGCAAGCTTTGGCAGATGGTTATAATACTGAACTTAAAATTGGATTAACCGGTTTTAAATGGATTGCCAAAATGATAAAAGATTTCCCAGATATGGATTTTATTGGTGGTGGTGAAGAAAGTTTTGGCTATATGGTAGGTGATTTTGTAAGAGATAAGGATGCAAATACTTCAACCTTATTAGCTTGTGAAATAGCAGCAGAAGCCAAATCTAAAGGAAGTTCATTCTACAAAAGTTTAATAGAACTATATTCAGAATTTGGGTTCTACAAAGAACGTTTGATTTCGCTTACTAAAAAAGGAATTGAGGGTGCACAGGAGATTAAACAAATGATGGTTGATGCAAGGGAAAACCCACTTAGTGAAGTAAATGGATCGAAGGTGATTAGAATAGAAGATTATCAATTGTCAATTGCCAAGGATATGGTCAACAACTCCCAAAGCAACATTGATATACCAAAATCTAATGTATTAATCTACTATACTGAAGACGGAAGTAAAATTGCACTAAGACCTAGTGGTACCGAACCGAAAATTAAATTCTATGTAAGTGTTAATACTAAACTAGACAATGTGTCCGATTTTGAAAAAACGGAGCAATATTTGGAAGCTAGAATTGACGCTATCCTAAAGGATATGAATTTATAATTAATGGATTATATAAAAAAACTTGCGAGATTTATTGTTCCCTACAAACGCTATGGAATACTAAATATCATCTCAAATATTTTTTATGCATTATTTAGTACATTGGCCATGGTTTCTTTAATGCCAATGATCAATGTAGTATTTGATGAAGGTAAAAAGGTAACAGAAAAACCAATTTATGAAGGAATAAGAAACCTAAAGGACTATGTTGAGAATTTTATCAATTACATAATAACGTCGACATCAGAACAATTTGGCGCGCAACGTTCCTTATTGTATATGATTGTTCTAATCATTAGTCTGTTTCTGCTTAAAAACTTGTTTAACTATTTAGGTCTTTATTTTATTACCTTTCTAAGAAATGGCGTACTTAAGGATTTACGAAATGAAATTTATACTAAGGTAACTAGCCTACCAATTTCCTATTATTCAGAAAAGAAAAAAGGTGATATCATCGCGAGGATTTCTGGTGATGTTAATGAGGTAAAAAATTCTCTATTGGCTATTTTGGAGCTAATAGTAAAGGAACCGTTGACTATTTTATTTGCAATTATTGCAATGTTTACAATTTCTGTAAAACTCACCATTTTTGTATTTCTATTCATCCCTATCTCAGGATTTATCATTTCGAGAATAGGTAAAAGCTTAAAGAAAAAATCCGATCGCGTTCAAAGAGAACAAGGAATATTCCTCTCGACGTTGGAAGAAACACTTGGAGGTTTAAAGGTTATTAAAGGGTTTAATGCCGAAGAAAAATTTAATAATAGATTTAAGGATTCAACCAATCGGTTTTACAATTTTTCAAATACATTAATTAATCGTCAAAATTTAGCCTCTCCCACTAGTGAGTTTTTAGGTATTGTTACAATTGCAGCATTGCTTTGGTATGGTGGCAGTATGGTATTGGTAGAAAAAACACTTTCTGGTGGTGCGTTTATTGGTTACATGGCATTAGCCTATCAAATATTAACACCAGCAAAAGCAATAAGTAAGGCAAGTTATAAGGTTAAAGCAGGTAACGCTGCCGCAGACCGTGTACTAGAAATATTAAATACTGATTCTCCTCTTGAAGATAAACTTAATGCTAAAACCAAAGAAAGTTTCAATTCTAAAATAAAACTTGACAATGTTTCATTTAAATATGAAGAGGATCTTGTGCTTAGAAATTTTGATTTGACAGTAGCTAAGGGTAAAAGTATTGCTTTAGTAGGTCAATCTGGAAGCGGTAAAAGTACAATAGCAAATTTGATAACTCGTTTTTATGATGTAAATAAAGGGAGTATCTCTATTGATGATGAAAACATTAAAGATCTAACCAAACATTCCTTAAGGAGTCTAATGGGATTAGTAACGCAAGATTCAATATTATTTAATGACAGCATTAAGAATAATGTTCTTTTAGGTAAAGAAGGTGCTACTGATGATGAAATAACCGATGCTCTAAAGATTGCAAATGCTTGGGAATTTGTTAAAGATTTACCTAATGGCATAGATTCAAATATTGGTGATTCAGGAAATAAACTATCCGGAGGTCAAAAACAACGTATCAGCATTGCTAGAGCAGTATTGAAAAACCCTCCTATTATGATACTTGATGAAGCAACCTCAGCTTTAGACACTGAAAGTGAACGTTTAGTTCAAGAAGCACTTGAAAATATGATGCGCAATAGAACTTCAATCGTCATAGCGCATAGATTATCTACAATTCAAAATGCTGATCAAATTGTTGTTATGCAAAAAGGACAGATTGCAGAACAAGGTACACACCAAGAGTTAATGGACAAGAATGGTGTTTACAAAAAGCTTGTTGAGATGCAAAGTTTCGAATAAGTTATAAATGGATTACATAAAATCAAAAAGGATGCGCCTTTCGGTACATCCTTTTCTGTTTGTTACCAGATTTGGGGACACTGGTAACGGTTAATAGGTTAAGCGGGTCAAACATATAACAAAATATTGTACAATCCAAGAAAAAAGTGCTTTTTATCGTATTTTTATGCTTTTTATCGGTAATAATTAATGTAATTCATTGATTATCAGTATTTATTCAGATTAGAAGTAAATTAAAAATATTTCTAATTAAACTTTTATTAATTTACAGAGTCAAAAAAGCAAAACAATTTAATTGACCGACGAATCAAAATTCATACTGCGTCTAAAAGACCCCAAGTCTAAAGAAGCTGCTTTTAGAGAGTTATTACAACTTTATAAAGAAAGGTTGTATTGGCATATAAGAAAGATTGTTATTAGCCATGATGATGCAGATGATGTATTACAAAACACCTTCATTAAGGTATATAGGAGTATAGATAAGTTCAAAGGAGAAAGTAAATTATTTTCGTGGCTTTATCGCATTGCAACTAATGAATCCATTACTCATATCAATAAAAATGCAAAACGTTTACATATTAATAATGAAGAACAAAAAACCTATGCAATAGACAACTTAACTGCTGATGTGTATTTTGAAGGTGATGAAATTCAACTTAAATTACAACAAGCAATTGCCTCGTTACCAGAAAAGCAACAAATTGTGTTTAATATGAAATATTTCGATGAGATTAAATACAAGGATATGGCAGATATATTAGAGACAAGTGAAGGCGCATTAAAGGCATCATATCATATAGCGGTTAAAAAAATAGAAACCTATTTAACTTCAAATTAAACCATTGATAAAATTTGAAGTCCAATAAATAAATGAAAAAAGGTAATTTACATAACATCAATGACCCAGGTTTTAAAACACCTGAAAACTACTTTGAGTCTTTTGAAGAAAACTTTATGAAAAAGCTTGAAGGAACAGAGTCAATCCCTAATCTTAATGACCCAGGATTTACTGTACCTAAAGACTATTTCAATTTAGTGGATGATGAAATTTTCAATAAGCTTAATAAGGACGATACTCCTGTTATAAGTTTAAACTCAAGAAAACCTGTGTATTATATAGCTGGTATTGCCGCTTCAATAGTATTAATTCTTGCTATTTTCATAAACAAACCATTTGGGGATGAAATATCTGTTGAAATGGTTGAGGCTTATTTAGAAGATAGAGATTTAAGTAGTTATGAATTAGCAGAACTATTATTAGATTCTGACCTGTTAGAAGAGGATTTTGTAATAACCGAAACAAGTTTTGAAGAAGATAATTTAGAATCTTATCTTTTAGAAAACTCAGAGATAGAATTAATTATAGAATAGAATTTTACAATATTATGAAACGATTAATCCCAATATTAGTATTACTAATAGGTCTCTCAAGCTATGCGCAACGAGACGGCAGAATGAATGAGCGTATAAAAGCACAAAAAGTAGCTTTTATAACTGAGAAACTTAGTCTTACGGCAGAAGAAGCACAGCAGTTTTGGCCTATATATAATGCATTTGAAGAAAAGCGAGAAGGTATTAAATCCGGTAAACTTAGAGAGGTGAAAATGAAGATAAGACAAAATTCGGACATGTCTGACAGCGAAGCTAGTAAGTTGTTAGAACAAATTTTAAATGCTGAGAACGAAATCCATAATGCCAAAATGAAATTAGCTGAAGATCTGAAATCTGTATTATCGCCAAAAAAAATAATAAGGTTAAGAGCCACCGAGGATGAATTTAACCGTGAGCTTCTTAAGCACCTCAAAAAAATGCGTGAAAGACGTATGAATAAAAACTAAAGTATAAGGAAGCCAATTCGCTTCCTTTTTTTATCTGAATGTTAATTTACTTATCCTGCCTCGACCAGCTGCATATGCAATAGAATCATTTAAAAACCTAACGGTGTAAAACCCCTTATCACTTAAATGTGTCCAACTATCACCAGTATCATTACTATAGTCTATACCTTTAAAACCAATTGCTACTAATTCTTTACCATTACTGTTTGGTACATACTGTACGCAACTTCTGTATCCAGGCCCTTCTCCATCGGCTACAACTTGCCAAGATTTACCACCATCAGTTGATCTTATTTTATTTGCTATTGTATCATTAGGATTAGTATAGTCTCCTCCAATGGCAAAGCCCTTATTTTCATCATAAAAATCAATAGAATACATTCCTGTGGTTGATTTCCCTTGAATAATTGGAGTTTCAAAAACTTGCCATGCAACACCTTTATCTGGTGAATATAAAACTCTACTCTACTATCCTCCAGTTGCAACCCAAGTATGATCACCTACAATAGTTATGTTTGTATCACTCGCAGCAAAAGCAGCTTCACCATCCAAGGCAGGTGGTAAATCCGAACAGCTAATTTTAGACCATGATTCTCCACTATCTCTGGTAATAATAATACTCATACAATCTTCAGTTGGGTCACCTATGGCAATACCTTCATTCTCATTCCAAAAAACCATTGAATCATAAAATACTTTTTCATTTACTTCCTCATAAACTAATTTAGGCTTTCTGGCTTTTCTGTAAAGTTTGTATAGTCTGGCAGGGTTTCCTGTAGACAAGGCAAATAAATTACCATTTACTTCCTCAATTGCCCTAAAATGGAGATAAAGAGAATCATTATTTATTTGATACTTATTATGTACTTTTTGATCACTAATTACAACTTCAGTTAAGTCTATCTTAAACGCCGATTGTAATGCTTTCATTCCAAAATGATCAGAACTCCCGTAAAATATATATTCATCATTAAAATCTAAGGCCCTAATACTAAAAGTAGAATCGGTTAAAATATCTTCAATTTCAACTTGAGTAATGTTAGAGGATCTTTTGTATTCATCTTTGCAACCAAAGAAAATCAGTAAAATAAATATTAAGGTAATACTTCTCATAGATCAATTTTCCATAAAAATAGAAAAGTCTCATGATTAATCGAATATACCTTTAGGCATTTAAACATTTATGTACCTTTGCGTTCTTAATTAATTATAATGCGACTACACAGAAATTTATGCTTTGCGGTTATTGATGGATTACATAAGATTTTCAATGAAAATGAGTATGCAGATAAAGTTGTTCAACAATTGTTAAGACGAGATAAACGCTGGGGAAGTAGAGATAGAGGATTTATTGCAGAAACTGTATATGAAATTGTACGTTACAAAAGGCTTTATGCAGAAATTGCCAATGTAAAAGAGCCTTTTGACAGAGATAATCTTTGGCGCATGTTTGCAGTTTGGGCAACATTGAAAGGTATCAAACTTCCAGACTGGAAATATTTTGAATCGACACCAACTCGTAAGATTAAAGGGCGTTTCGATGAACTTTCAAAAACTAGAAAATACAAAGAATCTATACCTGATTGGATTGATGACTTGGGTATTGAAGAACTTGGTAAGTCTGCGTGGTCAAAAGAAATTGAAATGCAAAATGAACAAGCTGATGTAATTCTGCGTGTTAATACCCTTAAAACAAATAAAAAGGATTTACAATTAAAGCTTCAATCTGAAAACATTGAAACTGAAGTTATCCCAAATTATCCAAGTGCGCTAAAACTAATAGAGCGTGCAAATGTATTTAAAACTGAGGCATTTAAAAATGGATGGTTTGAGGTACAAGATGCATCCTCTCAACTTGTTGCAGACTTCTTAGATGTTAAGGCAGGCATGAAAGTTGTAGATGCTTGTGCCGGTGCTGGTGGAAAAACACTTCACTTGGCATCTCTTATGGAAAATAAAGGGCAAATTATTGCAATGGATATTTATGAGAGTAAATTGAAAAAGCTAAAAATTAGAGCAAGAAGAAATGGCGCACATAATATAGAGTTAAAGGTGATTGATTCCACAAAACCAATTAAAAAATTATATGGAAAAGCGGATAGATTATTAATTGATGCACCATGTTCTGGATTGGGCGTATTAAGACGTAATCCTGATGCAAAATGGAAGTTGCAACCTGAGTTTATTGAAAACATTAAAAAAGTACAATCTGAAGTTTTAGAAAAATATTCAAAAATGGTTAAACCTGGTGGCAAAATGGTTTATGCGACATGTTCTGTTTTACCATCTGAAAATCAAGACCAAGTTGAAAAATTCTTAACTTCAGAGGCAGGAAAAGATTTTAAATTTGTGAAAGACAAAAAAATATTGGCGCATAAATCTGGATTTGACGGATTTTATATGGCTCAATTAGAGAAAAACAAATAGCCCAAATCATCAATACAATTAGATACTATGAGACACATTTACATTTTATTTTTATTTATAGCTGGCTTAGCATATAGTCAAATACCTTCAAATTATTACGATTCGGCGAATGGCTTGTCGGGTTATGCTTTAAAAACGCAATTAAAAAACATCGTAACAAGTGGTCACACATATAATGCAAGCAGTTATGATAACTTATTTACTGCATATGCATCAACAGATAGAGATTATTATTATGAAAACGATGGCTCTTTGCTAGACATATATTCAGAAAACCCTACAGGTTCGGAGACTAGTTATAATATTCCTAACGACGAATGTGGTGGTAATATTACTGGTGAAGGTCAATGCTACAATAGAGAACATTTATTCCCGCAAGGGTTCTTTAACAATTCAGATGCATTACCGATGGTATCTGATATTCATACTGTAGTTCCTACAGATGGATTTGTTAATAATGGAAGAAGTAATTACCCCTTTGGTATTGTATCAAACACGAATACCTCCTATGCTAACGGATCAAAATGGGGAACAGGAAATAACTACGGATATACTAATAGAGTGTTTGAACCAATCGATGAATTTAAAGGTGATATCGCAAGAGCTATGCTCTATTTTGCAGTAAGATATGAGGACAACTGGAATGATAGCGGGTGGGAAGCACCTGATGCATCACCTTACAACCCATTAAATGGAACCAGTGATCAATTTTATGAAACATGGTTTATCAATACCATGTTAGATTGGCACGCGGCAGATCCTGTTAGTCAGAGAGAATTAGACAGAAATGACGAAGCTTATAACTTTCAAGGTAACGCAAACCCATTTGTAAATCATCCTGAATACGCAGCATTAATTTGGAATCCAGTACCAGATACTCAAGCACCATCTGACCCAACAAATTTGGTTACTTCAAACCCAACTGATAATAGCATTAATTTAAGTTGGACAGCATCAACTGATAATGTGAGTGTAACATCATATGACATTTATCAAAGTGGTGTAAATCTATATAACACAGTTACAACCTCCTTTGTAGTTACTGGACTTAGTGCAAATACAAATTACTGTTTTACTGTTAGAGCAAATGATGGATCTGGTAATACTTCTGGCTTTAGTAATCAAGCTTGTGAAACCACCTCAGATAATGGTTCACAAACAACTGACCTCTTCATCTCTGAATATGTTGAAGGTAGCGGTAATAATAAAGCAATTGAAATTGCTAATTTCACTGGGTCTTCTGTTAATCTTAGTTCATACTCACTTCAAAGAGACACCAATAGTAATGGTATCTGGAGTGGTGAAATTACGTTATCTGGAACTTTAAATGATGGAGATGTTTATGTAGTTGCTAATGGAAGTGCTGATTCTTCAATATTAGCAGTTACGGATCAGACAGCTGGTAGTAGTTCCGCAATGGCATTTAATGGAGATGATCCTATAGGATTATTTAAAAATGGAACATTAATTGATATTTTTGGAAATTTTGGTGGGAGCAATAGTTTTAGCAATGTAACATATAGACGCCAGGAATCTGTAACGGAACCTACAACCGCTTTTGATCTTAACGGTGAATGGGATATGTATCCTCAAAATAATATTGATGATTTAGGTAGCCACTCCCAAGTTTTGAATATTGAAAATTTTGAAGTTTTAAATTTCAGTATTTATCCAAATCCTTCAAGAGGAAACACGTTAAATGTTAGCACTAATACAAGTCTTCAATTTGAGGTTTATTCAATTTTGGGCAAGAAGGTTTCTGAAGGGAATCTCATTAGCAATCAAATAGATATCAGCGATTTGAAAAAAGGGATATACCTTATAAAATTTACGGTAGGTGAAAATAGTAAAACCTATAAATTAGTTCGTCTATAAAAATGCATTTAATTGAAGGCTTACAGAGGCATATTGAGGATTTACTTAATACGTCAATAGTAGGCTCTAGATCACTTTCAGGTGGTGATACAGCTTCTGTTTACAAATTAGACTTTGCTGATAAGACGTCCTCTATACTTAAGTGCAGTCGTAATATTGGTTCTGTAGATATGTTTGAAGCAGAAGTCTCTGGACTTCAACTTATTGCCAGTACAAATACTATCGCGACACCAAGTATTTTGAATTACGGAACTCATAATGACATCTCCTTCATCCTTATGGAGTATGTCAAAGGAAAATCTCCATCTAAGGAAGACTACAAAAAACTTGGATATCAAATTGCACAACTTCATGAACACACATCTGATAATTTTGGCTTAGACGATGATAATTTTATTGGAAGTCTTGAACAAAAAAACAATCTCATTGATAATTGGATTGACTTTTATAGTGAACAACGTTTAGGATTTCAAATAAAAATGGCCATTAAAAAAGGGCTTTTAATAAACTCAGAGATTCCATCAATTGATGATATCAAAACTTGTTTACAATCTTATTGTAAGAAGGTAAAACCATCCTTAATACATGGCGATTTATGGAACGGTAATTTTATAGTTTCAGAAGACGGAAGACCATATTTAATTGACCCTTCGGTATCATACAGTCATTCTGAAATGGATATCGCAATGAGTAGACTTTTTGGAGGGTTTGATTCAAGTTTTTACCAAGCCTATCATAATGAAAAACCAATTACCGAATATTATGAAGAACGTATTGAGATTTATCAATTATATTATTTACTCGTTCATTTAAATATTTTTGGCACCTCTTATTATGGCTCGGTAAAACGTATCTTAAACAATCATTTTTGATTTTATTTTCTTGTAGGTTTTTTTGTTCAAAACATGTTGAATACTTAAACATTTGAAATTGATTTTTAAGTCAGTTTATCACAATTTCGATTAACTTTGTGTTTTTATTTTTCACACCAAATACTAAGACATAAATGATTCATTTCTTTGGAAACCAAAACAGCAAAGTTTTTGCTGTTCAAGCAACAAAAGAATTATCAACTGAAACAACATCTAAATTGGTATGGCTATTTGGCAACCAATCTAAAATAGAACAAGCATCAATTGATGCTTTTTTTGTTGGTCCGAGAGCAGCAATGATAACACCATGGAGTACAAATGCTGTTGAGATTACCCAAAACATGGGTATAGATGGAATTGTTCGTATTGAAGAATTCATGTCAGTTACAAAGGATTTTAAGGATTATGATCCTATGATTTCTGAAAAATTCAACCAATTACATCAAGATATTTTCACAATTGACATTCAGCCTGAAGCTATTAAAGACATTAATGATATTGAGGCTTATAATCAACAAGAAGGTTTATCACTTAGTGATGAAGAAGTGGAGTATTTAGAAGGTGTATCCAAGAAAATTGGACGACCATTAACGGACTCTGAAGTATTTGGATTTTCTCAAGTAAATTCTGAACACTGTAGACACAAAATTTTTAATGGTACGTTTGTCATAAATGGTGAGGAAATGCCAACTTCATTGTTTAAGCTTATCAAAAAAACTTCAGAAAAACATCCAAATGATATTGTATCTGCCTACAAAGACAATGTCGCCTTTATCAAGGGTCCTGTTGTTGAACAGTTCGCACCAAAAAGAGCAGATATCCCAGATTATTATACAACAGAAGATTATGAATCTGTAATTTCTTTAAAAGCAGAAACTCACAATTTCCCAACTACTGTAGAGCCATTTAATGGTGCGGCAACTGGTTCGGGAGGTGAGATTAGAGACAGACTAGCCGGTGGAAAAGGATCTATCCCACTTGCCGGAACAGCAGTATATATGACATCATATTCTAGACTAGAAGAAGAACGTCCTTGGGAAAAAGCCTTTCCTGAACGCAAATGGTTGTATCAAACTCCAATGGACATTCTTATTAAAGCAAGTAATGGTGCATCAGATTTTGGAAATAAATTTGGCCAGCCTTTAATCTGTGGTTCCGTATTAACGTTTGAGCATCAGGAACAAAAGGATAGACTCGGTTTTGACAAAGTAATAATGCTAGCCGGTGGTATCGGTTATGGCAAAAACGATCAAGCCCTTAAAGACACTCCGAAAACCGGAGATAAAATTGTAATTCTTGGTGGAGATAATTATCGTATTGGTATGGGAGGTGCTGCAGTGTCCTCTGCTGATACGGGAGAATTTGAATCGGGAATTGAGCTTAATGCCGTACAGCGTTCTAATCCAGAAATGCAAAAGCGAGCTGCTAATGCTGTTAGAGGAATGGTTGAAAGTGAAGAGAATTATATTGTATCAATACACGATCATGGTGCAGGCGGTCATCTAAACTGTCTATCGGAATTAGTAGAAGATACAGGAGGTAAGATTAATCTTGATAATTTACCAATTGGTGACCCAACACTTTCAGCTAAGGAGATTATTGGAAACGAGTCTCAAGAGCGTATGGGCTTAGTAATTTCAGAAGAACATCTCAATATATTGCAGAACATAGCCGATAGAGAGCGTTCTCCAATTTATGACGTTGGTGACGTTACAGGTAATGATCGTTTCACTTTTGAGTCTGAAAAGTCTGGTGCTAAGCCTATGGATTTGGCATTAGAAGATATGTTTGGCAGCTCACCAAAAACAATAATGTCAGATTCAAAAATTGAAAAACAGTACACTGGTATATTATACGATACTGACAGATTATATGATTATTTAGATCAAGTGCTTCAATTAGAAGCGGTTGCTTGTAAAGATTGGCTAACAAATAAAGTAGACCGTTGTGTGGGTGGTAAAGTTGCGAAACAACAATGTGCCGGACCATTGCAATTACCTTTAAATAATGTTGGAGTTATGGCACTAGATTATAAAGGAAAAGAAGGTATTGCAACTTCAATTGGTCATTCACCTATTTCAGGGCTAATAAATCCTGAAGCAGGTAGTCGAAATTCGATAACGGAAGCACTAACCAATATTATTTGGGCACCACTTAAAGATGGCTTAAAAAGTGTATCATTATCTGCAAATTGGATGTGGCCTTGTAAGAACGAAGGTGAGGATGCTAGATTATATGAAGCGGTTAAAGCAGTTTCTGATTTTGCCATTGACTTGGGTATAAATGTCCCAACAGGAAAAGATTCGCTTTCAATGAAGCAAAAGTATCCTGATGGTGATGTTATAGCTCCTGGTACAGTAATAATTTCTGCAGCTGCAAATTGTAATGATATTTCAAAAGTAGTTGAACCCGTTTTTCAAAAGAATAAAGGTTCCATTTATTACATCAATTTATCGCAAGACACTTATAAATTAGGTGGAAGCTCTTTTGCGCAGATTAATAATAAAATTGGAAGCAATACTCCAAATGTAAGAGATGCCAATTATGTAAAAACTGTTTTCAATACCATACAAAACCTGATTAAAAATGATAAAATAGTTGCAGGGCATGATGTTGCTTCAGGTGGTTTAATAACTACCCTTTTGGAAATGTGTTTTGCTGCTAATAATTTAGGCGCAGAGATAGATCTTACAAATCTTGGTGAGAAAGATTCATTTAGGGTCCTCTTTGCAGAGAATGCGAGTATTGTTATTCAATCTAAAGATGACTCTATTGAGGCAGAATTGTCAGATGCAAATATTGAATTCCATAAAATTGGAGAAGTTACTGAAAGTGATGTCTTAGGTGTTATCAATAGCAACCATGTGTATACTATGACAATATCTCGTTTAAGAGATGTTTGGTATAAAACCTCGTATTTATTAGACCAGAAGCAAACTGCTAATAACTTGGCGACCGAACGTTATAACAATTTCAAGCATCAACCTTTAGAGTATAATTTCCCAGAACATTTTACTGGCAAACTACCGAAGATAAATTCAGGCCAACCAAAACCAAAGGCTGCCATTTTAAGAGAGAAAGGAAGTAATTCTGAACGGGAAATGGCTAATGCCATGTTCTTAGCTGGATTTGATGTTAAGGATGTCCATATGACTGATTTAATCTCAGGTAGAGAGAATCTTGAAGATATCCAGTTTTTAGGAGCTGTTGGCGGTTTTAGTAATAGTGATGTTTTAGGCTCAGCAAAAGGTTGGGCTGGAGCTATAAAGTATAACGAAAGGGCCAATAGAGTTATCCAAAATTTCTTTGATAGAAAAGACACCTTATCTGTAGGTATCTGTAATGGTTGTCAATTATTTATGGAACTCGAAGAGATTTACCCAGAACATGAAGTTCATGGTAAAATGGTTCATAACGATTCACTGAAACACGAAAGTAGTTTTACCTCAGTAAAAATTCAAGAGAATAATTCTGTGATGCTTTCAACTTTAAGTGGTTCTACATTGGGAGTTTGGATATCTCATGGTGAAGGTAAATTTGATTTACCATATTCAGAAGACAAATACAATATTGTTGCCAAATATGGTTACGAAGGATATCCTGCTAACCCAAATGGATCAGATTTTAATACCGCCATGATGTGCGATAAAACTGGTAGGCATCTGGTAACTATGCCACATATTGAACGTTCTACTTTCCAATGGAATTGGGCGCATTACCCCAGTTACAGAAAAGATGAAGTTTCTCCGTGGCTCGAAGCGTTTGTAAATGCCAGAAAATGGATTGAAAGCAGATAATCACATAAAGAAAAAAAGCCTGAAGAAATCTTCAGGCTTTTAGGAAACAAAAAATATTCAATTGTTAGTTTATTTGTAAAAAAACCGACTACAAAAGTCATATTATAATATTTATAACCTAGATTTTTATATTTTCGTAATATTCTGACTAATTATTTGCATAAACGATTATGATTGAAGTTACACGTCTTTTTGATTTCCCTTATTATCAATTAGAAAATAAACCAAACGATTCTGCCCTGGTGACTAAATACGATGGGAAATGGACTCCTATGTCAACTAAGGAGTATTTAGATAAAGCTAATGCCGTAAGTAGAGCACTAATAAAACTTGGTGTTCAAAAAAATGATAAAATCGCAGTGATTTCATCAACTAACAGAACTGAATGGAATATCATGGATATTGGTGTATTACAAGTAGGTGCACAGAATATTCCTATTTATCCAACAATATGTTCGGAAGACTATGAATATGTGTTGAACCATAGTGAATCTCTATATTGCTTTGTTTCTGATGAAGAAGTTTTGGAAAAGGTTAACAAGATCAAAAACAACACAAAACTAAAGGAAGTATATTGTTTTGATCATATTAAAGGGTGTAAACACTATTCTGAATTGTTTGAAATTGGCAAGGATGAAAATACTCAGGGAGAAGTTGAAAAGAGAAAAGATGAAGTAAAGCCTGAGGACTTAGCAACAATTATATACACATCAGGAACAACTGGCAGGCCAAAAGGTGTGATGCTATCTCATTGGAATATAACTAGTAACGTTCTAGCGAGCTCACCTCGAGTTCCTCTTCCTCCATCTGGTGAAACAAGGGTCTTAAGCTTTTTACCAATTTGCCACATTTTTGAAAGAGTACTTATATACGTTTATCAATACGAAGGGACATCGATTTACTTCGCAGAAGCACTAGATAAAATTGGAGACAATGCAAAAGAAATTCATCCTCATTTAATGAGTGTCGTTCCTCGACTTCTAGAAAAAGTATTTGATAAGATAATGCTTAAAGGGGAAGAACTAACAGGAATTAAAAAAGCACTATTCTTTTGGGCAGTACGTCTTGGTGAAAAGTGGGAACCTTATAATTTAAATGGGAGCTGGTATGAATTTAAATTGAAAATTGCCAACAAATTGATATTTAGTAAGTGGCGAGAAGCTTTAGGTGGCGAATTAGGTACAATGGTTTCTGGTAGTGCTGCACTACAAACTAGATTAGCAAGAGTATTTGGAGCTGCTGGTATGAAGGTGATGGAAGGTTATGGACTTACCGAAACTTCTCCTGTTGTCTCCGTAGGAATGTATAACGATAAACATTATAAAATTGGGACAGTTGGCAAACCTATAGATAATGTTGAAGTAAAAATTGCTGAGGACGGTGAGCTCTTAATTAAAGGGCCCAATGTAATGATGGGTTATTATAAAGACCCAGAGAAAACAGCAGATGTAATGACTAATGATTATTTCCATACTGGAGATAAAGGTGTAATTGATGAAGAAGGATTTTTAAAAATAACTGGGCGTAAAAAAGAAATGTTTAAAACTTCAGGAGGTAAATATGTAATTCCGCCTCTTCTTGAAAATGAAATGAAGCAATCACTTTTCATTGAGCAGATTATGGTGGTAGGTGAAGGAGAAAAAATGCCTGGTGCAATTATTCAACCTAATTTCGAATTTATTAGAGATTGGATAAACCATAAAGAATATGACGATATTGGTACTTCTGAGCACGAAATTGCAACTTCAAAAAGAGTTATAAAACGTATTCAAAAAGAAGTTGACAAATACAATAAGAATTTTGGTAATTGGGAGCAGATTAAACGATTTGAACTTACACCTGAGATTTGGTCAATAGATGATGGCCACCTTACACCTACCATGAAAATGAAACGAAGTGTTATTCGAAAAAAATACGATGATTTGTACGAGAAAATCTATAGACCTTAAAATTTAAACTTCTTTTAAGAATTGGAATTAGATATAATAAAAGATTAATAAAATATTTTGTACTACAATAGTCCTGTTACATTAAATCCAGTTGATTTATAATACTTTTTCTGTTTTATCACATCTTTAAACGTACTAACTAAACATATCATATTATAAAAATAAAAATATTTGTTATCGCAGGACTTGTTGAAGGAATTGTTGTTAATATCTTAATATCTATTGTTGTAGGAGCTGCTGTTGGGCTTATAAAATGAAAAGTAAAATAGCATTAATTTATCTTTAAATTGAAAAAGTGTTTCTGATTGGGAACACTTTTTTTTGTATATAACAATTAGAAATATACTATGCGTGCATAATTTTTTTAATTTATTATGCACGCATAGTATATTTTTATTATATTTGAAAAGTACCAAAAAACTATGAAAGACAAAACAATAGATTATATACTGAGAACAACGTGGTTAGCAGTAAATAAAATGTATAATGAGGAGGCTTCTAAGTTTGGCACCACAATGGCCACAGGCTTCGCTTTATTAAGTATTGACCCTGAAAAAGGGACACCTTCAACCTCTTTGGGTCCAAAAATGGGCATGGAAGCCACTAGTCTCTCACGTACTCTAAAAACAATGGAAGATAAAGGGCTGATTGAGAGAAAGCCAAATCCAGAGGATGGACGCGGAGTATTAATACATTTAACCGAGTTTGGCAGAGAGAAACGTGAATATTCTAAAGAGCGCGTTTTAATTTTTAACAATGCTATAAAATCGAATATCACAACAGAAAAACTTGAGAATTTTTATGAGGTAGCTGAAGTTATAAACAATATGATTTCCAACAAAAAAATATACACTATAAAAGAACAGACTATAAATAATGAGTAAACGTAGAATTAAAAAAATAGCCATTATTGGATCTGGTATTATGGGAAGCGGTATTGCTTGCCATTTTGCCAATATCGGTGTCGATGTCTTATTATTAGATATTGTACCAAGAGAACTTAATGACAAAGAGAAAGCAAAGGGCTTAACTCTTAATGATAAGGTTGTTAGAAACAGATTGGTTAATGATGCTTTAATGACATCAATTAAATCTAAACCAGCACCTCTTTATCATCCTTCCCTTAAAAATAGAATTACAACAGGTAATTTAGAAGATGATATTGAAAAGGTTGTCGATGTAGATTGGATCATGGAGGTTGTTGTAGAACGCTTGGATATTAAGCAACAAGTATTCGAAAAACTCGAAAAACACAGAAAGCCAGGTACGCTTATAACATCTAATACTTCTGGTATTCCTATTAAATTCATGAGTGAAGGTCGCAGTGAAGATTTTCAAAAGCATTTCTGCGGTACCCACTTTTTTAATCCAGCAAGGTATCTAAGATTATTTGAAATTATTCCAGGCCCTAAAACTGATGCTTCAGTATTAGAGTTTTTGAATGGCTACGGAGAACAATTTCTTGGCAAGACTTCTGTTGTCGCCAAGGACACACCAGCATTTATTGGTAATCGTATTGGGATTTTTAGCATAATGAATGTCTTCCATGTTGTAGAAGAATTAGGAATGACAATAGAAGAGGTAGATAAATTATCTGGTCCTGTTATAGGTCGTCCTAAATCTGCAACTTTCCGCACTGTTGATGTTGTTGGTTTAGACACACTTGTTCACGTTGCAAACGGAATCAAGGATAACTGCCCTAATGATGAGCGCCTTGAGCTATTTACCATACCAGATTTTATCAATACCATGATGGAGAACAAATGGTTAGGGAGTAAAACTGGTCAAGGTTTTTACAAGAAAAGTGTATCTGCAGAAGGTAAAAAAGAAATACTTTCCTTGGATCTGAAAACTTTAGACTACAGATCAAAACAGAGAGCAAAATTTGCTACACTAGAGCTTACCAAAACCATTGACAAAGTAGCTGACAGATTTAAAGTTCTTATCAGTGGTAAAGATAAAGCAGCAGAATTTTACAGAAAGCACTTTGCTGCTCTATTTGCATATGTATCTCATCGTATACCAGAAATTACTGATGAAATCTATAAGATTGATGATGCGATGAAAGCTGGTTTTGGCTGGGAAGACGGCCCATTCCAAATTTGGGATGCAATAGGTGTTGAAAAAGGAATTGAAATGATAAAAGCTGAGGGTTTAGAACCTAATGCTTGGGTAACTGAGATGTTTGATGCAGGGAGTACTTCATTCTACACTGTTAAAGATGGTGCGTCATTTTGCTATGACATACCTAACAAATCACAAGAAAAGATACCAGGTCAGGATAGCTTTATAATCTTAGATAACATCCGTAAAACGAATGAAGTATTTAAAAATTTAGGTGTAGTTATTGAAGATTTAGGTGACGGAATTCTCAACTGTGAATTCCAATCTAAAATGAATACCATTGGAGGTGACGTTTTAGCTGGGTTAAACAAAGCAGTTGATCTTGCTGAAAAAGATTTTGATGGTTTGGTTATCGGTAATCAAGGAGCAAACTTCTCTGTTGGTGCGAACATTGGAATGATATTTATGATGGCTGTAGAACAAGAATATGAAGAGTTGAATATGGCCATTAAGTATTTCCAAGACACAATGATGAGAATGCGTTATTCGGCAATTCCGACTGTCGCCGCACCTCATGGTCTGGCCTTAGGTGGTGCATGTGAGTTATCAATGCATGCTGACAAGGTTGTTGCTGCCGCTGAAACTTATATTGGTTTAGTTGAATTTGGAGTTGGTGTAATTCCAGGTGGTGCTGGATCGAAAGAAATGGCGTTAAGAGCATCAGATACTTTCAGGAAAGGTGATGTGGAATTAAATGTTCTTCAAGAGTATTTTCTAACTATAGGAATGGCTAAAGTGGCAACTTCTGCTTATGAAGCTTATGATTTAGGAGTTCTTCAGAAAGGTAAAGATATAGTTGTTGTTAATAAAGACAGACAGCTAGCAACTGCGAAAGCGCACGCAAGGCTAATGGCTGATGCAGGTTATACTCAACCCGTAAGAAGAAAAGATGTAAAGGTATTAGGAAAGCAGGCTTTAGGTATGTTTTTAGTGGGAACAGATTCTATGGAGGCAAGCCACTACATTAGTGAGCACGATCAAAAAATAGCGAATAAACTAGCTTATGTGATGGCTGGTGGAGACTTATCAGAACCAACACTAGTTACCGAGCAATATTTATTAGATCTAGAGCGTGAAGCCTTCCTCTCATTGTGTACAGAACGTAAAACATTAGAAAGAATTCAGCACATGCTTAAAACCGGTAAACCTTTAAGAAACTAAGACAATGAAACAAGTATATATAGTAAAAGGATATAGAACTGCCGTAGGAAAATCTAAAAAAGGTGGTTTCAGATTTAAGAGAGCTGATGAACTTGCAGCTGAGACAATTCAATATATGATAGGAAAGTTACCTGACTTTGATGTTACTCGTATAGATGACGTTATTGTTGGTAATGCTATGCCAGAAGGTTCTCAAGGCCTTAATATGGCACGTATAATATCATTAATAGGTTTAAACACTGTTGATGTTCCTGGTGTAACGGTAAATCGTTTTTGTTCATCTGGTTTAGAAACAATCGCAATGGCTGTTGCAAAAATAAAAGCTGGAATGGCAGATTGCATTATTGCAGGTGGAGCAGAAAGTATGAGTAGCGTTCCTATGACAGGCTTTAAACCAGAATTAAACTACAACATCGTAAGTTCTGGACACGAAGATTATTATTGGGGAATGGGAAATACTGCAGAAGCTGTAGCAAACAAATTCAATGTTTCTAGAGAGGATCAAGACGAATTTGCTTATAACTCCCACATGAAAGCTTTAAAAGCCTTAGAAGAAGATAGATTCCAAGACCAAATAACACCTATTGAGGTTGAAGAGACTTATGTTGATTCAAATGGTAAAAAGGCAAATAGAAAATTCACCGTAACTAAAGATGAAGGACCAAGAAAAGGCACAAGCAAAGAAGCGTTAGCAAAACTAAGACCTGTATTTGCTCAAGGCGGATCCGTAACTGCAGGTAATTCCTCTCAAACTAGTGATGGTGCCGCATTTGTTTTGGTAATGAGTGAAGATATGGTTAAAGAACTAAAACTTGAGCCAATTGCACGTTTAGTAAGTTATGCGGCCGCTGGTGTTCCTCCAAGAATTATGGGTATTGGACCTGTTGCAGCAATTCCAAAAGCTTTAAAACAAGGTGGACTTTCACAAAAAGACATTGAACTAATAGAATTGAATGAGGCCTTTGCCTCACAATCACTTGCAGTAATGAGAGAACTAGATTTAAATCAAGACATCGTTAATGTAAATGGTGGTGCTATTGCATTAGGGCATCCTCTAGGATGTACTGGTGCTAAGCTATCGGTTCAATTATTTGATGAAATGCGAAAACAAAATATGAAAAACAAATATGGCATGGTAACCATGTGTGTTGGCACAGGACAAGGTGCTGCCGGAATATTTGAATTTTTAAACTAATAGAAAATTATCAATTATATAAGCAATGGAAACAATTGAGAAAGAATTATTAAGAGGTGGACAGTTTTTAGTTAAGGAAACTAACTGTGAGGATGTATTTACACCAGAAGATTTTAATGAAGAGCAGCAAATGATGAAAGAAGCGGTAATAGAATTTAATGACCGTGAAATTATTGCTCATAGAGAACGTTTTGAGAAAAAAGACTATGCATTTACGGAAGAGTGCATGCGTAAGGCAGGTGAACTTGGATTTTTAGGTGTAGCCGTACCTGAAGAATATGGAGGATTAGGAATGGGATTTGTTTCTACAATGCTTGTTTGTGACTACATATCAAGTGGTACAGGTTCATTTAGTACGGCATTTGGTGCTCATACTGGTATTGGTACAATGCCAATCACCTTATACGGTTCTGAAGAACAAAAACAAAAATATGTACCTCAATTAGCTACTGGAGAATGGTTTGGTGCTTACTGTTTAACGGAGCCAGGAGCAGGTAGTGATGCTAATTCTGGTAAAACAACTGCTGTATTATCTGACGACGGTAAATCCTATAAAATTAATGGACAGAAAATGTGGATTTCCAATGCAGGATTCTGTAAGTTGTTTATAGTCTTTGCAAGGATTGAGGATGATAAAAATATTACGGGATTTATTGTTGAAAATAACCCATCAAACGGTATTACCTTAGGTGAAGAGGAGCATAAACTAGGTATTAGAGCTAGTTCTACAAGACAAGTGTTTTTTAACGATACTGTAGTTCCTTTAGAAAATATGTTAGCAGGTCGCGGTGAAGGTTTTAAAATTGCCATGAATGCTCTTAATGTAGGTAGAATTAAATTAGCTGCTGCTTGTCTAGATTCTCAAAGAAGAATTACAACTACAGCCGTTCAATATGCAAACGAACGTAAACAATTTAAAACGCCAATCGCAGATTTTGGAGCTATAAAATCTAAAATTGCAGAAATGACAGCAAGTGCTTATGCTGGAGAATCTGCATCTTATAGAGCAGCAAAAAATATTGAAGATCGCATCGAAATAAGACGAGCTTCAGGAAATACACATCAAGAAGCAGAATTAAAAGGTGTTGAAGAATATGCGATTGAATGCTCTATACTTAAGGTAGCAGTTTCAGAGGATGTACAGAATTGTGCAGATGAAGGGATCCAAATATTTGGAGGAATGGGCTTTTCTGAAGAGACCCCTATGGAAGCAGCTTGGAGAGATGCTCGTATTGCACGTATTTACGAAGGTACTAATGAGATAAACCGCATGTTATCTGTAGGTATGTTAGTTAAAAAAGCCATGAAGGGTCATGTTGATTTATTAGGTCCAGCGATGAAAGTTGCGGATGAATTAATGGGTATACCATCCTTTGACGTTCCTGATTATTCTGAATTATTCTCAGAGGAAAAAGATATCATAGCAAGACTTAAGAAAGTATTCTTGATGGTGGCAGGAGCTGCAGTACAAAAATTTGGCCCAGAATTAGAAAAGTACCAGCAATTGTTAATGAATGCCTCAAATATTTTGATAGAAATCTATATGGCAGAATCTGCAATTTTACGTACTGAAAAGAATGCTAAGCGATTTGGTGAAGAAGCTCAAAAAGAGCAAATCGCAATGGCAAAACTATATTTGTTTAATGCTGTAGAAATTATCAAGAAAAATGGTATAGAAGGCATTATTTCATTCGCCGAAGGTGATGAACAAAAAATGATGTTAATGGGCTTAAAGCGGTTTACAAAGTACACCAACTACCCTAACGTTGTTGAACTAAGAAATGCTATAGCAGATAAAGTTAAAGCAGAAAACAAATATTGTTTCTAATAAACCCCCTAAGGACGAATTAGAAGCTAAGAGCCAATTCTTTAATGAATTGGCTTTTTTATTTTATTACCTTTCGATTAGCAAATTTTTATAATATGAAATCGATATTAAACATACTTCTTTGTTTTTTCACCCTAATTAGTTTTTGCCAATCAAACACAGATGTGTTTCTTTTTGACTTAGTATCCAATAACAATTCTATTAAGGTTTCCAACGGTACTAACATTTCAAATAATGAAGGTTATGATAACCAACCCTCATTTTTAAATAACAACAGAATCTTATACTCTTCCACAAGAAATGGTCAAACAGATATTGCTCAATATTTTAGCAGTTACAAATCTAAGGTGTGGATTAACCTTACGGAAGGTAGTGAATATTCACCATTAAAAATTCCAAATAAAAATGAAGTTTCGGCTGTTAGACTAGATAAAGATGGTAAACAGCGGCTTTACAGATACAATCTTAGTAATGGGCAATCAAGCGAGTTAATTCAAGATTTAGTAGTTGCATACTATACATGGTTTAACGAGGAAACTATTGTCTCTGCTGTCATTGAAGATCAGCAACTTAATTTATTTGCAACTAATATCTCAGCAGGTATAAGTAAAAAATATGCAACTAATGTTGGACGATCATTTCACAAAATCCCCAACTCAAATTTGATAAGTTTTATTTCAAAAGAAAATGAGAATCAATGGCAAATAAAATCAATAAATCCAGACACAGGTGTTACAAAATTAATAGCAAATACCATGGAGGGTGTTGAGGATATATGTTGGCTCAATAATAAAACAATTTTATCTGGGAGAGGAACAAAATTGTATAAGCTCAATTTAAACAAAGACAATAATTGGGTAGAAATAAGCGATTTTAGTTCTCTTGGAATTACTTCAATTACAAGAATAACAGTAAACTCGTCTATGGACAAACTCGCTATTGCAGCTGATTTTAAAACTGCAAATGATAATACTGAAACTACTAATCAAGACGAAGAACAGGATGATACTGATACAACATCTACGGAAAGTAACAAAGAAGTAACAGAAATAGAAACCATTGTTCAACGTAATTTAGATGCTTACAATGCTAGAGATATAGAAGCATTTATGAAGGATTATGCAGATGATATTAAGTTATATGTCTATCCTAATACGTTGCAAACAGAAGGTAAGGAAGCCATGCGAAAAGGCTATGAAAATTGGTTTGACAGCGTTCCGGATTTAAGCGCTTTTATCAAAAAACGGATTGTTATTGGCAATAAGGTCATTGATGAAGAGCAAGTTACTGCAAATGGTCAAATCTTTAATGCAGTAGTAATTTATGAAATAGAAAATGGTAAAATATCCAAAGTAACCTTTATCCAGAATTAGTTTGACTTAATTAAAATCAAATCTTCCTGAGGTTCAATTAAATATTCGGCTTTATCTTTTTTAACTACAGCCATTTCTTCAACAGAAATTGTTTTAGTGCCACCATCTTTTAATTTCCAAGCATGAAAACCATCAAATGCAAAGGTCATTCCTTCTTTTATAATTTTTTCAGATGCAGGTCTAACATGCGATGCTTGTGAACCTCCTAAATTTGGTCCTACATCATGTGCTACATAACCTACAGGATGTCCTGTACTCCACATAACATATTCTGAACCTGCTTTTTTCATTAAGGTACGTTGTGTTCTATCCACATCTACACCCTTAACTCCTGGTTTCATCGCACTAAGAGCAGCTCTATTGCCTGCTTTGCCACTTTCCCAGTAATGCATTATATCACCAGGTGCTTCTGTTTCATCCTCTTTCAAAACATAAGCAAATCGCTGTATGTCACTTACCCAGCGATCATAAACTTTTATCCCAAAATCTATTTGTATAACATCTCCTGGCATTATTTTTTTATCTGTAGCATGAGAATGCCCTCTGTCTACCCCAGAATTCACATTTGGGTTCTGGTCTGGTGCCCAACCATCAGTAACGCCATACTCAGTCATTTTTTGTTTTAAAAACTTTGCAATATCAGCATCCGTAGATTTACCAGGTATTACTTCCTTATAAGCTTCAATTTGCCAATCTGCCGTGAGTTGAGCCGCCTTTCTAAGAATTTCAACTTCTTCAGGTAACTTAATTGATAACCATTCATATACTACTTCGGTTGAAGATACCAACCTGTCTGCATTTTCACCCATCAACTCTTCAATGTATTTTCTTTGAGTGTATGACATGCCATCGGCCATAGAGTTACTATCCGAAGAATTAATTGCAATTGATTTAAAATTCATTTCAAGAATAAAATTTACTGCCATCTTAACAGCTGAAGTGCCACGTTCTACACTTATTACCTCATCATGTATATTTAAATCATCTAATGCTGTTGCTTCACCAGAAGGTGAAAAGACCTTGGAGTGAAAACCATCTGGATCGTTATAAAACAGAAATGCCGCCGTACCACCAGCATTTTCACCACCTATATGATCTGCAATCGGATCATTGTTATTTTCTCTACACACAACCATCCAACAATCCACATCAGAATTTTTAAGTGCTTTTGGTAAAAGTTGATTGATTCGTTTTGTTCTTATTTCTGGCCAGGGATTTTCACCCCAATAAGTATCTGGTTCAATTGATTTTTTTTCATTGCTTTCATTTTTACATGAAAAACAGACCAAAACAATAAGTAGAATTCTCGTGAAATTGTTCATAATTAAAGATTATGTTATCTTGACGAAAGATAATAATAGTCATAAAGACTTAAAAGAATCATTTAATGAAAATCACTTACCTATTCTCGCTACTAATATGTTTAAATATAACATCAAAACAAAAGGCTATTGAACCAACTCTAGAAAATATTTCATGGATTTCGGGCACATGGCATGGAGAAGCCTTTGGTAGTATTACAGAAGAAATTTGGAGTGAACCATCTGGTGGATCAATGTTGGCCACCTTTAAGTTAATTAATGAGGGAAAGGTTAAATTTTATGAAATTGAAATAATTAGGGAAATTGAAAACAGCCTTATTCTACAATTAAAACATTTTGGACCAGATCTAAAAGGTGGGGAAACAAAAGACAAAACTGTAGTCTTTCCTCTAAAGGAGATAACTGAAAATAAAGTGGTATTCGAAGGGATGACATTCGAAAAAATTAGTGATTCTGAGATGAACGTTCATGTTGATATAAATGAAAAAAGTAAAGTTGAAACCGTAATATTTAATTATAAAAAAGCAATTCAAAATTCTAAACCGATAAAACAATTGATTGAAGTATATCATACTACTACAGGTCCAGTATTAGACGGTAAAGCAGATGAAGAAATTTGGAAAAAGAGTGAATGGCACAAATTAGATCAACGGTGGCTTGGTAATCCATATTCAGAAAAAGACTTTTCAGGCAAATATAAACTTGCATGGACTGAGGACGCCCTTTACTTATTAGCTGAAATTCAAGATGATAAACTTGTTGATTTTTATGAAGATCCTTTAACCACCTGGTGGGATGATGATTGTTTAGAAATATTCATAGATGAAGATAATAGTGGTGGTGAACATCAATTTAATCATAATGCTTTTGCTTATCACATTGCATTAGATGGAAATATAGTTGACATGTCAACTAAAAAGGAAGGGAAACTGTATAACTCACATGTACAATCAAAAATTAAAACGGAGGGCAACACCACCATTTGGGAGGTTAAAGTTTCTCTTTATGACGATTCATATGATGATGATGATAAAAATTATCCTGTAAAATTACATACTAATAAAAATGTAGGTTTTGCTTTAGCCTACTGTGATAATGATAGTAGTAAAAACAGGGAAAACTTTATAGGATCGGTATATGTAGAAGGTGATGATAAAAACAGAGGTTGGATAGATGCCAATATTTTTGGAACTCTTATACTTAAATCCTCTAAAAACTAAGTTTGTATTAACAAATTTTTATACAATCTCATTTTTCAATCAATTATTTTTAAGCTTTATTTCAATACAATTACAATGAAAACAACCATTATTGCCTTAGCATTGCTTTTTTCCATTACAATTGAAGCACAAACAGATCCTAAAATTTATGATATTGTTGATGCCGTATCAGAAGATAGATTAAGAAATGATGTCAAAAAACTCGCAGATTTTGGGACTAGACATACCTTAAGTGATACGCTTTCTGAGACAAGAGGTATTGGTGCTGCAAGACGTTGGATTAAATCAGAGTTTGATAAAATTTCTAGTAACTGTAACGATTGTTTAGAAGTTTTTTATCAAAAGGATTTGGTTGAAAAAGGGACAAACCAACGCATTGTAAAAGATGTAATGGTGGTCAACGTAGTTGCAATACAACGAGGAACAAAATATCCAAACAGGTATATTATCATGAGTGGTGATATAGATTCTAGAGTTTCTGACCCAACTGATTATACCACAGATTCTCCTGGTGCTAATGACAACGCGACTGGAATGGCTGGTGCCATGGAAGCTTCAAGGGTTCTTTCTCAATATAAATTTGAAAATAGTATTGTTTATGTTGGACTCTCTGGAGAGGAGCAAGGGTTATTTGGAGGTCAAGGTTTAGCAAAATATGCTAAGGAAAATGAATGGGAAATTATTGGTGTGTTAAATAATGATATGATAGGTAACATTACTGGTGTTGACGGCGTAGTTGACAATAGAACATTCAGAATTTTTTCAGAGCCTATTACAACAGACATAACCGACCCAAAAACATTAGCTAGACAAGCAAGAAGTAGACGTTTTTATGGTGGTGAAGTAGACGGAATATCAAGGCAATTGGCTCGTTATGTTCATAAAACGACTAAAACCTATATGCCTGAAATGAATCCAATGATGGTATATCGCCTAGACAGATTTGGACGTGGTGGTCACCACAGGCCATTTAATGATCAAGGTTTTGCTGGTATTCGTATTATGGAAGCCCATGAAAATTATACCCAACAGCACCAAGATATAAGAACAGAAAATGGAATTAATTATGGTGATACTTTTGAACATGTAAATTTTCCATATTGTAAAAAATTAACAGCTGTTAATGCCATAACCATGGCTAGCCTTGCTTCTGCTCCTCCATCACCAAAAGAAGTAGGAATTGGAGGTGTCGTTGAAGCCTCAGCTAAATTTAAATGGAATAAAGTTGAAGGTGCTAAAGGCTATAAAATTTATTGGAGAGATACCACTTCCCCTACTTGGGATAATAGTAGGTACGTTGGCGATATTTCAGAATTCACATTAGAAGGTATAGTAATTGATAATTATTTTTTCGGAATATCTGCAGTTGGTGAAAACGGACATGAAAGTTTGGTGGTATTCCCAAACAAAATTTTTAGGTAATGAAAAAAAAAGCCATAACAGCAATTTTCTTATTATGCCTCTCATTAAGCTTTGCTCAACTACTTCAAGAAAAGAACAACTTTACAAGACAAGACTCATTACGTGGTAGTATCACTCCAGAACGTGAGTGGTGGGATCTCACATATTATCATTTAGATATTGAAGTTAAGCCAGACGAAAAGTTTATTTCGGGTAAGAATACAGTTCAGTATAAAGTACTTAAACCTCACAATAGGATTCAAATAGACTTACAATCTCCATTGCAGATTGAAAAAGTGATTCAGAATGGAAAAGAATTATCCTTCACATCAGAAATGAATGCACATTTTATTAATCTTGTTGACCAGCAAGAAGTCAATACCATAAATTCCTTAACCCTGCATTATAAAGGACATCCAAGAGAAGCTAAACGTGCACCTTGGGATGGTGGTTTATCCTGGAAAAAGGATGAAAATGGCAAACATTTTGTTGCCACATCTTGCCAAGGATTAGGTGCAAGTGTATGGTGGCCAAATAAAGATCATATGTATGATGAACCTGACAGTATGTTAATCAGTGTCACCAACCCAAAGGGTTTAACAAATGTTTCTAATGGTAGACTTCGCAATCTTGAAGAAAATGATGATAACACAGTAACATCACATTGGTTTGTGAGCAATCCTATCAATAATTATGGTGTCAACATTAATATAGGTGATTACACACACTTTTCAGAAACGTATAATGGCGAAAAAGGAGCATTAGATATGGATTACTGGGTATTATCCGATAATCTAGAAATAGCGAAAGAACATTTTAAGGATGCTCCAAAAATGATGAAGGCTTTTGAACATTGGTTTGGTTCTTACCCATTTTATGAGGATAGTTTTAAACTGGTTGAAGTCCCTTATTTAGGTATGGAGCATCAAAGTTCTGTTACTTATGGCAATCAATACAAGAAGGGATATTTAGGTAATGATCTGTCAGGAACAGGCTGGGGACTTAAATTCGATTTTATAATAATTCATGAAGCCGGACATGAATGGTTTGCAAATAACATTACTTACAGAGACGCTGCAGATATGTGGATTCATGAAGGATTTACAGCTTACTCGGAAAACTTATTTCTAGACTATTATTACGGCAAGGAAGCATCAGCAGACTATGTTATAGGCACAAGAGCTAATATTCAAAATGACAGACCGCTTATTGGACAATATAACGTCAACAATGAAGGGTCAAGTGATATGTATTATAAAGGTGCCAATATGCTTCACACATTACGCCAATTAATTGAGGACGATGGCTTATGGCGAGAAATCTTACGTGGTTTGAATAAAGAGTTTTATCATCAGACTGTGTCGAGCCAACAAGTAGAAGACTACATTAGCAAACGCACAAATAAAGACCTTACATCATTTTTTAATCAGTATCTACGCGATGTTAGGATTCCAACTTTAGAATATAAAATGAAGGACGGTAAATTAAATTATCGCTATACAAATATTATTAAAGGTTTTGATATGCCTATCCAAGTTGAGTTAGATGGGTATTCTCATTGGCTCTTTCCAAATTCGGAATGGCAAGTGTTAAAAACACCAGCTAAGACTTTTAACATAGATCGAGATTTTTATATTGAGACCAAAGAAATCTGATGATTTCAGAAATACCAGAATATTATTTTGAACGCGATGTAGAATGGTACGATTGGTTGCAATCCAACCACGATAAGTTTAAGGCTGTACTTCTTATCTTCTATAAACTCGAGACTGCTATGCCCACCATGCGCTAGGAGTAAGCAGTTAAGGTTACACTATGTTTCGGCTGGATTGATTCTACAGTAAAAAGTCTAGGTAAAGGAAAGCGAAAACAGTATTTCTCACCTCGCAATCCAAAAAGTACGTGGAGTGCTTTAAACAAAAAATACATCATAGAACTTGAAGACGCTGGACTTGTCTAAAACCCAGGATACGACATGATAAATCTTGCTAAAAAAAAGGTACTTAGACGGCAATAGATGATGTTGAAAATGGAGTAATTCCACCTGCCCTGCAAAAGCCTTTAATACTAATCCAAAAGCCATTGAAAATTTTAATAACTTCAGTCATGGATATCGTAAAAGTTATCTCTCATGGCTGAATAGTGCAAATTAAAAAAAGAAATAGTGTGCTCTTGGTTCTTATATACATAATGAAATAGTTAGGTGATATAAATATATGCGAAAAATGCTTAGGTCTATTCAATAGCATAGGCACGTTCTATTGGCCAAGAATCTTCATAACCTTCCTCCCATTTATGTGATTTAATTTCATCATCTGTAGCTAAACAACTATCAAGATGAGATCTGACTAGAGCTTCATCCATATCCTGCCCAATAAAAACAATCTCGTTTTTTCGATCGCCAAATGTCGTATCCCAATCTTTTTCAATATGATCCTGATTTTCTACAAAAGCGTATTGCTGTATTCTACTTTCAAAAGGCATACTGCTCCACCAAACTCCTGCACTATCTGCCTTTAATGAGCCTCCTGCTTGTCCCCAGATTAAAGCTTGGTCTGGACGCGAAGCCAACCAAAACAATCCCTTACTTCTTATAATGGATAACGGAAATCTTTGTTGTATATAATTCATAAAACGAACAGGGTCAAATGGCTTTTTTGTTCTATAAACAAAAGAAGAAATCCCATACTCCTCTGTTTCTGGAGTGTGGTCTTCCTTATTCAGTTCTTCGATCCATCCTGCACTTTGCTCAGCCTCATCAAAATCAAATAACCCAGTATTTAGAATTCTACTTGGATCTACTTTGCTATAACTAGACTCAATAATCTGAGCAGATGGGTTTAATTTGTTTATAGTTGCTCTTAATACACCCAAGTGATCTTTGGAAACTAAATCCGTCTTATTTAGAATAATTACGTTGGCAAATTCTATTTGATCAGTCAATAGATTTACTATGGTTCTATAATCATTTTCAATATCTGTTAAATCTCTATCTACCAGTAATTCAGGACTACCAAAATCCTTAAAGAAATTAAAGGTATCTACAACAGTAACCATGGTATCAACATAGCTAAAGCGTGATAGGTCAATACCATTTTCCTCATCGACAAATGAAAAAGTTTGTGCTACGGGAATCGGTTCACTAATACCTGTACTCTCAATAAGTAAATAATCAAATCTGTTATCCTTAGCAAGACGTTCAACCTCAACCATTAGATCTTCACGCAGTGTACAACAAATACATCCATTACTCATTTCTACAAGCTTCTCCTCTGTACGCGAAAGCGTATTCTCGCTTTTAACAAGTGCCGCATCAACATTTACCTCACTCATATCATTAACAATTACAGCAACCTTTAGGCCTTGCTTATTATGCAGAACATGGTTTAATAAAGTTGTTTTTCCTGCTCCAAGAAAACCACTTAAAACAGTAACCGGCAATTTCTTATCCATAGTCTATAGATTTATTATTAATGAAGAGGACAAATTTAAGTGTAATAAATTACAAATGCAACCAAGTTGCATTTGTAATTCTATGTCATAGTAAGACTATAACCCACTTATATAACTCCCATAAGGATCTTGAAACTGAAGTCCTTCGGAGTAACGATATTTACTCAATTTTTTAAATTGCACCAAGCCCCAAAGAATAAA
>Ga0213860_10000048_pt1 | contig 45824 bp, 59 predicted proteins | sample PICome_3_FD_160118 | JGI IMG/M metagenome (GOLD analysis project Ga0213860, IMG submission 160118) | Coastal seawater microbial communities near Pivers Island, North Carolina, United States - PICO550 | ecosystem: Environmental > Aquatic > Marine > Coastal | place: USA: North Carolina...
AACACCACTGGATCTAAAAATACTTTTATTGGTAAATGTACAGGATTCAACAACACCACCGGAAATTGTAATAACTTCTTAGGAACTTATGCAGGATCCACCAACACCACTGGAAATCATAATAACTTCTTTGGTGCTCTTGCAGGATACTTCAACAGCACTGGAACTCATAATAACTTCTTTGGGTTTAATGCAGGATGCACTAATACAACAGGATGTAATAATATTGCTATTGGTTGCAATGTTCAACTTCCCGATCCCACAGGTAGTAATCAATTAGCAATTGGTGTTGGTAATACTTCTTGGTTTAATGGTGACTCTAGTTTTAATGTCGGATTTGGAACTACTGTTCCGTCAGGTGCTGCTGATCCTGGTAATACTCAAATCGTTAATGCCGGTATTGTAACCGCTAATTTCTATTATGGTGATGGATCTAATCTAATAAACTTACCTACTTCTGGATTTGAGCAGGATGCAGATGGAAACCTAATTGCCGGTGGTGGTGCTGGTGGTTCTTATGATCCTTCTACTGGAACTGCCTGCTTTAATATCTTTATGGGATGTAATGCTGGTAATAGCATTACTGAAGGTGATTATAATAACTTCTTAGGTAATAGTGCAGGAAAATGCAACACCACTGGAGGTTGCAATAACTTCCTTGGTAATAGTGCAGGATGCAAAAACACCAATGGAAGTAATAATAACTTCTTTGGCAATTTTGCAGGAAGAAACAACACCACTGGAGATTTTAATAACTTCTTAGGTTCTAGTGCAGGATCCAACAACACCACTGGATATTTTAATAACTTCCTTGGTTTTCAGGCAGGAGTCTCCAACTGCACTGGAGGTGATAATAACTTCATTGGTACTAGTGCAGGAAGATGCAACACCACTGGATCAAATAATACCTTCTTAGGTAATAAGGCAGGATGCAATAATTCAACAGGTTGTAATAATATTGCGTTTGGTTATAATGCTGGACAAACATCTGGATCTGGATTTTTTCCAACAGGATTGATTAATCTGACGACAAGTGATAATTGTATTATAATGGGTAATTCAAATCACTCATGCGCCGCAATACAAGTAGCATGGACAGTTATTTCTGATATTAGAGATAAGTGTGTTTATGGTGATGTACCTCATGGAAGAGGATTCTTACAGAATATTAATCCTATCAAATATTCATTTAAGAATAGAGAAACGAATGAGGTTACTGATGAAAGAGTCAGATATGGATTCAGTGCTCAAGAGGTTGCAGAACTTGAAGGTGATGAAACAATCATTGCATCAAAATCTAACATAGATAAGTGGGGTGTTACTCATGAGCACTTACTTCCTGTTCTTGTTAATGCAATCAAAGAACTTGATGTCGAAAACCAAGAACTCAAAGAAAGATTATCTTCACTGGAAGAAAAAGTTAATTCTTTACTGAATAATTGATTTTATGGTATAATATATAATAGTATTGAATGATAAATGAATGGATAAAACTTTTTATTTTATGGCAGGGCTTCCCCGTTCGGGAAGCACTTTGCTTTCTTCAATCTTAAATCAAAATCCAAGATTTTATTCTGGACCATCAAGTCCAGTTCTTGGTGCAATGTTTGCCGTAGAGCAAAACTTTATGGGTAATGAGTTGTATCATGGATATCCAAAACCAGATCAAGTCAGAGAGATCATTGGTAGCATTCCACATCATTTTTATAGTGATGTTCAAAAACCAGTTGTCTTTGATAAAAATCGTGCATGGACTGCAAGAGTTCCTTATATTGAAGGGTACATTGGACAACAGGCAAAGATTCTTGTTCCAGTTCGTAGAATAGATGAGATTCTAACTTCTATTCTGACAATGATTCATCGAAATCCTTTTCAGGAAGGCCAACCAAGAATTAATTTTGTAGATGAACAATTAATCAAAACTGATATACCTATTAATGATTTGAATAGATGTATGTATCTTCTAAATGATGGTGGTATTGTTTATGAGTCACTGAATGCAATTATGATGGGATTCCAACAAAATGTAAGTGACAAAATGCATTTTGTGGACTATAATGATCTTGTAGATAATCCTGAAAAAATAATGGAAGACATCTATGATTTTCTTGGGGAAGAGTTTTATGATCATGACTTTGGATCAATCTCAAATATTCATAGGGAAGATGATTTGATAACTTATGGACTAAGTGATATGCATCAGGTTCGTTCTGAGGTCAAGAAAACTTCTTCTCCACCAGCATCAATTCTTCCCGAAGAAATTCTTGATCTTTATGAACAAAACAAAAGACGACTTGAGTTTTGGGGAACACCTGATATTGTTACGGTAACCCCTAAGGTAAAGGCACCACCTACAAAGGATAATAATATTATCTTTAAATAAATAATAGAGATTTAACTAAAACAAAATGGCAATTACGCACACAAGAACAATTGAAAATCTTGAAGTCATAAATGATGGAAACAATGTAGTATGTGATATTCAAGTTAAATGGGTATCCTCTGATGATTCTGATGTAGAAAGAACTACAATTGAAGGTTTTGAAAATTATCAAGTTAATTGTGAAGATGTTACTCCAGATTCTGAAGGATTTGTTGCATTTGCAGACTTGACTGAAGAGATTGTATTGGGTTGGATTGCAGATGAACTTGCAGAAGAAAGAGTCACTGCACAACACACTTCTTGGATCAATTCTGTTCTTAATCCCCCAGCACCTGTTACAGTAAACAAAGAAACTCCTTGGTAATTTTATGGCAAAACTTAAGTATTCTATATTTCATGTTCAAGGTGGCTTTGGTAAACATATTGCCGCAACAGCAGTAGCTAAATGTATTAAAAACAATCATCCAGGTAGACAACTTATTGTTGTTTCTGTCTGGTCTGAAATATTTCAAAATCTTCCATTTGTAGATAGAGTATATCAACTTGGCAATACAAGTTATTTTTATCAAAGTTATATTGAAAATGAGGATTCAATAATTTTCCATAATGAACCTTATTTCACTACTGATCATATTCATAAAAAACTGCCTCTGATTCAAACTTGGTCTAAGATGTATGGATTAGAATATCGAGGTGAAATGCCAGATATTAAATTTAATCCTTTACAGAAAAAGATTGCAAAAGAATTTTGGGAAAGTCGTGCAAACGAAAAACCTATTATGGTTCTTCAAACTAATGGTGGAATGTATAATGAACAGAGACCATATCTATGGGCAAGAGATATGCCTGTGGCACTTGCACAAAAACTTGTAGATCATTATTCTGATAAGTATCATATTTTTCAAGTCAAAAAACCTTCTTCTGAAGCATTAGATGGTGTGGAAGTGGTTCAAGATCCAATGAGTAATATGGAACTTGTAAGTATCTTACTGAATAGTGAGAAGAGAATACTTATTGATAGTTGCCTACAACACGCAGCAACAGCATTGAAATTGCCTTCTGTGGTATTATGGAATGGAACTAGTCCAAAGGTCTTTGGATGGGATATACATACCAATATTCAAGCAGAGAAACCTGCCAACTTTAAACTTCCAAATAGTTATTTGTTTGACTTTGATTTTACTGGAGTAGAAGCAGAGTATCCTTATGTGGATGAGGATGAAGAAATCTTTAACTTTGATAAAATTATAGAAGCAGTTGATAAATGAATGTTATTGGACTTTATGGTGCGATTGGATGGAATGTTTTAATTTCTAATAATCCTAGTTTGAGGGAACAAATGAATGAAAGTTGGACACATGGTGCAAGTGTGTCTTTATTTTCTAATGGAAATCATGTAACTAGTATCAGTGAAGAAAGACTTACTGGTATTAAATATGATGGAAACTTCCCACGAAAATCGATAGACTATTGTTTATCGACAGGGAATCTTTCTAAAGAAGATATTGATGTAGTTGTCGTTCCATCGATGGCAAATATAAACTTCTATAAGAATTATATTAATCAAACTCTTCAATCTAAACTTAAAAGATATTTCCCAAAAGCAAAAGTTGAGATAGTATCACATCATATGTGTCATGCATATTCATCAGTGTTCTCTTCAGATTACAATGAAGGAACATTTATTACGATGGATAATGCTGGATCTATTTTATTCAATTCTACTGGTAATGCTTTTTCTACAGAAAATCATTCTATAGGATACTTTAACAAAGAAAAAGGTATTTTTAGGTATCATCCCGGTATTCCTGAACTGAATAACTTCGGAAACTATTATTGGATATGGGCATATCAAATTTATATTGAGATGGTTCAGAAACAAATTAATATTACTGATCCAGAGTATCGTGAGACATTCTGTGGCAAGGTCATGGGTCTTTCGGCATATGGTAATGTAAAAGAGTTTGAAAAAGATTATCGACAAACTTTTGAAGGTATTCCTTCAGTTACATTCAACTCTTTTCCTGGACAGGATTATGTTTATGGAAACATGAGTCCAGAAAACAAAGCAAGAACTCTTCAACATAATTTTGAACAGGGAATGCTTGTTTATATGAAGACACTCAAAGAACAAGGATATATTGATGAAAATCTTTGCCTTGCTGGTGGCGTGTTTCTGAATATTCTCACAAACTCTGTCATTCGTAAGAATGAAATTGTAAAGAATATGCACATCCCACCATTTCCTGATGATACTGGATTATCATTTGGTGCTGCATGTTATGGTGTTTTTAAGGCAAAAGAAAAAGTAACTCTCCCACACAATATTTCACTTCTTGGACGCACTTATAGTGAAGAAGAGATTGAGGAAGCACTTAAAGGGAAAAACTATAAGAAGTTTGATAACTTTGAAGAACTGTGTGAGAAGGTTGCTAAACTTCTTGCTGATAATAAAATTGTTGGGTGGTTTCAAAATCGTTCAGAGTTTGGACCTAGAGCACTTGGTTCTCGTTCAATTCTGATGAACCCATCAATAAAAGAAAATAAAAAGACAATCAATACTCGCATTAAACATAGAGAAGAGTGGCGTCCATTTGCAGGTATTATGCTTGAAGAATATCAAGAAGAATACTTTATAGATGTATATCCAAATGAATATATGCTATACTCTCTGGTAGTAAAACCACATCAAAGAAAGAAACTTGGTGCGATCACACATAAAGATTTCTCATGTAGAATTCAAACTGTAAATGAAAAGTTGCATCCAGAAGTTGCAACACTTCTTCAAAAATATAATAAAGAAACTGATTGTCCGGTTCTTTTAAATACTTCTTTCAATGATAATGGTCAACCAATTGTAGAGAATCCAAAGGATGCGATCAAAACTTTTGAAAGTATTGATCTAGATTGTCTTGTAATTGGAAATTATTTTTTAATCAGAAATTAATTTATGAATTTTAAAGTATATACAAAAGAAAATTGTCCCTATTGCTATAAGATTAAACAGGTATTAGAACTCACAGGAACAGAATTTGATACTTATAATCTTGGAGAGGACTTTACACGAGAAGAATTCTATGCTAAATTTGGTATGGGTTCTACTTTTCCGCAGGTAGTATGTGACAATAAAAAATTAGGAGGATGTATTGACACAATCAAATTCCTCAGAGAACAACAAGTCATCAAGTCCTAACATAAATAAATCAGAAGACCACAGAAATCGTGGTATTGAATTCTTGCTTAATGGAGGTAAGAGAAAGCAAACAGTACCATTTCACATTATGTTTGAAAAGATGGTTTGCTTTCTAATATGGAAAGTAAATATTCATTTTGAATTTTCTATCAAGACATCCCGGAGTAAGAAAAATGTTAGCAACTAGTTTAGTATTTGGTTCATTTCTAACCATTTTATTTCTTATGATGGGACTGATGATTGGTTGGACTTCCAGAGAATACATGATGAACTATAGAGAGGCACCGAGATATCATCCTGAAATGTTTGATGAGCAAGGAAATCTCATTCCAGATGAAGTAATCGCATTTAATTTTGAAAACTATGACGACAGCAACGAAGAAGAAAACGACAACGACTAAGGCAGTATCATTAGAACTTCCAAAAAATCCATTTGTCTTTGAAGTTTTAGATCTTGTTTCCAAACAGAGAAGTAAGGCAAAGAAGGTTGAAGTTCTTAAGAAGTATGAACATGTTTCTTTAAAAGCAGTATTGATTTGGAACTTTGATGAAAGCATAATTTCTATGCTTCCTGAAGGAGAAGTTCCTTATTCTGGATTTGAGGATCAGGCATCATCAAATGGAACTCTGAGCACTAAAATCACAGAAGAAGTCCGTAGAATGCATGAAATGGATTCATTTTCTATGGGTTCGAGTGATAAGAACGGACACACTACAATTCGTAGAGAGTTTAAGAACTTCTATCACTTTCTTAAGGGTGGTAATGATGCTATGAGTGGTGTTCGTCGTGAAACGATGTTCATTAATATTCTTGAGGGACTTCATCCATTAGAGGCAGAGATTATTTGTCTTTGTAAGGATAAAAAACTTTCCGATAGATATAAGATCACAAAAGAAATTGTAAGTGAAGCATATCCAGACATTACTTGGGGAAATCGTTCATAATTATGGCAAATAAATTGGGAGATGCTCCCACTAAAACAGAAGAGGAACAGTTTATGACCTCATGGACATCATCAGAAAAAGAAAACTCTAAATCCGTATACGGATGCGATATACTGATAGAGAATGGAACTTGGGAACAAGTATCTACTAAAGATTATCCTTATGATGCCATGATAATCACCTATGTGGTTGATGGAGAAACGAGATATGATTTGACTCGCAGTCAAAAAGAAGTTCGTATCTTTAATATGTACTGGGATAAGTTTCGTGACAATCTAAAAGGTATTGACTTTGGTATGGGAAGAATCAATCCAAAACTATGGGGAGTAGAATCACCACCCCCAACCAAAAAGCGGAAATAGTTCCAAAAAAGTCGAGAAAAAATCTCCAGCAATTTTTTGGTCTGTAGGGTCGATTATAAAATTGTCACAGCACCTCTTCACAGGGGTGCTTTTTCGTGTATAATACGGGAGTGCTTAATAACAATAACATGACACTTGAAATGATTCCTCTCACTCCATCTGATCTTCAGGGACCAAAAAGAATTTCACCTTTAGTAGATTGTAAATTAAAACTTTTTTTGTCTTGTATTAATGATGTTTTACCTTTAAATTCCGAAAGTATTTCTGCATTATCAGATGATGAATTTTCTCTTGTGGATGAAGAAATTTGGTTATTGTATTCAACACTTAAAGTTAAAAAATCTTATTTTGAGTCTTTAGATTTGCCTGAGTATCATGATGATTATGAACAACTTGAAAAAATTATAAGAAAAATGGTTATTGCAAAAAGATTTATCAAAGAGATTGATAGAGAAAAATACTTTCGTCTTTTTAAAAGGTATGATCTACTTTCCGACAAATATACGAATAGAGAAGAACTTAAATTTTTTATTCGTTCTATTAAATCTGAAATTAATGATTTGTTCACTAGTAAATCTCCTAGAATTTTTTCTAAAATGTGTGAATATATGCTTGATAATTATGGTGATGAAGCATTGAATAAAATGACAACATCCGTCATTTTTGACAAATTTGAGTGTGGGGTTGACTAAATACAGTATAGGGTCTATAATAGACCTATCGTTCATCAGAGGAAACTCTGACGCAAGTAAGTCGCGGAACGGAGAATTGGAATGATTTACTACACTTACTACTCTTACGAACCCTTTGGGAGAGGCTACATTGGTAGTAGAGGATGTGAGTGTAATTCAGTGGAGGAGGATAATTATTTTGGTTCCTACGGAGACAAAACATTTAATCCTTCCTGTAAAATCATTCTTACCGAACATACTACGAGAGAGGAAGCAGTTGAAGCAGAAGTAAAACTCCATAAGTTTTACCAAGTTGATACTAATCCTCACTTTGCTAATAAAGCAAGGCAAACATCTGTTTCATTCTCTTACTCTGCTCCAAAAGGAGAGAGATCTGGAGAAAAAAATCCTTGTTTTGGTAAAGTTCGTGTTACTGACGGTAAAAATGAACGAGTAGTTTATGAGAATGACATTCCTTCTGGTTGGTGGAAAGGTAGAAGTCGTAATCCACAAGAATACACTGGTACTAAATCCATAAAATATAACACCATAAAATATAACAGAGGTAAAATGTATGATGACTTTCTAAAAGATATAAGTAAAGATGAATCTATTTTATCTTTACCTATTAGAAAACTTGCAGAAGTTTATCAAACATCTCATACTTCTATTCGTCGCTGGAAAAAATCACTTTAATCGTTCATCCCATGTTAGAACTATTATTCTACACAACTCTCACCTGTGCTCAAACTGATGCTATCATACTGCGAATGCAGACAAATGAAAATATTAGTAATGAGTTTAGGGTTGAGTTAGTTGAGACAATGAAGGAATCAAATCCTGAATGTTATTGGGACGCAAACGACTAAAGGAACGGGCCTAAGAATCCAACTACTTTAGGAGTAAAATCATGTCTACTATCACTTATCGTGGTGTTAAGTACAACCCAGAAGCATACAAAGCTGCTGTGTTGGCAGAGCAAACTGCAACTCGTAACCACAATCTCATGTATCGTGGTATCAAAATCGAACGCAAGTTTGCATCACAAAGTTGACGATCATCGCACTTAACTTTCCTGAGGGTTGCAAGACCCTCTTTTTTTATGCTATAATGGTATCGAAGTAATATAGTGTATGGAAAAAGAAAGAGTTAATTTGATTATTCGTAATTTGGAACTTCTTTTGGATTCTCTAAAGGCAGAAGTAAATTCTGATAGAGATGATAAGGTAGACTATAATCCATATAGTGAATATATTGAAGATTATGATGAAGTCTATGATGAGAAAAATGATTGAAACAAAAAAAGCAAAAGAACTTGTAAAACTGCTTGAAAGACTGATCGAGAAAGATTACCTCTACAGTGAAGAAAGCATCAGAGAAATGAAATCACAACTGCGTTCGGTAAAACAGCAGATTGTTGATATAGATAAAAAGAACTCAAAGGGATTTGGAAAATGAATGTAAAATTGATCAGTGTTACTCCTGATGCGGAGAAAACTATGGCCTATGTTGCGAGAGTGTCAAATCCGAAAAATCAGACCAATGAAAACTATGTCAAGTTGTTGGGTTATTGTATCAAGCACAATCACTGGAGTGTCTTTGAGCAGTCATTCATGACTCTTGAGATTGAGACCACAAGAGGACTTGCAGCTCAAATCTTGCGTCATCGGAGTTTTACATTTCAGGAGTTTTCTCAGAGATATGCAGACTCATCTTTGTTGAGTACAAATATTCCTCTTCCTGAACTTCGTCGTCAAGATACAAAAAATCGTCAGAATTCTATTGATGATATTGATAAATTTAAAGTTCAGAAGTATCAAATGTTGATGCAAGATTATTTTGCACAAGGTATGGATTTATATCAACAAATGCTTACCGATGGAATTGCAAAAGAATGTGCAAGATTTGTTCTTCCTTTAGCAACTCCTACCAGACTTTATATGAGTGGTTCTTGTCGTTCTTGGATTCATTATATTGCACTCCGAGAAAAATCAGGAACTCAAAAAGAACATATGGACATTGCCAAAGAATGTAAAAAAATCTTTGTAGAGCAGTTTCCAACTTGCGCCGAAGCACTTGGAGGTTTAGATGTGGACTGGGTATTGTAATGTTCTGAAAGATCTTCAGAATGGATCTAAATATTTTATATTGAGGTGAAAATTTTGGCAACATACCCAATTATTAATAAAGAAACTGGTGAACAGAAAGAAGTCGTTCTGAGTGTTCATGAATGGACAAAATGGTGTGATGATAATCCTGAATGGACACGAGATTGGTCAGATCCATCTACTGCACCTATGGCAACAGATGTTGGTGAATGGAGAGATAAATTGGTCGCAAAAAATCCTGGATGGAATGAAGTTTTAAATAAGGCATCAAAAGCACCTGGTTCGAGAGTAAGTAAAATCTAATGGCAAGAAGAAAAAGAGCATCTGTAAATGATCAACCCATTGGAGTTGGTCTTTCAACAAAGCAGATGAAAAAAAAGAAACCACTAAGTTCTTCTTACTTAGTAGACATAGACCCACTTAATGAAAATCAAAAAAGACTGTTTGATTCTTATAAGGAAGGAAAGCATTTAGTCGCATATGGTTGTGCAGGGACAGGAAAGACCTTTATAACCCTCTTTAACGCACTTAAAGATGTGTTAGATGAGAATACTCCTTATGAGAGAATATACCTTGTGAGGTCTCTTGTAGCAACCAGAGAGATTGGTTTTCTTCCTGGTTCTCATGAAGATAAGGCAGACATCTACCAAATTCCATATAAGAATATGGTAAAGTATATGTTCCAGATGCCTTCTGATGCTGATTTTGAGATGTTATATGGAAATCTAAAATCACAAGAAACTATTAAATTCTGGAGCACATCATTTCTTCGTGGAACAACTCTTGATAATGCGATTGTGATTGTTGATGAATTTCAAAATTTGTCCGGGCACGAATTAGATTCTATTATTACTCGTGTTGGTGAAAATACAAGAATTTGTTTCTGTGGTGATGCTACCCAGTCTGACCTTACTAAAATGGGTGAAAGGAATGGTATTGTTGACTTTATGAACATCTTGCGTAAAATGCCATCATTTGATATGATTGAGTTTGGTATTGAGGACATTGTTCGATCATCTTTGGTTAAAGAATATCTTATTGCCAAAATAGAATTAGGACTTTAATTTTTGACTGGTTGGGAAGGCAATTTGACACAAAAACAAATTGCCAAAATGTATAATGTTAGGCAAGGGCACATAACTAAAATTAAAAATGGAAAAATGTGGTCTAATATCACAAAACATAATAATGTGCTATAATATGTACAAAGTGAGGTCTTAATGTTTAATCATGTATATTTGAATCTTCCTCAACTTGAGAGGGAGACTATTGATGGAGTTAGATACTACTTTGTTCCTGATGAAGAACAACTCTTAAAACTAGTTTCTATCACTTCGGTGACCAGTCATTATAATAAGGAGACTTTCGTAAAATGGAGAAAAAGAGTTGGTGATGAAGAAGCAAATCGAGTCACAAAGGCTGCAACACGTCGTGGTACTGATATGCACACTCTTACTGAGTGTCACCTAAAAAACATAGAGTTGCCAAAAGTTCCTCCTATTTCCGAGTTCTTATTTAAGATTTCTAAGGGAACTTTAAAGAACATTGATAATATTCATGCTCTGGAAGCTTCCCTATATAGTAAGCAGTTAGGTATTGCTGGAACCGTCGATTGTATTGCAGAATACGAGGGTGAATTAGCAATCATTGACTTTAAGACTTCAAAGAAACCTAAACCAAGAGATTGGATCGAAAACTATTTTGTCCAATGTGCAGCATATGGTTGTATGTTGTATGAAATGACTGGTATTCCCGTCAAAAAATTTGTAATCATTATGGCTTGTGAAAATGGAGAATGTGTCGTCTACGAAGAAAGAGACAAATCAAAGTACATCAAACTTCTTACCGAATACATTAGAAAGTTTGTTACAGATAAATTGGAACTCTATGGATCAGAATAAAGAGTTAGAGAAGGCAATAGCAAGTAAATTTCTAACACCATCTAAGTTTGCATTGGAAATTGAAAAGATTGTTGCCGAAGAAAAAATAAACTATATCGATGCCATTTGTCACTATTGTGAATTAAATGAACTTGATGTAGAATCAGTCACAAAACTTGTATCAAAACCACTGAAAGAAAAACTGAAGTGGGATGCTACGAGACTTAATTTTATGAAAGCGACTTCGAAAGCAAAACTGCCCTTATGAAAGTGACTCCATTTGATACCTACCAACATTATTTGTCACTTAAAAATCATTTTACAAACCCAAAATACGACTTCTTTCGATATGGTGCGAAGACCCGTGCAAGTATCTCTTCATTCAATAAAAGAAGAGATAAGTATTGGTTTGAAAAGACCAGTCGTAAATATAATGACGAAGAAGTTGTAAAATTTCTTGTGTCTAATTTCGCATACGCCGACAACCCGCAAAATTTATGGATTGGAGAAATTATCAGTTCTGGAGAAAGAACCTACCAAGATTGGACAAAAAGACAACAGAGTTTGACTTACTTGTTCAAAGAACAAAGCAACGAATTACTCTCGAACAACGAATTAGAGAATCTATTCAGTTGTTCGAAAGGTCATCCAACAATCTTAAAACGATTTCTTGGTGGAGACATAAGTCTTGAAACTTTTGTAATCTATGATAGAATATTCTCATTCAGAAAGAAGTTTGATAAAGAACTGAAAGATCCTGTATGGGAAACCGTCAGTCTTAAAATACAGAAGTATTCTCCCTTTCTTCAAATAGATATCTTTAAATTTAAAAAAATTCTTAGAGATATTGTTGAATAATTGCGGGCAGCAAAGTTGGGTAGGGGTATTTGACTTGTGTAAGACCCGTATAAATAGTATTACCCCTACTAAAAGAAAACATTGACGTGTTCAAATTCAAGATGAGTGACTTTTTTGATTCTGAAATCATTCAGGAAGAACTGAGTGAAATTAATGAAATGCAGGAAAAAATCTACGAGAGTTTTATTACTTTTAGTAATATGTCCCGTGAACAAAAACTTGAGCACGTTGAAATACTTACAAACTTGCTTGAGAAACAGCAAGTAATGTATACTAGACTATCTCTTTCTGATGACCCAAAGGCTATCGAAATGAGAGATAATCTACGCAAGTCAGTTTCAATGATGGGTTTCCCACCAGAGACTGATATGATGACTTTATTCAGTAGTATGAATGCCACAATCAAATCTCTCAAAGACTATATTGACGACTGAGAGAATTTCTTATATACTATCCGAGTAAATCTAAAATATTCAAACAAATCTAAGGTAATCTAAATGAGCTTTGCAGATCTTAAAAAGCAATCCAAACTAGGTTCTTTGACACAAAAACTGGTCAAGGAAGTCGAAAAAATGAATAATGCAGGTAGTTCAGGAGATGATCGTCTCTGGAAACTAGAATGTGATAAAGGCGGTAATGGTTATGCCGTTATTCGTTTCCTTCCTGCTCCTGAAGGTGAAGATCTTCCATTTGTTAAACTTTATTCCCATGCCTTCCAAGGTCCTGGTGGATGGTATATTGAGAACTCTCTGACGACTCTGGGTCAGAAAGATCCAATGTCAGAATACAACACGATGCTGTGGAATAACGGCACTGATAGTGGTAAAGACCAAGCACGTAAGCAGAAACGTAAACTGACTTATGTTGCAAACATCTATGTCGTCAAGGATCCTGCTAATCCTGAGAATGAAGGTCAAGTATTCTTGTATAAGTTCGGTAAGAAAATATTTGATAAGATTACTGCCGCAATGCAACCTGAGTTTGAGGACGAGGAAGCAATTGATCCATTTGACTTCTGGCAGGGTGCTAACTTCAAACTGAAGGCAAAGAATGTTGCTGGTTATCGTAATTATGATTCTTCGGAGTTTGCCCGTCAGGATGCACTTCTGGAAGATGACGAAGCAATGGAAGCAATCTGGAAGAAAGAGTACTCTCTTGAAGAGTTTGTTGCTCCTGACCAGTTCAAGTCCTATGATGAACTGAAGAAGCGTCTTGATTATGTTCTTGGTATCAAAGGAACAACTAAGTTCCAAGACCAAGAATCAGTTCAGGAAGAAGAAGAGTTCCGTCAGCAGAATCGTGGAGAATCAAATCCTGTCCCTCAGTCAATGAAAGAAGAATTGAATGACCTTTCTTCTACTAATACTGATGAAGATGATGATACTCTTTCATACTTTGCCGCACTCGCAGCAGATTAATTAGTCTGCGAGTACAACTCTAGTATTATCAACACGAATGAGAGACTCAGTTACAAATTGTGAAGACCTATCATAAATCATAATTTGTTTCATATCATTTAAAAACTTCTGTAAATATCCTCTTTTTAGTAAATAAATTGAGGATTTTTTATTATTTTTTATAGTCTCATATTCTAAATTGCTAATCCCTCTTCTTACATCACTACCAGATAGAGAAATTGCATTGCCATTATCAGTATAATTTAAAGTAAAATTTTCATCTACAATTTTACCTTCAGGAAGAATTAATCTACCACTTGAATTTTTGACTTCTATAGTTTCATAATAATTTACATTAGATAAGTTTTCTATACCATACTTATTTTCAATATATCTGTATAATACATAATTTGATAAAGGCCATTCATCTCTTACATTAATAATACCGGCAGTCATTAATACTACCCAATCAAGTTCTGCACTCCCATAAAATTCTTCGGCAACTGTATCGGGTCTTGCACCTTCTACAATTTCATACTTATCAAAAATTGTAAAGACATTTTGTAAATCATCACGTAACTTATTTTTTCTGAATAAGTTTTTAACTCTCAAATATTCTTTAGATGAAATTGAATCAGAAAGAAATGACTGATAATCTACATCTGGTAGTTCTCTGAAATATGCCATTTTAGTATCCTGTTCCTCCTTCTTCGTTTTGATCTACATCATAAACTGGTTCAATTTCTTTAAAAGATAAGTCCATAATCATCGCAACAGGTGTACCATCATCATAAGTACTATAAACTCCGGCACCTGTATAATTTACATTAATACTTTCTAAGAAGCACTGTTTAAATTTATGTAAGTATGAATGATCTTTACTGCCTTGTTTATATGTTAATTCAAATACACTTGGAGTTCTTAAAAAAGTATCTTTAATTGATGTACCTTCTACTCTCGGTGCCATATATTGTTTAAATGCTCTTATTATTTTCTTAATTTGCTTACCTTCGTCTTCGGATCTTGGCACCATTTTAAATTGAAATCTAAAAGTTCTAAGAGTTGGACCATCAAATAATAATTCTAAATTTGGATTTAAAATTTCTCCCGTAGTTCTTGCCAATAGTTGAGAAGGTGTTATATTACCACCTATAATACCAATTGCACTCGAAGCAAGTTTCCTTGTTGCAAAACCCTGAATTCCACTTAATCCACCAGCAGCAGTCGTGACGTTCGATGCAGTGTTCTCCGCCTCTGTGATAGCGGTTTTGATTTTTTGTGCAAAGTCTCCCTCTGTAGCACCACTTTCCATAATACCAATTACACCACTAGCAGCAGCACCGATAATACTATTCAAACGGGATTCACCATATTTTACGGCATTATTATCTGAGATATTGGATGGTATTGGAAGTAAAATTACTTCCTTTAAGTTTTTGCCTCTATTTTTTCTAGATTGTGGTGATCCAACTAATGATTCGTTATTAGAGTTTTGTCCAATAGATATATAATCAATAATAGCAATTTTCAAATAGTCAGTTTTATCTGTAAATGTTGTTAGTGGATATCTTAAAGGTTCTGCCATTTATCTTTTTCTAGTTATTTAGAACGAACTTTGGCAAAACCGAGTTCTATCACATCAGATATCTCTTCTGGATAGATTTCGTATAGTCCACCAATTATCTGATTATAATCATATTGTCTTCCTATATTTAATGTTGATGGCGGTTGTTCTCCTCCATCTCCTGGAGATCCTTCTCCTGGTTTTGCAACTGTTGCTGGTGGATTTGCTGGAGTCAATTTGCCAGCATCCAAATCAGCAATATATTTATCACCTTCTGGTCCGGATAAGTTTATAGGAATTTGATCAAGGGGAACAGTATACTCCATCTATCTTTTTTTTAAGTATTTAGAAACTTTCCATAAGGAATTTCTCTCAGGTCGGCAATTTCACCTGCATATATCTCATAAAATTGTGTATCTGCTCTACTTAGTTTATAGTTTCTTATTTTTCCCCAGTGATAATTAAAACCAATAAATGCAAAATCATTGGGTACACTGTATATATCTGTACAAGCAATTAATGGATGTTGGTCATATTGTATATTTGGTGATCTTGCAGTGTAAATATAAGTATAAAATTTTCCAGGAATGGGAACAGGAGTTACAGAATCTTTAACTGCCTCTAATATTTTTGACATTAATTCATCAGGTGTTTCAATACCGATTAAATTTCCAACAATATTTCTTACTCGATTATTGTCATCATCTGTTGGTCTATTTGGATTTTTTAGGACTCCATCATCATAAACATTAGAACCTACTTTTACATTTGGATCACTACTTGTAGTTACTTCACCAGTTTGAGAAACATAATAATATGATCTTCCTATTCTTCCTCCTCTTTTTATTGTTCTTGCCATTACTTAATACCAAGTTCGTTTTCTGTAAGGACCTTAAACTCATAACCATGATCTAAACACCATTCTTTGGCGGCATTCCACTTTGCCTGATTTTTAGCATACTCAACGACTTCATAGATATAACCTTTCGTCTTTCTTTGTTTGACTTTAGGTTCGATACACTGCTTAAATGGTTTGATTTCAATAATTGACTTTTTAATTTTTCCGTTATTATCTTTATATTTGATATAAAAATCTGGGAAGTATCTCCTTACTTTATTTGTAGTTGGATCATAGTATGGAATTATGGCCTCTTCACTACTCCAAGATAATATATTTTCATTTGTATCACAATATTTCATAAATTTGCGCTCCCATAGAGAACGATATATAATATTTCTATGGTCTCCAACATATTTTTGAGGGTATAGTGGTTGGTATCTTCCTTTATAGGATGCCATTATTTTGACCTCTCCGTTATCAATCATCCGAATTCTGGTATCGGACATTTTTTTCTTAGTTTGCTTGCTATGCTTTTTACCTTTCCAACTTGGAGGACGCCTATTTAATACCTCCTCTGTTTTTGGATATGGATTTTTATTTTTGGTTCCTTTTTTGCGTCCATTTACATTTTGATATTTTTTAAAGGATTCTCTATGCTGAGATTTTCTTTTTTGAACCTCATTGCTATCGGAAGACCAGTAATTAGTAGTATTAATTTTGCCTGCACATTTAGTAGAACAAAACTTATTATACCCTTGGGTATAGCTTATAAACTGGGTCTTTTCACCACAACACTTACATATACCATCACCATCATACTTTTTATATTCATCATACAGTTTTTGAGTTGTATATCCGTGTGTCTTTATATGTGCCATCAATCCGCGAATTGATGAAAAAGACTTATCGCAAACTGGACAGTATGACATCTAAATAACTAATAATCAAGTAGTAGTATAGGTATTTAGAGTGGCTCGTCCTTATGTAAAAAGTATAAAAACACAAGAAGCAAAAGATATATTCGGGAGACTTTCACAATCTAATCAATATCAAGTAACTTTCAGTGGTCTTCCAGGAGAAGTTGTTAAAAATATAGAGAGTAAAACTGGAATAAGGAATATAGTCAATTATATGAGTCGTAAAGGAAGTCTTCTTTGTTCTGAAGCTTCACTTCCATCTAGTTCTCTTGCAACTACTGAAATAAAAAATGACTTTATTGGAATTCCTCAAGAATTTGCACATACTAGATTATACACTGATATTGATTTTAGTTTTTATATTGATTATGATTATAAAAATTTAAGAATATTTGAGGGTTGGATTGATTATATTGCAGGAGGAAGTGAATCTAAGGATGAAATGGAAGAACAAAATGGAAATTATTATCGTAGAATGAGATATCCTGATGATTATAAGGCACAGACAATGTTTATTTCAAAATTTGAGAGAGATAATGGTCCCCAATTAGATTATCAGTTTTTTAATGCATTTCCGAAATTAATAACTTCTATTCCACTTAGTTATGGTGAAGCTAGTATATTAAAAGTTAATGTTTCTTTTAATTATGATCGATATATTATAAATCCAAAAACTACTAATAATGAAAATAAAAAAAATACTTCAACATTGACATTTGATAGGGCAAATTCAGAAGCAAAATCAAAGGTTCCTGGAACAAAAGTAGTAATATCAAAGGCACCAACGAAGCAAGAAGAACCGAAAACGCCAGCACAACGAGCAGCAACACCAACTGAACAACTAAGAAATACTGGACTTGGTAATGATGGATCTTTTGGTGCAGGAACATTTGGAGCAGGTAGACCTTCAGGTTGACCATCTAAATAAAAATAACTGAATTGTATAAATTACTATGCCTTTACCTAAGATTAATACTCCAACGTATGATTTGACGTTGCCTTCGACAGGAAAGAAAATTAAATATAGACCTTTCCTTGTGAGAGAAGAAAAGATTCTAATTATGGCAATGGAATCTGAAGATATGACAGAGATTACCAATGCAATTGTTCAAATTCTTTCAGATTGTATTATTTCGAAAGATGTTAAAGTAGAATCTCTTGCGACTTTTGATATTGAGTATCTATTTCTAAATGTTAGATCAAAGTCTGTTGGTGAAACCGTTGATGTAAATATTACTTGTCCTGATGATGGAGAGACTCAGGTAGAAATGTCGATTGATATTGATTCGATTAAAGTTCAGAAGAATAAGGGGCATAAAAATATTATCAAACTTGATGATGAACTCTCATTGAAACTCAAGTATCCATCACTGGAACAATTTGTCGAGAATAATTTTGAAACAACAGAAGGTACAAGTGAAATTGGACAATCACTTTCAATGATTACATCTTGTGTTGAAATGATTTATAATTCTGAAGAAAGTTGGGAAGCATCAGAATATTCAAAGAAAGAAATGGATGAGTTTATTGAACAATTGAATACTAAACAATTCAAACAAATTGAGAAGTTCTTTACTACGATGCCAAAACTTTCTCATACTATTGCTGTAAAGAATCCAAAAACTGGTGTAGAGTCTGAAATTGTTCTGGAAGGATTGGCAAGTTTTTTCAGTTAGGTATGGCTCATACAAATCTTGAGTCATACTACAAGATAAATTTTGCTTTGATGCAACATCATAAATATTCATTAACAGAACTAGAAAATATGATTCCGTGGGAGAGAGAAGTTTATCTTGCTCTACTTCAACAATACATTGAAGAAGAAAACCTAAAGGCACAACAAAAGAGTGGAATCTAACTTAAACATAAAGAAACCTGATACACCTAAGTTGAATATAGAGACTGTTTCATCAGCAGTCTTTGGAAAAGAGGATGGTGCTGGAGGAGGTTCTGGAGAATCGATTAAAAATATTCATAAGACATTAAGTAAATTATCTGGTCATATAAGAAAGTCTTTAATTCGTATTAAGGCATTAGAATTTAATTTACAAAAAATAATTCCTAAAGTTGAAGAAGTAGAAAAGAAAGTAATAGTTAATTCTGAAAAAACGACTGAAGTAGAAAATAAATTAGTAGTTAATACTGAAAAAATTACAAGAATTAAAAAAATATTAAAAGAACAAAAAAATAATATAGGAAAAAAACTTCCTGGTAGTAATCAAGATGATTTAAATAAGAGTTTAATAGAAACAAATAAGATTCTTGTTCAAATTCAACAGGAACTTATGAGAAGTTCTGCATTGAGATCAGAACAAGAAAAAAATCAAATTAGTAAGCAAAAAAAAGCTGCTTCAAAAGCAAAACTTGGTAAAGAAGAAAGTGAATTAGAACAATCATCAAAAAAACTTGGGTCTAATATAGCAAAAATATCCGATAAAATTCTTTCTCCTGTAAAAGGAATTTTTGGTAAGATTATGGATTTTGTTGGAACTCTTGCACTTGGGTTTGCTACAAATGCAATATTTGAATGGTTGAAGGATAAAGAAAATCAAGAAAAAGTGCAGGGATGGTTTAATTGGATTAAAGATCATTGGAAATGGGTTGCTGCGGGTATTGGTGTATTGTTTGCATTACCTTTGGTTGGAGCAATTGGAGGAGTAATTGGTACAATTGGAACTTTGGCTAGTGTCATTGGAGCACTTGCCACACCATTATTAGGATTGATGTTAAATCCATTATTCTGGAAGATTTTATTGGCAATTGGTGCTGGCATTCTGATTTATAAGGGAGGAGAATGGGTAATAAAAGGGATTAGAAATGCGATGACTGGTGGTGAGGATTTTAGTGAAGCACATTCTGAAATAGACGAGAAACTAAAAAATGCTGGAGTTGTAGTGAGAGGACGAAATGCAGGAAAGGTGAGGGTAGGTAGTGGTAGAAAACAAACATATAGAGATCCTAAAGATCCAGAAAAAATAAAACTTGTAAAGGGATTACTTGATAAAAGGGCAAGATTAAAATCACTCGCAAAAGAACAGAAAGAAGAAATAGAATTAAAGAAAAGTCAATTACCTCATATAGAAACACCACGTGGAAGAAAGAAACGAGATTATGTAGATCCTAATATTAAAGCAAGAGCGAGAGTTACAAAAGAAGTTAAAGAATCATACATTCCAAAAATTCAATCTATAATGGGTTCTGGTGGGATAGAAGCAAGAGCAATGGGTGGTCCAGTATCTGCGGGAACTCCATATCTGGTCGGAGAAAATGGGCCGGAAATATTTTCTCCAAATATTGATGGATCTGTTGTAAATAATATGAGAACAGAAAAAATATATGAGATGATTACCTCTAAGAAAAGAGGTCGTGGAGGAGTAAATATACAAACTCTTCCAACAATTACAAATCAACTGCCACCACCAGAAATGCCAAATATGGGTGTTGGAGACGGAGCAACTGAAGTTCCTAATATTTCTAGTGTAAATATGGCAGATCCATATCGTCAATTGACACCGATGTTATATGGTATAACAGTGTAGAAATATGGTAGCACCACTTCTTACTGGATTAGGAAAAGCACTTGGAGGTAAGGCAACTAAACAAGTTGCGAGAAAAACGGTTAAAAAAATAGCAAAGGATAAAGTAAAATCTGCTGCAAAAAATAAAAAAAATAATAAAATATCTAAAGATTCTTCACCACTGACATTAAATACTAGTAGTGGTGATATAGAAAAAAAAATATATGATAAAGAATCAAATGTAAATAGTTCACAAAAATCAAAAACACCGATTTTAAAAATAAAATCAGTATCAAAAACTGCTTCTCCGATACAGCAGTTAAAACTTAATGCGATTAACATTCGAAATTTTTTAGTTCAAGAAAATAAACAAAAAATTAAATTACAAAAAGAAAATCAGAGAAGAATTTTTGAGGAAATAAGTAAGCAAAAGAAAAAATTAAAAGAGAAAAAAATAGAATTACCCATTAATAAATCAATAAAAAATATAAAAAAATCAACTTCAAGTAAAAATCAAGGAAGTATTCTTGATAATTTATTAGAATTTATTGGACTTATAATAGGAGGAATTATAGTTAATGCACTTCCTGATATTATATCAAAAGTCAAAGAAGTTGTTGATAATATTGTAAATTTTCTAACGCCAATTCAAAGTGGATTTAATTTGATTAAGGGATTTTTTACTGGAGAGTTAGATCAAAAAGAGTATGATGTAGATAGAAAGAGAATTGATGATGCACTTGAATCATTTCAAGCAGATGGTGGATTAGTGGATCAATTTGCAGAAAAAATGGGACCTCTTGGAGCTCTTATTAAGCAATTGAAACCATTTATTGGTATGGTTAGAAAAGAAGTAAAAGGAAAAAATATAACTCTTGCTATAGTAGGAGGCAAGGAGGGAGTATTAAATACAGAAACTAATGAATTTATAGCAAAAGAATGGACATCAGCAGAAAGAAAAAAAATGGGTGGTGGAGAAAGTTCACCTACTACAAGTGGTGTTACTAGTTTTACTATTGATTCGGGTGATTCAGGTCGTGAAGGAGATACTGTCACTTCTCGTGGTGAAACAACCCAAAATGACGTTTCAGGATTTCCAATCACTAGTCATTTTGGTCAGAGATGGGGTAGAATGCACGGAGGTATTGATGTTGGAACACCTACAGGAACATCATTAGCTCTTGCTCACGCAGGAAAAATTATGTATGCAGGATTAAATGGTGGATATGGAAATATGATTGATGCATGGGTTCCTAATCTCAATGTTCAGTTTAGATTTGCTCACCTAACAAGTTTACTAAAAAAAACTGGAGACAATTTTAAAGCAAATGAAATTTTAGGTAAAACTGGTGGTGGTGCTGGAGATCCTGGAAGAGGTAGTTCAACAGGACCTCACTTACATTATGAGATTGATACTCAAAAAAATGGAACAACATATGGTGGAGCTAAAAATAGAAAACTATTATATGATATGGCAAAACATATAATTCTTGGAACTTCTTCATCTTCATCTAGTGGTGAAGGTGGTAATATAATTCCACCAATTAGAGGAAATATGCCATCAGATGAAGTTGTTGGAAGAATATCACATTCTACAATATCTGATCAAAATACTTCTACATATTATTATATTCAACCAATTGATACCGTTCAGAGTCAAGTTGTGCCATTTCCAGTTCTAATGAAAAAAACTTCAAATACTCCTATAGAACAATCTGAATTAAATCCAATATGGACGAAGTAAATGAATAAGAATTTAGACCAGGTTAAAAAAATAAAACTAAACGCTTCCAATATTCGTAGTATTCTAATAAAACGTAATAAGGATCAGAAAAAAGCAATTTTAAAAAAAGAGAAATTATCTTTAAAGAAAGAAAGTAAAGAAAAAATTAAAAAGAAAGAGAAAAAAATAGAATCTCCAATCAAATCCTCATTAAGTGAAGTTAAAAAATCTGTCGGTTCTCCATCTGGTGGTAGTATTTTTGATAAATTTTTTGAATTTTTGGGATTGATGCTCACAGGAATTATAGTTAATGCTGCTCCCGAAATAATTGAAAAAGTTAAGGAAGTATTTGATATTGTTGTGGAAGTATTTACTCCAATCCAGAGTACATTTAATTTGATAGTTGGGTTTATGACTGGAGAAATTGATGACTCAAGATATGATGCAGACAAAAAAAGAGTTGATGGTGTAATTGAAAAGTTGAATTCACCGGGTGGTAAAGTAGATAAATTAATTAGTAAAACTGGATTATTAGAACCATATATTAGAAAGTTTACAAAAGCTTTGAATATGGGATCAAAAGGTGTTGTTCTTGCAAAACAAGGAGGTATGGAAGGATTTAAAGATACAAAAACTGGAAAATTTACAAAAAGACAATGGACAACTTCCGAAAGAAAATCATATGAATCATCAAAAATAACTAAAGTATCTGATGGAGAACAATATACTAGAGATCCTGAATCAGAATCTTCTAGAGATAAACCATCAAATAGTGGTGGTCAATATACTGGACAAATTCCACCAGCAGGATCAAATGCAAAAGCATTACTGAATACTATTAGGTTTGCCGAAGGAACATCACACGATCAAGGTTACAATACTTGGTTTGGTGGTAGAAGTGATATGGATTTAACATCCATGACAATTAATCAGGTTGTTGAAGAACAGAAGAAAAGACTTCGTAATGGTGAAGCAACTTATGGAAGATACACATCTGCTGCGGTAGGCGCATATCAGATGATGACACCTGAGGTTTTTGCCAGAACTGCAGGTTTTGATCCAGAAAAAACTTTGTTTAGTCCTGAAGTTCAGGATTCAATGGCAATTGCTGGTTATATGAAAGGGCAAGCAAGAATGTCCCAAGCAGAAATTGATGCACCTATCAATAGAAAACAAATTGCAAAAATGGCACCAGTTTGGGCTTCATTGCCAATGATGAATGGTAAAAGTAGATATAATCAACCTGTCAAAAGTTTTGATTTATTGAGACAGGTATATAACAAAAGTCTGAATAATGGTGGTTCGACAACAGGTGAAGGAGGATCTCTTAGTATGTTTACACAAGTAAGACTAAACGAAAGAAAAATGGCAGCAATTAATCAACCAATGTATGAAGATTTGGATGATGAAGAAGAAATGGTAAATGTTTATATACAACCAATAAATACTACGAGAACAGTATATAATTATCAACCAATACCTGTATAATTTTTGGCATTATGGAGTGCATAAAATAAATGGCAAACGCAGCAGACGCAGCAAATTATCAATTACTCACACTTACAAAAGGTGATAAGGAAATTGTTTTAGAAGGAAAAACAACGAGTTTTGATTATTATGAAAGTTTATTATCTCCAAATATTACTGCAATAATGACAATTGTTGATACTGGTGGAAGTATAGAATATGATAGTGAATATGATAGGCAGGAAAGATTTGGTGGAATTTATAATGCACTTCCTCTAACTGGTGACGGATCTGAAGAAGTAAAATTTAAAATTGCAAATGCACTTGGAACACTTGATTTCACAAGAAAACCATTATATGTTAATTGCTCAGTGAATCCAGATCAAGAATCACAAAGAGAATCTATTATTTTAAGTCTTGTTTCAAAATCTGCTATTGTGAATCAAGAAACTCATGTTAAACAAAATTATTCAGCATCATCAAATAATTCAGAATCCGTTAGATCAATAGCAAAAAACTTATTGCAGATAGAAAACAATAATATTGAAATAGAAAAAACAAGTAATAAGTATCCATTTGTTGGTAATAACAAATCACCTTTTGATGTGATTTGTATGTTAGCATCAAAATCGGCACCAGAAGATGGAAATCCTGGTTTTTTCTTTTACGAGAATCGTGATGGGCATAAATTTAAATCTATTGATAGTTTAATTGATCAAGAACCAGTTCAAGAATATTATAAGACTGATGTTAATCGTTCAAGTATTAACACTGACACTAATTTTAAAATTTCATCATTTAGTGTTAATAAAAATCAAAATTTAATTAATGCATTAAAATCTGGTGTTTATACAAATCGCACAGTATTTTTTAATCCTAAGACATTTAAAGAGGAGGAAGTTTCATTTAATTTAGGAACTCTTGAAAAATCTCTTGGTAAAAATGAAGTACCTAAACCAGTAAATCGAGGGTATACAAGAACTCTTTATAGTGTTAAAGATGTTGGTGCATTATCACCAAAAGTTGAAGAAGAAAATTTATCTGGACAACCTGAAACTTGGCAGGGAAAGGTTCAAATGAGGTATAATTTATTATTCAATCAAATGGTAAAAATACAAGTTCCTTGTAATCCAAATCTTAAGGCAGGTGATGTAATTAAATGTTATTTTGAAACAATTACTACTGATGAAAAAATTCAAGGATCATCTGATCCCGTTCAAAGTGGAAAATATTTAATTTTGGATTTATGCCATCATTATGATACTCAGAGATCATATACGGCAATGACTCTTGTTCGTGATGCATACGGTCTATATACTAATAAAAGCTAGAAATGGCAAGTAATCAAGGATATGATATTGGTACAAATAAATGGTTTTTAGGTCAAGTACCACCCAATCAAAATCAGCATGTAAAGAGTCCTAAGTGGGTTGATACGCATGGAGATAGGGTAAAGGTCAGAATACCTGGAATGCATCCTATGTCGAGTTCTGAGGATGCAACTGAACTTGTTGATGATAAATTACCATGGGCAATCGTTGCAAAACCAACAACACATGGAAATCGTAATAATCAATCAACAGGTATTTGGGGTGGAGAATGGGTAATTGGATTTTTTCTTGATGAAGATTGTCAAATTCCAGTAATTACTCAAGTTCTTGGTAATAATTATCCGGGAGAAATTAGAGAATCTATAAATGGAACAACTTATGGTAAACCGGTTAAAAGATATCAACCAAGCAATCCTTCAATTGATACACAAATTGCATCTTCTGGAGACGTAAGATCTTTATATCAAAATGTCAATCCAAACTTTTATCAAAATGCCAAAAAGTGAATAAATATCAAAATAAAGGAGTAAAATCATAAATGTCTGCTGGAATTGGAACAACTTTACCATTATCAAACGCCAGAGAAACCACTAAGGGGATGAACTTAGAGGATTCTCCATTTAATGAAAAATTTATCAATTCTGTTTCTTTTGCAGAAGCAATAAAACTATATGAAAAAATTAGACCCTTACCAGATCCTTGTGGGGACTCTGAATTATCACAAATTAATTCAGCATTAAGTAACTTTTTTAATACTGTCAAAGGATTACAAGCATATGCCGATCTTTATATAAATGGTGCTATTAATAAATTAGAAAATCTTACTTCTTTAATAAGAAGCACCGCACAAATTATTGGTGGAATTCTTAAAACTCTAATAAATCGATTGAGAGATTTTTTAATTTCTCAAATTTATGGCAAGATTCAAGAAATTATAGATACAGTTCTTCCTGTAGTTGCTAAAAGTGTTAAAAATAGTATAATTCAAATAATTGTTGATAATATTTTTTGTGCCTTTAAAGATATTATTAATGGTCTTGTAAATTTGATTACAGATTTCTTATTTGAGTTGGTAGGTAAAATTGTTAATGTTCCTTTTTGTGCAGCACAACAATTTACAAATGCTCTTGTGAATAATATTGCCGCAGTTGTAGACGGAGCTGTAGGACCTTTATTGGATGAAATTAATGATGTTCTTGGTGGAATAGTACAAGTTTCTGGAAGTGTGTTCGAAGCACTTGATTATATTTTAGGATTTGAATCATTCTTATGTGCAAAACCAAATTGCCCAGAAATAAAGGAATTTAAAGCCAGTCCTTGGGGTGGTCCAACACCATCTCAAATTGACCAATTTCAAAATTTTGTCAATGTTCCGACAGCAGAAGGTGTTATTGGAAGTGTTGATGATTATACAAGTAATATTGAAATATTTGGTCAAGAAATTGGAGATGCCGGATTTGTAGATTCTCTTGGAGAAACTAATTGTGATCCATCAGTATTTGAATGTGGTCCTCCGAATGTTGAAATATTTGGTGGTGGTGGAATTGGAGCAGCAGGAGAAACTATCTTAGATCAAACTGGAAGAATAATTGGAGTAAATATTACAAATCGTGGTTCTGGATACAAAACACCTCCTTTTGTTGCTTTTGTAGATAGTTGTGAAAATACATTTACGACTGGATATGCAGTAATTAGTGAATCCAATTCCTCCAATAATGCTGTTGTTTCTGATACAGGTGGAACTAATAATGGTCTAAGTGATACAGGTGGAAATAGTAATGCTTCGTTTGGTTCTGGATTTACTGGAAGCAGAGCATCAGATGGTGAAGTAATTGAGATAGTTTTGACATCAAATACATGGGCTCGTCCAAAAGATGGTTCAACTGAATTTAACCGAATACCAGTTGAAACTATCGATAGTTCGAGTGATTTTGTTGTTTGTTTAGATGGATTTAGAATTTCAAATAGTGGAACTGGATATAGTGTTAATGATAGCATATCTATTACTCCAGATATTCCAAATCTACAAGCAAATGTGAGAATATCAGATACTGGTCAAATCTTAGAGATTCAATTAACAGATACTATTTGTGGTATTTCCGGTTATCCAGAGATACAAATAAATAGTCCTACTGGTGAAGGTTTTGTTATCGAACCTAAACTTTCATTCATACCAATACCAGAATCTCCAGATGTTGTTGATGGTATAGATATAGTTGAGATAGATTCGAGTATATCGAAACCTATACCAACTAATCAAGAGTTGGCAACTCTTAGAGGAAAAGTTGTTCGTATTGTAGATTGTGTAAGTTAAATGTCAAAAAAACCAGAACAAATTATAACAGATAATGAATTTGGAACTATTTTAATGGGTCCTATTGGTGAAGAAGGTGAAATTGGAGAAAACATAGGCACAAATATGATTATGAGCCTTAAAGCAGGGCATAATCAAACATATACAATGACAGGGAATAAAGGAGAAATTGTTCCTGGATCTTCTCATGAAATAGTAGGGACAAATCTTAAACAAGATAGAAATGAAAGTGAAAAAGAAAATATTGCAAAATCTATTAATGCCGAGAATGGTGATATTGTATTAACTGCAGAAAATGGCAATATAAAATTAAGAGCAAAAAATATTTACATTGAAACTGTTGGTCCAGATAGTGATGGTTCAGTTTTGATAAGAGCAAATGACCATATTATTATAGGAGCAAATGAACAGATTAATCTTGTTGGAGGTAAAGTTTGTGTGACATCATCTGATAGTATTACACTTAATGCAACAGGATTTATAAGATTACTGTCTAAAGATATTATACAAGGATCTCCATTTTCTGCATTAAGTTCGATATTTTCTGGAATTAATGTTGCATCTTTAATTGAAAGTATTGCAAATAGTTGTAAATAGGAGATTATTATGCCATTCGAAAAACTAGAAACAGGTGTTCTTGATTGTTTCAGTTCTCTTCCAGTCGAAGGAAGTTCTTTAGAAGTTCCAAAATCTTTCTGGAGACCAGGATCAGGAGCAATTTATAATGCTTATACAGGAAAATCTTCATTACTTGTGTATGGGCAGGGGGCAATAAATGTTGGAATGAACCCAACAAATGTATTTGCTTATTGCGGAGCACCAGGAAATATAAATTATCATCGAGAATCAATAACTACTTATGTTGGTGATCATCGTGTAATTGGAAGATCTTCTGTTCAGGGTATAGAATTTAGAACAAACGTTTCAAATTTACAGTTGATTGGAGCAGTTTATTCACAAATTTCTGCAGGAAAAGTTTCCGTTCAATCTGTAACAAATACTAATATTGGTGCAGGTGCTCTTGTTGATATTAATGCATCAACTATCAAATTAAATGGTAGGGATTGGGATCCGGCAACGAAATTCTGGGACTCTAAGAAAAATTTCGACATTCCACATCCAACCAAAAAAGATCATCGATTAAGATATGTTTGTCTAGAAGGACCTAGTGCTGATGTTTTTGTAAGAGGTAGACTTAAAGACTCTAATGTAATTAAATTGCCCAATTATTGGAAAGATTTAGTTGATGAAGAAAGTATTACTGTAGAATTGCAACCTATTGGATCTAGACATTATCATCTTAATGTAGAAAAATTTAATAATAAAGAAATACATATAAAAGAATCTGATGATAAACCTATTGATTGTTTTTATCATGTATATGGAGAAAGGAAAGATACTACAAAAAATATACCTGAATATAAAGGCTTGACAATTCATGACTATCCAGGAGATAATAGGGAATGCCGTATTAATATTAAATGAATAAAGTTCATGAAGTTTTTCCTTTGATTGTTTATCAAGGAAGTGTTGACTGTCATGAAGAATTTAAAGAAAAGAATATAGATTCTCTTCGTGATTATTGGTTTAATGGGTATGAAAATGAAAGTCCAGAATATTCAGGAAAAATTTTCGCACATTTAAATCCAGATTATAAAATTTTTTTTGAGTCCTTAAAGAAAAATATAAAAGAATATCTTGAACATTTAAATGTTGATCATAAATTGATTGATTCACATATTGTTAAGTCATGGGTTGGATGCCATTTTGATGATATTACTCCACAACTAAACCCACATTATCATAATGAATCTAATATAAGTTTTGTGTATTATCTTAAAACTGATTCAACATCAGACAAATTTTGTGTATCTCAAAAAAATAATCAAAACGAATTTTCTGGAGGTTTATTCGAAACTTCAAAATATAAAAATACGATTACAGGATTTAATAAGTATAATTGCAATCACTATACAATTACCCCAATTGAAGGAAGTGTGGTAATGTTTCCGAGTAATATTCTACACCAAACACAAAAATTTACAAAAAGAGTAAGTGAAAGAATCGTAATTGCTGGTGATATTCGCACTACATTATCTAAAAATAATCCAGATTATCACCAAGGATGTCCTCACCCATCACAATGGTTAGAGATATGAATCTAAATAATTGTATCATAAAAAATATGTTATAAAATGGCAATTTCCGATGGAATAATGGGAAAATTAAAATTCTCATTAGAGACGGTTGAAAATTTTGGAACTGATGCAAGTAAAGGTATTGAATCACCAAAAGAAGTTAGTGTTATTTCTATTAACCCAACATCTGATGGGAAATGGATTGAAACCGGAACTACAGAACCATCTCCTGTAAAGAAAGATCTTGAGGCAAGAGATGATGAACTTGAATTTTACAAAGGAGAATTGGAAAATTTTGCCAAAATAACTGAACCTAATGATTTAGAATTGGTGACTATAATAGGAAATATAAATCAGAAGAAGCAAGAAATTTTAGATACAATTGGTGCTGCTATTGGAGCAGGATGTTCTGCTGGTATTAATACAACACCTGGATATAATGCTACTGTAAATGGTGTAGTTATAGGAGTAGGTAATCAAGTAGTAGAAGATTATGCTTTTGCTAGTGTTTATCCTAATATAGAAGATACTTCTGCAGAAGCACCATTTAAAAATCCAACGGATGTTGAATTAACTACAAGTAATGTGGGTATTGGATATTCAACAAATTATGAAATTAATTCTTCCGAAGGAGATGTCATAACAAATCCAGGTGTAGGAGTAACTTTTAAAGAACTTTCACCTACACAACCATTAGGTCTGACAACATGTACCGATGCTATCAATACTGTAAATCAATTAGCCACTGATATTGAAAATCTTAGAAATTCTATTAATAATCAAAAAATTGAAGAAATAAATATGATAAAATCTATGAAAACTGAATATCAATTATTTGTATGGACTTATGAAAATGCAGATGCTAGAGCAGCAGAAAGTAAATCGAGAATTGTTGATGCAATGAATTCTGTCGAAGCAATTAGTTGAAGACCACATCTCCAACCGGCACACTTGACACCAGCACTCAGATGCCTTATAATATCAAGGTAAGCAACCAAGGCAAGATGCAAGACGAGTTTCTCACACAATGTGTTGTAGACCCTAACAAACGCACATTCTACATCTATTCTAGTGAAGGAGACGCCAAAGAAATTGTTTGTGATACTGTAGACCAGTTCATGAATGTTCTTAAGGTCATCCATAATACTTGTCCCAAAGATGCTTTGGTTTATGCAGAACCACTGGAGGTGTAAATGGAAGTTTTTACCTTGAAAGAATGGGAAGAAAACTTCGATTCCCTCCTTGAGAGGGTAGAAAACGGAGAGCACATTGGCATTGTCAAAGAAGATGGTACAGCAGCAATAATGATACCTGCAAATGATGAACTTATACGAATATACACTGAGAATAATAACGAATCTCAGTAGTTCATCATCTGCTCGTAAGACTTGGTAGTCAGGGGAGTTTTATAAACTCTTTGCACCCGATTAGTGCCTTCCTGTAATCAAAGACAGAAACACTTATACCGAACAAAAAGCAAGAGGTTATTCCAATAAATGGAAAGCACTTCAATACAAAGGTGGTAAGTGTCAAACTTGTGGTGAAGATAGACCCGCAACTCTATGCTTTCATCACAGAGATCCATCAGAAAAATCATTTGCTCTTGATGGGAGAACCTTTGCAAATAGAAAGTGGGACTTTGTTAAGGAGGAAGTTGATAAATGTGACCTTCTTTGCCACAACTGCCATAATATGATATACTATGGGGACAGTTGGGAAGAATTCCTAAACGAGCAGGCTTAGCACTTCGGTAATTGCGATCGTCTCATAAACGATAAAAAACTGGTTCGACTCCAGTAGCCTGTATTGACAATCAGCACTCTGAGTGTTATGATTGTCTCATCGAGAGTTCGATCATCTCAAGAAGTATTAGACGGGGAATGAGCTCGCCCGCGACGGTGCTAACCACACTGTGATCTAGAGAGTTGGTTACTTTCTTTTTGCTCCATTACAAACTGTCAGTATGTTGGGTGTAACGCCCACATAGCATACGGATAAGTGTAATGTCTTGCCCGTGTAGTCCAATTGGCAGTAGACACGAAACTTAAAATTTCGACAGTATCGGTTCGAGTCCGATCACGGGTATTAAAAGGCAAACTTTACTAAATAGTATTAAGTCTGCCTTTTAAGTAATGAGACAATATAAAAACTATACCGATGAGGAATTTATAGAAGCATGGACTAATAGTGGATCTATAAGACAAGTTCTTAGTAAGATTGGATTGAGAGAGGCAGGAGGCAATTATGCTTGTGCTAAAAGAAAAGCAGAGACTTTGGGATTAACAAAGGAACATATGCACGGACAAGCTCACCTAAAAGGTAAAACTCATACCTATACAACAAAACCAATCGAATATTATTTGACAGAAAACTCCTATCATTCATCTCATAAACTTAAGTTGCGTTTGATTTCTGAAGGTCTAAAGGAACACAAATGTGAAGGTTGTGGTATTACAGAATGGAATGGTAAACCCACTCCAATTGAACTTGACCACATCGATGGAAACAGGTATAATAATACCATAAACAACCTTCGCATCTTATGTCCTAACTGCCATGCTCAAACAGATACTTATCGTGGTAAGAATAAAAAGTAGTCTCCCTATTCGCATTTCTAAATAGTCAAAAAGACTATGAAATATTTTCAGCAATTTTCAGAAGATATGGCACAAAGACGTGCTGAACTTGCAAATAAACAAAAAGAATATGTTCAAAATTATCAGGATAATTTAGCACGAGATTCTGAAGAATATGCTAAAGATTCTGAAGAAAGAAGAGAAGAACAAGAAGCAGAACAAGAAGCAAGAAATAAAGAACAGGAACAACTGGCGCAAAAAAGAATAGAAGAACGTCAACAAAGAAAAGCAGAAAGAGAAGCAAAAAGAGAAGCAGAAAGAGAAGCAAGAGAACAACAAGCACAAGATGAATACTTGAGATCGTTAGAAGCAAGAGTTGCTGAAAAAGAAAATAAATAAAAGAAAGAATAATATTATGTCTTATGTAATAACCACTAAGAAGTGTTGGTATAATGACTATAAGATGATAGTCAAAATGTTCTTCTTGAATGATGTTCCATTTACATTTGATGATTTGCCTGTAGGATATTTGTATGATAGAGAAATAGTAAGAGAGGCATATAGTAATAAAGATTATTCTGTAGAAGATATTTACAAGGGTTCCAATTATTTGATATTGGAAAATTGTCATCCTTGCTTTGATGATATTGAGATATTAAATCCTGAAAATTTGCCAGAAGAAATACAAAGTTTTTATAATGGAGAAGAAGATTTACTAAGATAATAAATAAAGCATAGGAACAGTAATTGGTGTGGAAAATTGCCATTAAATAAATTAGATTCAATTATCAAAAATACTGATGGTCGTATAATCTACGTTAGTCCTTCCGATTTAGATTCTACCGATAGTATTGATAATCAAGGAAACTCACTAAATCGTCCATTTAAGACTCTTCAAAGAGCACTGATCGAATCTGCAAGATTCTCATATGTCAGAGGAAGTAGTAATGATATAGTAGAGAAAACTACAATTCTCTTAATGCCTGGAAGTCATGTTATAGATAATCGTCCAGGATATACAATTGACAGTGGAGGAGCAGTTATAACCTCTGAAGGAGATTCTTCCTCTAGAAGTACTTTTAATTTATCATTAAATTCTAATTTAGACTTAACAGACAAAAATAATGATCTTTATAAGTTTAATAGTGTTTATGGTGGTGTAATTGTTCCTAGGGGAACTTCAATTGTTGGTCTTGATTTAAGAAAAACTAAAATAAGACCTCTTTATGTTCCTAACCCAACATTCTCTTCAATTTCTAATAGTGCAATTTTAAGGCTTACTGGAGCTTGTTATGTTTGGCAGTTCTCTATTTTTGATGGGGATGACTCTGGAACTGTTTACACGCAACCAGATAATTTTGATATTAAATCTATCCCAACTTTTTCTCACCATAAGTTATCAGTATTTGAATATGCCGATGGTGTCAATGAAGTTGGAACTAAAGGTCTGACCGACCTTCAAATGTATTATGCCAAATTGTCATATGCATATTCCTCAAGTTCGGGTAGAGGAATTAATACTGCGGATGAGTATCTTGAAAATCCTGAAGGATTTAGTCCAAGAAGACCTGAATATGAAATTGTTGGAGCATTTTCCGCAGATCCTATTTCAATTGCATCTATCATATCCGGTGATGGATTAACTGCATCAAGAGTCATTACAGTTACTACAGTTACTCCTCATGGATTGGATAAAGGAACTCCAATTCGTATTAGTGGTGTTTCGCAAGATCAATATAATATTTCAACTAAAGTTGCATCAATTAGTGATACTAATGATAGTGTATTTACTTATGTAATTGAATCTGATCCAAGATTTTTAACTCCATCATTAACGAGTCAAGGAATAGTAAATGTAGATACTGATACAGTATCTGGTGCCTCTCCTTATGTTTTTAATGTGAGCATGAGATCTGTTTGGGGGATGAATGGATTAATTGCTGATGGAAACAAGGCAACTGGATTCCGTAGCATTGTGATCAGTCAATTCACTGGAATTAGCCTCCAAAAAGATGATAGGTCTTTTGTCAAATATGATGCATCTAATGGTAGAACTTATAGTGGATTAACAATCACTGAACAGTCAGGAAGTGAGTTATCGGCAAATTCTTCTTCGAGTGGAATAGTTTATCATCTAGATTCTGATTCGGTTTATAGGAAAGATTGGCAACAGTCTCATATTAAAATAAAAAATGATGCTATTTTACAAATAGTATCAGTCTTTGCAATTGGATATAGTACGCAGTTTGTTTCCGAATCTGGTGGTGATGCATCGATAACGAACTCTAATTCAAATTTTGGTCAACTATCTTTAGTTTCTGAAGGATTTAAAAAAACAGCATTTGATAAAGATAATAAAGCATTTATAACTCATATTATTTCACCAAGAGCAGTTGATCAAATTGAAGATAGAGTTGATTGGTTGTCAATTGATGATGGAGTAACAACATCTGTTGGTGATAGTAATAAAATTTATCTTGCCGGATTTAAAAACGAAACAGTCCCTCCACCATCATTAACACAAGGATATCGTATTGGAGCAAGAGTATCTGATAAACTTTATTTAACTCTCAATAATGTAGAATATTCTGCAGATATTGTAATTCCATCTAGTAATCAATCTTCATTTGAAGAATATCTTGTAGGAGAACCTTCTTCAAATATATTCACTCTTTCTTCTGGAACTCATAGTTTATCTACAGGCGAAAAAGTTATTATTATTAGTGAAGATGCAGATCTTCCAGAAAATTTAAGAACAAATGTAATCTACTATGCAATTACTCCTTCAAATAATACAATTAAACTTGCCGCAACAGAGTCTGAAGCACTTTCTGGTCAAGAAATTAATGTTTTTGGTGGAACTAATTTAAAAATACAATCAAGAGTTTCTGATAAATCATCTGGTGATGTTAGACATCCAATTCAATGGGATTCAATTCGTGAGCAATGGTATATCAATGTAATTAATAATTTAATTACCCCGCAACTTTCTGGATCTGGAATAACAGAACCACTTTTTGTTAAAAGAATATCTGATTCTAGAAGTCTTGATGAAAAAATTTATAAGGTCAGGGTAGTAGTTCCGAGACAACTTACAAATGGAAAAAATCCAGAACCTGGATTTGTTATTCAAGAATCAAGTTCTACAGGATTTTTTGAAGATGATGATGGAACGAAAACAACTATTGATTCTACAGATTTTGATTATAATAAAAATCTAAGATTTATTAGTACTTGCTCTTTCTCATCACCAACGGTAACAGTAATTTCAGAAATTCCTCATAACTTAAATGTTGGAGATACAGTAATAATTAAAAATGTTACAGATTCTAGTGTTAGTGGTCTTGCATATAATGGAACTCATACCGTAACTTCTATTACCAATGAATTGACATTTACTTATGATACAGAATTAACTCCTGGATCTTTTACAAATGACACTTCTGTTAGAACAAAATCACTCCCAAGATTTGAGAGAAATGATTTACAATCAAATCTCTACATTTATAGAAATGAAATTATTTCAGAATATGATGAAGGAGAAAGAAATGGTGTATATAATTTTTATGTATTAAATTCCAATAATCAAGTTCAAACTGAATTTACAGATCTTAAATATGGACAAAATGTAGTTGACTTATATCCACAAAATGATAGAGATAATATTAGCGAAAACCCAAGATCTGCAAAATCATATGCACTAAGATCACCAATTGGAGATGTTCAGACAAATGATCTCAGAAATAGTATTACAAGAGAAAGTATTGATTTATTTGTCAAAACATTAGGTATTGGAAATAAAATTTCATCAATTTCTGGTGCGGGAACTACTAATCCGATCATAACTTTCGATAGAAATCATAATTTTAATAGTATTGTAATTGGAAGTATTAATGCTTCCCCAACAGGATTTACTGCCGGAACATATTATAATGTAAAAATTTATAATAATTCTTTATTAACAATTTGGAATGGTGCTACTGCGAAAGTGATTGTTTCCGGTGCAGGTAATATAACATCTGCGGAAATTATAAATGGAGGATCTGGATATTCTGCCGGAACATATTACTTAGATACTAATATTATTGGTTCTGGATCTAATAATGATTTTACTGTTGCTTCTGATGGAATTTCTTCACCAATAGGTCAAGTTGTTCAATTTACTGGTGTTGGAACTACATCAGATAATTATCATCGTATCTCAGCAGTTAATTCTGCAAATCAAATAACAATTGAAAGGTCTACGAGTGAACCAGTTATTGTTACAGATCAATATGCTCTTTTAGTTGCACCTTCAACATCATTCACCAGTATTGGCAATACAATTACTGCACCTAGTCATGGATTGGTAGTTGGAAATAGATTTAAATCAATTGACTCTTCAAATAATAATCTTGGAGATTATATTGTTGATAGTGTAATTAATGTTAATACCTTTACTATTTCTGGTGTAATGGGATCAACTTCTGGATTTATTCTGAAGCACGGATTATCATCTAATGCGGGTATTTCTGATGGTTCAAATGAAAATCTTGAGGTAAGAGGAATCACTATCTTTGATGGAGAAAAGTTAACTCTTACAGAATCTGGAGGTATAGACAGTTCAGAAACGCAATTTAGTGTTAGTCATTCTGGTATTGGTACTGCAGAAAGATTCTCACTAGGTTCTTATATTAAAGTTGATGGTGAGATCATGAGAATTGCAAGTAATTCTCTTAGTGGAGTTCCTGCGGATAAAATTACAGTGATTCGTGGAGTATTTTCATCTAAACAAAAATCACACCCTGAGAATTCATTAATCACTAAAATTAAAATTCCTGCGGTCGAATTTCGTAGACCATCAATTATTCGTGCTTCTGGACATACTTTTGAGTATCTTGGATATGGTCCGGGAAATTATTCTACAGCACTCCCACAAGTCCAGAATAAAACTTTATCAGAAAGAGAAGAATTTTTAGTTCAATCTCAAGAAAGATCATCTGGTATTGTTGTTTATAATGGTATGAACAATAAAGGAGATTTCTTTATTGGCAATCAAAAGAAGTCTTCTACAACAGGTGAGGAAACAACTTTTGATACCCCAATTCCTACTGTAACTGGACAAAGTGTATCAAGATTAAGTGAAGTATTTGATGAAGTCACAATTAAGGAGAGATTAATTGTAGAAGGAGGAGACTCTGGACAATCACTTTCTCAATTTGATGGATCTGTTACATTTAATTCAGAAACTAGATTTACAAATTCTAATGGAATAGAAGGATCTGCAGCAATAAATGTTTCTAATACAAAACAATCAACAGCAACAAATTCTGGAGCACTTATTGTTGCAGGTGGAGTTGGTATTGGAAAAGATTTATATGTTGGAGGAACAATATATGGTCTTGGTGGTTTATCTATTAGTTTGATAAACATATCTCCAAAACAAGTTCTTTTTTCAAATTCCAATTCTTTTCTTGATGGTGATAATAAATTTACTTTTGAACAATCAACATCAACATTAGGAATTAATAGTATTTCAGTATATGAATCTGGCGGCAATTCTTATATTGAAGAAATTGATTCTAAAGATTTAATATTAAAAGCATATTCTTCAGATAAATTAATTATTAATGGAGTAGGAGTTAGTATTACTGGAAATCTTGATGTTACTGGAGATGTAAATTCTTTCTCAACATCTGATGAGAAGTTAAAAGATAATATTATCCCAATTCATAATCCATTAGAAAAAGTTATTTCGATTAGTGGAAATACTTTTGATTGGAATGAAAATTCTAATAAAGAAGGTCATGATGTTGGATTGATTGCACAAGAGATTCAAAAAATTCTTCCTGAGGCAGTTAAGGAAAGAGATGATGGTTATCTTGCCGTTGATTATAAAAAGATAATTCCTCTGCTTGTAGAATCTATTAAAGAACTTTCTAATAAGGTCGAATCGATTGAGCATCAATTAAAGAATAAATAATTGTAAAAGATTAAATAATGGCAAATATTAGAAAGTCATTCAATTTTAGAAATGGTTTACAAGTAGATACTGATAAGTTTGTAGTAAATTCCAATGGACTTGTTGGAATAGGAACATCAAATCCTAAAAATTATTCTTTAAGTGTTCATGGTGACACTAAAATTGTTGGTATTATTACAACAAAACACATATTTGTAGAACAAAATGTAATTTCTCTTGGTAAAATTGGTATCCATACCACAAATCCAACTTCTAAATTTCATATATCAGGAATTGGAGTTACCAATCCTAGTGGTATTGATGCTGGAAACAGAATTAGGATAGGTGATTTTCATTGGGATAATACATTTACTAGTATTCATGCAAAGAAAGTTAGTAATCAATGGTGGTTAGAACAAAATTCTCCTGATAATGATGGTACAGATTTAGTATTTTATAAGTCGAGAGGTTTACCAAACCAAGAAGAACCAGTTCAGGTTGGAGACAATTTATTCAGATTAACTGCAAGAGCATATAAACCAAATGGAGTTGGAATAGGAACTACTATTTCTCTTAGTGATTATAGTGGTGATTTTTCAGGTCAAATTGCTTTTGATGTAGATAGTATTGATGGTAATAATGTAGCATCTTCTATTGTTGTAAAAACTGCCGGAGAAAGTAGGTTAATTGTAAAAGGTGATGGTAAGATTGGTATTGGAACTATTTTACCAACACAAAAATTAGATGTAATAGGTAATACATATGTTTCCAATTCTGTTGGTATTAGAAGTACAGCACCAACAGAAGCACTAGATGTAAATGGAAATATTAAATCTTCTGGCACTGTTACAGCAACAACATTTAGTGGTAGTTTACCAACAACTGATCTTACAGGAACTATAACCAATACACAGTTAGCAGGTTTTATTGATAACTCTAAGTTAGTTAATGATAGTGTTTCTTATGGTGGGGTATCTGTTGACTTAGGTGCTTCTGATGATACTCCAGCATTTGATTTGACTAATGCTACTAACTATCCCTATACATCGCTGACTGGTATAACAACAAGTGTTGTAGGAGATACTACTCCTCAGTTGGGTGGTGACTTAGATCTGAATGGTAAATTTATAACAGGACTCGGTGGTATTAGTATTTCTTCTGGTGTTACAACATGTACTGATGGATTTACAAGTGGTATTGGAGTAACAACTCCAGTCCAAATATCAGTCACTGGTTCTACATTAACATTTAATGTTGTTGGAGTTGGAAGCACAAGCTTGACACTATCGTAAAAACCCTGTAGACTACCTTTGTTAGGGTTGAAGAGGAGGGGCTAAGCTCTTAAAGAAATCCACTCCCACAACTGTCACACCAATTCATGCCTGGTCTCAGTTTTCGTTGTATACTTACGAAGTAGTCAATCGGACAACCATTCAATGCTCGCATGATCACACGAACACTAGGAATTATCGCAGGCATTGCTATAATTCTCCTTATCCTTTTACTCAGAGGAGTTACGGTAGCATTATTCTTTCTTAAGATTCTACCTCTTCTAATTCTTTTAATTCTTGCAGCAGTCATTATCTATGCTGCTGTTACAAACGACTAATCTTTTTTTATTATCATGAGCACACTCGTTAAAATCGGTATCGGTGCCGGTGTCGGTCTTCTTGCACTTACTCTTACCGCAGGTCAATTCACCACACTCAAAACTGGAGAAAATGGACTCTATGTTGGTTTTGATGGACAGGTAAAAGACAGTATCATTCAACCTGGTATTCATTTCGATGGATTGGGTTCAATCAAAACCTTCAATACTCGTAAGATTACTGTTGCTGCGAATGATCTTCGTCCGAAGACCAAAGACAACACAATCATGAAGGACATGGATGTGGTTGTAACTTATGCCATCAATCCTGGTTCTCTCTATCGTTTCTATACTGATTACGATATGTCTAATCATGATATGTATAGGAATGGACAGATTCAACTGATGTCCAACTACATTGGTCGATTGATTGCTTCTGCTGTAAACCAATCTGTTGATGAGTTTCCTGCTCTGGAAGTGAATAGCAGTCTTGATAGGATTCAAGAAGTTATTAAGACTAATCTTCAAGGACAACTGATCAAGAATGGTCTTGATTCTGGTATTCAAGTTGAAAGTGTTGTTGCCGTAAAGGCAGATCTTCCTGATACTTTAGTTGAAAGTGTCAATCGTGTTGTTGCTGCTCAGTCTGATAAGAAAGAAAAGACTGTTCGTAATGAAACTATTCTTCTTACACAGCAAACTAAAACTGATGTAGCAAAACTCAAAGCAGAAGAAAACAAGGCACTGGAGTCATCTATCACTCCCAGGTATCTTGAGTATCAACGCAATGAGATCATGAAAGAAGCATTTGCTAATGGTCAAATTGAGAAAATGATTATCGTAAATGGTTCTCCACTGGAAATGCTTCCTACTGGTAAAATCGGTAATTGATACTAAAGGGATAGTTTTCAAACTGGCACACCACCTCTTCATAGGGGTGGTTTTTTAATGTATAATAAGTCCATAGTTCACCACACACCAGTGACAATCACTCTTCGTCCACACCAGCAAGATGCCACCAAGGCAATGCTGAAGCATGATCGTGGGCAGATCATAATTCCAACTGGTGGTGGAAAGACCATGTGCATGATTCATGATACTCAGACACATTTCAAACTATTTGACAATCAAGTTCATGTGGTAGTCGCACCACGAATCTTGTTAGCAGATCAATTGTGCTCTGAATTTCTAGAACACATCAATGCTCATGTGCTCCATGTGCATAGTGGAGATACAGAGCACTTTAGCACCACAAAAGCAAAGACCATCAAAGCATGGTCTGAGAATGTTGGTGGTAATCAACTCATCTTTACGACTTATAACTCTCTTCATCGTATTGAAGAATCTGGTATTAAAGTAGATTCGATTTACTTTGATGAAGCACACAATAGTGTCAAGAGAAACTTCTTTCCTTCTACTGAGTTTTTCAGTCATAATGCTGATCGTTGTTATTTCTTTACGGCAACACGTCGTACTTCTGCAACTATTTTTAAACCCGGTATGAATGATACTGAGGTATATGGTGATGTAATTTATCGTGTTCCTGCACCTAAGTTGGTTGAGGAAGGATACATTCTTCCCCCCCAAATCAAATCAAAAAAGTTTGAGTTATTAAATCCTAAGGAAGTTACTTCCGAATGTGATTGTAATAATATTGTAAGGACATTAAAAGAAAATAACAAAAACAAAATTCTTATTTGTGTTAAGAGCACAAAGCAACTTACTCACCTGATGTCAGAAACTGATTTTGCAGTTCAACTGTATGATATGGGATATTCAGTCCTTAGTATTACATCAAAAACTGGTGCTATTATTGATGGACAGGAAGTTGATCGTGAGGAGTTTTTTAGGACTCTGAATGCATGGGGCAAAGATCCAAACAAAAAATTTGTTTGTCTTCATCATTCAATTTTGAGTGAGGGAATTTCTGTTAATGGTCTTGAGTCCGTTATTTTTCTTCGCAATATGAATATTGTTGAGATGATACAAACAATTGGTAGAGTTCTTCGAACCGCTCCTGATAAAACTTATGGACTTTGTGTCGTCCCAGTGTATTCGAAAAATGGCATTTCCACTGAAAAGTCACTTCAAAATGTTGTTGATACTGTTTTCGGTCGTGGTGAGATGCTTGATTCTGTTGTTCGGAGGTGATGAAAATGACTCATTTTACATATAATATAGATGAGTCATCTCTATGAATTATAGTAAAGAAACCACTACCATATGGCATCGCACCAAGTACACCAATGATTCTGATTACAAGGAACAGAAACTCGCCAGTAATGATGCTTGGCGTAAAGCAAACCAAAGCAAAAAGACTGAGGGTCTTAGAAGGCGAAGAGAGCGTAATAAGCAGGACAGGATAGAGTATCTGGGTGGAAAGTGTGTGGGGTGTGGTACAACTGAGAACCTACAGTTTGACCACAAGGATAGAACAATCAAAGAGTATAATATCTCTCACAAACCTGACCATACATTAGATAAGATTAAACCGGAGTTGGATAAGTGTCAGTTACTATGCAAATGTTGCCATGCTATTAAGACCAGAGAAAACCATGATAATGCTGAGTTACTGAAAGGTTACGACCTTAAATCCATCACCGATGATGTAAATACTATCACCATTGTTTACCAAAAATCATGAAAAAACAATTCATTTGTGTTCAACCCAAGTCCAAAAAAGCAAAGAATCGCTTTGCCAATATGATGGACAATCTGCACTCTTGTACTATTGAAAAACGATAAGAAGATGAAGTGCTCTCAGACCCTCCTAGAACACCCTCCACAGTAGTTTCATGCTATAATAGGATCAATACGGCAAAGAGTGTTTAAAGTGTCGTAGAGACGGTTTTTGAGCATGGAGAACCAGCAATTTCAGTAATTAAGAGGTAATTTATTTTATGCAGCAAACGGACATTAATCTTGAAGGAGCACTGGATAGACTCAAAACAATTAAAGCACCAAGTCGAAAGAAGATTGAAATATATGCGAAGAGGTGTTATCAAGTTACAATGAGTGATGATACTCTGAAATGGTGGAATGATGAAAAGTCTGATAAGGATGTAGCCCGTGCAATCACACGACCATTTTATGATCTTGTTCATTCCTGTTCAGTACCTACAGGTTTGATTACTAAGAATGCATTTGAGAATCGTTTGCAAGATCGTACTTATATTCCTACCAAAGATCATATTTTTCGTCCACAATTCATTTGTCGATATATGCTAGATAATTCTAGTAAATTCAAAGATTTTTCTATCTTTCGTGAGTGGATGATTATGTGTTGTTCTACTACATTAGTGACGAAAGAAGAAAATGCCGATCTTCGTATCTCTGGAACAAATAATAGGGGTGAGGATTATGTTCTTCTAAGTTCGACTGATAGTCAGTACAGAAAGATTGAATTAAAATTATTTTCTCATAGTAATCATAGGTCTTGGAGTGATCGTACAATTCAAGAGTCTTCTAATCTTATTAGTCCCCCACAAGAACTATTAGAGTATGAAGTGCCATTTTTAGACAATCTTTAAACTGGCACTCTGTCCTTGACTCTGCCCTGACTCTGCCCTATAATACAAAGGTAATCAAGGGAACACCACCATGAAATGCAAAGTCGAACTCTATGTTGCTGGCACTGTCTTTTATGAGACCGTTCATGCCCGTGACTATCAAGAAGCAAAAAAAGTAGCACTGGCACGTAATCCGAATGCTACTGTTGTTTCTGTCAATGCATCTTTCTTCTAATGACTGAACAACAACTGACTGACGCAATCTGCGACCAAATTCAAGATTCAGTCCACCGCTGGGGGCGCGACAACATGCGAGCTGGCGCTGATTGGCAGATGCAGCAGGCTATTCGGCGCTTTGATGACTGGCATCTTAAGACTCACGGATGGTCTATCGCAATTATTGAACTTGAGAGATTGTTGCGCCCCACCACACAGGAAGACAACTGATGACTAACCAACACCCACTGACTGACGACATCATTCGATACGATAAAAAACTAGGATGCCAGGATTTTGGCACTTGGATTTACACCGAAAATGATCTACGGGCTGCTACTGATTGGCAACTGAAGCAGGTGCTTGAATGGTTAAAAACTAATACTGAAGATTACGTATTAGAAGATTATTACAGCACTTATTTTCTTATCGAAGCTTTTCTTGATGACTTCAAGAAAGCAATGCGCCCCACCACGCAGGAGGAAAACTGATGACTGACCAACACCCACTGACTAACAAAGATTTAGAAGATCTTGAAAAGTTATTGACCAGTAGCGTACTGGGGCAACTTGTTCTGCCTTCTGACTTTGAGCTTGCCCGTGCCGCTGCTGATTGGCAGTTGGAACAGTGTATTGCCTGGTTAGATGACACCGATTGCGATAATCCACAAGAAACAGCACAAAGATTGAGAGAAGCAATGCGCCCACAGGAGGACTCATGAAAACTATGATCACTATTTCGCTAACAAAAGAAGAAGCTATCTACCTTACAAAGATTCTTTATGACAATAGTTGTGGTAACGAACGTAGTACTTCAGAGAATGGATCGTTATTAGATGAACTTGTAGATTTATTAGAAGTAAAACCGTGGGATCTATAGGAGGATAACTGATGACTGAACACCCACTGACTGACTCTTTCCTTCAAAGTTACTACAAATACGGCGATGGTCCTTACGATGAGGATCAAATGCGTGATGTTGCTGATCGGCAGTTGGAGCAGGTGATTGCTTGGTTGGAAGACAATCTAGGTTCTAGAATGTACTTGCATCTGGATGAAGACAGCGGTACAGAAGTGAACGTTGGTTACGTTATTCAACACCTTCGCGAAGAAATGCGCCCATTATGAAACAACAAACAGGAGAACAACTGATGACTGACCTATCACCAGCCGCGCAAGCTGTGCTGGACGCCTTCGGTAAGCACCCCCTGCACGCCGATCACATAGACAACAATCTGATACACGGCGCCCTTCCCGCCGCCCTGGAGACTGTTGCGGATCAGGTGGTGCCATTTGCTGAGATTACTCCTCAAGAGGATCTTGAAAGCCGCAGAGAAGCAATGGCCTGGGGGATGCAACACCAGGCCCAGCTCACCCGTCAACAACTCCTCGCCATCGCCGCTGAGCTGCGCACTAACCTTATTGAGCCAAAGAACTAATGGAATTGCTACTACTTGGAAGGATCTGAAAGAGACAATGATTGAACAACAACACAGGAAGACTCATGATTAGGCTAATTCAATTTCTTTTCTCTGGATGCTTCAATCAATGGAAAATTATTAAACAACAACTAACAAACTTTGACTATGGGTGGTGTAATGGAACCGCCATTAAGTACACTTTACGATGCAAAAAGTGTGGAGCTATGAAAACCTTCCTCGCAAAATAAACGATGGTTTCTAAGAAGAGAACTCAAAAAAGCAATGCGCCCACAGGATAACAAATAGTGGAGTCACTAGAAGAACGATTTGAGGACACTCCCTGAACTGTCCACTCTGCCCCTGACTCTGCCCCACTCTGCCCTATACTAAGTTCATCAACGCAACACACATCATGTTCCACTACACACCGACCGTCAAGGAGTGTAAAGACTACCTGATCAACGAAAAGGGTTGGACATTCGTTAAGAAGTGTCCAAATCTGCATTATTACTATTGGAAGACCAATGGTAATGATAACTGGTCTCATAGTAAAATCTGGACTATGAAAGAAATGCGTCATGGTGTTGAGCGTATGAGGATGCAAGATTGGTTGGATGCTGAGTATGAGAAACTTCGTCAAGGTATTCAACTGTCAATGTTCAATGATTGGGAGTATGTAAACTAATGAAGTTCAACTCTGTTGATGAAATTAAGGTAGGTGATTACGTTACCTTCCTTAATGGTAAAAAAATCATCGAAGTCACTGAAATTCGTGCAGATTACAGTAATTATGTCAAGGGAGTTTATGTAGAAAGTGGTAAAGCAATTAAGGAACATTATTCCCACTTCTCTCCCGCACCTGAAGAAAACACTAACACTAAAACAATGAAAGAACAACTCTACACCTGGAACGACCCTCAGAATAACGCAGTTTATGGCACTAAACTTGCTATGAACAGTGCTG
>Ga0213860_10000050_pt1 | contig 44605 bp, 49 predicted proteins | sample PICome_3_FD_160118 | JGI IMG/M metagenome (GOLD analysis project Ga0213860, IMG submission 160118) | Coastal seawater microbial communities near Pivers Island, North Carolina, United States - PICO550 | ecosystem: Environmental > Aquatic > Marine > Coastal | place: USA: North Carolina...
ATAGGACCTCTTCACATACATCAATGGGTTGATATTCTTCATCACCGTTATCATCGATTGTAAAAATGTCTTCATTGGTGTAGATCCAGTAAGCAGCAGGTGCGTCTGGTCCTTGTTGATCAATGAGATCATTTACGCGCTGTTGGAGTGACTTGAGAGTGTAATTGAAGGATGCCATGATGATAATCAGTGAGTGGAGATGATGGAAACTTTGAGAGTTTTGGGGTCTAGAACTTTGATGAATTTAGGTTGTTTTGTGTTGGGGATTGTTGTGAATTTAGTGTAACCAACACGGCGAACGATGTTAGGAGTTTGCATCATTAACCTACATGAGTGACGGTGTATCTTTTGTGAGGAATTTGATCGCGGTCAAGTTCATCAGCAACACGATTCACTAAATTTTCTAACTGACGATTCAGACCGCGAGTAGATTTAGTGGCAGTTAATTCACGATGGAGAACAACAGTAAAGATGCTGCCATCTCGTTCGATTCGATCAACTTCAATGCAGTAACGGTTCATGATAAGATCAGACAGAAATGGTGAAGTTTTGAAGATCAGTTGAAGTGATGGTTTCTTTACCTGAGAGGACTGAAAAATCATCTCTCAGTGTCCACATCTTGTCATCTTGTGCGATAACAGCGAAACCGAAACATCCAGGCACTGGCATCATAAACAGACCGTGCTTTTCTGCTTGTTTGGGTGAATCAAACCCTCGTGCAGTAATTGTCCAATCTTTACCAAAGTAAGCACAAATGAATTCAGTCATGATGATAATAATCAGGCGAAGTTGTACTCAGTTTGGCAGCGATTGTCTGCTGCTTCCCAATAAGTATAGAAGTCATTCCATGCATCTTCGTTATCAACAAAGGAGTCGATTCCGAGTTGCTCACAGACAAAATCGTATGCCATATCGATGTCGGCATTTGTGTCATCAACGAAGGACAACATTTGTCCCATGACATAATCCCAGGACTGTTGCATTTCGGAGGAAAGTTGGAAGATTGGAGTGGACATGTTTTTGTGTTTTTTGATCTTGAATGTATTATTGCAGATTTTGAGGTGAGTTACAAGGGGCATTGTGCCACCTTGCCAACTGGTTTCAGGCGTAATGCTTTGCCAGTGCGATCACCTGAGAATCCTCTACCATGCTTTTAGGCGCGGGAGAGCAGTCCCACTGATGGAAGGTCTTGCCCTCGTCACCTTCCCATTGGATGGACTCCACAAGGGTGGGAGAGACAGCAGGCACCACGAAGGTGCCGAGGTAGGAACCGCCGAAGTGAGCGGAGAGGATTTCGATTGCTTGTGTTTTTTCCATGGTTCTAATATGGCACATTTTTCAGAATTTTGCTGTATCAACGGATACAAAACGGGGAAACCAGTTGGCGAACTGTCCCCCCTTGCTATCTTACATTTTACAGGTAAAGATAACCGCCTGCCCAATGACAACGGGCGAAACATTCTTCGCGGGAGTTATCATCAAGCAAATTGAATCGTATATGTTTTGCAGGTGCTTTCCATGATGCTGGTTTATACACAGCACCAGAGTTCTTATCAATGAACGCATGAACACTGCGCGAACCTGCTTCAGTCTCCATGATGAGTTTGTGATACTTACGACCGCTCTCAATGTAGAACTTATAGTCGCAAGATCTGCCGTTGATTCTACCTTTGAAGTCTTGCAGCAATGCTTCACAAAGCATCTCAGAATACTTCAGCACAGTAGCAACCTGCTCATCTTTTGCGGGTTTGGTTTCTTTGAACTCTTGGAAAGTAGGCATCAGTTCTTGAAAGAAAGTGTGAGAAAAGTTTGCTTGCTCGTAGTCAACTAGAGCGGGAAAGTTAATGACGCTCATATCAGCAGGCGAGACACATTGCAGAGTTAAAGAGTTGCGGTGCAGTGTGCATGTCGGTCACTTCATAACCATAACCCTCCACACGAGATGTAACCTCACGATCAAAATCACGCTTGAGGATGTAACGCTTAGACTGAGATTGTCCCATGAAGGTAACAGTCTTCAGAATGTAGCGGGTGCTGATGTCACCGTCAGCAAATTTTACGGGGTAGAAGTCAACAACCATGTTGGCATCTTTGGAAGTGAGTTGCATGTGGTGAAATCCCTTTGACTCTCTTAATATACACGGAAACAGGCACCGTGGGGAGAATTGTGTGCAGTACGAGAACTGGCACACGCGGAGTTGACAGAATTAAATATACAAATTATTCATAAAAATGAACTCGGTGTCTTCATCTTGCGGATCTTTACCATCAATCATCCATTCTTCACAAATAGAAAGCGCATCATCATTCTCACCGTTCTTAATATGCTCTTGCATGATAAGAAATAGTGTGTCTGCCATGTTATCGATGCAGGTTTCGCGTTCTTTGTTCATGTTCATGATGTTGGTTTCAGTTAGTAGGACGGGACCAATTGTCCCATTGTTTTTCAATCTTTTGCTGCAATTGTTGCTCAAAAGATGGTTCGGTGTAGATAATATCTGCACCCTGTCGCATGTAATCAGCGATGAACTTACGAGCGGGAGGGTGTTGAGCAATCATCACACCTGCAATGATCAATATAACTGTTTTCATGATTATTCTCCAGCGAGAGTGTTACCAGTGAAGGCGATTAAGTTACCAGCGAATGACATAGTGCTGCCAGCGATGACACGAACAGGAGGGAAGAACACAACAGCGAGGATGAAAACAATTGACCAGAACTTCATGTGAATTGAGAGAAGATTGCGTGAAGAACGAGTTTTGTTAAGTGCTTTGAACATTGTTGTTAACCTCCGAACATATCGTCGAACAGTTGTTGTGCATCACGGGCACATTCTTCACGCATTTCTTTCATGCGTTGCTCTTCAAGTTCCATGCGTCGTTTTGCTTCAAACGGTGTAAGTTGATCGAGCATCAGGATTCGGTTGTTGTGTCCTTTGGTGAGCATTTTGGTTCGTTTCCTTTGACTCTTATAGAATACACGATTTTAAGGCGTCCACAACCCCTTGTGTGCCACTACGACAGGCGTCACATCCAAAGTGACTCTAATCCCTTAAGATTGAGTTGCATCGCTGTTAGCGGGCGTGTGGAGTTAATGTCAACAACTGCACCAACTTTCTTTGAATTGATTGGTGCGAAGTATTGTCGTTTCTTTGTGTTGTAAAACCCCCAGATGGTGCTAACTTGATCGCCATCATTGAAATTATAATGGTTAAGATGGTCACACCAGATACTAATAACATTTGCCTTAAACTGGGCGGTTCTGTATCTGAATCCTTTGGGTGCTTCATGAATAAAATCGGGAGGAAGTTCAGTCATTTACAATCATTTTCTTAGAGGTGAATTGAAGTAGCGAGTGAATGCTGTGAACAGAATGATTCCAGTTGATACAACACCAATAAATCCAATAATTGTGATTGCATCACCAGTGAAGTTGAAAGTGTCAGGGGTCATCGATAAACTGCCTTGAAAAATAGAATGATACCAGCAACAGTGAGAATGCCGGTTAGTGTGAGACTGAATTCAGTTGACATTAAAAAACATTAGTCCAGCGAGTGTGATTTGCTTTGCTGATTCTACCCTCTTCTAACATGTTGTCACACACTCTAACAAAGACTTGAAACTTTTCTTCTCGGGTGAGAGAATGCGGTGCAGCAGTTGTTGCAATAACCTTGAGAAGTTGTATCTTGGAAGTAATCATCAGAAGGTAATAACGAGATGGTTAGGGTCAAGAACCTGACTCTCATCGTCAGTGTAATCTGTCATGTAAGCAGGGACAAATTCGTCATCTGCAATACTGTAGAGAGTCACAGTTTGATCGAGAGTAGAACTCGGGCAGCATTGCAGTTGTTCTAACAATTTGCGATAAGTCATTTGCCTGTGTGATAATTGTGACCAAGGAATGAGACCCCAAGACATTAGAAAGGGTTGCTCCATGACTCATACTGTTTGAGAGTAATGTAACCCTCTTTGCAGAGTGAATCAGTGAACATGCTCCACTCCTCACGCTTCCAAACTTTGTCATTTTTCAGGCGAGGATGTTGCTTAACAATCACTTTCCAGTTGTAACGGAACTGTTCGATTGCTTGTGCTTTAGTGTGACGCATGGTGCTGTTCCTTTGACTCTTATAGAATACATGAAAACGGGACTGAATCAACCGATGGTGGACACTTTGAGCAACTGGCACAGGGGCAGAGTTTGGGTAGAGTCAGGGGCAGAGTGATCGAGACTCAGACTAGACTCAAACCGCCCCAGTGATAGCAAGGGGTTTCAGGGTATAAAGAATTGATTTTCTTGCATTTTGACTGCAAAGGGGCAACAGGTCATCCCTGCCGCTCCCAATGCAAGAAATTCAGCAGTATGCAAGAGGGGGCACACCTTCGATGAAGATGTTGTTAACAACATTCTGCAATCGCTTGGCAATAGCATCACCCATCTTGTAACCTGTTGGCATGGTAACAACACCTTCCTGCTTTTTATAGAGGTGAAATGCACCAGCAGGAATGCGACCTTCAGCAACAGCAGCACGGTCATCTTTATGCACACGGATAACACGACCGATCGTCTGTGCCATCTCTACGATGGGCAGATTACGGAGGAGAATAGTGTGAGTCAGACCAGGCACATTGATGCCCTCACTGAGAATAGAATAGTGGAAGATCACAAACTTTTTAGTGTCATCAGCACCCCAAGATTGCAGAGTGTTGAAGAACTCTTCACGACCAACTTTCTTGTCGTTGATGACAGCACCGAACTTGGAGGTGATGTGCATCACATCATAACCTTTGCGATAGAAGTAATCAAGAATGTCAGTTTGTCCGAGCATAGTACCCAGCACCTTGGAAGATGGTGCAGACACGAGAACTTTAGGGTTCTGGAATACATCGAGTTGCTCGAACATATCCTTCAGGTTGTCAGCATCAACATCATGTGCATTGTGCTTAGTACGAACACGATTGGTCTCGAAAGGCACAACTTTAGGAGGAACGATTGCACCTGCTGCGATGAGTTCTTTAGCAGGAACATTGCAGAGGGTGCCACCATAAACATCGCTGTTGTTCATGCCGCGAGCAACACTCACGCCACGACCAGTTTTAGGAGTAGCAGTGAAATAGTAGCGGCGTTTGGCATACTGAGAGACAGCAAATACGCTCTTGAAGAAAGAACGACCGCAAGCATTGTGTGCTTCGTCGTAATAAATGGTATCAATATCAATGCCACTATCTACAACGCGGTGCAGAGAATGATAGGTGGTAAAGATAATGCAGGACTCTTTTGCTGCTCGCGCAGTGTTAGCGAACAGAGCAATCTTGTCAGGGTTAGTGCTGCTGAAGTGATGCGTTTCGCCACTGTGAACATGACAAACATGTGTCCAAGTAGCAGACACAAACTCCATAAACTCTTCGCACAGTTGATTAGCGAGAAGAATACGAGGAGCAACAACAACTGTCGTGCTACCTTGTGCAGCACGAGAGAGACAATCAGCGATCATGATGTAAGTCTTGCCGCCACCAGTAGGCACAATAATTTGACCACAATCCTTCTGCTGCATAGCATCGAAGGCGCGTTGCTGATGAGGACGAAGTTGCATGTGATTTGTATCGATGTGTATAATATAAAGGAAAACAGATGCCCTGTCAAGCATCTTGTACCAGTTCTAGAATTGGACTATGGGTGCGTTGTTGAGTTGTCTTAATATAATTCTCATCAATCTCATATCCTATCCAGTTTCTGTTAAGATCTTGTGCGACCTTTGCTGTTGTTCCGCTGCCCATAAATGGGTCAAGAATAGTATCACCAACCTGAGTAGTAAGTTGGATGCAATTCTTGACAACTTGCTCAGGGAATGGTGCTGGGTGTTGTTTCTGTCGTTCAGGACTGATCACCCATACTTCACTCTTATATGCAGGATCTACAGCGTCACGATATACTCTCGGTTTCTTTTTACAGAACCAATAGATATGCTCTGTGCATGGCACAAGTACATCGTTCCTGATATTTGGTGAGTTGCGTCTATCCCAGATGATAAGTTGATAGAGTTGAGCATCACTCTGACTGATGAAGTCTGTTGGTAGATAACATCGGTTCTTGTATCTTCTAGGTTTATGATTGAAGAAGATAGAACCATCGGGTTTAATCACACGATGACATTCATTCAAGAATTCTATCATCCATGCCTGATATTGATCCTCGGGCATGTTATCACCATAAGATGAATAGTCAATCTGAAACTTACCCCAGATCTGATTGCCAGGTGTAACTTTACCTAGCAATCCTTTCTTATTATATGGTGGTGATGTGATGATGCAATCAATAGAACTCTCATCGAGTTCTTTCATGCCATCAATGCAATCTTTGTTGATGATCATACAAACAGGTTACGGTGAATGTGCCACAGAACATTGTAGCGATTGCTCAGTTTCTTTTTACCTTCACGCTGAAAGTGAAAGTAACTCTTACCTTCAGCATTTTTCAGGTGAATACCACCACGAAGGAACACCCATTGAGCATCCTTGATCTTATCACAGATCTGCTGATAGGTCAATTCTAGTTCTTCATTATTTTTTGTATTTTTAATTACAACAGAGGTAATGTCATACCCATTGCGTACAATTAAATCTATAACTTTTTCCTTGTTTGTATCAAGGAACTTTTTGAAGGCATCAACCTGCACAGAATCGATCTGTTTAATGGTGCGACGATCCTTGCCATTGTAGTTGTAACCCTCACTGCCACAAAAATGAGAGATAAACTCAGCAGCATCACCGCTGATGTTCATCATCTTGATGAAATGTTTCTGTGTTGTGAGGTGAACCTGTGTAGAAGATCCTGACATGTTCTTGATGCTCTTATTGTTAACACCATCAGTTCCATCAATCTTGGTGCGAGAACCTCCAATCTGTGTCAGACCGTGAGCATCACAAACCTCCTTTTCTTTAATGTCAGAATACTCCTCTCTGATCTTGTATCCTTGTTCAGCAGTGAGTGGCATTGCTTTGTTTTAACTGTTGATAATATAAACGACAAAAGCACCCCTGTGTGGGGTGCTGTGCAGGTTGTTTGATTGTCACATAGGATAAACATCCCAACCTGAATGTTTTGGCACCATATGTTCAATTACATGCTGAACATTGTCAATACCAAATACAACTACTTCTTGTTGTGAGTAAAACCCATTCTTTGCTTTTGGTTTATTCCATACAATTTTGTAGCGATCGGTTGTGTTCAATAGATGACCTCCCAGTCAGGATCGTTTTTTGGATCAACCCAGAATGTTATTCCGGTTGTTGGACATGCTAACCTCCACTTATCATGACGCTCATCAACATACATGTGAGGGCGTCGTTTAAGATGATAAGTGAAGATTTCGTTTGCTGCTCTACTCTTAGGTTTAACTTTGACTCTCATCTAATTTCAGCGAGGACATCGTAAATTGCATCTTCATCTGTACCAATAACAGATGAAATCCATTCATCTTCTGGAACTTGAATCATGTCATTGTCGTCCCAGGTTACATCAAACTGCTCATCGTACATGTTGACCGAATCCTCCATTTTGTTCATTGTAAAAGCGTTTTTGTAGGTCAAGAAACTTTGCTCGTTTCTGTTTAAGCATCTTAAGTTCCTCCTCATTGTATAGATGAGGATTCTTTAGTGCTTTGTTGATGTTTTTGATGATGTTAATTTGCTTGCGTGAACTCATGGTGACATGCGAAAGATTTGCTTTGACTCTGTTAGTATTGCACAGATGATTTGCTGTGTCAAGATTCCTGTGCCAGTTATTTAGGTGTCACAGGAGCAACTTGAAAATTGAGACTAAATGTGATACGAGTTTTAGTCCCTCGATGTGGTGACACTAAGTGATGATAATGTGATGGGAAGATAAGTATATCTCCCTGCTGAATACTGGGTTTAGTTGTTTGTTGTGTTGGTGATTTAATAGTATCACTCAACCCCTGCATTTGATATGCAGAATGTTCTGTATTGTAGAACATAAACTCACAACCATCGTCATCATTTAGAGTATGGAAGTATACCATACTCAGGTTAGATGTTGGTGTGCAGTGATCATGAACTTCCTGAGAATCTCCTGGTTCATAACGATTTGCCCAGGCATTTTGTGGCAGGATTTCTATATCACATGCTGCACCAACATTGTCAATGAACTCATCCCATACTGGTTGCAACATATCTAACCAAGATGTCCAAGGTTCTCCACCTTGAGGCATCTTTTGCCATGATGATTGCACAGTACAATTCCATGCAGGAGGTTGATGGAAATTGTTATCATTACTCAAAAGTTTAGAGAACATGTCAACAGTTTTTTGCTGTTGTTCTTCACCTAAGGTAGTTTGAAAATACCATTTAGGACAAAATACTTGTAGGGTCATTTATATAATTCAGATAGGTGCAACTTCTCCACAATGTTTGATACTTCCTTCATATGTCTAAGATATGCAGGAGTACCAATTAAATGCTCACCATAGTATTTTCTTTGAAGATTCTCCACATATAAAATGAGGGCATCTTTTAACACTATTTTTTCCTCTCTAGATAGGATGGCGGAATGTGGCATCATGGTTGGTCATCAGCGACGGAGTGTGTTGCAATAGTCTAGTACATACTGACGAATATACATCAGTTCGTGATAACATTTTTGATTATGAGCACACTGACGCAATTTATGGTCAGGTTTGAGAACGGACTCGATAAAGAGATCGAGTCCACGATTGAATTTAACTTCTTGTGATTCGTGATCCATCTTTACTCCTGAACGGTGTAATCCATGTCATAGTCTACACTAGATTCATCATCAAATTCAATCTCTTCATGAAAAGTTTCTATTTCAATACCACCCAGTGTCGGTGTCAGTTTCTGGATCAAATTTCCTTCCTTTACGGTTTGATTTGGATTGGTAATTGTCATAGTTTTCGTCTGCCCATGTTGATCGATTGGTTCCACCTTTTTGACGCTTATCTCGAATGGATTTGCCAGGTGAGTAGTAACCTCGTTCGTTACCACCGCGTCGAAATGTCTTACCCATTTTTAAGATGATGAAGTAAAAATAAACTACAATAATATGTATCAGTCTACATCTTTGTAGATGGAGCGATACTCTCGCTCGTCAGTCTCTGGCACAGGATGTACCTGAGTGTGCAGTTCTTCAAAGCAGTAACCTACACCTTTCAGGAAGTCTTGAGTCTTTTCAACAACATCCTGAAGGTACTCAGTCTCGAACTTTTTAGTGGTCACAGTATCTTCATCGTTGCAGATGAAAGTGAATTGAGGCATGGTTCTCCGTTGAATACCTAAGTATTATAGCATAAAAAAAGGGGGTTCAATACCCCCTGTGCCACTTATTTTAACTGTCACATCAAGCAATGGCAGTGATTGTCAGCGTAGGTCTACAAGGCGTGTCAGTTCCACTACCATCAGTCCATTCATTCTTGTGCAGAATTACTTCATAACTGCCGTTATATTCTCTACCACGAACTCTTAAGGTTTTGGGTGATGTCCATGTTTGGAACTCTGCTTCCGAAGCATTTGTGCTACCAGTACCAATTTTGATGACATATTCCATAGTTACATGTAAACCAGCATGGTGCCAGTTTGTTGATGCATAGTTAGAAGAATATGTTCTAAATGCTCTAGTTACACTAGTTCCATCAATTTCAAACCTATAGTGTGAAATACCAGAGTTCTCGTTTACATCCAACTTGAATGCATATCTATAGTGAACTCTAGTAGTTCCTGCTGGTGGAGTATATGCGATCTCACTACCATTAGCAACCGTATAACTGGTAGTTAATGCTTGGTTTGCTGTTACATTAGCAACATTATATGTACCTGAAAGCACTGTGACAGCATCACCATCACAACTACTTGCAAGTTGTTCAATGATTGTGCCTGGTCTAATAATGGTTTCTAAAGTAGCATAAGTGGTAGAATCTACACTACCATCTGCTTTAAGAAACTGACTAGATGTTCCTCCACTTTTTACAATACTATCACCAGTCACCGCACCAGTAGTTGTCACGGTGTTTGCTTGCACTGAAGTTACATTACCAATTCCAGCATTTAGTTGTGACATGAAATTATCCTACTGTTCTTCATCTTTATTTATCTTCTTAACTTGTTTATTACTCCACAATGCAAATAAGATGATAGATGCATACAGCAGAGTATCATCTAACATGACAAGAAAGAATATAACTGAACCGCCATACTTGATAAAATCAGGCAGAGGAGAGATGATCTTGGCAAATACTTTACGATATGATTTCTCAAACTTAAAGTAACCAAGGGCACCAAGTGTAACTACAAACTCACTGTATGGGATAACAAAATACAGTGACAAAATAATAAACAAGGGCCAATAATGCCGCTCAGGGATCTTAGCGATCAGGTGAACATAACGTTTTACAAAATTCTTAAACATAGTTGAAGTTAATTACAATACGAAATTCTTTGTCGGTTGTGTTAGTTCCTGTGTGTCTGATTGAATTGGGAAATGTGACAAGTCTATTTGCTACAGATTCAACCTTTGTCCCATCCTCAAACTTAGTATATCCATCACATGGAGTTATGTATAGGATAGATGTCTTTAAGTAAGGACGATCTTCAGCATCTAAAACATCAACATGCATACCATGTTCAACGATGGTATCACCACCCATGACAAGATTTGCTTTGATTTTAATTATTGCACAGGGTTGAATTTTCTGTAGGACAGGATACACGAGTTCAATACTGTTGTCAATTGGTGCATGTCTTGCATAAAACATGTGAACCAATTGTGCATTGCGATTGTAATTTTCTGGTGTATCATCTACAATTTCAGATAATGTCCAATTAAGAACAGAACTGGTCATCCCCCGGTATATCATATTAAATGTATCTGGTGGGAGAAAATTGTCTACGACATTCATTTTTCAATCACTGCAACATAGATACCATTCCACCAATCATTCTCATCCTCAGGAGTTTCTGTGCGGATAGTGCGTTCATAGATAACATTTTTGTCCTCTGTGAATGTGTTAGTATAGTTAACTACGCCCTCAAAGTTAGCGTCATCAACAATCAGGATATAACTATCCTCTGCTTGTTTATGGATGTGTTCTAGATTAGCAACCATGTTCTCATCATTCTGTGCATCATAGAAGATAACATTGGGTTTGTATTGTTCATTAAACTCTACTTGCAACAGAGGTTTGACACAGAAACCAACTGAACAATCAACATTCATCCATTTCTCAGCGTTTTGTATGAAACTATCAATAGGATTATCAATCTCATACTTATCAGCGAGACTGCGATTATGAGGTTTCACAACACCATCAGAATAATCATCAATAGCATATGCTTTGACAGCACTGTTATTCATCAATGCAGCAAATAGTGTGCTACCAATGTAACATCCAGCATCAACATATACTGTTCCTCTTTCAGAGCAGAGATTATTCAAGAAATGTCTGATCTTTGTTGAAGATAGACCCAAGACATCATATCCTTCAGGATTAAATCGTGAGTTATCATCAACAGCAGCATCGATTGCACGGATAACTCTATCTACGAGGGGATTCATTGTTCGCTGTTGTTTCTTCAAATGGGATTCTACTACAGTTTCACAGTATTTGCAATCCCAACAGTTAAACTGACATGTTTTAATCTTTTCTCTCCAGATGTCAATGGGTCTGTCTTTAACATCAACATCATCCATGTACTTCTTGTACTCAGGATACATTAAGATCTCATAATTTGCCCATCGTTCAATAAGATCCATGGACTCTTTGAGACGCATAGCATTCTCTCTACCATGCATCTTAAACACATCGATACCATTATCTAAGAACCATTGCCAATCACTCCTCCAGGGCGGTAAATTAGCACTCTTAAGTTCACTTGCAGGGTCTACTTGATCCCATCGTGAGCATGAAACTCTGCTAATCTCACTGTCAAAATACTGAGGTTCTGTGCCAGTTCTTGTTGAGTTGTACTGATAATGTTCAGGCATGATAGGACAACCGCCCCAACAATGCTCATTAGCAAGTAATGATAATTCGATAGGATTACCATTCAACTCACAATATTCTTTTGCTTTTTGTATCATCACAAAAGCATTTTGATCACGCATGATGTCACGATCAAGATTGATATAATGAAATCCTGCACTAGCAAGAGTTACAATCTCATTAGGTTTAGATACATCACGCAGAATAGTATTCTTAATCTTTAACTCTGGATACTCTTTCTGTATCTGACCAGTCATCACCCATGATGTATGTGGCAGAGTAGCAGTTCTGACGCCAACATCATATAGACTCTTGAAGTTCTTGATAAACATATCAAGATTCTTTTGATCTGGTCTCACCCAAATGTTATTGAATGTAGCAGACAATGGGATACTAGTTCTCTCTGCAATATACAGAGCATTTCTGATAGCATCCTTAGATGATTCAGTCGTCACAAAAGTATCCCCCATCGCATCTTGTGTGAATGGGGGCATACGAGATGTGAAATACAGGTCGTAGATTAAATTATTATACCTAAGAAGAAATGGAATAAAATGATCTTCTAGATAATCAGGATCCAATTTGGGGTTGATCGGCAGACTGAAGGAACCTATCTGTGATGTTGTTGGTTGCATAATCAGTTAATACTCCATTAGTTTCAAACATTTGAGGACCTTGACCTTCTAGCATCTTCTCTACTTTTGCTTCTGCTGCCTCTTTAATCTTGCCAACATTGATATTCATTGCGGTAGAATATGTCAGAGCAAGATCAGCAACTGCTGCCTGATCTTCAGGACACATCATCAACATACTGTCAAGATTTCCTGCTTGAATTCTACCAGTAGTTAACAGATCAAGAGAGCATTGTTTTGCCATACGAGCAATCCAATACTTATGTTCTTCTAGTTCTTCATTCTCTTTGTTGAGAACAGTTTCAGTGAGTTTTTTCATGTTAGTCTCACCACCAGTATGCTCTTTGATGATTCTAAGTAAACCATTGATCTCATACTTACATTGTTGAACTTTGTTCATGTAAATCTGCTTGTCACACATAAGCAATTCAATTTCATATTGCTTATCTTGTTTGGCAAAGCGATCTTCTTCCTGTTCCATCTCGTGTTTAACACGCTCGATGTCATTCAGGGTTCTTTTATAATTGATAGTTACTTTTTGCAGTCCGTTCAATCGTGTTTGAATCTCCATCACTGCTTGACGAATTTGTCGCCAAGGTGTGACCTGTGAATTGACTACAAAGTATTTGTTTTGGTATTCAGTTTGCCCAAAATATTGGGATTCAGACCAGTTTATCAAATCACTATCAAAGTCATTGATATCCCATGCTGAATCACCATCAATGTCTTTCAGATCATTCAATACATCATAAAAGTTGTATGTATCAGAACTTGATTCCGTACTCAAAGGGTTCTTTTCTAATGATTCTTCCATCGTCATTTTTAATGCACCGTCCAAATGCTAAACATTGTTGTTCGCTCATTGCAATACCATAATAATCCTCAAGGAATACATTAATATCTGCAATGTTCTTTGCCTCCTTTAATTTAGAGATCAAAGTTTGTTCTTCGATAGCAAGATCATAGAGTTTTGTTTTCCACTCTTCTTGCTTTGTTACTACTTTAGCAGCAAATTCACCTGTAGTCAATCCCCTCAACTCTGCCAATCTATGAATCAGTTTAGTTTCAGTTGTATCATCTAACAGGTATGCATTAGATTCTGCAACCTGATCATCCCAAGTTGCTTCCTCTAACTGGGAATATTTAGTACGCAACCCATTATATCTTTTTTCGTAAATCTCTTGAATTGATAGACGGATAACCGCCAACATGAACGGTCTTACATAATCATTTTTGATTGCATCTTCAACAGGAATCTTTCCCTTTTCACCATCTTCCCCATATGCAGAAACCTCTGCCCTGATTTCACCCCAGTATCTACGACCAAAATCACCCATTTTGTGATCAAATCGCAGATAACTAATGTGCTGTGGAATATATTGGAAATAATTATCATCGAGTTCATAAAACTCTAGACCAAGTTCACCACCAAGTTTTGTCCCCCAAATTCCAACTTCGGGGAATCTCTGTTCGTCAATGACGATAATATCAGGATTAGTTTTTGTCATCAGAAGTTAGGAATAGTTGTACCATAATCATATGCTGTGCTGCCATCATCATTAACACCAGAAACAGCAGAAGAGGAAGAACAGTGTGCAGAACTCATGCCACTGTGTCCCTGAGGTTGTGCAGTAGAACCTAAGTTAGTAACACCATCAGTTTGATAGTTAACTTTGAAGGTGTTGTTATTCTGAGAACCATTGTAGTTACCAAGACAGTAACCTTTTCTCATACCCATTTCAAAGTTTTCTTCACCCATCTGACCAAAGTTTCTATTCTGCAACAGAACACCAGTAGTATCATCAATTCTAGCATTACCATTCGTATTGTTATTACCAGTGCCACAGTATAAATGTCCCAACATTGTCGATAACATTTTTTTCCAACCATTACCACCAGGACCATTATCCCAGTCTGTCCAGGTTTCTGTTGCCCAGTTAAGAGATTCTCTTACAGTGTTTCTCTTATGCCATCCTCTTAATCTACCATGACCACCCCATGTAGGGTCAGCACCACCATCCCCCTGATTAGGCGGGAATCCTGATGTTCTCATGACCTCAGTTTTGAGGTTAAATGCATCAGTTCTTGCATTACCACCACCAGTTAGGTAAGAATAAGCTCCAGAGAATACATGATCCTGTAAAGAACCCATTGATCCTCTGTTTACAGTCATATCCCATTGTGACTGGTGTGCAATACCAGACTCAGAAGTCATACTGAAACCAGAAGTATAGTTAGAAGAACCTCTGTAAGTATTTTCCATCGAATGGAAGAAATGGCGAGTATCATTCCAAGATCCTGCCATATAAGCACCAGATCTATCCAAAGTGTCACCTAAGTTTGTAGATGTATCTGTAGCATGAACTGTACGGTTTACATTACTCCAGGGTGAACCTCCTCTATATCCTCCACCAACATATCCATGTGTCCAGATTCTTGCCATGGACCATCCGCTGGCATTTTGTGCATCAAATGCCCAATAAGTTTCAGTACCATCAGATTTAAGGACAGCACCTTCAGAATAATCTTCACTATAACGATTAGCAGATTGTGGAGGTGTACCACCAGCACCTGCAATTGGTCCCCATTCTGTAACATTAGTTGCTGGGTTGAAGGAGTAACCTTCAAATGTTCTGTCGGTAGAATTATATCTGAATAATCCTTCAATTGGTGTTGATGGTCTTTGACCAGTTGTTCCAACAGGAACAACCATGCCGTCACTTCCAGCAAGATCAAGAGTGACTCTTGGAGTTGTTGTATTGACTCCGACTCTATCATTGACAGTATCAACATACAATGTTCCAGCATCAAAGTTGAAGTTGCCACTGGACTCCAACTGCATGAAAGCAGTACCACCGCCACCTGCTAGAGATATAACCTTATCTACATTTAATTGTGACATGCCTATACTTGTTCCTTCGTATTATTTATCAGATATCGAAAGTATCCTTGTAGTAGTTGTAGATTTGATTTCTATCGACCTGCGTAATGTGTCTATTATAATACATAAACACAGCAATATTACCGGAAGGTTGAGATGAACTATGAGGATCTCTACTACTATTACCCCACGCACCTAGGTGGTGAAATCCTCTGTTCATTCTACTATTACTGTTGTTAACAGTTCCCCGAGCATTTGCTTCATCCTTAAAGAAGCATTGATAATTTGGAGAATATACACCAGATTCATATGAAGAGAATCTCCAAGTGTACATATTAAATTTAGTGTCCCAATCATCGAATGAGTTAATATCATATCCAGTATCTTGAAAACCCTGACCATTATTGTCATACATTCCAAGATTTTTGTTCCCTGACTGTATAATCACATGGTGATCACCCGAACGAGATCTAAGTAATGTTCTCCAGTTAGTATCAGTAGTTCTCCACATCAAAAAGCAAACTACGCTGCAATGAGGATACCAAGGACTATCAAGATAACTACCTGCCGATGCTAACTTTGCAGCACCAGCACCTTCAGTGCTAAAATCTAGATACTTAACAATATTGCCATTGATATTTGTTGTAGAAATTCTGTCAGTAGGAATTGCCCAGTGAAAATTATTCTGCCTTAAGTTATACCAGTAGTTTGCATCTTGATCATTAGGTTCCAGCATAGATTCTGGATTATTACAATCATGCCACATAACTAATCCCTTTTCAGGAACAGTTGCAGTCGTAGAATCCTCTTCGACAGTTTGAGCGGGAACCATTAGATTTGACCACTCAGTTCCATTATATCCTTCAACAGTTCCTAAGGTGCTGTTAAATCTAATATCTCCAGCATTAGGATTTGTAGGTCTTTCATCTGTAGTGCCTACAGGTAATTTTAGAGCAGAGTTAATGTCCTGTGCAAATCCTCCCTGCACATTCAAATATGCATCTCCTTGCATATTGATGTTGAACTGATTGTCTGACGCTCCGGTCAGATTTTTTAATCTAATAATACTCATCTTACAAACATGTACCCGGAATTTCCTTGTCCACCACCAGTAAAAGAATCACTTCCACCGTAAATGCCATTAGAGGTATTTCCAGTATACCCCCATAAGACTCTATTTTGACTATATCGAGAAGTTCTATTACTCGATGGATTTGAGTGATAATCAAACAATTTATAATTATTATTATATAGTTGAATGTGATCATAACCGCCCGGTCTTTCCCAGTTATAGGGATAAACATGAGAGACGCTAAATGATCCTTCAGGTTCACCACCTTGAGATAAATCCAGTCCAGTATTTAATGAACTGAAGTATTGAATGCCTCTGTTATATCTAACAAAAGAAGCATATCTCCAATCAGCAGTAGTACCTCCAGCATATGTATCATATTCATTACCAGGAGGTTGAGCACCATTTCTTGCAACTCTTACATTAATTACTTCTTCTCCACCATTATCATTAGATGCAACATCACGAATGAAAGTATCATCCCAACGACGAGTTGCTGTCGTTGAATATCCCGTACCAGAGAAAGGTACATAGTCAGTTGCTATTCCATCAACAGTAGCAGAATATAAATTATTAGCATCAAATACACTGTAATGTGTAGTACCACTAGATCCTACTGCCATTACTAATACCCAACCTCCATCATAAAGGGTGTTGTCAACATAACAATATCTAGGTGTATCATATCCAACAGGTTGAATCCAATAATAACCTGTTGGTTTACCAGCATCTCTGAGTGCAATACCACTAATTGCAGGATTATTATAACTTCCAATATCTCCCGAAGCACCTGCACTAGCATTGCCAATTCCACCCCACACTGCCCCATCATAAACCTCAAATATATTTGAGTCGGTATTAAATCTTAACAATCCAATACTATTACCAGTGGTAGAAGGTCTGTCAGCAGTGCTACCACCAGGAACTTTATGAGCACCAGTGAAATCTAAATCTAGAGCACCTTTGATCTCAAAAGTGTGTCCGGTGGGGACAGTAACTTGAAATAGTGTTGAGGCAATACCTCTTAATTCAGAAACCGTTACTTGACTCATTGTTTTACACCTTATCGAAAGTTACGCCATATGCTGCCCAACCGCCTTGGGTTCCTACATTTGGATATGTAAGAGCAGATGAGTTAATATCAACCATCTCTATCATATACCATCTATATCCAGCAGTGTTGCTGAAGGTTCTAGCAACTTGAGCACCTTCACTACCAGCACCTGCACCGCCAAAATGTAATCGAGCAAGAAATGTCCAATTAACATTTGTGTTGGTAAAATTAGATCGTTTAATATCTTTATTGCTGCCCCACAGATTTACATTACCAATCATATTGGTATGTTTATACCAACGAATTCTATCTAAAACTTTACCATATCTATCATTGCTAACTTTGATGCAAAGAAATTGGGGCCAAGCAACATTACCAGGAGAAGAGTGTCCCGTGTGAAATGCAAAGTTGGAATTACTTGTAGATGAAACATACTCTAAAAACTGACGAGTATTTGCCGTTGCACTTAAAGTTTCATCCCCAGTTGTACCATCATTATATCTCAGACCTTCATGCAAGATATAATTGTGACCACTAGTATAAACATTGTGTCCTGCATTATTAGCACCATCTGCTACAGTAAATCCTCCACCAGCACCAACTGTTCCAACTGGTTCTGCAATAGCAGAGTCACTTGCACCAGCAACAGAGGTAAATCCTTCTCCATCTTTATAAACTTGAAGAACCCCTTCACTATCTGCCCAACGAATACTCCCCTCTTTATATGAATAAGGATTTTCTAGTGTAGGTTCAGCAGAAGCAGTAAATGTAGAGGGCGTTGAACCTCTCTCTACCATTGCACCATCAAACCATAATTGTGTGCCTAATGCACTTGAGGAATGAGCATCTACTCTTACTTGCAATCTATCTGTTGCAGCGTTTGAGATAGTTCTAGTAACAGAAACTCTTTGCCAAGTTGTACCAATGTTTACTGTAACGCTTGGTGCTGAAACATATGCGCCCGAGGCAATTGCTTCAAATAAGTAGATCTGTGTTTGAGTGCTTTGATTTGCCTTCACATAAACACTGAATGTCCAGGTTTGCCCCTGTTTGACTAATCCTTCAGCAAAACTCCATTCATTAGTGTTATAAGTTCGTGTATAAGGATCATTATTAGCAGTAGGAACCATTTTCAATGGCACACCACCAGCAGGAGAATCAGTAACTGAAGTATCACGAGACATCGTTGCTCGGGCAGCACTTGTACCAAATGGTTCTTGTCTAACAGTTCCATCAGTATTCAAACTGCCCGCATACATGTCAACGGGATTAAATCTTGTCGCAAAATAATTAGGCGTTTGTGCTCTAGGTAACTGCTGATACTGTTGCTGAAGAATTCTAACACCACCTTCAGGTTTTAATGTGTTACCTTCTGGAACAGTTACTGTGAATGCCTCAGTAGAAAGTCCTTGTACTTGTGCTACATTTAACTGACCCATTATCTAACACTCCATGCTGCTCCGGTTTCAATAGTAACAGTATATCCATTAGCAATTGTAATAGGTCCAGCACTCATTCCATTTGTGAATTCATCACCATTGTTTGCAGTAGGTCCAACAGTCAGATTCTCTTCAATCGTATCATGGTTTGTTCTGATGACACTATCTTGACCAATAGCAGGACCGCCACCAGCAACGGGTGCCCAACCTGTTGCACCTGTTCCATTATCTGCCTTATAAATCTCTGCTGAGTCTAAATCAGTGTTAAATCGCAGAGTACCTATAGAAACGCCAGTAGGTCTCTGTGCTTGAGTACCAGTTGGCAATCGAAATACACTGGTTCCATTTAAGAAACTCAGTGTAGTGATAATTGCTTCGGTTGAAGTGGAGATCTGGTTTCCACTAATTCTTGAGAGTGCCATATGACCTTATTATCCTCCTTATTATTTAGATAGGCAGTTCTAAGATATGAACGGTATCTGATGCTAAAGGAGCATCTCCGGAGTTGAATACAACATTAGAACCATTAGCATCTACAGTGTAGTTTGTTCCTGCAATCTGTGCAACACCATTCAAGAATACAAGAACAGAGTTGGCAGTATGAGGATTAGTAGCATATGCAGTGATTGCAAATGTGAGAGAAGATCCATCACCGGTATATGTTCTAGTGACATACTTACCGGGTCCTACAAGACCTCTTCCAGTACCAGTAACATCACCCTCAATTCTTACATCACCATCAATTTTGATCCTATAATTAGCATCTGCTGCTGTACCAATACCAACATTCTCAGTTAGAGTATTGCTATTAGGATCAAAGGGTCCAATGTCAATGAATCCGGTAGCACTTAAACCAAACTGTCTCCATGCTGCACCATAATAAATCCAACCTAGAGACTTACCAGGTTGCCAATTAATGTTATAAACCAGGTCACCATCTGCCGGAGTTGTGTAACCAGAAACCGCAGAGAGATTAGGACCAAGAGAAGGATCACCATCACCATTGCCATCTAATGTTTCTGGCGCAAGTAATGTTTGCTTAATTACAGTACCATCCTGGTTGTAATAAGAAATCTTTCTTGCCTGAATGTTATCTGTAAATGTAGTCAGACCTTGGAATGTAACAGGACCAGCGAAGATAGATTCTAACTGGTTAGATGCACCACCGATAACAGTGAGTTTGTCAGTAAGAACCAACTCAGAGAATGTTTCAATCGTTGTATTCTCTTCACCGATGACATTCAACTGTGCAATATCTTCATTTGTTACCTGACCAGTAACAGGGTTAATGATCTGGTTACCAATGAACAGGTCACCATTAGAGTTCAGACCAGAGTAGAATGCAACACCTGCTTCTTCTTTGATCGACTGTGAGAACTTAACCTGATCTGCACTCAGAGTTTCTACCTGAGTCTGCGGGAATGCAGTCGAGTAGTTACCAGGACCGAATCCCAGATATTCAAAGGTATGGTTACCAGATCTGAGGATGGAGTGTCTTCTGAACTCAACATTGATTGGCGCGACTGTTCCATCATTGTTTTCGCGGATATTAATCTTTCTTGTTTCTTCATCACCAGCACGAGCAGTTAATTCAACGGTAGATAGTCTTCCTGTAACAGAATCAAAGTTAGGAGTTGTACCTGTAGGGGACCATCCGCTATCAGTCAATAAGAACTCTGTCGCTTCTTTAGTGATAGAAAGTTTAGGATCTTTATTTGGTGTAGGTGTAGCACCATCAGTTGCATTTACGAGTCCGATAGTGACGTTGTCAGCGACGGAAATCGAAGCATCAGGGTCAGCAACAGGGTTGTCTCTGTCAAACGTAGGATAGACTTCGTTGACATTTTGAGAGAACTTTCTGTCATTGAAATTAGAAGTTGAAGGTGCAATAGATGCACAAAGGAGGGTAAGGTAGTAGATTCCATCAGAGATACCTCTCTCAAACTCTTGTACAACTTCAATATCATAGATGTAGAATGTTCTATTAAGATTGAAGTTTGTTGTGTCACTGTTCAACGGTTGCATGACATAACCCGACAGCGGATCGCGGGGCAGAGGATTCGTCTTGTTCTTATCAATAACATATCTTACACGATAAGTTCTATCCTGCAAGTCACGAGGGTCAGGAATTCTCTTAAGGAAGGTAGTAGGAGTGAAGTTTACATTACCATAAGTCTGCGTGTTATTTGTGATAACAGAGTAGATTCCATTATCAGTAGCAGTATTGTCGCAATTGATGTACCAACCGCCAGTGACAACGTTTCCACTGCCAGCAGGTACTTCATAAGTATTTCCATCAAATTGAATAGGAGAACCTGCTTCTCCAGGACTAATACCAGCAACAGTAGGACCAAAAGGAGAGATCTTTGCTGTTTGAACAACAGCAGATTGTCCCTGAGTAGGAATCAAGAGGCAGTGTATTTTGTCGGGTACAGCGTTAACACCCGTGCCATCTTGACGCGCACCAACAGTGAAACCTTGGACTCTTGAAGTTGGAGGTGATGCCTCAGTTGTGTATCCATAAAGATAGAGTCTGGAACCGGCAAGAATTCCTGTTGGTGCCAATGCTGCAGCAATCGTTTTAGTGCGAGGAATATCAATGTTTACCCAGTTTACAGCAGTTTCTTCACCAAAAATAACATTATTATTAACGGTTCCACTATTTACAACCGACAGAGTTACTGCTCTTGTATTAACATTAACAGATATAACCTCAGCACCAGATCCAACACCATTACCAGTGAGTGTCATTCCTTGAATTACACCATTGACAGAACCATCATTTGCCAGTGTAATTGTGTTTTCTCCTGTAGTACCTGTTGCAGTTGTACTAATAACATTAAGTGCTTTAGGAGGGATGATGTGAGTTATAGCACCTGCTTTGTCCTTAGAGAATGATTTTGCCTTGAATCCTGCAGATCTAAGAGCTGTGTTTCCGAAGTTTGAGTTCGAGTTAGTAATAGACATGTCACCACCGCTCTCAGCAGTGAAGTGTGTATCATATCCAACAGCGAACACCGAAACTGCCTGAATGAAAGAGTCATTAGAGCAAACAATGTGTCTATGTCCCCAACCTTTACGATACTCACAGAAACCATCTAAGTGAGCACCAGATCCGGCAGTTTGTACAACATAACTACCAGTTGTTTCATCATATTTAACAAATGCACGGTCATCTTTTTGAAGGCTCAGACCCGTGAACTGTGCCACAACCATTGATTTGAAACCAGTTGCTTTTGCACCATTTGCATTCATGCCATTCATACCCCAGACACTTCTCAGTGACAGGTTGAATGCATAAGGAGATGCAGAGTCAACAGTATCAATCTCGGTCTTAACTGTCATGTTTGTACCAACAGCACTTCCTGTTGGTTCTCCTTGCATCTGATAAGTAAATCTATTGTTACTTGCAGATGTAACAGTAAAGGATCCATTATACAAAGATGCGTCTAATTCAGACTGAGGACCGGAAGATCCTTCAACACCACTGATATTAATGTTAACACCAACAGAGAATCCATGATTTCTTTCTCTGCCGAATTCATCGACAGTAAATGCAGTTGCAGTGTTACCATTACGAGTAATCTGGAACACTCGATATTCATCAGAAATAGGACCAACGATTCTGTTTTCTTCGACTCTTGCCTGAATCTGGTCTTGTGAAGGATCTCCGGATGTTACAGGAATTGTAGAGAATGCTTTGGAGATCTTCTGATAATAAATCTCAAGGTCTGTTCTCTCAAGAATATTAGGAACTGCGGAGTAATCTCCATTAGGAACAGTTCCACCAGCAATTAACTGAGACAATGTATTAACACCATCAGCAAACTCAAAGCAAGTAAGTCTATGGTGAGAGAATTTAGGTGCAAGAGTATCTACACTATCAGGTTTATAATATACACCTTCCTCAGCACCATCAAAGAAGGAGAACTGCCAGAAATATGTACCACCAGTTACCTTGAAGATTGCAGTTCTAGAAGGAACTTGAGTTTCGTTATTAATACCTTTAGAAGGAAGAACTGTAGGGTAAGGTACATACTTCGGAATAATCTTAGTACGACGAAGATCAGTACCAACTAAGGAACAACCTCTGGGAACAATAACTCCACCTTCAATAGAGTTATACTTATAAAGAACATTATTTGATGATGTCAAATCTAAGTTTGAATTTCCATCAATAGGAGGAACATTCGTATATTGAATTTCTCCTGGTCTATTATCAATGATATATTCTGCTGGATACAGCATAATCGAGAAGGCGTCGAATTCGTCGTTCGACAGACCTACTCGATAAGAGAATCTAGCAACTTCGAGAAATGCCCTCTGAATAGACTTGAAGGGACGCAGAGCAGAGTTACCTCTGTTATCAATAGCGTCCGATGCATCAAAGTCATCCGGGTTGACATAGATAATTCTTCCCGTCCGGGAAGTGATAATATTCTTTAGTCTAGTAAGGGACATTTCCTACCTTTCTTTTGTGATTATTTATTTAACTTGCAGCATCGCCACTGAGGTCAGCGGTGAATACTCTAGTGGTAAATCCTGTTGAATTATCTTCAAATCCAATAAGAACAAAGGAACAATCTGCTGCGGCATTGTTAACAATGAGTCTCTGTGCAGGACCAATAACCAAGGATTTAATTTCTTCCGTGGCATTAGCAGAAATAGTTGCTGCATTACGAATAACATCCTGTGCTTCATATGCACCAGTTGCTACATCAACACTGCTGACAGTTGCCTGAGAACGAATTGCTGTAGCATCTACTGGATTGTCATTAAATGTATCAGTACCAGCAAAGTCTTGCGAACCTTTACCCTTAATTACATAAAGTGTAGTTCCAGAATAAGAGCGAACATATCCATAAGGACCAGCATTAACAGTGTTAACTGTATAGGTTACACCATTGAAGTCAAATCCGTCAGCACCAGCAGTCCATGCGAGACCACCAAGGTCATAAACATAGATCTGGTCGTAAGAAAATTCCTGAGTTGTTGAGAAGTTACGGTCACTTCCACCAAAATTAGCGTTAGTTGCCGCACCAGTTCCATTGTCATAGAAATAAAAGACCTCAGGCAAACCAGGATCCTGGGAAAAATCATACTGAACATATGCACCAGCACTACCTGCTGTGCCGTTAGTTGTTTTACCAGTAGTATATTCTGTACCTTCATCACCAGTATCGCTTGGATCACCAGGGGCATATCCATCAGGACCCCATACACCATTAACGACATCCGAGATTCTGAAGTCTCTACCACTCATGGTAGAATCAGAAACATCAAAACGATATGCTCTGTCACCAAGAAGAGTAAGTGTTACTCCAAGGAACATACTTTCAATTCCATTTGCTTCTTGAAGAGTAAATTCATCTTGAGCAGATCCAACTCCACTCACAGAAACAGTAGCAGTTGCTCCGGAAGTACCTGTGATAGAATCACCATCAGCAAAATCTGTGCCTGCTCCGTTAATTGTTGCAGGTCCAGTGTAGAGAACTACACTTCCAGAAACATCCTCAACGGCATAGAGAATTGCAGTAGTTGTATCGCCGCCGCTTCCTTTCGTAATAGTGTCACCAATTACAAATGCGTTAGTAACAGATTCTGCTGCAATTGAACGAATGGATCTTACGCGAACATCAATCTCAGTAAAATCTGGAATATTAAATGACTCAAACCGAGCAGTAGATTCTCCATCAGTAGATGTCAACAATGCACCAGGACTCAATCCTGCAGCACCAGGAATTGCTTGGTCAAGTTCAAAGGAATAGTCGGTGATTACATCACCTACATGAAGAAGATAGGTTGACGCATCCAATGTAAGTTTTTGATCGTAATCTTTTACAATTACATCAAAAGTCGTACCACTACCACCTTGAGCGGTGATATTAAGTACCGTGCTTGCTGATGCATCTACAGGTGCCGAATACAGTAAAGTATCTGTGCCCGCCCCCGGTTTTGCTTTTGCTAGAATACCTTGTCGTGCCATTGTTTATTAGAATCCTGAGTAGAAGAATTGTTGTTGTCTGGTTAAACCAGTCAGGTTGTTAGCGCCAATACCAGCACCGAAGTTAACATCATCGAGGGTGACGTTTTCTGTAGAAAGAAGTGTTGCATCTGCATCTGGGAACCTAATTGTTCTCGGACCAGAAATGCCTTCAGTAGAAAAGATAATCGTTCCATCAAAATTAGAAGGAGACGAAATTCTTGGGTTACTTAATGTTTTGTTTGATAGAGTTTGGGTGGCAACTTCTAAAACAAAAACATTATCGTTACCCGAATTATTTAGGACATTGGGGTCGGGGAATGAAAGACTCTCATTTGTGAGAGTATTTTGATTTGCAAGATTAAGAGTAAATCTTTTTGTAGTGTCCGTAGAATCTGAAAAAGAAGCATCAGCATAAATTTTGTTGGTAATAGTCTGTGTTGACTCTTCACCGACAAGAGTTAAACTTTGATCAGGAAGAGTAAGAATTCTATTCGCTGTCAAAGCATCACTATTAAACTGTGCAAAAGCAGTGTCGTCCTCAGCATTAGCAGCAATACTTGGATTAACAAACTTTTTGTTCAAAGCAGTTTGAGTTGCTTTAGTGTCAAGCAAAGTCGATGCAGTTGCTGTAGGTTCTGCTGTAGTAGTTACAACTCCTGCATCAGGTAAGAAATATTGACGACGAGCGCCAGAAGTTTCTGCCCAGTTAATCTGGAATACTGCTTCTTCTGCTCCATCAACTAAAACAAAATTATTCTCATCAATTAAGATAGTTTTGTTAGTTAATGTTTGAGAAGTATCATCACCGACCATCACTGTACCATTATTTGCAGTGATGTTAGGAATAGAAATAATTCTAGTCCCTGTACCAGTTCCAACATTACCGATTTCAAATCTAACCCTAGGACCTTGAGCATCTTCCAAAATGAAAGATTGGTCTGCCATAACAAAGTTACTGGTGACTTTAACTTCTCCAGTTCCTTTTGGGGATAGAACTAAGTCAGCATTATTTTCCGTTTCATCAATAGCAGTGATATACAGAGAGGCACCTTGACCAACAGTACCGTTTAAGATTCTGCTCATATAAAGACCACCGTCACCAAAACCAATACCAATTTGATCATACGCATTTTGGTATAATCCGGTATCTCGGTCTAGGTCAAAACAAAGTCCGGGATCTGTTTTTGTTCCCTGTGCTACACCACGAAACAACTGATTAACCTTCGCCTTTCGGTTAGGAATCAGGGGATCGGACACAACAACCGGAAGAATTGCTTCTCCCGAAAGATTAGCATCCGAAATCGTTTCTAATTGAGAAATTTTTCTTGTTCCCACGAATAATCACGCTATTTGCTACAGGTCTATTTATAAGGGTACAGTTCATTGTACCTGAGAAATCTCCTAAGAGATGGTTTTACTTCAAGAGATTCACACACTGCAAGGTAACTTACCCATTCAGTCTGTAAGTCCGGGGGAATCGAGAGATTCGATTCCTCTGTGTCCGAGCATGAGTTGGTAGAGTTCATTTGCTTTTGTTAGTTCTTTGTCATGATACTTAATAAGTTCTTCCACACAAGCAAGAATATCTTCATATGTCCGTCGTGCAGTTACTTTCTCATCACAGAGATAATCGTCGATAGCATCTTGCATACGACATTTGCGCTGTTCAGCATAAGTAATTTCTGGTTCAAGTCCCAGAAATGGGCGTCCTTCTTCAGTAGTCATTCTTTAGTCTCCTTTTTGAGTTTGAAATACAGTTTATAGTATCTGTTACACATCTCACGAAGAACATCACGATCTTCTTCCCATCCCCACTTCTTAGTGTGTTGATAAGATCCTTCTAGTTCTGATATGAGTAGAAGGACATCAACTGGTTTAGGATTATTTTCCAACTCCATAATCTGGTGCCTTCAATTCCAGTTCGCGAATGTCTGCATGGAGACGATTGGTTGCATGAAGTTTTTTAATTGCTTCACGAACCTCATCCGTTTCTTCCCATTCAAAGGTGTCGCCAGATTTAGTCACGAATTGTTTTTTTGTCATAGTTTACCTCCAACTACTCCACTATTTACCACACGGGTATAATCTTGCATGGTGCCTTCCTGAAGACACTTAAGATGCCAACGCGATACATTAATCACTCCTTCTCTAGTAGCACCAGTAATGAAATGTTGACCAAGAGGATCTTTTAAAATACTGGTATACAATCCAAAGCGAGTCTCTTTGATATAAAATGTATCATCAATCCATTGAACATCTTCAGGAATATCTTGTTCTACAGTTCCCCCAAAAGAATCACTCAATTTTGGTTTTCTTGTTGAAACCGAAGGGTCCGATTTTGTCGTTAGCTCGTTTTGCAATTGCTTTTGCTCCAAGATTTTCTAGAATTTTAAGTTTGTCTTCGACCGAAGCATCAGGAAATCTTTCCGTAACTAGGTCATACTTTGGTGCCCAATCATCTAGAGCATCTTTTAATTCTTCAACTGTCACTGGTTTCATTTTCATCCTCCGTTCGATAATTCCAGTCATTTGTATGCCCAACAGACCACTTTAGAGTATTCTCAACCATATAGTTTTGAGTACATACTTTGAAGTCTGGGGTCTTAGTTTTGGTAGGAATTAAACTTGGATCTTTCCATACAATTCTATTATTTGGTTGAGCAGCAAACTGCCCGTTATCTAATTTAAGTATGTTGAAAGATTTATGCTCAGGGTCATGCTCACTAAAGTTTGTATCTATTGTCGAAGATTCGCTGTGACAGGTATCAATAGTGAACATGTATTGACCAGGATGCATTTGTTTATCCTTTCCAAAAAATTCGCATCGACATAATAGAGGTTTTTCTATTACTGTGATATTATAGTCGAAACAGTCCCATAATTGCAAGGCATCCAACGAAAGATAATTGTCTGGATATTTCCAACAAAAAGCACTGATCGGCAATTTGTCAAACAGTGCTCCATATTCAGGAATGAGCGTTTCAAAATACAATGCTTTTCCCTGAACACTCTTTACAGAAATCCAAATACCTTCTACAAATTGTCCCTCGTATTCTTTATCAAGATCATAAAGATATTCTTTACGAATCAATACTTCAACAGGGGGTAAATTATGCACTAAAAATGCCATTATTATAAAGGGGGCGCTCTTTCTATGTAGAGATCTTTTGTACTCCCCCAATGTATATATAACTCCCGAGGCAGGATTTGAACCTGCGACCGAGTGATTAACAGTCACCAGCTCTGCCACTGAGCTACTCGGGAATGACATTACACTTATCCGAATGCTTGCTATGGGGCATTTTCTAAACCCTAACATTCTGACAGTTTGTAATGGAGCAAGAGAGTAACCAACTCTCATTCACAGTATGGTTAGTACCGTCGCGGGCGAGCTCATTCCCCGTCTAAGAGCCAAATAACAGACTTGAACTGTTGACCTACTGTTTACAAAACAGTTGCTCTATCCAGCTGAGCTAATTTGGCATGTGACAATTATACTTTATAGTGAAATAATTGTCAAGGAGGGTTGCAGGCTCGCCACCAATTCTTTAACTGGAAATTGGAAACCAGGCGGGGTAACCCCATCCGCACCACTTACTCTTTAGATGGAAGTAAGAAACCATTAATTCCATTCTCCAAGTATTCGATCCCATGGATTACACATAACAGAATGTCTGTATCCAGTGTAAGGTTCAACATAATGTTCGAGACCGGGACCAAACATGACCAATCTATTTTCAATAGGAGTTACATATTCTTTAATTCCTAATTTGGCATCTCTCATCAAAAGTCTTCCGCCAACTACATCTTCTACTTTGAGATAGTATATAGTTGATAATAATGGATAAACATTTTCTATTCTCAAACTATTGAATAGAACTTCATCTTTATCACGATGCCATCCCGCTGGTCTGGTACAGTTTTGTTCCCATACCTCATAATACTTTGCAGCACTAAGATTTATATAATCGTTAGCATGTTTAAGAATCGGATGAATTGCACTTATATAATCATACCGATACTGGTCATTTGATGAAAACTCATTTTCATCAACAAACTTTTTTAATGCCTTAATTTCATCTTTTGTTAGGGCATTATCAACAATTTTATGAGGAATTTTAAAATTCATTTGTAAAAGTGCAATAGGAGTGGGGGGACTTGAACCCCCACGAGATTAATTCTCAACAGATTTTAAGTCTGGTGCGTCTACCGATTCCGCCACACTCCCATCATAAGTTGGAGGATGAAAATTACAATATTCATTGAAAGTGATCTTCATTTCCTTATGCGAAAGACCACAATGTGCCGCTGCTTTAGGTAGATTCCATTTTGATGCCCAAAGCATCTCCATCGATTCGCGTGTTTCTGGTCTCATCAATTTCGTCCATTACTTGAGTGAATTCTTTTCTAAATTCTTCCACCTGTTGTTGAATATCTTCAGGAACAGGAGGAATTTCGTTAACAGGAACCAGCATAACAGACTTTCCATCTTCTCGGGTAATTTTCCAACACACATGTTGTGTATCGGTTAAATCAACCATAAATTCAAGATACTGTTCTGCTTGTTCTACAGTGACTCCAATAGGTCCAATCATTTTACAGCAAAGCAATAGGTAATCATGTCATCATCAAGAATTTCATGAAGTTCAGAGATAGTTTCGGAGAAACCTTCTGTTCCTTCAGAATCAAACTTCCACTCTACAGTCTTCTCGTAACCTTCGTCATCTACAATCTGCATAGACCGTCTTGAAAAATTAACGAACACATGAGCGAGAGTAGTGTTGGACATTAGAGGGGTTCGCTTGAGTACCCTCTAATTATAGCAGACCTCAGGGGCAGCGTCAACCCGAGTGTGACACTACTGAACTGTCCCCGATCCTTACATTATATAGACCTCTTGTTATCGTTTCATTATACGCTGCATTCGCATCCGTAGGAGCAATTCTATAGTCCTGAGCATTCGTAGGATTGATGTATGTTTCACTTCCACCAACAATAACTGTTCTAATACCAGTATTTAACTTGGTAACGGCAGAATTTTCGACATTAATTAATTGAAGTAAGTGTGGAGTAGAAACTATCATGGAATTTTCAGAAGAATTGATCATTTCAATTGCACTATTCGTTTGTTGTTGACAAGAATTTTCATATAGATTGCCCGTAATTCTGGTAGTAATAGAAGACATCTGCAATTCACTTGCTTGGAGTTCAAACTTTGCTCCAACAACATTCATATCAAGGTCAGAACCAAACTTAATCGCGTGTTTTTGAACCTCTGTCATGCCATCAGAAAGCATTGGTGCTCCCTCTGCACTGAAATAGAATCCTCCACCGACTTCAATATGACAATTACCAGTAATTTTTAAATGATAGTCACCATCAACTGTCAAGGCATAACTCTTTTCGACTAACTTACAGTCATCACCATGCACTTCTTGAGTAAGATTGCCTGCATATGAGATATGATCAGCAATTAATGCCCCAGTGTCTCCTTTACCATTAGTAGATGTATTGATATGTTCTCTAACCTTTGCTTCAATTAACTCAGCATCAGCGTCTGGGTAATCTCTTCTAACAGCATCTCTAGCGATCTTCTCAGCATAATATGCATTGTTATAAAGAACTGAGGTATATGTTGTGCCGTTTGATTTCTTATGAACCTGCCCTTGCCTACCAGGGTTTCCTAACCATAAATCATATGCCCCATTAGGATAATTCTTAGATGATGATACATTCTGATCAGCATCATTAAAGATAGCACTAAACAAATCACTACTGTCTGCACCTAAGTTCTTACCCTTCAATACTTCAACCGATTTCAGTTGCTCATCAGAAGTAATCATACCGAACAATGGCCACCATCCATACACTTTACTAGATCCATAAGAAGTTCTAGAACAATTTGCACCAGCAGATGTAATAAAGATCTTCATCAATCCAGTGAGATTTGTTTTTCCAATCTCAGTTAAATTATTAGCACTACAAAAGATGGCGTTCTCTTTTTCCCAAGCATCAATGGTGTGCATGGCATCTGTGTTATCAGATAACAATTCTTTAATAGTATCGATAGTGCCACTAGTATCCGACAAAACATTTTCCACTGTAGAAATGATTGTGCTAACAACTTTATCAACAGTCTTTACAATCATTTCTGACTTAGGAGTGGCAGACTCTAAGTAGGAATCGATTGCATCAATGACCGGTTTAGTCGCAGTTGTCACATAAGAACTAATCATAGCATCTTGAGTGCATGACTTTGACAAAATTGTAGTGACAGCAGTCTGAACTAAATTATAGATTGCAAACGGAGTACCATCAGCAGAAACAATAAGAGTAGAAGTTTTTAGTTCTTGTGCAAGATTGACAAGAGATTCTCTAATTGCAGAGATAATCTGAGCATAGATAGATCCCAAATAATTTTCAACTCTTCTCGTTAACTGTGCCTTAGTTACTAATTTGCCATTGATGAGATCGATATAGTTCTTATCATCATTGATTACAAGTGTTCCAATCATATTAGAAACATCTTCTAGTAAATATGCCAACTTATACTCTAAAGTCTTCCAGGGTCCACCAACACCATTAGCAGCAGGTATTGGTTTGCTAGCATCAATTGGTTTAATAGAGTTGGAAGAACTTCCTGGGATTCCTGCATGGGATCCAATATTTTTAGACGATCCAGTACCACCTACAGTTGTTGCTGTCTGACCAGGATAAGCAACAATATTTGAATTAGTTTGTCTGTTGCTGACTGGAGTAACTACATTTTTTTCTGCGGGATGAATAGCAGAGTGATTGACAGCATTACCAGATGCAATTGTCTGTTCCGAAAAAGAAAATAATCTTGTGTTAGTAGTTCTCTCAGACTTTTGCACTCTCATGACACCCATGACACATGGCATCTGAGCATATTCACCATCTAGAAAGAATCCTAAAACAACTGCACCAGGTTGCAACTGACCGCAACTTTCTCCCTGACCATCATTACCTGCCTGAGAAGTATGCTGCAACACTGTTGCCCAAGGAAGAAACTTGGTGGGAAGATTATCAGTAGTTCCTGCTGTAAAATTAGTATAGTAACCAAGAATACGCACTTTGACCCTACCTAATTCCAGAGGGTCTTCGTTGTCTTCAACTTCACCAACCCACCAGAAGAATCCATCTTTTCCTACATACCCTCTTGTTCTTTCACCCAGTATATTGTCAACATTAAGTGCCATTTAATTCCGGTAGTTTTTTAGTATTTATTCGGGCTTAATGTAATTATTCTCTTCTAACCATTTACGAGTCAATGGTGTAGGTTCGTAATCAGACCACATAGTACCATTAGCACAAGATTCAAGTGCTTCCTGTGTCATTCTCTCAGTTTTGCCTGCCCATGTTGCTTCTGCTTCCCATGGTTGGGCATATTCTGGATAGGTACGCTTCACCATCTCCCTCCACAACATAGGCACATCTTCCTCTGGCATGATAATAGCAATCATGTTGTTCTTGATTGTACCTGCCATACAATCTTGAGCAGCGTGCCAACCTTCATGACGCATTACACTCATAAGTGCAGAAGGACGATTCATATATCTCTTATTGAGATAGAAATTATTGCTTACAGTGTGATAAACACCGCGATGACCAGGAGGGAAATATCTTTCATCTGCAAGAAATACTTTACTGCCAATCTGATTCAATGTCATCAGTAACAGATTAAATTCAATGGCTACTGAAGTGAATTCTTGGGTATTAGGATATTGTGAAGAAATATCTAAAAGAGAAAATACTTCTTCTACATCATTAGTACATTCTCGAAGGAGCATACACCCCATTGAATCATAAGAGTTATATCCTTGAGTGATCTTTTCTTCTCCTGCCTTCACACTCATACCGTGCGTCATGGCAAACATCAATCCTGCCAAGATGGCATTACGCATTTTCATCAGAGTCTCCTTCGAGGTAATCGAAAACCATATTATGTAGTTCCCAATATCGTAAATACCAATCAGGTATCAAACCATAATGAGGAAGTGTATGATAATCGGAATAGTTGTTATATAAGAGATCGATAATCTCTTCTTTAGTAGGTTTTGTCATATTGATAAACGACAATGCTCGCTGACGGGATCGAACCGCCGACCGACTCGGTGTAAACGAGTAGCTCTACCTCTGAGCTAAGCGAGCGAGAGCGGATAAGGGGACTTGAACCCCTGACATTCAGCTTGGAAGGCTGACGTTCTACCACTGAACTACATCCGCGTTCTAGTGAAGCGATACAGTTCTGTACTGCCCCATACTAGTTTATCATTCTGGTCATATCCTTGATCCATAGTATGTAATTTGTTTCCATACGCACGAATCACAGATACAACTCGATCTCCTCTATAACCTCGGCATTTTCCAGGATACATAAGTTCCCCAATCCATACCTTGTCTTCGAGTTTAAACATTATATCACAATCCGGATGAGGTGTCCAGTCTAAATGATGGTTGTGAACAATTGCTTCAGTCTCTGATATGTACTCAATGGTGTGCCTTTTCTTTCTATAAGGATCCTCAGGACCTATACACCTCTTAAAGTTCATAGATTCATATCCTCCTTCAACTTCCTTCCATATAATCTCTACAGAAGCAAATGTATGAGGATTAGATTGTGCCTGGGATCGATTGGTCCACCTACCAATAAGATAGTCTTCAAGTCTCATAATTAATCTCTAAGATTTTTCTGAACCCTTACATGGTTATTCTATTCAAAATTGTAAGAGTTGTCAAGTCAGTCGTCGTAAACCAAGCATTCAGGTTCGCTAGGATTTTGATCACAGAACAATTCTAAGTAACTGGGATCGTGATGATCGCCTGCTTCGATTTCTTTTTTATGATGCTCAACATACTCTTCCAAATCATGCAATTCGCCTTCAATATGACGACGCATTTGGGGGTTAGTTGTAGGGTCTTGAAGGATTTCTTTGTCTTTCTCGATATGCTGTTCGATACTGTCCATTTTTTGTGTACCTCCGATGCGATAATATTTATATTGGGAGAGAATCTCGACATACATCACAGATAGTAGTCATTTGATCTCCTGTGATATTGTGTGTGACAGAAGTAATTAAATACCTGCCAGAGTATCTAGGATCATCATACCTCTTGCCAACACCTTCCTTTTTAATAGAAGGAATTCTAATCTTTACACCTCTCCCAGAATAAAGATCAAGGTTGCCCTTTACTCGCAATCTTCCTTGAATGTGTTTTAAACTACTTATCCTCACACTGCGATAAGTATCCATCAAAGAAACTTCTGCATAGTTTGGTCTATTTAAATCATTTTTAGTATCATATATTTTATTTGGCAACATATTGTACCTAACTCTTCTAGGAGTGTCAACATAATTTTTTATTGTACTATCAACTACACTGATAGGATTTCCTCCTTTATTCAAATCAAGATGTTCCATGTCAGACCACATGTCATTCAAATGATACTTGAATGCTTTTTCGGGCATATCCGAACTCAACCCAACTTGAGAAGAATTTAATGATATTGGATCAAATCCAACAGAATACCCAGTAATATTACCATTTCGCATTCTTCTGAATAAGTTTCCTTCTTCTAAGATAGAAAATCCTTCTGCTCTAAACACTTCAGAATCAATACCTTCAGATTCAGGGTTGAGTCCTACAGGTGATAAGGTATACTCATATAAAGCAGCAGTTCCTTTCTTAGGATCTGTTGGCATATCAATCTTTCTAGTTGCTTTAACACCTTCAATCATTTTGTCAATAGTATGAAAGTTGAATCCTAAAGCATTTTCATAAAAAACATATCCGCTTTGCAACTTATTCTTTGCTGCCTTTTCATTCTTTCTGTATGATCGTTCTGCAAGATAACCAATTACATCAAGCGGTCTCCAATTAGGAACAGTTATACTATGCTTATTGAGACTTTCTTCGATGAAAATATTTTTTTCACTGTTAAGATAATCTTTTCCCCTTACAATTGTTTTAACAATATTAGCAGCACTAGTGTCACCAAAGATAACTTCAGTGTGTCCAAATATATTCTTAGATTCATTCCTTAAATATTCTTCACTATAACAAACGATAGTGTACATTTGAGATCCTTTTGAATCGGGAACCTTATTTACAACACCATTAGCTCTTACATATAATGTTCTATCACTTATAGGTGTAGATAATTCAATTTTATACAATTCCGTGCCGGTAAGAGTTTGGGCAAAATCTGCATAGTCATTTAAGGTCAGTCGAACTTCAATCGAAGGACTCGACATAGACTCAAAAATCTGAAGGTTTTCAACATAATCTTCGATGAATCTTTCTCCAAAGTCTCCAGCAACTTTTTGCCCACCTTTAATGATAGAAATTCTCTTACCAATAAAATATGTCATTTGTGATACCTACCGTATTAGTATTTAAGCATTCATGCTTCCAAAACTTGAAGCAAGAGTTCCGATTGAAACTAATTGCTCAGAATTAGATGATCCTGCTCCTGCAGAACCTTGCATCTTCGCTACTGATGCTGCTGCATTAGCAACATCGGTTCTTACTTGAGCATTAATTGATTCAACTCGGGCAAGAGTTTGCTGAACCATTCTTGAAGATTGCTCACTGATCCTCTCTTGACCATATTGCCTTTCTTTAAATGCCTGAGATTGTGCATTTTGCTGAACAGCAGACTGCTGCATCTGTGCAGGTCCCTTAGACATCAAAGAAGTATCATCCAAATCACCCTGACCCTGATCAGGATCATTTGCTGCTGTTCCTCCCGGAGGACCCGAACCAAACAAATCATTACCATCTCTCATGCCGGAAATGTTTGCAGCAGATCCTTGCTTTGATGCGGGGGCATCTTGTCCACCACCGAAGAAAGGTATCTTATTAGGACCGTTTCTTTCTTGCTGTGCAAAACCTGCGCCATCTCTGCTTGCAACAGATGCAAATGACTTACCACTCTTACCAAGAACTGCATCAGCACTCATCAAATTCATTGGTCTGCTTCCACTACCTCCTGAGGAAACAAGCGGTTCAGGCAAATTGACTTGAGGTCTCTTTGCATTATATGTGGGATTATTATCACTAGTAAACTTCAATCCTCCCCCAAATGGCATAAAATTAGTTGAGTTTACGATTTGCTCTGCAGTCTGTGTATCTCCACCAGTAGTGGCAACATTTGCATTGTACAACGCCTCTGCGTTTGTACCTAAATTCCAAGCCGGTTGAAGTTTGTCTACATCAAAATCCCATAAATCTGTATTGAGATTAAAATCATTGCCCATTGTAAAGCTTGGATCAAAAATTGATGCCCCTTCAAATCCTCCAAATGCTTGAGAAGTTTTTGAAGTATCAAATTTATTTGCCATTCCAAATGCATCAGGCATATTGAACTGACCATTCAAAATACTTGATAAATCTCCACCATCTTCTTGAGCATTATTAGTAATGGCATTGATCATATTTGCCATGTCAAGTGTTGATGATCCTGACGGTGCTTGATCAGAAACTGCTTGACTGATTGCTGCCTGCTGCATCTCATCAACACCACCCTGAACAGTTCCCAAACTACTGCCCGATGATGCTTTCTCGTCTTTAGCAAATCCTAAGTGAAGTTGATCTGGATAACCAAACTTACCGGGTCCTTCACGCTTACCACCAACAATCCATGAACCCCAATTATCAAATGTAACCTGAGTTAATTTGTTGTCAACTTTACGATTAAACATCTCTGCTGCCAGAGATTGCAGACGAGATCCTCCACCATCAGGTCTAAAATCCCCAACATCTAATCCTAAACCAAGAGCATGTTTCTCGCCGGTAACTTTTTCACCACCACCTTGCACAAATCCCTTTCCTTGGTTTGATGTATACTCAGACCATTTGTTATTTCTAAAGTTGGGGTGATTGAATACTGAGAAACCTTGATTGAGGATCGATTTACCTGCCGCGATAGATGCTTTTATACCGCCACCAGGCATCTCAATATCCGATCCCCCCAGCGACTGTCCAGCACCAGGTCCTAGACCCGCTGAAGGACCTCCTGGGACATCTCCAGCAGCAGCTGCGAGTCCTGCATTAGGTCCTGCTAGACCCTCACCATTGAGCATCTTGGCATAATTAACAGAGTTCGCAACATCAACGCCAAGAGCACTAGCAATAGGTCTAACCCATTTACCATATTTTGTACCACTTAATGCATCATTCAATGCAAGAGCAACTTTTTCACCAAATGTAAATTGCTCAGATCCAGGACCAAACAAAATATTTCCATATCTTCCAACTTTACCTAAGAGACCTTTCTTATCCTTAAAGAAGTAACTTGCAAGTCCTGCAGCAGAAGACAGAATATCACCAGGAGTAGCAGCTCCATCTGGTCCACTACCGCCACCACCAAAGATCTTAAACAAAGTATTGCCAATAGCACTACCAGTCTTAGATCCATCTTCTCCACCAAAAATCTTTCCAAGTTCCTTACCCAGTCCACCTGCTTGACGCATAAGTCCAGGGAAGATGCTCTTACCTTGAATTGTTCCGTCATCGTTATAGGTGAATCCCCATTTCTGACCCTGCGAAATTGACGCTTGGGTCAGGGGATTTAAGTCTGCAAAAGGATTTGTGTTTTGCTGTTGCCCGTATATATTACCAATGCCTAATGTGTCAGTAATATTGCTCAACCAAGGCATTTCAAATGATGGTGCGTTATTGCCACCAAAAATATTGCCAACATCAAAACTACCCATATCACCGAAGCTTGGCAGACCAAGATCTTGACCAAACATGTTGCCAACATTTGCTATTGGCGCTGGTGTTTGTTGTTGCTGACCACCACCAAAAAGACCGCCAACAAAATTACCAATTCCACTAATGGCATTACTAAGGAATCCGCCACCGCCACCGCCACCAGAATCTTTATTACCACCACCAAACAATCCGCCAATGGCACTACCAATTCCTTTGACTAATCCGCCAAGGAAGAATCCGTCTTTTCCAGTATGTACGACAGATGTAGTTTGTCCGGGGTGTCTAAAGTCCTGAGCACCCGGTCTCTTTTTAGGAACATTGAATCCTTCAGCAGCAGCACTAGCAATATTTGTCTTTGCTACCTTTCCACCTAAACCATGATAAGGCAGAACCGCAAATTCACCCGTAGGTTTCTTTGAAATATACTCAGTACCGTGAGCGATAAAGTCTGGTCTACCTCTACCCTTAATAGAAACAGGATAACCAGACATAGGTCCAGTAACCCAACCGCCCTGAGGAAGATGCTGTACCTTATGTTTACCCTCACGCATTCTAATTTGAGGACCTTCCATCTTAGGAAGGTAACCTTCCTTGTGTTTGCCTCCCTTAGAAAATCCATCAAAATTAATAAATTTACGGATCCAGTCATCAGCACCAATTTTTGATGGACCTATAAATCTACCATCTTCAAACTCCTTACCAAGGAGCATTCTCAGTCGCCAATTCTTCGGTCTATTCGGATCAGCAGAGATGCCAGGAGTACGCCCACCATAACGGTAAGTAAACTCTTGAAGGCGTCTAGGATCCGTTTCACGATTACGCCGCTCCAGCAGCATCTTCTGTCTTGGACTTAACTTAGTTCCCTCTGGAATTGACTCTCTGAATGCATCGCGTTTTCTATAAGGATCTAAATTGCCTCCATATACCCTTTGCAGCAATCTTTCATATTGTTGCTTGGCAAATAACCGACGCTGCTCACTAGAAGGTAACCCAGTTTGACTGTTATACTCTCCTCTTTGAACCTGTTCTGCTTGGCGTCTGAATTCAGATGCTGAAATCTCTTTCCGTTGGAATTTACTCCGTAAATCCTGAATTATGTCACCGGCAGATTTTTGTATCTGAGGAACAATACCAGGAGTACGCTGACCACCACTCGGAGGTTGGAAGATAAATGGTCTCGTCGGTTGTCTTTCGGGAACAATACCAGGAGTACGCTGACCCTCAGTTCTTGGGACAAAGGTTCCAGAAGGTAATCCAACTGGTTGATCTGCCCAGATCGGAGGTGGAATTCTTCTCTGAGTTTCTGGAGGGAGTTGACTCCAAGGAATCTTCTGCTGTTGTTGCCGTCTCTGTTGCTGACCACCACCAGTTAACAAATTGATAGTTCTTTGGAACCAATTTGGTTTTTGCTGCTGTTTCTGCGGTTGCTGTTGTTGCTGTTGTTGCTGACCAAGACCGAAGAAATTTTTAAATCTATCAATGAGACTAGGTTTCTTCGGTTGAGTTGGTGCTGGTTGACCTGTAAAGTTTCTAAGTTTATCAAGTGCATCTTGACCAGTTGCAGGTGCAGAATCTGGAACTAGAGGACGAGATTTTGGTGCAGGATTAAGAATATCGTATCCTACATCACCAGGTTTTAATTTCTTAGCAAGTTCTGGATTTGCTTTTGCCCAAGCTTTAATGCCAATGCTTCTAGCATCAGAACTTTCCTTGTAATCCCAAGGTTTCTTAATGGCACTTCTTGCTTTAATATACTCAGCATTTCTAGAATCAGTTGCTGGAGTATACGATGGGGGAGCCGGAGTAGATACTGGTGGAGTAACTACAGGAGGAGTAATTACAGGAGGTGTTACTACAGGAGGATCAACTGCTGGAGGTGCAAAGTATCTCTTGAGAGAAGGATTTTCATTTACAGTTTTAAGTAATCCGCCATAAGGATTTGCGGGATCAGCCTTAGGAATTGTTGGGGTTTCAAACCTAAACGGATTTGCAGATGTACCAACAGGTGCATGAAAAGGACTGCCCCAAGTGCTTGGTTTAAAGAGATTAAATGCTCCACCATCAGACATCTGCTTGAGGCTATATCCTCCAGCAAGTGCCTCTTTAGTTCTCTTGATCTGAAGATTTGGATCTCTATCAGTATGAGGAGTATCAATTGGGATGACAAATGCAGATCCATCATTTCTCTTAGAAACATATTCAGTTCCATGTCCAATGAATGATGGAGATTTGCCCCCGTCAAGAGAAACAGGATAACCGGACTTAGGTCCTTTAATGTAACCGCCACCCTTAGAGAAGGTAGGAACAAGACCACCCATAGACCTCTCAGGGAGAGGATTGAGTTCCTTAAGATTCTCACCAAGGTTAGTAAGTTGTTCAGAAAGTGTCTCAGTAATATTGAAATTCTGCTTCTGATTACCAGAAAGTTCTCTAATCGCTTCAACTGTCGATTCTTGGAATTCCTGTGCTTTCTCTAAATACTGATCAATATAACTTTCGGCACTCTGATTTTCGCCAATCGGAGGAATCAGCGGTTGAGAAATTTGCGATTGATCACCAGTTAATCTAGTAAACTGTTCGGTGACACCATCGCGAAGTTCTTGTGCTTCATCTACAATGTTCTCTTGAATTGTTTCTTGATCGCCTCTAAGGACCTCTTTACCCTGCTCAACTCTCTTATTAAATTCAGTAGAAATTCTAGCAAACTGTTCTTGCGTGAACTCAGAAATATCACTGTACTTCTGCTGAATAAATTCTCTAAACTCTGGATCATTATCATACTTATTCTTAACAGCCATCGCTGTAAGAGCACCACCACCAACAATAGCAAGAGCAGCTAGAGGATTTCTTGCTCCAGCTGCTAAAGCACGAATCGGTAGCGATAAAGTTGCTGCTGCTAGTTTAAATGGTACTGAAATAAACTTCAGCATCAATCCTAAACCGCTCTTGAAAGCACCAAGAACAGTACCCAAATCTTTAACGATGTTTAGAGGATTAGATAACCATCTAATACCCAACAATAATAATCCAAGATTACCTAACGCGCCAAATAGTCCACCTAAGCGTTCTCTTAAAGATTTTTCACCATCAAATGCTACCGCAAGACCATCTATAATTCCAACAATTCTTCCTTTTGTAAAACTATAGATGAAGTCAAAGACCTTCTTCATCGTAGTGAGAATGCTCTTAAGCTTCTCTTGATTTTCTGGATTGGCAATCCATTCAAGAATTGGTCTTACAAAAAGATATTTTAAAAGACCACCAATTAATCCAGATAGTGCCTCCCAGAATCCTTTAATGGGACCAAGAATTGCATCGCCAAGGTTAAGTGCCCTGCCAGTCTTTATCTTTTCCCTCTTACCAAACTTAGAGGTACTTTGTAATGATGCTTTTCTTTCTTGGGCATACCTTGCCTGATCAACTTTAAGCAGGTTAGTTAAAGATACACCAATACTATTAAGTGTGGAACCAAGATTATTAACTGCCAGTGTATTGGCGTTAATTGCAGGGACGACTGTTACTATCTGGTCTGCTTTTACGGTAGATCTTGTCTGCCTACTTTCTTTTGCTTTATTTCTTTCTGCCTGTTTTCTAAAAATAGAAGCAACCATGCCTTTTACGACATTTTGCATGGTTGCTACAGTATATCCCGCTCCAAAGGCAGCACCTTTAGCACCACCCTTAATACTATCTCTAATGCCAGGACCAGTCCTAGTTCTTTGCTGGTTTACAATATCTGGATCAATGGTATAAAAAGACGATCCTACTCTACCACCCGCCTTCTGCTGAGTTTTGTTTACTCCAGGAGGACGAGTTGCCTTAAAAAAATTAATCTTAGGAGTAGACGTAAAATTCATTCCTTATCACAATCTTCTTATACCTAGTATTTATTACTCTTGAGGTTGAATGCTTTGTTGCTGCGGTGGTGCTGGTTTATATTTAACCTGAGTCTGAATAATAGGAACAGGTTCCTTAATTGCAACCAACTTTTCAACAATAATTGGGACATGAGTAACTTCAATTGGACCAAATTGTGCCATTTGCTGCATTACCTGATCCTGAGTATTTAACAATCTAGAAGCAGGGGGCGCAATACCAAATGCAGCGGGATTGACACCAATTGCTCCTGCTGCTTGCTCCAGTCCTAGTGCTTTAGTTGCCATACCTAATCCCATCTTAAGAACCGCAGAAATAAGTCCACCAGCAGCATCTGCTTGTTGAGTAACAGCACCGGTAGGACTTACACCAGCACCTTCAAGAGCAGGTCCTAACAATCCTTGCATACCAGTCATATTAACCAAACTACCAAACATCTTTCCAATTTGAGGATTCTTATCCATAAATCCTCCCAAACCTCCTAATAAATTCTTTAGTCCAGGTGCTAATGCTTGTCCGATTCCGCCAATAGCGCCACCAATGCCACCTGTTAAGAATCCCTTAAAGACACCACCAAGACCCTCACCAAAGGTCTTATTCAATCCAGAGAAGAATGTACCCTCAGCACCAAATGTGCCAGGGAACGCACCACCCAGAGCACCAAAACCTCCAACAACAGCACCGATAATGTCACCCTGCATGAGGGATGAAACGGCATTAATACCAGCAATAACGGGTGCTAAAGGCGGAACAAAGATACTAACAGCAGTAGTAACAATCTTAAAGATCGGATTGTTTGTGATAGATACAACTGCTTTCTTAACAGCATTAAATGCACCACTAATTGCCTTACCAATAGATTTGAATACCCCACCAAGGAAGAATCCTTTCAGGTTATTTGGTAATGGTGTTACAGATCCTCCATCCGATAAAGGAGGAAGAGGTTGCAATGCAGGAAACTCAATGTCATTTCCTTCAGGTCCTGTAAATGTTTTTGATTTTGGTTCAAATGCATCCTGCAATTGCATCTGAAAAATTTGTAATCCTTGATCAATGGATAAATTTCTTCCTCCAAAATAACTATTCTTAACATCATCAATATCAATCTTTTGCGGACCTAGAACTTCATCCCATTGCTTACTTAAAGTATTATATGTTTCTATCAAAGGCAATTCCATTGGTGCTTGCCTTCTAGCAAAAGCATAAGGATCTAAGGGATTGCCAAAAGAATCAGTTTGTTTTTGAATCCCATAAGGATTGTTATTTCCAAAGAAATTATTGTCTGCACCACGGAACAGATCACCAGCAGCATCTGAAACAGCGTTAGCTGCATCTCCTGCCTTTCCTCTAGCATATCCAATAACCTCTCCTGTTTTATCATATAAAGGTTGAAGTCCCCTCTGGATTGCCGATGCTCCACTCTTAAACATGTTCAGTATTCCGGAAGCAGAACCAACAGGTGCTTGGAATGCTTTTAAAGTTCCTTCTGTAAGACCTTGAATGAGTTTAGGAATTACAGCGTCATCAATAGGAACATTATCTCCTGCCAAAGATGGAGGGACTACGAGTACGCCATCCATAATGGATGCTTGGCGTTGTTCCAATTGGGGTCCAGGAACTTGACCCGTTGGTTGATTAAGTGTGGCACCCCTCATGTTTTGACCAATGAAAGGTGCCTCTAATCTATAAGTTTTCAGAGGATCGGATTTCCCTTCTAATACTCCACCAGTCCAATTTGTACCAAGTTCCCAATGTAAGTGAGGTCCAGTAGACCCGCCTGTACTACCAACATCCGCAATCTTTTGTCCTTCTTTGAGAGTTCCACTCTTACTAAATCCATCAAGAATATGTCCATATAAGTGATAAAGACCATTTTTATCTTTGAAGACAATAAAGTTACCCCATCCTTCAGGATCACCTCTCTTGGCACCAGTTTCGTTTAAAGAACCATAATCAACAATTGTACCATCAGTTGGTGCGACAAGATCAGTTCCAGGTGGTGCTGCAATATCAGTGCCACCGTGCATTTTATCGCCACGCATCACACCATAATTACTTGACAGAGCAACACCTTCAGGAAGTTGTAAAATTGGTGTTGGTGTTGGTGATGACTGTCGAACCTGACCTAACTGGTCTGCACCTTGTGCCTCTGCTGCCTTAATTTTGTTAAAGTAAGCAGTAATGAGAGCACGCATCTCATTACCACCATTACTTAAAACTTGAGATTGATCAAATGGTTGTCCTGGTCTAAGTTGATCTAAGTCCCATCTTTGAGGTCTACCGGACAAAAGACCTTCTCTTGTACCATATCTTTCCCATTCACCATGTGTCCTTACATTAGATTGAATGGTTGATGCATTCCAACCCCAAGCATGAGCCATTCTTGCTGCTTCCAGTGCCATAGCCTGGATTTGTGCTCCAGTCGGAGGATTTTCTGCCCAACCTTTCTTCTCATCATAATAATTCTGTGTCATGCCTTGGTGACCCATGGCAGCGAGAGACAATCCTACAGAATCACCATTGGCACCACCAGTATGATTACCTAAATCTATACCATAGTTTTCAGTATTTCTATGTGCCCTACCATCCCCAGTAAATGTCGTGTGATATCTAGTAGATGGTTGATTGGAAAATCCTCCAGTCCAATGTAAGAAAATTCTACGAGATTTATCACCTTGACCTGCTTTAAACTCAACATCTTTAGTAGGACCTCCCAACAAAGGTCCGTGACTAGCGGTTACATTCTTCAAATCCTGAGACATTTCAGGAGGAACATCTAATACCGCATCAATTGATCCTTGTGCTGGATCAGCTGGTGCAGGTCCAGATGTCAAACCCGTATCACCAATACCAAACTCAATCTTTTTCTTATCAACTCTGGCAGCCATCTCACGGATGGTAATTATACCGTCT
>Ga0213860_10000053_pt1 | contig 42998 bp, 50 predicted proteins | sample PICome_3_FD_160118 | JGI IMG/M metagenome (GOLD analysis project Ga0213860, IMG submission 160118) | Coastal seawater microbial communities near Pivers Island, North Carolina, United States - PICO550 | ecosystem: Environmental > Aquatic > Marine > Coastal | place: USA: North Carolina...
TCCATTATTAATATTATACTCTATTTTCAATCTTTTGTAAACACTTATATGTGTCTTCCCATGAATTAACTGCTACTACTTTTCCGCCTTCTCTTTCAAGTTTTGCTGCAATAGAATAATCATTACCACCAGGCATTGTCTTATCGCCAAAGTATATTACTTTTGTAGCATCAAAGTTTTTTACAATTTGTTCTTTACCCATCATATGAGGAGTTATATCTATGCCTGTTTCACCAGCTACTGTTGCTACTACTAGATCAGCACTAATATCCCACCATTCTTGTGCATACCATCTTTCATTAAATCTTTTTGCAATACCTTCTCTTTCTTTTTTATGTTCATCCCATTGCTTATACATTGCTCTGTCTTCAATATTACCCTTACGACCTAGAACACTAAAATTTAAAAGACCGATACGTTGATCAAAATGATCACCAGTTTTTTTATAAAATCCTGAATCATTCAACTCACCCAATAACCATTTATGATGTTCGTCTGGTAATTTCCAATCACTTCTATGTAATTCTTTATTACCTTGCCATACACTATTACCTGAACATTGATATACTTTTATGCAAAGATTATAAATTTCTGCTGGTATTTGTTGTAAAGTTTTATACCTGTCGGATCCAGTAATTATATAAACTTCATTTTCTTCTACAAATTTATAAAAGAACTCAGCAAATTCTCTGTCCATCATACCACGGCTTGGCGTAAGTGTTCCATCAACATCAAAAATATAAATCATACCTTTTGGTATATTCCAATAATCTTTCTGTTCATCAGTCTCAGCAAATGCTTCTATATCATCACGACTTATCATCCGAAAAAATCCTCCAATGTGTTTTTCTGTTCGACCGACCAGCCAACAGCGTCAAGAATTGGTAAGAGAGGTTCAATAAATGTTTTATCAAACTGTTTATTGTAATCCACATAATTGTGTAATCCAAGACTTTCAGGCAAATAACCTGGAAATGCAATCACATTTTCTTTAAGTGGATTTGGCATACGCATATAACAAAACTTTATCTTCTCTCCGTTTTGAATTAGCGGGTACATTTTGCCAAGTGATTTTTCTTTAATCGAATGATTATACATGATAGACCCACGTACGTGGATGGGTGTGCCCTTGGCATATAATGTACTTTTACGAGACCACTTAGTCAAATCTTTTACACCACGTGGAAACGAAACTTCTTCGGGAGGCAATGATGAAAATGCTTTACGAAAATCTGCAATAAAGCGTTGGGTTTTATTCTCATCACCTTCGATAATAATCTTGAACATCTCTTTGAATTTAGTACGAACAACTTCTGGAGTTGAAGACTTAATTGCCTCAATGCCCATGATCTTAAGTTTTGGTTCGGCATATTGTACACCTTCAGAGTTGTGTACGTTTAGAATATATCTTTTCTTTGCCGTCCATATACCACGATTTGCAATAACCTCACGTGCCATAACCATACGATTTGTATAAGCTTGTTGCTTATCGAATAATTCGGCATAAGATTTCTCTAAGACTTTTTCGAAATGCTCAGAACAAATCTTATCAAGTGCGGCTACTGGATCTTTAGGATTTAGTTGCTTAACTAACGGACCCATGTTTATGTATAACGAATCTGTATCCATGGCGATAACATAATCACGATTCTCTGTCTTGAGGATACGATTCATCTCTTTGTTCATGGCTTTCTCAGCCCACATGATAGACAACTGACCGGATAAAGTAATACCTTCGGCCATACGCATATCAAAGTAACGAAAGTGTTTGTTACCGAGTGCACCATAAAGTGAGTTTAAGAGAATCTTAATAGCCATTTGCTGATTCTCAAGTTGATTTATTTCTTTCTCGAGATGGAATGTTTTCTCTTTCTGATACTCACGTTCTTTGGCAAGCATTTGCTTTTTGACTTCGGAACGTTCGGAATAATAGTCTACAATAATCTGAGGCAAGATACCTTGTTGAGATTTATCATAGGTAGAACCATTGGCTGCAATAGAAATATTTTCTTTGCGAAAGTTTGTCGGTACAGGATCTGATTCAAGATAACCTAGTACGCCATTTGGTGCTTGAGCCGGTGTGATAGTTTCAGGTGACATATTGTATTGTACAATAAGATTAGGATACAGAGAATTAAGATCGAACGATACAACCCAATCATGTGAACCAACAAACGGTTCTTTCACATAGCCACCTGGATATGGGATCTTAGCTTTTGTTTCATTAGGCGGAATGATTATATTCTTTTTGTTTAGTTCACGATATATGATTGAATCCCATATAGCCGTTGTACCAAACGTGTCAGATAAATTAACACCACCTTTATATGCCACGGTAAGGGCAAGATTGATAAGACCCATCTTATCATCGATACGTTGAACAAGCTGAACGTCTTTGATATTATAATCGATAAATTTTTGGTGATCGTTTTTATAGAGCGTATGAAGACTACCATGTTCCTCATAGGATAACTTCTTCTCACCGAGTACCGTATAACCGATGTGATCAAGTTTATAGGATTCTTGAGCACCATAGGAATAACCGAACTTCTTAAACAATTCAAGATAGTCAGCCTGTTCGATACCAACAACTTTATATGTGCCTTCCATCATACCGGCATCTACAAGATTCCATGGCGATAAACGTTTGACGGCTTGGTCAGAACCAATACGATATAGTCTGTTGATTAAGTATGGCAAATCAAAGAATCGTGAGTTCCAACCGGTAATTACATCAGGATAATTGTCAGACCAATACTTAAGAAAGCTGGCTAGCATAGCTTCTTCGGAATCAAACTTTTTATATTGAATCAGATCACCATGCATTTCTATTTCACATTTTTCTACGTCATAATCACCTAGACCCCATACTTGATATATGGAAGACTTACTGGATTTAAGAGCAATAGAAATGATTGGATGTAATGCTTCGGCTGGTTCAGGGAATCCATCATCAGATGCAACCTCAATATCGAAATTAACTACGTTGATATGAGATGGATTAAATTGAATATCGTTAGGCCACTTTTCAGCAATGAACTGAAATACCCACCGGTCTTGGCCATAGATTTTAAATTCATGAATGTCTTCATAACGTTTCATGAATTGTTTAGCTTCACTCATACTCTCAAATTTTATAGGAGCAACAGGTGTTCCATCGAGTGCACGTAATGGTGACTCGTCATTAGATTTAACATAGAGAGTTGGTTGAAATTTTACTTTAGATTGTATCGGTGCACCAGAATCATTATATCCACGATATAAGATTTGATTCATGTGACGATTTACTGATGTATAGAATGACAAAAGATACCTCCGAATATGGAGCCATTATATCACGAAAAAAGGGGGTTGTACACCCCCATGTTTATTATTGTGGAAAATATTTATTGAGCATTTCAACTTGATCATTATAACGTGCAATCTCATCTAATTCTTGTTCAATTGCTTCTATGATATCTGGATGCTCACCTACGCCAACTGGATTATTCATGTATACTTCAACATTTGCTTTATGCTTTGCTATGTGACCATTGGCATGTGCTTTTAGGGCTTCAAGTAGTTGTAGTCTCATTGGATCTCCTTAGTTTGTGAAGGGCCGTTAAGCCCTTCAAGTACTTATAATACTTTACAATCAAAAGATTGCTTTGCAATTTGAACTGGAACTCCGCCTGCTTTGATACAGGCATCTTCCCAACTCGGCTGTTTGTATTTGGTATAGACCGCAATGAAGCCTATTAGTATACACACAAAAATTAGAGATGTCATAGCTATAAACGATGCAACTCCAAGTCTGTCAATTAACTGAGCCGACAGGGGCTCACTGATATCCATGTGTGTCATACGGCAAACATTAACAATAAAGCTACTAGAAAAGAAAAGATTCCTAAAGCTTCAGCAAATGCTATACCAACAAACATATTTGCGTTTTGACCAGCTGATCGGTGTGGCATTGAAAGTGCGGCATTTAAAAAATCGCCTACTATTTTACCGACACCTATTGCTGCTCCGCCCATACCCATGCAAGCTAATCCTGCACCAATATAGGCACCCATTGTTACTATGTCACCTTCCATGTTTTTGGACTTTCTGTAATTCCAACATACAACGCTTCGCTGCTTCGTGTTGTCCCTGCCTTGAGAGCTCGGCCGCCGCTCGGGAGTAACCAATCACTTGGTACCAAAGTCCGAATGCAGACCACAAACCCGACAAGGGCGCAAACATATAATTCATTACAGCTGTTGTCATTAGACCCATCCTTTCATGTTGTCGTTAGTTTCAGCGTATGAAGCTTTTTTCTTCATATCTTTGTCACCACGTGCAACCGAAACGATATCGCCTCGAGCAAAACCAATATCATTTAATTCATGATCAGTTAATTGCTGTAGTTCTTTTATAGTTTGTTTGATTTGAGCTTGACGCGCTCTATGTTTTAGATAGTCCTTAAATAGGTTGATTAATAGTTCAATTGCCCTCGTTGAGTAGCTGTGGGCCGCTAGTATTGCTTGTGTCATTTTTTAGTTCCTCGTTTTGACCAATATTGATTTTACGAGGACGCATTTCTTCAGGGATGACGTACTTCAGTTCTATTGCAAGAATACCATCCTGAATATCTGCTCCGTGCACTTGTACGTGCTCAGACAGCCGGAACGTTCGTTTAAACTTTTTGGTAGAAATACCACGGTGAATAAACTCACGACCCCTAGACTTGTGTTCACCCATTACAGTAAGTGTACGATCCTTTACCTCAACAGACAATTCATCTTTAGAGAATCCGGCAATAGCCAATTCAATAAGATAATCTGTTTCACCAGTCTTAATAATGTTATGAGGTGGATAGTGATCATTTGCGTGTTTAGCTGTCCATTCAAGTTCGTTGAATAGATGGTCGAAACCAACAAAAGATGAACGGGGAAATAGTGTTGATAAGCCTGTCATTGTTATCTCCTTTATGTCAAGCAAGATTAAAAATACGACCGGACAATCCGCATCGCATTACTATTTATACAGTAGAGCTATACCCAGAGGGTATAGCCGTTATTTATTACCTATATTGTATTTAGGCAATAATTCCCAATTATTCTTATCTTTATAAGAAATAATTTTAATTTGACGAAGTGGCGCACATTGGAGGTTCGTGCCATTTAGTATTGTTACTAAACCCCAATCACTCAACAATGTCGCAATCGTATTTCTACGTTCAATATCTGTCTCTTCTAAGTTTGCTTTCTTACTGTCTAGCAAAAACAATTCTTTAAAATGTACAATGAAGTACCGACCTTGTTTGTGTAGAATATGACAGGATTGAAATAATTTCTTTTCTTTACGTGAAGCCACACCAATACGTGTTAATGTTTCACGGACTTTTAGGAAGTCATCTGGTTCATTAAGGGTAACTTCCAACATATCTGTTGGATTCCATATTACCGTTTTATCTTCTTCTTCCACCTTTACTCACCTTATTTTTTATAATTGTTATTTGGTCAGGCGATAGAAGTGTCAGGGCTTGGCGGGCTTTTTCATTACTATACCCATAATATTCCTTGACAGCATCAATATCACTTTCTTTATTGGCTTTCGCCCACTTAGAAAACCTTTTTCGTTTTCTGATCATATTTATAAGAAAATGATATTGTAACTTGTTATCAATCTGATGATGCTTATTCATTTCATTAGCAATAACAACTGTATCGGCAAAGTAAGATAATCCACGATTTACCATAAAAGAATTATAATCTTTTTCACATATATCATCAACCATTACATCTTGTTTAGTTAAGTTGATGCTATTCAAATAATCAAAATGATTCAAAGTTGTCCTTCAACCCCACTATCTTGACTTGTCCATTGCAATGCTTGTAATCTTTCTTTTAATAAATCTTCTGTTAGATCTACTGAATTACCTTGCTGAATATCATTACCTCTATAATAAAGTTGAGGATATGTTTTATGTCCATTAGGAAGTGGATGGTTATTTAATACTGTATAGTCATAACCCCATTCATATAGTTTTTCTTTTAACATATGACAATAATAACAATTATCTTTTGTAAATAAAGTTAATGATGCTTTCATTACTTGAACTCCACGTTTGCCATGATCTCTGTCATACAAGCTACGACATTTAATTCATGGTCTGCCACAAAGGCATTTTTGTATTGATAGTCAGCCAGAATCAAAACAAGTTGTGGTATAGATTGTGGTACAACATATTCATTCATAGAATCGTAGATACCACGAAAGATAGCAGTGGCGTCAATGTCCATGCTATTCACAACCCAATGACGCATATTCTTAAAGTCTTTATCTTTGAGATACTTTGCTAGAATACGATAGTTATCAGGACCACTATTTGTGCCGTTACCATTAACAAGAGTGCCGCTGGTACTAAATCGCTGAGCTTCATTTAAGACTCGTCTCCAATCTGGTGCGTGTTTTATAACTAAATCGATAGGTGATTTATCATCATGCTTGATGTTTTCCGTATTTAGTATATATAAAAGTCTTGTATGAAAACTAGCTGCAAGTTTAGGTAAATCTTTTTTGCTAGCATTAAATTCATATACACCACAACGAGAATGAAGTGGTTCAATGATTTTATTCTTAAAGTTACAAGTGAGAATAAATCGACAATTACTTGCAAATTCTTCGATGAATCCACGAAGAGCAGGCTGAGTCGATTGTGCATTTAGATAGTCAGCTTCGTCAAGGATGACAACTTTGTATCCGCCTTGTAAAGAAACTGATGATGCAAATTGTTTTATCTTACCTCGTAAGGTATCAATATTGCCTTCTTCAGAACCATTGATCAAGATATAATCTAGACCTAGTTCATGACAAAGAGCTTTAGCAACAGTTGTTTTACCAAGACCGGCTGTACCGGTGAAAAGCATATTAGGCAATTCACCGGAAGCCACAACATCATGGAACTGTTGTTTTAGTAAGTGCGGAAGAGTACAATCCGCGATTGTTTTTGGCCGATACTTTTCGACCCATAGAAAATCTACCATTACAAACCTCGTTCAATAGAAACATTATATAATAAAAAGGGAGGTTTGTAAATATTATGTTTTAGTTGCTTCGTAGTTTTCTCCAAGAGAAATAGCTTTCACACATTGATCTCGTAACTGACCAATAGTTGATAACTCTTCTCCACGAAATCCACCACGTTGTGCAATTGCATCAATGACCGCAATCATTGAGCGTCCCATTTGTGTTGATACCTGATAGATCTGATCATGATCAACAGGTGCTCCTTCTGCAGCTGGTGCTCCTTCAAGAGCTGGTGTATTAACCATATTTTCGGCTTTAGCCATTTTATTCTCCATAAGTTGAGGATTTTTCTAGAGCGATCCAATATGATACGCCTAGTTCATTATTAGAAAACTCTGAGATGAGTTTAGACGAAATTGCCACGTGGTAATCACCTGGTATAATCTTAAGATTAGAGATACTTATAACAAAGTTAAAAGCTTCTGCAGGATAATCACCGGCTATATCGATAGAAAATGTATTTGATGTTGCATTTTTACTATCAACAACTGACAAAGTAAGAACGCCATCGCCTGGTGTAATTGATACTTCGTCATGTCCAAGAGCCGCCGCGGCACGTTTGATACGACTCAATGTATTTCCATCTAAATCAAATTGTACTTCACACTGAGGCATTACAATCTTTTTAGATGGTGATGTCAACATGTCCGGATCAGAAAAGAAATACTTAACTTTTGACCGACCAGATGAATCACTGATGAGTACATAATCTTTTTCGAAAGTTAGATTAGGTACATCAACAAGACCTAGGACATTGAGAAATTCATTCAAGTCATAGATCCCGAAGTTTTGAGGAAAGTCTTCAACAGTACTAGCTGCTGATAGAACATTCTTCGCTTCAGAAATAGTCTGAATATTATTGCCTTCATTGAAAACAATGTTTGAATTAATACCTGCATAATTCTTGAGAATCTGCAGGGTATTTTCACTTAGTTCCATGATATACTCCATAATTAAGAATACTATTATACAACATTTTTGACGGATTGTACAACATTATTTTACCTTGCTAAAGTTTTTATCTTTAATAAATTCCATCTTAGACTCAAACTTATCATCAAGGATTTCACCTTTATGCGAGATAACAAAGACATTAGTATCTTCACCAAACGCATAAATGATTTTCATTAAATTACCCACACCCTCATGATCCAATGACGAATCAAATGTCTCATCAAGTATGAGTAAGTTAGTAGCCACTGAGTTTTTCATCTTGGCAATCTGACGCCAAGTAAATAACAGAGCTAAATCTATTCTTTGCTTCTCACCTTCTGAAAACGAATCATAAGAAAAGTTATCACGATGACGAGATCGAATAGTTTCAGTAAAACTTTCATCTAGATTAAAATGTACAAAGAAATCTAAAATCTGTAAATACTGATTTGTAAGTTGATTGATGACCGGTAGATATTGTTTGATAATCTTTGTCTTAATACCGGTATCTTTCAACATCTCAAGAATAACTGTATTATAAGTTACATCTTCGTTGATGCTTAATTTATGTTCAAAGTGTGCTTCACGTTGTTCTTGTAACTTAGCTAGTTCTTCTCTTGCCTTTGCTGTATCACCATCAGTACCTTTGATTTTATCGATCTGATTTGATAATACATTAATACGTTTTTGTAAACTATCTATAGAATTATTATTAGTTGCAACCGTAGCTGTTCTATCTCTTATATCGGCAGATCTATTGTCTAAGTCAGTAAGATCTATTTCTACTGCCTCAGCCTCATTAGCCAGATCTATGAGAGTGTCTTGATATATTGCAGCCTTATCTTTAGCAGTCTTAAGTTTTTCTTGTTTGAGTTCTACTGGTATCTCTTGCTCACATGTTGGACAATTATCATGCTTCTCATAAAACTTAGATTCTTTTACAAGTAATCTTATCTTAGAATCAAACTCAGCTTTATATTGTAATAAAGATTGTTTCTTATCGTGTCTATCTTTAATCTTTTCTTGTAAGCCTCGTGAGCGTCTTTCGATATATTGAGTATGTTTATTATTATCAGCCTGAAGTGTTTCTATTTCACCACGTGCTTCTTCTATCTCATCTGTCTTAGACTCAACTTCTGTATTAGCAAGACCTTCAACTTCTTTAATATAGTTTTGTTGTAAACTAATTTTGTCTTTTGCTAATTCTAAACTATAGTCAACATCCTTAAGATTATCCTTCAATATACTTTGTTTCTCTTTAAGGATCTGATTCATTTTAGAGAATACATTAATGTCCAGAAGATCCTCGATAACATCCCGCCGATGATGTGAGGGAAGTTGCATGAAAGGAATGAAGGAGGAGGATCCCAACACAACAATCTGATGGAAACTTTTATGATTAAGCTTCAGAATGTTTTGCTCGAGAATCTTCTGGTACTCTTTGGCATGTGATGATTGATTAATCATCGTGCCATCAACGTAGATCTCAAACTTACCTGGTTTGATTCCACGAATGATTTTATATTCTCTTTGACCAATACTAAACTCAACTTCTACTTCACAGTTCTTACCGTTAATAGAATTGACTAGTTGTGGTTTATTAATATTTCGGTGAGGTTTGCCAAACAGGGCGTATGACAAAGCATCTAACATAGTTGATTTACCGGCACCATTGTGACCGATAACAAGGGTGGTTTTACTGCGTATAAAGTCTATCGTCGTAAAATGATTGCCTGTCGACAAAAAATTACGATAACGCAACGTCTTAAATAATATCATGCAATTTCTAAAGATTGAGCCTCAGTCATAAGGTTGTACACATCCTTCTTGATACGTTCCTTACTCAGCTCAGTTTCTACTCCGTCTATATAAGAGTTCAATAACTCGGTAGTGTCTTCAAGAGAGATCTCATCATCTCCAACGTTTGAACCAATAAATTCATCAAAGGTCTCTTGGATCTTTAAATCATGTATTGTTCTATTCTGTATTCTATCAACAAATCGATCAAATGTAAACTGATTTTTTCGATTTATTACAACTATTTTTACAAATTTATTTTCTACCTGACTTAGGTCGTAATCCATATAATCAGTAGTACTATCATCATACCTAATCCTGTGGTGCAAAGTAAGAGGGTTCCTAATAGCTTCAAGCTCTCTCGTACTCGTGTCCAGAATATGGAAGTATTTGTTATCGTGCGCGTCATTCCAGAAAAACTCCATTTGGCTTCCAAGATAATGAATATTGTCTTGGCTAGATTTTGTATGGAAATGTCCTGAGTATACGGCTTCGAACCGTTTGAATAATGATCTATCTAGACCATGTTCACACTTGATGCCTTTCATCATTTCATAACCAATAATATCAAAGTGTCCGCCCATAATATCGGCTTTACATTCTTTGATAAACTTTATAGAACGTTCTTCGTTCTCAGCATCAATCCATGGGACTAATGCCATTTTTAATCCATCATAATCCATTACAGTTGGTTCATGAATAATATGGACTTCATTCATATAATGTCCAAGTAATTCTTTTAGACTATTCAGTTCACCAGTATTCTTAAAGTATACGTCATGATTGCCACGAATGATATCCATTGTAATGCCGTGCTGTCGTAACGGTTTAAGGAAGCAACTCCTAATCCGATTAATACACTTGAAATTAATGAATTTTCGATTATCGAAGAAGTCACCCAAGTGAATGATATGACGAATATCGTTTTCCAAAAGATAAGGAAAAAATACATCTGAGTAAAATTTCTCTGCGTTATCGAGAAATATGTCAGAAGAATTGCGAGTGCCACAATGGGTGTCATTTATAATTGCTACCTTCATTTTAAAAATTCACTCAAATCAGAATCGGCTTTCATCTCACGCTTTTTGCGTTTTTCTTTCTTGACAAATTCTTTTACTGCATCATCTGTAGCTTTTACTTTATCTATACGATCTTTAAGGAAGTCTACAAATTGTTGTGCCACGGTATTTGCGAGTGTATCTCCTTCAACTTCAACAAAAGTTTCTAATCCCGAACTAGTGAGATATTTGAGTTTGATGTCTTGTTGCTTTTTCTCTTTAGCAATACGACGGAGAAATGCATACCACGTGATTTGAGTAAAATATGCAAATGCATTTGGTTTTCCAGTTCTTGTTGCGGTTTCTAAATTATAGTTTTCAATTGCCTTTAAGCAATTCTCAACGGCATCCATTACCATTTCTTCACGATAAGTATACCGAATAAAATTCGATTTGTGAGATAAGCCTTCCGCTATCTTGAGAAAGCACGATGCTATGTAATCTGTTACAATAGGTAGCTGCTCATTTTTTGCTTTAGCTTTTCTAACTTCTTTGACGTATTCAACAACGGCAGCTGAGAAGTCTGCATTATTTACGTAGTGAATACTTTGACGTTTAGTTCTTGCCATAACTTGTCCTTTCACATATATCATACTATATTTTTACGGCGATGTACACTAATTTTTTTAAAAAAAATATAAAAAAAATGCGTTTTAGGGGTTTACAAACCCTGAAAACTGGTGTATAATAAATAGAGGTTTTTTGAGGTGGGTGGTATACCCTAGTGCAACTTACTTTTATCTATAGGAAAGTGTATAATATTTTCCATAGCCTCTTCTTTTTCTATCTGATCTAGCTCATCATCTGTTGGACCCTCATTAAATTTTAAATATTCTGTAAGGGTGTCACGATAATTATTTAATATTTCTCGAGTAGGAATTGCTTGCGAAACAATTAAATCACCATTTAACGAGATATTATATCCTTCTTCTATTTGGCCAACCATGAAAGGTCGAAGAGTACATAACCTCATAGCTCCTGTTGGAGATTGTAAGAATACTATCTCAAATGCATTTTTAACAACTACTGTAGCATTATGCTCATTATCCCATTGAATAATCTCACAAAGCACTTCTTCGCCGCTTGATAATTTTAATTGAATTATTTCTTGTTCGGTCATGTTTTAAATTCTATCTCGTATATTTTATAGTTAAAAGATTCTCTTGAGTATATTCGAATACGTTCCGCGCTATGCATTAACGTGTAGTTTTTTCTTCCTTTCCAGTGCAAATCATCCGCAATATCATATAAGCTAGTTGTTGATCCATCATCTGATTTTCTTAATCCTCGTCCGATACTTTGTAATACTTTGATTTGTGACTTTGACGGGCTAGCAAATATGATGTTATGCAAATTACGAATATTAATACCAGTACTAAAAGTGCCAAGACTAGCCACAATAATTGCATTCTTTTGTTTCTCTACAATTTTACGTATGGCTTCCCTGTCTGCCGTTTCTACATCTCCTGAGACATAAAAAACTTTTCGCCTTTCGTGTGCATTATCTTTAATCAGATTATATAGAGGTTTACCATGCTTTTCTACGAACTGAAATAATATAAGAGTATTACCTTTTTGATCTAATGCAAGATTATTTATAAACTTATTACGAGCTTCGTTTGTAACAATATAATCTATTTCATCATGATACTCTTTTTTGCCAAAGCTACGTCGTATATCTTCTGGATATTTAAGAAGTAATACGTTAATCTCTAAAGGCGCGAGTGTCTTTTCTTCCTGGAGTTTCTTTGTTGTTGTAACATTATATACCTTTCCAAAAAGACCTTCTAATACAAGTCTATGAGTTTGTGTACCATCTAATGTACCTGTTGTACCAAATCTATATTCAGCCTCTCGACATTTATTCATAATAGATGTAAGAGACTTTGATTTAAATCCATGACATTCATCACCGAATACCATGCCAAATTGTTCGAACCATTTACCAGGCAGCTTATATACTGATTGCCATGTAGAAATAATAATACGCTGTCCTACATTCTTTTCTTTACCTGAATAAATTCTATGACATTCATTCTCTACCACAAAGTCTTTATCATAATATGCATAATCTTCGAAGTCAGAATACATCTGTTGTACAAGAGAAGTTGTAGGTACAATTATAAGAGCTTTCTTGTCAGTCTTCTCTAACAGGTATCTCATTAGTACATAAATGATAAGTGATTTACCTGAACCAGTAGGACTTAATAAAATGGCGCGTTTTCTGTGTAGTCCTTCACATATTGCTTCTATTTGATACTCACGCGGATTAATTCTTGTGCCTTTTGTAGATAGAACCAATCCGTTGATAAAGTCACTTAACTCAGCGGGATCTACGTCGACCGTAGAGCCAGGTAAGCCATAATAATTGCTATGTTCTACTTCTACTTTATAATTACGTGGTCCACAAAATTCTTGCAAATATGGGAACAATCCCACAGGCAATTCTTGTGACTGTGAATTATACAACCTTATTTTGCCGTCCCACACCTTATTACGAAATGCTGGCATATACTTATAGCCTGGAACAAAGAAACTAAAAAAGTCTGTCAGTTCATTAGCTATACCCATATCTGTATGTACCGACATAACTGAATGATTCTTCTGACTTACAACTAATTTATCCACCCGATTCGAACCTTCTCCAATCAATAATATTTTTTATAGTAGAATGTCTCCACTTTAATACATTTATAATCTCAGTAAGTGTCTCAATATAAGTTTTATAATATGTGATTTTTTCCTCGGATTTTTGTATGTCGCTATCAGCATCATAGTAATAATCCATCTCACCTTTTAAAACCTTTAATCCGTCAAATGGATCAAACTCCCATCCGGCTTCCTCAATTTGTTCTTGAGTCATTTTGCCATTGTAGTATAACCATTTCTTTTTGAGTAAAGTCTTTTGATCCATCTCAGCTTTCTTTAACTGAAGACGGGCTATGGACATAAACTCCATATATTTTGCATGTAGTGCTGGGGTTTGTCTGGATGTTTCGTCAAGATTAAACTGAGGTATCTCAGCATCTTTTTTCCACATCTCGAGTACAGTTTCAAGATTCATAATATAACTCCATTATATGGATCTATTTATTCAATTTCAAAGTAGTTAAATTCAAATGCAAGTGGCACGGTTATGTATTGTATATCAGCTCTTGTAGATTCTAATTCCATACCACCGATTGATGTTAGTCTCGAATCGTAGTAAGTAAATACTTTATTAGAATTATTTTTGCTGCTTAATGTATATAGTTTTAAATCCATGTCAAGAGGCTTTTGAGTAACATCTCTTGTAAGTCTATTTATCTCATTAACTTGAACTGTTTCTTTTAGTATACTATACATTTCATTATAGTTGACTAGATTCTCATCTATAACTATATTACATATTAATTCACCAAATTGTAATCTATCACCCGGCTGATGAGTAGATATTGATTTAAAAGGTACTTCTACACCTGGTAAAGCAACATCAGGATGATTTACACTTGTAACAAAATATTCGGTCTTAGGATAAAATTTTCTATCTAAGACCAATTTAAATCCCGTTGGTTCTAAATAATTTTCATTTATATTGTAGACCATTTATATCTCCTAGACGGCAAAGCTTTCACCACATCCGCATGATGCAGTTGCATTAGGGTTTACGACCTTTAGATAAGATCCACCAAGCTCTTCTACATAATCTATAGTACAACCAAATACAAACATCTCTGCCATAGGATCTAACCATAGATTTCCTATAGTTGGTTCTTTATCAGTAGTACCCCATTCGTATTGAAAACCTGAACAGCCTCCGCCTTTTACATTTAGCGAAACGTGTGGGTTACCGACTTTTTCTAAATAGATCTTTGCATTTTCTGTAAGTGTTATCATATATGTATTTATACAAAAAAAAGGGGCGCAAAAGCGCCCCAGTTAGATAGGTTATCCCTATTCTTATGTAGCGTTAAGGATGTTATCCACACGCATAATTCTGTAGTACTGGTTCTGACGAGCAGTACCTAGGCCGTTAGATGATCCAGGTGTGAATGGGTTTGATGCAAGACCGTATCGTGTCTTGAAACCAATTTTTGGCTGGAATGTATCTTCAGCAACTGCACGCATCATTGTTAATGGTACGTATGGGCAGTAGAAAAGACCGGCGTCGTATGCGTTTGCGCCCTTATAACCAACAGTGATATAGTCAACTGTTGCATATGGGTCGATGTACACTTTCATGCGACCATTCAAAGTACCAGCAAATGTGTTACCTGTATCGTCTACATTCAATGTGTTTGAAGCAAGTACTTGTGAGTAGTCTAACATGCCTGTAGCAGCTAGAGCAGAAGCAACGTCAGATGAACATACCATCACGTTACCTTTTCCTCTACGAGTATCTTTTGCGATTTGGTTAGCTTCACGATCGATTTGGATGCCGAGACCTTTGAATTTCTCTGCAGACCAACGACCATCAACATCAGTATCAAGGTCAATAATACCTTTCTTAGTGATCTGAGCTGATTGAGCACCAGGCTTAGCGTGAGCGTTGATCACACGAATGATTTCGCGGTTGATCTCAGCAAGAATCTCAGTTGACAAGATGTTTGCCAATTCTGATTCTGCGTCTAAACCGTGGATCGCTTTAAGATCCTGAGCCAACTCTAATGAGTACTCAGCTTTTAGAGCACGTGACTTTGCAGTCACAGTTTGACGCTCAATGCTGAATGCCATTTCTGCGAAGTCTGTTGAACCAGATGATCCAAGAGCTTCAGCAGAGTCTGTTGCCATACCAGAACCGTGGTTTGGTTGAGGCATAGCAGAGTCACCACCGTAGCTAAGTAGACCTGAACCGTCAGCACCATCAGCAACGTTATTTGCTGGAGTTGCTTGAGTACCAGAGAACTGTGTATCAGCTTCGTTGAACATAGCCTCTGTACCACCTTGTGATGTGTACTTTGACTTCATTGCAAAGATAAGACCTGTTGGGCCGTTCATAGGCTGTACAGATGCTAGATCGTGAGCAATTAGGTTTGGAGCAGCACGACGTACTAGGCTGATCAATACTGGATCCCAGTTATTGATTGAAGCGCCAGTTGCGTTTGTTGGTGCAGCTTCGTTTAGTTGAGCACGCTCTTCAGTAAGAGCTCTCTCAGTATTTTCCAACAGAGCAGCAGTTACTTGCTTTCTGTGGTTGTCTTTAATGGTGCCAGCTGTTTCTTCGTTAAGAACCGGGGCCCATTTTTCGACCAAGTTAGAATAAGATTCCATCTCTTGGATCTCCCTTATTTAGTTTGTTTTCTGATTGCTGACAAATATGTCGCCATTGTATCAGAAACTTCTGTTGTATCAGCTTCCGCATCAACGTCTGTTTCTTCAGCAATGGTTGATTCCACAGCTGGCGCTGCAAAATGTGCTTCTTTGACGGTAGCCACTTTCTTAGTGAAAGTTTCTTCGTCTTCGAAATCGATAGATTCGACAAGACCTGCAAGCTTCTCAGCTTGTGTATCAGGAAGATCTTTAGCCGCTTCAGCTACAATAGCTGCACGTGTAAAATCTTCAATTGCCTTGGCTTGTTCTAGCGCTTCTTCAGTACGAGCGTTAAGAGCTTCTTCGAGTTCTTCGACTTGCTCAGATAGTTCGTCGACTAAGTCGATTTTGCTTTCTGGCACTTCGATGTAAGACTCTGTGAATACATCTTTTAGCTTGTTCATGAAAGTTTCAGCGATTTCTGTACGTAAGCCAGTTTGAACTGCTAGCTTGTTGTCTTCCATCCACTGCTCAACTACGTAGTTTAGGTATGAATCTACTTTTTCTACGAGGTCAGATTTTGTTGTTGCAATTTCCTCAGCAAGCTCACTAGCATAGTTTTCTTCGAGTTTTTCGATTTCTTCTGCTAATTTTGCTTTCATTGCTGATTCAAAGATGATTGTAGTTTTTTCTTTGAACTCTTCTGATAGAGTTGCTTCAGATTCTACTAATGCATCAAGTTCGCCTGCATAGTCATAAGCAACTTCTGGGTTTTCCATAATTGCTTCATCGGCTACTTCGACGTCCTCTTTTTTCATCATGTTACCATAAGCTGCTTGCAATTGAGGTTTAGTCATTTTTGCAGCTGAGGCATACATTGCTTGCAACATACCTGCTTTTGTTTTCGGCATCGGCATATTTACGCCCTGCTTAGGTGCTGGCTCTGGAGCCTTTGCTGTTTTACCAGCTGCGCCTTTAACAGATGCGACAGATGCGTCTTCCGCATTTTTTGGGTCGTGAGCTTCTTCCACAACGTCCTCGTCATGGAGATCTGCTTCTGTGACCTGATTTTCTAGATCAGACATGCTATTCTCCTTACATGCTCTTTTGTTTGAGTAACGAGAGGAAATTCTTATACTCACGGACCTGTGTCTCATAGAGATCAGTACGTGGAGCTTGTTTAATTTCAGTCTCCATTTCTTCAATTGCCCTGGCTTCGATAATGCCGTTATTCCAAACCCAGTCTACACCTTCCATAATTCCATTAACGAAAGCATTCGGTGCTGATGGATCTTGTACGATATCAACCGTATTAAGAATAAAATCGTCTTTGACGACTGCTGTACCATTACGTTGCTCAAGACTTCCCATACCACGAGTTGACACGCCTAATTGAACACCGCCCTCAAGCAAACCTTTTACGATCTGTCCCATAGGAGTATCCAGTACTTGTGCCTTACCCATCACATTATTACCTTCAAAGTTGAGATCGGTAATTAGATGGGATACCTTATCTAAATTAACTGTTGGGCCTTCCGGATGGTTTAGCTCTCCAACAGCTCGTTTAGTTTTAACTTGATCAGTGACATATTTGTCAACTGCTTTTTCTAATATCGCTTTAGGATAAATTCGTCCATTACGGTTCTTTGATTCGGCCATAGCAAAAACACCCTCGATGAGATATTTCTTCGAGCCGTCTTCTTTCTTCTCCACGATGCATTGTACATCGCTTTCGTTATATTCCGTAATAAGTTTCATTTATCTTAAACCTGTGATAATTATGTTACACTTATTTATAACAAATTAATCTTCTACTTCTGTTTCCTCTTCACCAGTATCAGAAGTGTATTCTTCTGCTCCGTCTTCGAGGTTATCTTCATATTCTTCTTCATCGGCTTCGCCATCTTCAAGATCTAATTCTAATTGATCTTCATCTGGTTCTGCGCCGTTATAAACTTGTTGTGCTAATGCCACTTTTTCAGCATCAAGAGCATCATTAAGTTTATCACCTAATAAATCATTGAATGTTGTTTGTGCTCCTGCAAAATTCTTTGTCAATATATCGTCAACAAATGTTTGCATAGGATTAACCTCAACTTCAGGTTCCATTACTTCGGCTTCATCGCTCATTATCATCTCCTTGATTCTCTGGTTCTTCGTTATCTACTTCACCAGAGTCTGTTTCACCTTTAATTTCTTTATTAATTCTTTCTATGTCATCGTCATCTAACATAAGAATATTCTTTTGAGCCCATTCTTTTGAATAGTACTCGCCAATATAATTCTGAGCTAAATCCATTGTTTGTAATCTTTCACGGATTAGTTCAGCATCTCTAAGTTCAGCAAAATGATTATCATGCGCAAATTCTACAACTAAATCATTTTCCCATTCTTTCCAGTCTTCTTCAGCGATTACACCTTTTAAGATAAGCTGCTTACGAAGAACATCTAAGAAGAGAGCTGAGAATCTACGACGTAGACGCTCAATAAACTTCTGGAATTTTAATTCGTCTCTATTGATTTCTGTGGATCGACCAAGTATGTTAGCACTTTGATCCTGCTCAAGGCGCGAAATAGGAACGTTAAGAGATTTATATAAACGTTTCTGAAAATATAGAATATCATCTATTTGTCCAAGGTTCTCACCACCTGGCAATGTACTAATTTCTGTACCTCTGCCACCTTCTTTTCGTGGTAGCCAAAAATCTTCAAGCATTGACATATGCTTACGATCATCTTTTAGTCTACCAGTTGTGGCATCATATACTAGCTTGTTTCTGTATTGAGTCATGATCTTCTTCATGTACTCTTCAGCTTTACCAGTCGGCATATTACCTACATCGATATAAAAGATACGACGTTCAGGTGCACGTGCAAGACGATAGATGACTAATGAGTCTTCCATCATTCTTAACTGGTTCAATGGCTTCAGTGATTTCTGAAGATATGATATAACTCTTTTACGATCTTGATCTAATAGACCAGATGTAACATAACTCACGGCGTCTGTTGTAAGTTTAACACCTTGTTTAGTTTGACCTGGTTTCTCTTGGTAAATAAAGTGCTCATCAACTTTTTCGATCAATTCAGCACCTGTAACCGGGTCTTTCTTCTTCTTAATCTCTTTTACTTTACGAATCTTCGTAGCATCAATAGGACGGATATCCTGAATACCTAATTTCATATTAGCTTCATTAACTACGAGATGATGATAAATTCGACCGTCTACATACCAACGACGGAAGATGTCATGCCCTAGTTCATTAAACTTAAGCATTACACATATGTTTTTAAATTCTTCTTGTATATTCTTTTTAATCTTATCTGATATTTCAACGTTATCCATATTGATAGTAACTGTTGAACCATCATTTGCAATCGAGATTGATTCGTTTACAATATCTTCAACTGCCGCATCAACTTCAGGATGCATAGCAACACCACGGTATTGCTTAATCTTTAATATATTATCTTTAAATTCGTCACCGTCAATATTAACATATTGACCGAAGTGAGATCCGGATGCAGTTACGTAACCTGCGCCATCCTCATCAATGGGCGGTACAATAGAATCCATCTGATTCTTTTTAGAAGGCTTGTCTTGCTTTCTACGTATTTCAAATCCAAATAATGTAAATCCGTTATTCTCTGCCATATTCTTACCTACAAAAAATAGTTTAGCAAAGGGCCTTTCGGCCCTTCACATATTATTTATAACTCCTTACGAAGTGGTATTTGACTCCCAATACTGATATGCGAATACAACTTCGAACTGTTCTATCTGTCCAGCTGTATCGTAATCTAGATTGATTTCACCAACGAGCACAGGAAATGCTCCTCTAAAATCATATCTTTTAATTGAGGTTCCATCTCTATCTAATTGTTCAACAATCAAGTCTGCTTGATAATCAACTGGATTTACTAAACCAACGTTAGTAGTATGTCCATTGATACCATTCATCCATCTTTCCATTGCATCACGAGTACCAAAATCAGTATCGTTAAGAACTGTTACTGACCAAGGTTCAAACGACCTTTCACCAGCAATTTTCAGTATTCTTCCGCGGAACGAAATAGGTACTTCTTCTATTACTGATTGAGGAAGCTGAGCACCCTTACACATGAAGGATGTTAATTCAACATTACCACCAGCATAACCTGGAAAGTTAAGTGTTGCTTTAAACAGATTAGAGCGTGCGCCACCACCACGTAGTTTTGCTTTAAAATCATCTACTCCTAGAATAGCCATTTTGTTTTCTCCTTACCGCTACTATATGCCAACTACTTCTTCGAAGTCAGCACCCGTTCTAGTCGCAACAAAATTCAAAGTTATGAAGTTTATTGAGCGTGCTGGCTTGATGAAGATCGTTGCCACAAATTCATTTCTGTCAATTACTGAAGCGGTATTGTTTGTCTCATCACAGACTACTTTAAAGTCTGTAAGACCACGTCGACCCTTTACTTCACGAAGTAGAGGTTCTACATTATTTACAAATTCAGCTCGAGTAAACTCGTCATTTAGTTCAAAGAGAGAAGCTTTAGCGAATTCACCGATTGCTTTTTCTAATGATGTAAACAATCTACGAACATTAATACGATCAAATGCTGATGGTCTGTTCATGTGTGTTTTATCACCATATAGCATAACTCCTTGCCCAGGAATATTTGCAATAGGATTAACTGCGCCTTTATAGAGAGTATCTCTTTGAGCTTTAGTTGGTGAGTAAGCCAATGATGTAATACCTAGATAATTACCACGTCTTGTTCCAGCAGGAGATACCCATGGAGCAGCATTGTTATCTGTTGCGGCCATGATTCCGGCTGTTGAAGAAGCGGCAGGTATCATAATATACTTGTCATTGTACTTATCATATACCTTTAAGAAGTTGTTGTCAACTACTAGGTATGATCCGAATGTCATTGTTTTTGCAGTATCCATGGTATTTGTTACCATAGTAGCAGGACTTGCAACTCCTACAATATCACTCCTTGCGGGTGAAGCTACTGCTATACAATCTTTACGCGCAACTGCCGTAGCTGTAATATCATTTACAACTGTTACATGATCTGATCTAGCTGACATACCAGCGGTAAAGATAATATCGAGTGCGACTGTATCTTCGTCCTCTAGTTGGTCAAATGCCGTTGCTAATGTTCCGGCTGTGTTTGCGTTTTGATTGACGCCACCTGTTAAATCTATAGTAAGAATCGCTGCTGGTGTTGTCAAGTAGTCTTTACCACTTGCAAATGCTGATCCTGCGTCTGCATCGAATCGAGTTCCTGCAGTTCCGAATCCAGCCATCCATACATAAGCTGATCCTGTATTAACTACATTTTTGATATAGTTAGTAGATCCGTCTGGTGTTTTTGCGTTTGTTGCTAACGATACATGTGGGAAAGTTTCTAAAACTCCACCCTTAGGACCAAAGTTTCCGTTAACGTCTACGACTGCAACGTGTACTTCGTCATTGGATGCACCCTCAGCCGTAGCTTGAGTTGATGTTCCAGGGAATGTATCGAAATCTGATTTATATGCCCATCCATTAAATGTTGTTTCATCTGCTGGACATACTGAAATTGTTAAACCAGTGCCCAATGCGCCAGGATACTTTGCTACGAAAGTATGATTTGCGCCAGCGAGCGTTGATTCTTGTGCGTCCCAATCTGTTTGATTATTAATAGCTGGGGCTGTTGCAGAGTCTGCGTCATAAGCATTCTTTGCATTTGCGTCTGTTGTCCGTACGACTTTCATATTATCAGCATATCTCAGAAAGTATGCTGCACTATGAAATTCTACGGAGTTTGCATCGTCAGGTGAGGCAAAAGTTCCTACTAGTTCTGTTTCTGTTGCAACAGTCATAGGTACTCCCACTGGTCCCCAACGAAAATCACCTACCGTACCACCGATTGTAGTGCTAGCTGTACGAATACTTGCGCTAGCATCAATCTCTTTGATTACTACGGCAGGACTTGATGAAGGTACTCCAAGTGCCATTTGTTTTTTCCTTTTTAAATAATAAGATCTGTCATAATACGGCGGGTTTTCACTATGTTCTTATTTATAACTTATTAAAAGTCTAGATCTGGACGCGGTTGTATCTGCCATCCAGCTCTTTCATCTTCTATTGCAATAGGAGCTTGTGGTAAACCATCATCAATTATACCAAATGGTAATACATCTGCTTCAATCTCTTTCATTCTTTGTTCAAATAACATTTCTTTTAAATTAATATCTGTTAATTCACCAAAGTAATTTGTACCGGCAAAATAGCCAAACAATACTAGATTCATTACTAAATCATCATGGTTACCCTGTGATGCTTCATATGATTGACCTTTTGCCTCAAACGTAGATATTTCTAATATTGTTTGTTGATCAACAACCTCTAGTTTATTATTCTCTAGTAAATCTTTAAATGATGAACAACCAATACGTTTAACCTTTCGTGTCATCTCAATACCTAATCCACTTGACTTAACCGCAGATTCAACATGAAAGTTCTCATATTCTAAATCATAATATAAACCATTACAAACAACTTGGCCAGCATCATTTGCCTCAACAACCACATAAGCATTGTTGTAGGCTTTCGCAAACTTATAAATAAAATCGGGGAAGAGAATAGGCGAGATAACATTATTGCGATATACAGCAACCTGTTTAAACGGCCTCGTGCTAATGTCGACTACATTAAAAGTACTATAGTCCTGGCCTCTTCCCTTCGCAACATCTACCACGACAACATATTCATGTTTAGGTACAACTTCCTCATAAATTAATGCATCACCTTTTACTTGTATAGGATCCTTTGCCCGTAAACTCATTAGAGTTTCGGCATTGATTAATGTATCACCTGTACCAAAGAATGTATTGCCAAACTCCTGATCAAATTGTAATCTAGAAGTATTGGCAATAGTTTCTTCTTTCCACTTCTCATCACGTCCGGGCACGTCCCACCAGTCAACTCTAAATGGTTTGAACTGATTTGTTTTTTGTTGTGCTCCCTCCCAAATTTTATGGAAGACATTACCTATACCATTTGCGGTAGAAGTAATAATCACTTTTGTATCTTTACCTGATGAAATCACCGGATATGTGGATGTGAAAAATTGTGCATCATTCTCAACGAATGCAAATTCGTCTAAGAATAATAAGTTAATAGAAAGACCACGAATCGATGAGCCTGATGTGGCTGCCGCAATGATCTTACTATTATTCGAAAATTCTAATGAACCTTTGTTTAATGCTTTTGTACCTGGTTGTAGAAAGAATGGTAGATTCTCTAACATAAGTGTAATACGTGCAAGCATCTCACGTGCCGTTGCACCTTTGTTAGCTAGTACAGCCACTGTTTTTTCTGAGTGAAATAAAACAAACCATAGAATATATGCAACAGATGATATAGATTTACCGGACTGACGACAAGCCAATACGATATTAAATCTATGATTATTAAATGATTCAAACATTTTCTCTTGATAAGGATATAGATCGAAGTCAACTAAGCCTTCGTCAAGAGAAATAACTTTACAGTATTCTCGTGCAAAGTGTATAGGATCTTTCATACACTTTTGATATTCTATAATTTCTTCTTGGGACCATGATGTGACAATACCGTCACGTTTTACATTTGGATTCCCTAAATAACCATCATTCATCTTTTAATCTTGGCGTCAAATCTATCACATTGTTTGCTGGCTTTGCAGTCTTTTCTACATCTTGTAACATTCTTTGTAAATCAGTTGTAGAACCTATAAACAAATTATTATTAGTTGTACCTTCAGCCTTCATAGGAATATCGCTTTTATTAATATCTTTATTCTTTTTATTGAGGTCCATTAACTTGTCGTTTACATCACCGACATTCTTAATCATACCAGATAAGACTTCAATAGCACGAGGATGCTCGGACTGTTGAGCAATCTCAATAGCCAAGTCAAGGGCATCTTTGCCTTTCTCGATTAGTTCGTAATATGTTTGTCGAGAATATTCGTAGTCATTAGCAATCTTATCACTATCCATAACTCACCTATAAATCGCTGTCACCATAGTAAGTAGTATTATAACCAGGGAATAAAGGATCATCTGGTGTTCTACTAAAAAACTTCGGTGTATAATGTACACTAAAACCAAAACCTGCCGAGTCTACACTATTTAAATCATAATTAACAATAGACCTTTGTATAACACTTTTTCCTGCATCTACCGGTCCATAAAATGCTGTTTTCATTTCAAAGTCTAGTACATATTGTATTACACTTCTTTGTTCCATTGGTCCTTCAAAATCAGCTAAATAAGAAACGCCTTGTAATGTAAGTGGTATATCTTCTAATAGATCTTGATATTCACTAAAAGGCTTCATAGTAATAGTATATTGCGGACTAAAGAACGGTAATATTTGTTCTACTATTTGTAATGCATCATCCTGTGATTTTGCATATATGCTAAGAGAAAAAGTTATATTGTACGGTACAGATCTTGTAACGATATCTTTCTTTGAACCATGATCATCAATAGTATTATTATGAAATGTTTTGTTTAACTTTTGTAGTTGTCTTGTATCATCATAGATGTATGAAGTAATCTCGAAAGACATGCGAGGTAGTTTAAGAGCGACAGATTCATCTCTTTGTATATCCGCTATACCTTGTATACGTTCGATATACTTATCGCGTGGAGCGTAAGCTAACGGTACTCGCACTGTACTAATAACGTTACCAGACGAGTTCTTACGTATCACATATAAATTAGTAAACAGCGAACCGAATGCGGCTACGCATTTTCTAACCTTCTGATGATAAAAGTGTGGACCGAACATTTCTTATCCTATTTGTTTATGATACTCATAATTTCTGGACTAATAATATTATCTTTACCAAAAATTCTTTGAGTAGTCTTATCTGTTTCTTTATAATACTTGTCAGCCATTTCATCTAAAAAATCTTCAAGGTGATTCGAATGTGGTATTTGTTTATTATGAATCATATCGCTTACAACCTTAATATATCCCTGTACTTCTGTCAATCCTACTTGAGGATGTACACCGTACTGTTGCATATATTCAATGGTTGCTGTACTTGCTCGTCCGCCATCCATTAGATTACGATACATCAATTCAAATCCACGTCTTACGTGATGCCTTTTCTCAGATTCTTCAAACTCCTCTTCTGACCAATCTTCCACGCCATGAGCTTCTTTTAAATTATTATACGCATTAATTAACGTAGCAATATCTTTAAAAGAACCATTTATTTTACTTTCCATCATTTCTATGCCAACAAAAGCTGCACGTAATTTAGCACTTATAACATTATTATCAGGATCATTAAATAGTTTATCTTGTAACTTCTCAATATTCCTTAATGCTTTGGCATGGCTCACCTGAGCTTCAGCCAATGCCATTTTACGTTTTTCAGTTTCTGCCAATACTTGTCTCATCATTCTCATAGGCGAATGACCATTAAGCATTGTAAGACTCATCATCGCCAAAGTAGATTGAGAATTATTCCTATCAAAGAATTTAGTTTTCTCATCTAGCTCGGGCAGATATTCATTCACTAGAGCAACTGCTTGCGGATTGATCTTACTCTTAGATACAGGAGTAATACCAAATGTTACTGGATCAGTTGCTTTTAATTCTGTAGTCGTTTTCTTAACGATTTCACTCATAATAAATCCTTGTTATAATATACTATTTATGCGGCATTACCTGAACAAGCACCAGGTTGTTCTCCAGCATTTATTAAATCACCATGATCAGTTGCTGTAGCTGCACTACTAAAATTAAATCGATCTATATTTACTATATTAGTACCAAAACCACCACCAAAAGTTGCGTATGTGCCATTTGACGAAGCTCCCATTGCTCTATTAACTTGAGTTAAATTTCCAAAGTTAGTAGCATTACCTGTCGTTTGAATAGTAATAACATCAGTAGTTGCTAAATTTAAAGAAGAGACATTTTCGTAACCACCTGCAATAAGTGCATGAGTTTTATCTGAAGTGGCTGTAGCATAAGCTCTATTATCTGATAAATTACCAAATGTATTAGATGTTCCTGGCGTAGAAAATGTAAAATACTGAATTAAATCATTATTAGTATTGCCCGCAGTATATCCACCTGCTATTATCATTCTTGTTGCATCGTTTGCACCAGATGTATAACGTGCACCAGTAGCTAAAGTAAATGAACTTGAAGCTGCATTACCTGGAGTAGCAATTGTGATTGTCTCTGTACTAGTTATTTCTGCCCATGGTGATATACTTGCTTGACCACCTGTAATATATCCTGTTGTTCCGTCTGACGCACCGGCTGGTACATTCTCTCTATTGGTAGTTAGATTACCAAAATCAGAAGAATTACCTGTTGTAGCAAATGTAATATAATCTATTTGTGTAGTTCCATTATAATTATGCTCGCTATTACCTCCAGCATATACGCCGTATGTCTTATCAGATACACAAACACCACCACGTTTACCTGGTCCATATCCATCTACTTGTCGATGAACATCGCCAAAAACTGTAGCATTACCAGGAGTAGGTATACTAAAATAGTCTATTTTTTCACCAGGTGTGTTTCCACCCATGCCGCCCCATACAACGGCTCTATCTCCACCCCAAGCAATTAAAGCTGGAGCTACCGTAGTTCTATAATTTCTAAATGTCAAATATTCTACGTCTGGATTAGGAGTCTGATTAGTTTCTTTAGAGATTAACCAGCCTTTACTAACATCAAAAACACTACCATAATAATTATTTGTTGAACCTTGACCTTGTAATGATTGTGTATCAAAATTAGCTACATGATTTGCACTATCTAATGTATAAGCCATTATACGACCAGCATTAGCGTTGCCATCGTTATATCCACCATCTGCAGTAAAAATATGATCACTATCATCATACATTAAAGAATATCCAGGATAGGTATTACCTTCATTTATTTGTTTACTTAAAACTGTACTAAGACCAACAAAATTCTTAGCTTCTATAAAGGCATTATAACTCGGACTACCAGTAGTTCTTGAGTAATAAACTTTATCATTTTTAATAAACAAGTTATCGAGATCATTGTTTGAATTAGGAAATGCAGTTTGATCACTAGAACCTGCAGCCCAAGCACTTCCATTCCATGACCAGCATTGAAGAATTTGTCTATGAGCGGCCGCTAGTTTATTTCCATCCATTGCTATTACATAACCAAAGTTTGCGAAATTACCACCTGCGCTTGCATACACGTTTTCTATTGATGAACTAGTCCAATTTGCAGGATCAGCATCTGTAATATTAAATATTTCTATCTTTCCTGCATTTGTATTAGAACCTATATCAGCATGAGGTGCACCTATTGCTAACCAATCATTAGTAGCTGCTATTCCACCACCGCCCCAGCTTGTGGCTCCTGCAACATATGAAGGCCCGGTAGAAGACATACTTTGATCCATTAAAATCGTTCGAACATGTGTCATATCGCTTAATCTTATGACACTCACGTAAGCATTAATTGGCTGACCTACTCCAGTACCATCTTGTCCGTTACCCCAATTACTTTCCCCAGCTGAATAAGATATAGGTGCTGTAACAAAAGCATATGTATCATTAATAGCAACGCGTTCGCCAAAATACAGTTTATGATATTTACTAGCTACTAAATTATTATTTTGACCGTTTCTTAAATATAATTGAGAATCATTAGGAGCATGACCATCTAAAATACTATTAAAAGATGCCATCTCTTTACCGTCTGAATTTCTATAAATCCATGCCCAACCTGGCTGGTTTACAGATCCTATATTCATTCGTGGATCGCCAACAACAGTATACGTTCCGTTAGTTGCTATTCTACCCTCATCTGCATATGATGTACTTCGCCCACCAGAATTTGCCGGTAATTGAGATAAAATAACACCACCCGACCAATTAACTGTTGTAGGAACGCTAAAGATACGTACTGTACCATCGCTATCATACTGTGAACCTTCAACTATGTGTGTATTAGAAATATCTAATTTTTCACCAAATGGATTATATGAACTAGTAGGATTAGGATTGTCTAATGTTTGAACTAATACGCCATCAGATATTCTAAAAATGTATACTTTACCTGAATCCCCGTGACTTGAATCACTTTCTCCAGGTGCACCTACTGCAACAAATGTATCTGATATTCCTACTTCAGCTCCAAATTGATCGCCACTGCTTGATCCATCTGGATTAGGATTGCTTAATGTATGAAGTAAATTACCAGTAGATAAATCAAAAATGTATGCTGTTCCGCCACCAGGACCATCATCATCTCCGTATGCTGATACAACAGCGTGAGTATCACTAACATCAACAGAAATACCAAAATAATCACTAGCATCTGGAGTTGGATTGTCTAAAGTATAAACTAGGTTACCATTAGATAATGTAAAAATGTATGCTTTACCTGAACCACTACCACTTGCATCATCTTCATTAGGTGCGCCTACAATTGCATATGTATCTGATATTCCTACTTTATCACCAAATCTATCATAATCAGTAGTGCCATATGCGTTTGGATTATTTAGTGTATAAGCCAGAGAACCATTAGATAAGCTGAAAATATAAGCTTTACCTGATGCTCTTATAGAAGAAGGTGCATTATATTCTTGTGGAGCTCCACAAATAGCATGTGTACCGCCTATCGCTACTGAGTAACCAAAATGATCATCTGAACTACCATGTGGAGCGGCCGCTCCTGCCGCAGGGTTATTTAATGTATAAACAAGAGATCCACTTGATGCATTAAAAATATAAGCTTTACCTGAAGTAGTTCCATTTGCATCATCTTCTTGATATGCACCTACAATTGCATAGTCACTATCTATATCAACTGCCCAACCAAATCGGTCTCCGCCAGCTGTACTATATGCAGTTGGGTTATTTAATGTATGAGCTAGTGATCCATCAGATACGTTATAAATGTATGCTTTACCTGATTCAGCATCTACACCTGAGCCTTCCTTATAAGCACCAACTATAGCATAGTTTCCATCTGTTGCAACTGAGTAACCAAAAGCGTCGGTACCTTGGCCGGACACTGAGTTTGCATCTGGGTCAGGATTATTTAGTGTATGAAGTAAAGTTATGGTTCCGCCAGCACTTCCGCCACCACCGCTACCGCCACCACCACCGCTTTGAGCAGGAGTTATAATTACAATATGATTACCCATGCTCATTCCATGAGTACCACAATAATAATTTAGATTTGAAGGAGCAGAGTCACTAACAGCTAAAGTAATTAATGCACCAGCTTGTCCTTGAGTACCCGTGAGTGTAACACCAGTTGTATATTCAGTAGATCCACTATCAGCAGTAAATTTAAAAGGATGAGTTGCTAAAGCTGAATCACTCACATCAAATGTGTAAGTTTGTCCTCTATTCAGTTTTAATCTAGGTCTTTTGATTGCCATATTAATTATCCTGGTATAGTAAATTCATAAAAGTATGTACTATTAGTTAAACCTTGAGCATCAACATCAAATAACCAAAATCTATAATCTGTATTTGTATCAAGAGATGTCGATATACCGCCTGAAATAGTAAATACTTTAGGTGGATTAAATGTTCCTGATGATGCTGAAACTGTAATAGTATCTCCTACTTGTAAAGCATTTAATGCATTTCTAAGATTTGTTGCCAATGTACTTTGAGATTGCCCGCCTACTACTCGTTGTCTAATGTATATTTGTGGATTACTTGTTGTACTATCTGAAGCATTTCTCCATTGACCGTGTGTTATTTCTGAGCCATAAACTCCTTCACCACCTGTGTATGTAACTGGTGCTGTACCAATTATTTTTATTTTTTGTCCCATGCCTATGCCATGAGCTGTACAATAATACATCATATTATCGGGTGCATTGCCAGGTACGATAAAAGTAGTTTTTGCTCCAGCTTGACCAGGTGTTCCAGTAGCTGTCACGCCTGATGTATATTCACTTACCCCACTATCAGCCGTAAACTTAAAAGGATGAGTTGCATTACTAGAATCACTCTGATCTATAACGTAAGTCTTTCCTCTGATAAGTTTTAATTTTGGTCGTAGTATTGCCATATCTTATTCCCTAAGCGTTTCCAGAACACGCTTGTACGCCTCTTGTTCTACCAACTGTTAAATCTCCAAAATCTTGAGAGTTTCCTGGAGTTTGTATTGTAACATATTCCATAGAGTTCATAGGATCTACACTTCCAGAACCACCAGCTATTACAGATCTAAGGCCATTTGAAGTAACACCACAATATAATCTATCTGTCGATAAGTTGCCAAAATTTACTGAATTACCTGCAGTCTGTATTGTAATATATTCAATTTCAGTATCGGTACTAGATCCGCCTCTGCCTCCCATAAGCATTCCTCTTGTATCATCTCCTGATCCTTGAGATTCCGCTTTACCTGTATTTAGTAAATTACCAAATGTAGATGCATTGCCTGGTGTTGCAATAGTTACGTACTCCATAGTATCTGTTGCCCATTGTTGGCCCCCGGTACGTGTTTCACCACCGCATACGACAGAGCGTGTTGCATCTGCTACTGCTGCCGCGTTTCTTCTATAAGTAGACATAGTACCAAAATCTAAAGCATTACTCAAAGTACCAATAGTAATATATCTAATATTATTTCTAGCGCCATAATCTGGTGCTCCATTAGTACCATCATAACCACCAAAAAATACGCCTATCGTACCATTACCAGCACCTGCGTGATTTGTCTCATATGATCCATAATAATCTCCAAAATCTGCAGAGCTATTAAGCGTAGCAAATGTTATATACTCAATACTATTAGAATTACTTATGGGTGTTTGTCCAACAACACCGGTTTCGCCAGCTACAAATAATCCTCTAGTTTGACTACTAACAGCCGCATAATCCATTTTAGGTTCAAGCATATCTCCAAAATCAACTGCATTTCCTGTAGTACTAATAGTGATATAGTCTTGCACATTATTCATAACACCATTGATTGTATTTGAACCAGAACCAAATACTCCTCTATCTCCACCCCAAACAAAGGCTGATGGTACAGGAATTGAAAGTTTAAATACTTTACCATAACCACCGCCATATCCCTGGCCAGAATCAAGAGTTACTACAAATGCACTATCTGTTAACATAGAGCTATCAGTTACGCCTGAATCTATATAGCCTTCGTTAATAGCTAAATAGAAAACATTTCCTGTAGGACCAGTATATAGTTTACCTGTATTAACAGTTGCTATTAATTGAGTAGCAGCTGATCTGAAAAATGATCCGTCGCTCTCAGATGCTTCAGCACTTTCACCAAATCTTACAGCCGCACTATCACCAGGTTGTAAGGCGCCAACAATCGGTGATGATGCATCAGATTCATTTAATTGATAATTACCTTCTGCAATGCCTATATTTCCAAATCCATCCCCAGCTAATGTCAACGTATCATTAGTTACTTGTGGTGTATAACTAATTTGCATTGCATTTGTTACTGAGGAATCAGTATGTGTACTTAATTCAAAACCTGGTACACTTAAATCTCTTAAACCTTCAATGTAATTACCATTATTACTATCTGCATCAAATTGATAACTGGTACTATTACCTACAACTTTATATGTTTTCTTAGCTCTTGTAAATGGTGGATCACTTATTGTACCTTTAATAACCATTTTAGTAGCAGGAGCTGCCGCGGCAGTAGCAGCCGCAGTTGCCTCTTGAACTAATGTTGCCGCTTCTGGTTCTCCAAATGGATTTGTTTCGCTAAAGTCTAAGAAATCTTGAGCTACTAAATCAAATTCATCTGATGTATCACCAGCAATTTCTGGTAATGTAACCTTACTAATTTTCCTAGTTGCGCCAGAATTTGAACCCGTAATAGCAAGACCTACACCTGGCTCTGTAAAAGTTCCACTAGTGCTTGACGTGTGAATTAAACTTAAAGTCTGACTACTATCTATCCATTGAGCAACTTCACCACTAACTACTGCTCCAGTAGAATTAGCAGCGATAGTTACATCTTCACCTACTTCAAAAGTCTTACTATCAAATGGTGCAGCAATTGTAACGTTAGGTGGGTTTGATGAATCATAAAAATTACCACTGTCTAAAACATTTACTTTTGTAACTGTACCACTTGCCGAATCAAATGTAATACTTACTTGTGCAGCGAATGATGATTTAAGATCTGTAGATTTAGGGATTGTAACAGTTGGCGGACTAGAATATCCTGAACCAGCATTTGTAATATTAATGCTAGTAACTTCACCACCACTAATAACAGCTGTTGCTTGGGCTTGCGTGCCGCCTGAATCAGGTGCACTTAAAGTAATTGTAGGAAGTGTTGCGTAAAAATTACCACCGCTATCTAAGTTAATGGCATTTACAGATCCAGTACTATCTAGAGTCGCTACGGCCTGAGCTTCCTGCTTAGGTGCGGCAGGAGGATCTACTGTAACAGCCGGTGGTGCATCGTATTGGTCACCGGGGTTTGTTACACTTACTCGGCGCAATCTTTTCCATCTATGACCCATTAATCAAGCTCCACTTTTGTAGTGGCTGTAATACCTTGAGTAAGAGTTAAATCATATCTAAATGCTGTATCTATTTCTAATTGTGTAATATCATCATTTGAAACATCGATATCTTCATCATTGTATTCGAATAGTTCACATTGCAATTTAAATACTGGTAAATTATTTAACTGATAAAAAGGCTGTTCATGCTCAACATGCATGATTTGAAATAACTTTTTAGAAAAAGGTGTGAAAATTAAATCGCCTTCAAAAGGACGAGTACCTGTAATTTCATTATCATATCTCATTACAGTCTGTTCCCATCTACGTTTTGAAAGCGTAAATGTAACTTGATCTCTTATTTCAACGCCAAATTTAGTAAATAGATCTCCTTCACCGTCAAAGCCATCGACGTTGTCTACATACATTTCTAACAAATAATTAGAATTGAAACTTGATACAGGATCTTCTCTAAAAACAGCATCTACATTTACTAAGTCACGTGGCATATAATATAAGTCTTGTCCATAAATCTTTATGGATTCTATAATTAAATCTTCATATAAATTCTGTTCAGACCTTGCACCAGCACTGAAATAAATATTTCGCATATTATTATCCTATGAAAAACGATACTGGGTCTTCTTGTTCTAGTCTTAACTCCTCTTGCAATCGTAAAATTTCTTGAGTTGCCGATTCATATATAGCATCGCCATTCATTGATACTCCGCCAGGAAGTTGCATTCCTGAAAATTTTATCAAGTTAGAACCCCATTGCTGTTTAATCAACTGGGTACCATAAAGCTTTAACCACTTGTCATTCCATATACTATTATGCGTATTTTCATCAATCTTAATAAGAGCTTCTATAACAATGTATTCATTTGCTTTCAGTGTTTCATCTTCGAAATCACCGTGAATATAAACTCGTTGTTGATGATAAGCATAATCGTGCTGTGGATGACCATTTAATGTCATATCTAACAATTGTGTATATTGTTGTATTTGACTAAAATATCCAACGTCTCCAAGGAATGATGTCATGTTTGTAATATCGTGAAGCATCAATTGATACTTAACGTCAAACATACTAGAACCTTGAGATGAGAGCTGAAATGGCAAAACTCTCTTAACTTGTAATACATTTGATGGAACTGAAACATACTTATTTGTAACATCAGTTGCTGTTAACTGATGCTGTATATATGTTCTAATCATTGAGTCGCTGTGAAATTCTCTGTAATATTCTAAAGCTTGATCTACTCTATCATCTAGCTGATCTTCATCTACATTTATTTCTATTACAGGATCGCCTAGTGCTCTTTTGCAATAGTCGATATAAGTATCTCTCGTTGTTGGAATCGCCATTTTAATATCCTATAGAGTTTATTTACTCTATTTATATTAATTTTTTTATCTAAAAATGATTAAATCAAATTTAGTCAGCTGATGTAATATTCATAATGATAACTCCGCATCGAAAGTAACATGTCTATTAGCATTTATGTCAAGATATAGTAACCCAGAATGACCAGTTTCGGCTGCTGTCACTGCCCCTGCTGCATTACCATTAAAAGAAAACGCATCTGTTTCTGCTGCTGCTAATGTCATTGTATTAAAACCATTAGTATTATCACCAACATAAAGACTAACATCGTTATATGTAAAAGTTGGCGCTACCCTCATAGGTGCAGGAAAACTTCTTGGATAACCATAAAAGTATTGGTTGTTTCTCATAACAACACTACCAACATGTTTACCATTTGGCGTACCCCTTAAAGTATAATAATACCTATAACATTTACGTATAGCAGTTTCATAAGGCTCATGCTCAAAAGGAGTAGCGCTACTACCAACTTCTAGCTGAACTTCCGCAAGATAAAAGGTATTTCCTACTGTATCCATCCAATTAACAGCATTAGTTGTTGAATAATTCCAATCACTGCCTAATCCCCAAGCATCGCTTGTACCACCACTAAAGGTAGAACCAAAAGCTTGGTTAAAGCTAAGAGCCAAACCTAAACCGTTATCATTTGCAATGGCTCCACCAGACGATGTTATATAAGATGTACCACCTGCTGTGGGAGTTATAGTTATTGTTTTTTTCTCCCAAGTATTAGCAGAGTTAATCGTGTATTCTTTAGTGTACATATAAGCAGTAGTATCTGGCTTGTAGAGTGCAACAGTATAAATTCCAGTTTTGCTAGATTTTACAAAAAAGGAAAGAGTAAGAGTTTTTGCAGCAGCTGTTCCATACGCTAAATGTTGACAGTTCTGAGCTTCAATATAATGATCAAAGTTTGCATAATGTGATGATGAAAGGCTTGATGCAGCCGTAGTAACGACTGCTTTTAAAGAAAAGCCTGAGCCACTTGGTGTATCTGTAGAACGTTCTGTAGTGTAATTACCGCTTGTGTTTGAATAAATTTTCCATCTGTCAGCCGTACTGTAATACCCTTGGAAGCCAGTAGGAGCAGTGGTAACACCGGAGGCTCTTTGAAAAACTTGAAATCCACCATTGATCACCATGTTGCGTCCAGAAAGCTGTCCTTCTCTAGGAAGATTTGCGGCTAATTTTCTTGCGTTGCTCATGAGTTCTCCCTAACCTATTAACTGTCCAGTAAACTCTGGCATATGTATTTGTCCTGAGACATAGTTATTTGTCCAAGCTACATCTACATAATCATTTGCATTTAGTTCCAATATTCCGCCAAGGTGCTGACATGTCCAAGAGTTTTCTTGAGATTTTTGTGAATACGAAAATGTGCTTTGGTTTAGTCTCATATAAAACCAAAGATAACCAGAACCAAAATCTGAGGCTTGGCATTTAAAGGTAAATAGATATCTTCCAGCAATAGGACAAGTAAATCTTCCTGTAGACGGATTAAAATGTGAACCCCTGTTATGACCATGATTTACATTTGAAGCCCATACATTACTGCTAGACATAACTTGCGTGCCTGTACCACCAATAACATATGACTTTGACCCTAGATAAGAAAAACCCGGCTGAGCAGGCATTGTTACACGGCCTGATGGGTCAATCTTCATTTTCTCTGTAACGTAACCAGCAGCAGCTGCTGTAAAAAACGTCATAGTTCCATTACCACTAGCATCAACCCCCATCCCCACTTGTGCGTAACGAGGCTGTGGTGATCTAGCGCTGTGTGAAGCTTCAATTATTAAACCGTTCATACCACCAGTGTCTGTCGTACCATTAATAACGTTGTTATTAGTACCCCTTATTTCAACTATTCTTGAAACCGAACCATTATTAGTAGAAGGAGAACTTGAGCCTATGCCGGCATTTGAGTTAACAATTAAATCGCCACTCATAGTATCGCCAGTCGTATTGACGTATCTTGTATCTGCCTGTGCCTGAGTTTGTGCATCACCAACACTAAACGTATTGTACTTAACAACTTCTATCTCATCACCGGCCGCTGCCCCTGATGTTAAAGTTATTGCCGTGCCGTTACTTGTATAATCAACAGTTTCGTCTAAGAGCAAACCATTCATAAACACTTGTACAAAGCCTTGTGTATGTGATATAGTAAAAGCAGTCTGTCCAGCAGTAGCAGTAAATGTTGTACTACTATAATTACCAGAACCTATAAGGTTAGCTAAATCTCTTGCTCTTGTCATTTTCTTTTCCTAAGCTAATAAACACATTGACCAACTAGTCCAGTCGGCATTATCTGGATAACCAAGCCCAGCAACATAAATTCTAACTGTATCATTCGCGTTTAATTTTACCATTCCACAAAGGATGCTTGTTGCCCATGTATTTTGATTTGCATATGGATCCCAATTAAATCCATTATAGTCAATACCATTCACACGAACTTTGTAATTTCCGTAAGCAGTAGAACTACTATAACCATAGTTATTACCAATCATTGCATTTAATTGATAAACGCCAGCACAAGGAGAGGTGAATGTTCCTGTACTTGTGTTAAAATGATTTCCTATATTATACGTTACTGTTGCCCAATTTGTAACATACGCACTGTTATATGCTGCTGCTGTCGTGTGCCTGACGAAAAATGCTGGCTGATTAGGCTTTGTCGTATAACCCTCACTACTAATACGCATTTTTTCTGTATAGGCACCACCATTCGAATTAGTAGAAAAAACCATATCACCGCCAGGATCAGTAGCGTTATTAGTAGCTCTATAAGCCTCTACTCCTGCAATAGTGGCACCTGCTCCTGTTGCTGAAGCGTCATTAAAAAATAAAGAAGCTACTCTTGCACCGCTTGTATCATTGCCATCTCCAATAATATTAACCATTGCAGTCTTTGCACTACCAGTATCAGAAGCTACTGCTAATATCCCATGACCGGTTCCAAAACTATTAGCATCTGGAGTAGTTGTGTTTATACCAACCTGGCCATAATGATTGATACGCATTTTTTCATTATTTTCTGTCTCAAATATTAACGGTTTACCACCTGCTTGTGAGCTTATAAAAGAATTGCCGGCAGAATTATTACCAACTATCATTGAACCTGCACTATTTTGTGTCTTTAAAAATACATTTGTAGTATCATTATTTTCTAAATGTAATTTTTCATCTATTGTAGTTGCACCGATACCAACATTACCAGTAAACGTACCACCTGAAGCAGGTACATAATCACTATTTGGTATATCTGTTTGTAATGCTACTATACTAATAATATCATTAAGGTTGGCCGCAGATGCTAGTGTAACTGTATTACCATTACTAGTAGTAAAGTCACTCTCATCCATTAGGATACCATTGACATAGACTTCGATTTGTCCGTCAGTAAATCCTAATGTTTTACTATCATCGTCAGCGCCAGTAAATGCTGTCTGCCCTTGAGTGGCAGTAAAGTCAAACTTAGCTCTTCCGAACGATCTAACGTCTTTAGGTTGTGTACCAATATATGCCATTTTTTTATCCTACTAAGTATCCACAAAAGAATGAATAACTTGGGTCTGCATACCAATCATCTGCATCACTATTTGAAATTTTTCCCCAGACCTCTATATAGTCATTTGTTGTTAATTGTAGAGTTGTACTAGTTTGAACGGTATCACCTTGTGTACTATCACTTGCAAAAGCATCAACTGTCGAACCATTACGCTTTATTCTTATTTGGGATTCCGTATTTGCATCATGATAAAATTGACCAACAAACATGTATACACCATTACATGGTGCAACAAATTTATAATTACTTGTATCCCAATGCCCACCAACATTATGTTGTGTAGCATTAAAAGGCATTTTAGTATCGTTTGTACTTCCAAAGGATTGCCAACCAGAAGATGAACTATAAGCTTTAAAAGCTGGCCTAGCTGGAGTTAAAGGTCTACCACTACTATCTATAGTTAACGCAGTTGTGCCACCAGTATTCTGTATTGAATCAACTTTTAAAACACTCATTGGGCTATCTCCTGAAGCGTTAAAGTAGAAATTGGCCTTGGACTATTACTTATATTACTAGCTCTGTTTATATACAGAGGGTTTGACGTTCCAACTCCACCATCATTAGTCCAGAATTTTAAAGCATATGTTTGTTGCGAGGTAGAAGATGGACTATCTAAAATTGTATGGCTAAAAGAAAAGGGTGCCCAGTTTTGTGCCGTTCCGCTATTGCCAGATTGAAGATTATAACTTTCTGCTGTTCTAACACCAATGCCGCTACCTTGGTAGCCACCACTAGACCAATTACCATCTGTAGCATTCGTATCAGTTCCAAGAGTTATATCTGTAGAGCCACGAAATATACCTAAATAACCAGTGTAATAGTTATTATGCCATGCCCATGTTTGCATCATAACTAATATCTTTGAAGACGTACTTGATGGTGTAATGTTAATAGACATCATCGTCGTTGGTGTTTTTGAAGTTGTTGATGTTAAAGTGTCATATGTTGCTGTAACAGTTTTTATGACATGACCAGGAATAGCCACCCCATTACCAGTAGTCTTTTCGTTTATAGTATCTACTTTTAGGATACTCATTGTTTGATCTCCCTAATAACAAATAAGCTTCCTGTTTGACCACCATATGTATGACCCCAGACGTTACCCGAACCAGTCTCATTATAGAATTGAACTTGAATATTCCTAGTATTAATATTACCAGGACTGTAGTAAGCTAAAAATGTATGCCTAGCAACATCACCATCAGTATTCACACCAGCATGCTTATGAACACCTGTCCTTTCTATTTGATAAGAATCGGTGGTATCATAAAACCTCCAGCGAATATCTTGTTGATTTCTGCCCATAGAATAGTTTATATACAATTCTAATAGACTATCAGCATATAAGGGGGTAAAAGCAATAGTACCTGTTGCAATCCAAGCGGAGCTTGAGGATGTAGATATATCCGTAGCTCTTCTATTATATTTATGTTGTACCATGTATCCTGCATTTGGTACAAGCGTTGCTGCACTAGCATCTAGTGTTTGGCCAGATGGTACGATAATCTTATTAGCATTAGCTCCGCTAGTAATACCTGTTAGATTTTCTACTTTTATTGTACTCATATGATCACCAAGTTACCATTTACTGTAAGTGTTATACCAGATGCTACATTAATAGGACCATTAGCACTGGCATTTTGTCCACTGGGTATAGTTGTATCAGTAGACATTGTTTGTTCATTAGTTTGAAACAAAGCAGTCTTCATAGTATTCTGAGTTGTATCATATATGGGAGCTCTAATACTAGATGCAAATGTACCGCCACCCGAAAGTGTCGGTGCATCAGCTACACTAAATGTATTATGGCATATAATAGTTATTTCATCATTAAGCGCAGCTCCAGTTCCAAAAACTACTGTTGTACCCGTTGTGGCTGTATAGTCACTAGGTTGCAACAATATTCCATTTTGATATACGTCTACTGCTCCTGCACTATAAACTACGTTAAACGTTGTTTGATTAGCAGTGGCAATAAATGTATATGCTCTTCTAGTGCCTTCAGTTAATGTTTGTCCTATATAGGCCATTATACATTTTCCTCAATATGAGTATTATTCTCTATTTGCTAATTCAGCTGCTGCGTCTGAGTCTCGTTGAGCCGCAGTTTTTACCCAACCTCGAGTAAAAGCATCTGCTACAATTAGTTCTCTAGTTGCAGGAATTGCAACACCGTCATCAAGTGCCTTAGTTGTGTAAAGATTTACGATTTCATCGACCGCTATTCGTGCACGGTTAGTCGCTGCATTGTCAATCCAATCTTGAACATTACTAGCGGCGTACTCCATACCTTTATTCTCTGTATCTGTCAGAGTAATAGTAAAATCAACCATTTATTTGTCTCCTATGATGGTTTAGTTGGCCATACAACAGTATCAAGACTATTGTATGTATTTGTAATATCTCGAAGAGCCTGACGATATGTCGTTCTATCCGAGTTCATTGTGAGATCTGATGATGCCCACCAATCAGTCGCCGCAAGACGACTATTTCTTTCTTCGCGGAGCAATCTCATTGGCTCTGCGTTTACTAATTCTGTTTTTTTAGTATTGACCTGATCCCATGTTACACCAAAGTCTGCTGGATTACTTGATTCAATGGCTGAGCCATTAGCATCTGCTCCAGTTACTTTTGCGAACATAGAATTAAATTCTGTTTCATTTGTAGGCTCACCGCGCATAACCCATTCGGTTATACCCAATGCGCCTAACGCTGTTGCTACATCTGTCATTTATTTTTTCCTTATTTTTTTCTATTTATCTAACTTGATACATAATGAGCTGTCATACATGTTCTTCTGTTACTGCCCATAAATATATCAGTTCCTGCTACACTATCGTAAATATACCCATACAATTGTATATAATCTGATGATCCATTCAAATATACTAACGTGCTAAATGTCGAGTAGATATCATCACCATCAGCTTCAGCCCCCATCCAAAGAATACCTGCTTGGTAATTTGAACCATTTTTATATAATACTGGTCCAGCCGCTCTAATATTTCCTGTTCCAGAAGTTAAACAACAACTTACACTATAGTATCCTGCTGTTTGTGGTTGCCACTTTTCATTAGCACTATTCCATGCACCTGTATTATCAATGTCTACTGCACCGTTAGTAGAAAAAGGTACCAAGTGATAATTATTACTTGAATAGGTTCCTGTATTAGATGTTAGTGCTACACTGAGACAAGGAACCTTAGGGGCAATAAATCCACTACTATTAATAGTAATGCCATTGGTACCATTTGAATGTTGTATTTCATTTACTTTTAAAATAGATGTCATATTTATTTCCTACGCAATCATATATCCACCAAAGTGACCCCATGCACCTGTACCCATATGAAACGGGTGGCTACTAGTACCAGAATATTCTCCATATAAACTTACAAAATCATTTGCTGCCAAATAAATCATTACAGAATATTGTTGGCTTTCCCAAGAATCATCTGTTCTACCTGATGGTTCCCATCTCATATAGTTAGAATTATTTTTACGAATTGCAATTCTTGATTGAACAATCAGTCTGTTCCACATTACTGAAAAATAATATCGGCCACCTATAGGTGCAGTAAAGGTTCCGCCACTAAAACTATTAGTCTGATCATAAGCTTCTGCCCAGTTCCATCCAGCGCCACTTGTTATATATTCAGCAGCAGAAGCAGGGTTGGGATCATTTGTAGTATATGCATAGAAAGCCGGCTGATTAGGCATATTAATATACCCATGTTTACTAATATTCATCTGCTTGGTAAGAGTTCCACCATTAGCTGTATGAAATTCCATATTAGCAGCTTCAGTACCAACTGCATCATCCTCTAAGTAATTATATATTCCTGCATTAGTTTGGCCTCTAAAGTCTTTAAATATATAACCAGATTTGTGACCACCTGATGTGCCTGAATATTTTATAGCGATAGTATCATGACCAGTATCGCCTTTTACAGTTAAACCATCTGATGGTGTTGTATCTCCAATACCAACTTTACCAGTTGTATCAATTCTCATCTTTTCAGAATTATCTAGGTCAAATGTCATGACCGTATCATTATCGTCATTATCAGCGTCTGCTTTAAAGCTTATTTCATTGCCATCTACTCGCATTGCAAATTCAGAGCCAGCAGCAGAAGATACATTTAAAATATCGCCATTCGGTCCACTAATAGATAATGGATTATCTTTGAGTGTAGCTAAATCTTTAGACTTACCCATTAGGTGATCTCCAATAAGCTCATAATAACGTCACAACTACTTGCTGCACTAGATGTTACTTTTACACTATCTCCTGTTTGCATAACAACTTTTTGATCACCACCAACTACGACTAACGAACCTCCACTGGGTACAGTTGCTGTTTTAACCATAAAGTGATCATTCGCTCCATCATTGAGAGCCACATCAACTGTTATTGCCGTTGCGGTATTATTAGAACATGTCAATCCAATCACTGTGGTTTGAGTAGCAGATCCTACTGTATAACTACCAACAGTTGCTGCTGATGTTCCGACGTTCCTTGATAATTTTCTTAAAAATGTATTGGGCATAGTTTATCCTAACGCGATTGCCATCGCAACTGCATTTTCGTTTGCTGCATTTGTTGAAAATTGAGTAGTAGCAACGGTAGTATCGCTTGTACCAGAAGGCCTTGTTGCCGTTCTGATATATCCGTAGTCTACTAAAAGGTTTGATGATGTGGCTGAATCATAGCCAACTTGTAAGCCGTGCTTGACGACAAAATCTTTATCCGTAGCCATTAGTTCACTTTCCCCGTTTGGCGTTTATGTTATTTATAATAGTTTACCCTAGCAGAGTTGCAAAGAAAGCTAATTCATCTTTAGACTTAGCATTAATTGTACCACCTGAACCTACAGAAGCAAAATGAAACCAATCACCCTCTGCCAGATTTAAAAACCAAGTCTGTGCATGTTGATGATATGCATTTGCAGGTGTATTAAAATCTGCAAAAATATTGCCTTTATTAGATATGTTTGCTGTTGCACTACCATTAATTCTTGGAGTTAGATAAGTCCAAACAGTTGTTGAAGGTACATTAAATTCACCGCTAAACCCTACCATATAGACTCCACTAGCTGGCGCCGTAAATCTATAGTTACTATTATTATAGCAATTGCCATGATTAAAATTTATGTGGTTCAATGCTAAAATCGTCCAACTTGAAGATTGCATTGCAAGATCAGTAGTTGTCCCCCAAGAAGCACATGGATTATGAGGTTTTCTTACTATACCGGTTTCACTCATCTCTATAGCGCTTGTACCACCGGCTATACCCATTTTAAGATAGTCCATAGAGGCATTACCACTAGAACCGCTTATTGCCCACATCTCATTACCTGATACGGTCATACGAATAAGATCAGAATTATCAGAGGTTTGTACATGTAGAGGTGCAGTTGGTGTATTAATACCAATACCTACTTTACCA